>Ga0335083_10011439_pt1 | contig 10650 bp, 8 predicted proteins | sample Lox_Sample_42_FD_206716 | JGI IMG/M metagenome (GOLD analysis project Ga0335083, IMG submission 206716) | Soil microbial communities from Loxahatchee National Wildlife Refuge, Florida, United States - Lox_Sample_4.2 | ecosystem: Environmental > Terrestrial > Soil > Wetlands | place: USA: Florida... | reverse complement strand
GTTGCCGACGCGCACTTCCGCCTCGGCCTCGGCCTCGGGTTCGGGCTCGGGCTCGGCCGCGATGCTCTCGGCCTCCGTGGCCGCGCCCGCGGGAATGAGCTCGTCGAGCTCCGCCATCGCGGCGGCGGGCGCCGGCGCTTCCGGCGCAGGCGCGGGGGCCGCCTCCTGCGCCGAGAGGTCGAGCGATTCGAACGAGAGCTCCACCGCTCTGGGCGCTTCGGGTTGCGCCGCGGGCGCTTCGGCCGCCACGGGTTCCTCGACGATCGGCTCGGGCGGGGCGGCCTCGGGCACCGGTTCGATGGCCGCGAGCTCCTCCACGGGCTTCGGCGCCTCCTCGAGGAACGAGAGCGCATCGGCCGCGGCCTGCTCCGGCGCCACTTCCGCCTTCATCGCCGGCAGCGGCGTGTGCACGATCGGCGGCTCGAACTCGAATTCCGGGGCCGCTTCGCCCGCGGGAGCGCGGGACGGCACTGCGGCCGGCGCCTCGACGACGGGCGCCGGCGCGGCAACGCCTTCCTCGCCGCTCTTCAGCGCATCGGCGCGATGCGTGATCTCGCTCGCATCGATGGACACAGCCGCGCCTTCCCTCAGCCCGCCCACCCAGCGCGCGAACGATTGCTGCGCGAGGTCGACGAATTCGAGCAACGCCGGCGTGGCGGGCCTCTCGTCCTTCAGCCACTTGTTCATCACCTGCTCGCACTGCCACGCGACCTCGCCCAGGTCCATCAGGCCCACCATGCGGCCGCTGCCCTTGAGGGTGTGGAAGCTGCGGCGGATGGTGGTGAGCGCTTCCCGGTCGTGCGGCGCGTCACGGCACGCGGCGAGGTTCGCGGCGATCGTGTCGACGACCTCGGCCGCTTCCTCGAGGAAGATCTCGAGCAGCTCGCGGTCGATCTCCGCGCCCGGCGCGTCCACGAGCTGCACCACCTGCGGCGCGGGCGTCTCGGGCGCCTTCTCGGGCGCAAGGCTCTGGATCGCCTGGAAGACGCCGGTCTGCTGCGGGCTCGCCGCCTCCTGGATCGCCTGCAGCGCCGCCTCGCTCTGCTTGGCCACCGTGGAATCCGCGACGACCGCGGCATCGCGCTTGAGCTCGTCCACGGCCTTCTCGAGCTTCTCGCGCGTCGCGGGCTCGGGAGCGCCGGTCCAGTCCTGGTAGAGCGCCTGCACCTTCTGCTTCTGCACCTCGATGTCGAGCGGAGAGACCGTGCCGGTGCGGCGAATCACGCTCTCGATGCCTACCGGCTCCGGCTGCACGAGGCCGAAGCGCAGCAGCGCGGGCATCAGCACGTCGCGCGGATTCGCGGCGCCCTGCTGCAGCGCGGTGATGTACAACCCCAGCGCCGAAAGTCCGTCGGCCACCATCTCGGCCGCCTCGCCCGTGCCGTCGAGCGAGCCTTCGGCGAGCTGCTGCACGCGCGCCATCACCGCGGCATTGAGCGATGCGGCGTCCTGCAGCTCCATGATCATCAACGCGCCCTGCACCTGCGCGAACTGCGCGGGCAGCGCGGCCAGCTCGGGGCGCTTGGACGCGTCCCGGAAGAAGCCGTCGAGCGCCTGCTCGATGTTCTGCAGGTTCACCTGCACTTCCTGTCCGACCTGGAAGATGAGGAGCTTTTCCTGCGCGCGCCGCGTCATCTCGTCGAGCAGGCCCCCTTCGATCGCGTCCACCGGCGCAAGCACGTCGCCCGCCATCGCGCTCTTCAGGCGCTCCGTGACTGTCTTCGCCTGGCGCGAGAAATCGGGCCCGAGCTTGAAGTAGTTCTCGAGGGCCGATTCCACGAACAGCATCGCCGTGGCCACCTCGAGCGACTGGCCTTCCGAGGGCGGTATCGCCTTGGCGCGAAGCTGCGGCGCCACTTCGGTGAGCCGTTGCAGCACCGCGTGGATGTCGCGGTTGGGCAATCGCGCGGCGCGATCGGCGAGCGCCTGTCCCTGCTTGCCGAAAGGCTCGAGGGCGGCGCGGTTGCCGGACGTGTACTTGAGCCACGTGTCCTTCTGTTGCGCGGTGAGCTCGCGCACCTCGCGGATGAGCGCGGCGAGCTCCTCGTCGTCCTCGGAAGCCTGGCGCCCGAGGTCGGGCACCGCGATCAGCTGCTCGAGGCGATAGGCCTGCTTGAGGATGCCGATGCGCTCGGAGACGGGCTTCGCGCGGCCGACCATGAGCAGCAGGTCGCGGAAGAGTCGCTCGGCCACCTTCCCCGAGCCCTCGATCAGCTGCTTCACCTGCTGGTCGAGCTTGGCGAAGAGCGGCTTCACCGACGGCGTCACGTCGAGGCCGCCGAACACCAGCGCGTCCAGGAAGCCCGCGGCCGCGGACCAGAACGGGCGATTGGGCGTCGCGCCCTGCAGCGACTCGATCGAGGTCACCGCCGCGTGCATCTGGCGAAGCGCGTCGGGAATGTCCCCGCCCTTGATCACGCGCAGCAGCCCCTGCTGATACTGCTGGCGCTGCAGGGCCAATGCCTTCGCGAGCACCGCGTCGTCCAGCGCTTCGCCCGCGGGCAGCGCGGGAAGCGGCGCGCCGAGGTCCGGATAGAAGAGGTCGCCCTCGTTGGCATCGACCTGCCCGCGCGTGCGGTTGAGCTCGATGTAGGGCGCGAGCAGCCGCATCGGATGATCGGCCTGCCCCGAGAGGAGCGTGTCGAGATACGTGGAGAGCGCCGAGATGCCCTTCTTCGCGACGGCCACCGATCCGGGCAGGCGTGCGGCGTCCTCGCCCTCGAGGTACGCGACGAGCTTCTCGAGCTCCTCGTTGAAGCGCGTGGCGGCGCCCAGGCCCACCATCGCGAGCGCACCCGTGGCCTGATGAAGGTGCGTGAGGATGTACTTGGCCGGGGCCCGGTCGGCGGGATTGGCGGCGAGCTTGTCCAGGTTCTCGCGCGCCTGGTTGAGCGAATGGTCGATCTCCGTCTTGACCCACGAGAGCGGGCCAAGGTCGAAATCGGTCGCCGGATTCGCTGCCATCTTTGTCTTCGCCTTTTTTCCGCGCCTACAGCTTGAAGCCCGAGACCGAGTTCTTGAGCTCCTGGGCCACCGCGGCGAGGTCGCGGATCGAGCCCGCGGCCTGCTGCGTGCCGCGCGTCGTCTGCCGCGTGATCTCGAGGATCTCCTGCATGTTCTGCGCGACTCGCGTGGTCGCGTTGGCCTGCGTGTTGGTCGCCTGGGAGATCGTCTGGATCAGCTGCGCGAGGTTCTTCGACACGTAGTCGATCTCGGACAGCGCCTGGCCTGCCGCGTCGGAGAGCTTCGCGCCCTCCACCACGCCCATTGTCGATTTCTCCATGGCCGCAACGGCGTCCTGGGTGTCGGCCTGAATCGTCTTCACGATCGCGCCGATCTGCTTGGTGGCCTCGCCGGAGCGTTCCGCGAGGCGCTGCACCTCCTCCGCAACCACCGAGAAGCCGCGCCCGGCTTCGCCGGCCGACGCGGCCTGGATGGCGGCGTTCAGCGCGAGCACGTTCGTCTGCTCGGTGATGTCCGAGATCAGCTCCACGATCTCGCCGATCTCCTGCGAGCTTTCGCCCAGCCGCTTGATCCGCTTCGACGTCTCCTGGATCTGCTCGCGGATGTCGTTCATGCCCGTGATCGAGTTCTGCACCGCGGCGCGGCCCTTGTCGGCGGCGGCGAGCGAGCGCTGCGCGACTCGCGCGCCCTCCTCGGCGGTGGAAGACACTTCCGAGATCGAGCGGGAGACCTGCAACACCTGCGCCGTGGTCTCCTCGATCTCCTTCGACTGGCGCTCGGCCGCACCCAGCAGCTCCGCGGAGATCGACTGCGCCTGCGCGGTCTTCTGCGTCACCTGGATCGCCGCGTTGTTCACGCCCGTGACCAGGGTGCGCAGCTCGTCGATCGTGTAGTTCATCGAGTCCGCGATGGCGCCCGTGATGTCCTCGGTCACCTGCGCGCGCACGGTGAGGTCGCCGTCGGCGAGGTCGCCCATCTCGTTCAGCAGCCGAAGGATCGCCTCCTGGTTGCGCTTGTTCTCGGCTTCGGCGTCGGTCGCGCTGCGCCGCGAGTCGGCGAGGAACGCGAGGGCCGTGAGGGCGAGCACGATCACGAGGAGCGTGCCCAGGACCGCGATCGCGACGAGCGAGAGGTTCGACGTCTCGTCCTGCAGCGTGGTCTGCAGCGCCTGCACCGCGGCCTGCAGCTGCTCGCTGCCGGCCTGGAGCCTCGCGCCCGCCTGCCGGGCCGAGATGAGCTTCTGCAGCTCGCGAAGGATCGGGCCCGCGTTCTGCTCGAAGGCGGCGAAGGTCTTCTTGAGGTCCACGAGCTTCGCGCGCGAATCGGGGTCGCGCACCGCGGTCATCCCCATCGAATCGTTGCCGTTCTCGAGGGCCTGGATCAGCGTGCGCGTCTCGTTCGTGTCCTTGCCGATGAGGAACGGCACCTCCGGATCGATCACCTCGGAGCCCAGGATCTCCGCTGCACCGCGCCCCAGGCGCTCGGCGAGGAACGTGATGCGGTTGGCGTGCAGCACCTGGCTCGCCGCCGAGCCCGATTGCTGCATGAGGCCGGTGAGCTCCTGCGTCTGGGTGGCGAGGTCGTCCGCGCCGCTACGAACCTGCGCCACGTTCTGCGCGAGGGCCACGAGGTCCTTCTGCGCGTTGAGGATCGTGGTGGCGGCCGCGGCGCTGTCGGGCCAGCGCTTGGCCACGTCCTCCACGCGACTCACGAGCGCGTCGTTCTGCCGGGCGGGCGGGACGTTCACGCCGAAGGCGAAGCCGCCTTCCTGCAGCGTCTTCAGGTATTGCGCGAATTCGTCGCGGCTGTCCTGCAGCTGCAGGAACGAGGCCTGCTGCCCGCGCGCGGCGAGGCCCGCCGCTTTCGCGAGGCGCTGCGTGTGGAACTGCATCTGGGAAGCGATGGACACGTAGGTCGCGTTGCGCGTGCGCGTGGTCGTGTCCAGGTACACCGCGCCGGCGGTGAGCAGCAGCAGCAGCGCCGCGGCGGTGCCGAGGATCTGCATCTGCGAGGTGATCGGCCGGTCGCCGATGAAGGGGACGCGGAAACCCGCCATCGCGGAGCCGCCCGCTTCGGCCTTCGCCGCCTTGGCCGGGCGCGTCCCGGGGCGGGTCTCGCTCACCGCGCGGATGTTGGTCATGGTCGACGAGGCGACGGAGCCCGAGCCGGGCCGGGCCGCGGCCTTGGGCTTGGATCCACTGCCGCCGAGGCGCTTGAAGAAATCGCCGATCGAGGACTTGGGTTTCGGTTGTGCTTTTGCCATGGGCCGAGTTCTCCTACACGCCGACTTCCAGGAACCGCTGCTCGCGAACGAGGGCGGGCAAATCGAGCTCGAGCCAGCGCGTCGCGCCGGCGTCCGTGTATGCAGCCGCCACCCAGGGCGGCGCGTTGGGCGGCCGCGACGCGGCCGTGAATTGCTCTGGACTGCGAAGGCCGAGCATGCGCGACACGAGCAGGCCCGCTCCCGGCACCAGGCGATCGGAGACGAGGATCACGCGCCGCTCGACGCCCGCGGCGATGGGCTCGCCGCCGCCGAACGCGGAAAAATCGATGACGCTGTAGAGGTTGCCGCGCACGTTCGAAACGCCGCGGAACCATGCCTGGGTGAGCGGCACGGGGACCGTCGGCGGGACGGGGATCACCTCGTTCACCTGGTGCAGCGCCACGAACCAGTTCTCGTTGCCCACCTGGAAGCCCAGCTTGGACGAAAGCGCCGCGCGCGAAGCCGCCGTGCGGATGCGCTCCGCAACGGAAAGCTGGAACTCGCGAAGGCCCGTGCGCCGCGCCATGCGCTACCCCAGCGCCTTGATCTTCTCGAGAAGATCGTTCTCGCTGATCGGCTTGGTCACGTAATCCTTGGCGCCCTGCCTCAGGCCCCAGATCTTGTCGGTCTCCTGGTCCTTGGTGGTGCAGATGATCACGGGGATGTGCTTGGTCTTGTCCTCGCGCGTGATCGCGCGCGTGGCCTGGAAGCCGTTCAAGCCCGGCATCACCACGTCCATGAGGATGAGGTCGGGCTGCTCGCTCTTGGCGCGCTCGATCGCGGTCTCGCCGCTTTCCACGAGGAGCACGTCGTAGCCGCGCTTCCTGAGGACGCCTTCCATGAATGCGCGCTCGGTGGGCGAGTCGTCCACCACCATGATTTTCTTGATCGCCATGTTCCTAGGTCACTCCATTGCTGAAATTCGGGTTCACGCGGGGCTGCGCTGCGCGAGGTGCGACTCCACGGCCCTCAACAGGCTCTCCTTGGTGAAGGGCTTGGTGAGGTACTCGTCGCTGCCCACCATCCGGCCGCGCGCGCGATCGAAGAGGCTGTCCTTCGAGGAGAGCATGATCACCGGCGTGGCGCGGTGCTTGCCGTTCTTCTTGATGAGCGCGCAGGTCTGGTAGCCGTCCAGGCGCGGCATCATGATGTCGACGAAGATCAGGTCGGGCTGGTGGTCGGCGATCTTCGCGAGCGCGTCGAAACCGTTCTCCGCGAGGATCACCTGGCAGCCGGCCTGCATGAGGAATATCTCCGCGCTTCGCCGGATCGTGTTGCTGTCGTCGATGACCATCACGCGCACGCCCGTGAGGTTCTTGGAATCCGCCAAGCGCTCTCTCGATCTCGTTGTCGGCAAATGCGGGAGCGAAGGGTGCCCGCCCATCCGCGGGCCGCGATCCCGGGCCGTTCGCCTATGCCAGCTCCCCCTCCTTCCCGAGCCGCATCCTGCCGCGTTCTCTATAGGGAAAGCAGATTATTCCATTTGTCCTGTCAAAACAACTTTTTACTGCCAAAACAATTGCTAAGTTGTTTCTCCTAAAGTTCTTTCGAAATGGTGTACGAGCCTAGAATTCAACCATCTCGAAGTCCTCCTTGCGCGCCCCGCACTCGGGGCAGCACCAGCCGGCCGGGATGTCTTCCCAGCGCGTCCCCGGCGCGATGCCGTCGTCGGGCCAACCCTCGGCCTCGTCGTAGATGAGGCCGCAGGCGAGGCAGCGCCAGGACTTGAGGGTTCGGGTTTCGGTGGCAGCGGATGACATAGGCGAACGCGGTGGCGGTTGAGTAGAATGGTCGGAAGCAACGCCTCGCGCGCTGAAACAAGCATCCTAGGATCCCCGGTAAATGCGCGCAACGCGGCCGGGTTTCAAGTGTAACCCCCCCCCCGCTCGCGGCCCTTCCCATGAACGAGACAACCCCATCCCTTCCAGCGGTCCTCACGTTCGCGGCGAGCGACCCCACGAGCGGCGCGGGCCTGCAGGCCGACATCCTCGCGCTCGCGAGCATGGGCTGCTATCCGCTGTCCGTGGTGACTGCGCTCACCGTGCAGGACACGGCCGGAGTCGAGTCGTTCCTCGCGATCGATCCGGACTGGGTGGCCGACCAGGCCCGCTGCATCCTCGAAGACATGCCCGTGGCCGCCTTCAAGATGGGAATGCTCGGCTCGACGGAGATCGTGACCATGGTGGCAGAGGTGGTCTCCGACTATCCCGACGTCCCGCTCGTGCTCGATCCCGTCTTCGCCTCGGGGCGCGGCGACGAGTTCGCCGGCGAGGACATGGTGACCGCGATCCGCGAGCTCCTCGTGCCGCAAAGCACCGTGGTCACGCCGAATATCCCGGAGCTCAAGCGCCTCGCGGGGGAGGACGAGAACGACACTGCGAATCTCGCCGACTGCGCGCAGGCGCTGCTCGACAGCGGCTGCGAGTACGTGCTCGTCACGGGCACCCACGATTCCACGGCCGACGTGGTGAACACGCTCTACCACCGCGGCGGCGTGCTGCGCGCGGACACCTGGCAACGCCTTCCCGGCAGCTACCACGGGTCCGGGTGCACGCTCGCCTCGGCGCTCGCCGCCAACCTCGCGCGCGGCCTCGACATCGGCGATGCCGTCTACGAAGCGCAGGACTACACATGGCAGGCGCTTGCGCACGCGTTCCGCCCGGGCATGGGACAGTACCTGCCCGATCGCCTCTTCTGGGCGCGCGACGCGGGCGACGACGAGAAGTAGGATGCGCGAGCGGTTGAGGGGCCTCTACGCCATCACGCCCGAATGCGCGGATACCGCCGAGCTCGCCTCGCGCGTCGAACTGTGCCTCGAAGGCGGCGCCGCACTCGTGCAGTACCGGGCCAAATCGGCTCCGCCGTCCCTCGCGCTCGAACAGGCGCGGCGCCTCGTCGCCCTGTGCGGTTCCTTCGGCGTGCCGCTCATCGTGAACGACTCGGTGGAGCTCGCCCGGGTCTCGGGCGCCGCCGGGGTGCACCTGGGCCGTGACGACGCGAGCGTCGCCGAAGCGCGCAAGGCGCTGCCGGGCGCCATCATCGGCGTCTCGTGCTATTCGGATCCGGCGCGCGCGCGCATCGCGGCGTCGCAGGGTGCGGACTACGTGGGAATCGGCAGCGTGTTCGCATCGTCCACCAAGCCGCGGGCCGTTCGCGCCGCGCTCGCGAGCCTCGCCGAGGCGCGACGCCTCTCGGGGCTTCCCGTCGCGGCGATCGGCGGCATCACGTTGGACAACGCGGACCAGGCGCTGCGCGCGGGCGCCGACATGCTCGCGGTGATCGCCGCGCTCTTTGCGGCGCCCGACGTGCTCGGGGCGGCGCGCGCATTCTCGAATCGATTCGACAAGATCCAGCAGGAGGAGGAACGTGGGCCGGCGAAGCAACGAGCTCTTTGAGCGTTCGCAGCAGCTGATTCCGGGCGGAGTGAATTCGCCGGTGCGCGCATTCCGCGCCGTGGGCGGCACGCCCGTGTTCTTCCGCGAGGGCCACGGCTCGCGCGTGATCGACGAGGACGGCCGCGAGTACATCGACTACGTCGGGTCCTGGGGCCCGCTGATCCTCGGGCACGCGCATCCCGAAGTCGTGGAAGCGGTCGCGGCGGCGGCGCGGCAGGGCCTGTCGTTCGGCGCGCCCACCGCGCGCGAGCTCGAGATGGCGGAGGTCCTCACGGCGAGCCTGCCCTCGATGGAGCAGGTGCGACTCGTGAGCTCGGGCACCGAGGCGGTGATGAGCGCCCTTCGGCTGGCGCGCGGCTACACCGGGCGCCCGGTCATCGTGAAGTTCGAGGGTTGCTACCACGGCCACAGCGATTTCCTGCTGGTGAAAGCCGGCTCGGGCGCGCTCACGTTCGGCAATCCCACTTCGGCCGGCGTGCCGGCCGAACTCACCTCGCACACGCTGGTGCTCGACTACAACGATCCGCAGCAGGCCGAGGATGCATTCGCCCGCCACGGCAAGGACATCGCTGCCGTCGTGCTCGAGCCCATCGCGGGCAACATGAATTTCGTGCGGCCCTCGGACGAATTCATCAACGCCCTTCGCCGGCTTTGCACGCGCCACGGCGCGGTGCTGCTCTTCGACGAGGTGATGACGGGTTTTCGCGTGGGAGCACGGGGCGCGCAGGGAATCTTCGGCGTCACGCCCGATCTCACCACTCTGGGCAAGGTGATCGGCGGAGGTATGCCGGTGGGCGCGTTCGGCGGCCGGCGCGAAATCATGCAGAAGCTGGCTCCCGTGGGGCCCGTGTACCAGGCCGGAACGCTGTCCGGCAATCCCGTCGCCGTGGCCGCGGGGCTCGCGACGCTTCGCCGCGTGCTCGAGCCCGGATTCTTCGACAGGCTCGACGCCTCCACGGCGAAGCTCGTGCAGGGACTCGTCGGCGAAGCGCGCGCCGCGGGCGTGCCGTTCAGCGGGGCAAGCGTGGGCGGCATGTTCGGCATCTTCTTCCGCGCCGAGGCGCCGGCCTCGTTCGCCCAGGTGATGCAGTCCGATCGCGAGTCCTTCAACCGTTTCTTCCACGCGATGCTCGAGCGCGGCGTGTACCTCGCGCCTTCCGCGTTCGAAGCGGGCTTCGTTTCCGCGGCCCACTCCGAATCCGACATCGCGGCAACCGTGGCGGCGGCGCGCGCGGCCTTCGCTTCGATGCGCAGCTAGGATGCGCATCCTTCCGTCGCGGGCCCGCCTCGCCGGACTCGGACTCGCCTTCGCGGGCGCGATCATCGTGGCGCTCGCCGTGTTCGTGCTCCTGGACCTGGACCGCGAGGCCCGCGTGAACCGCGAGGTCATCGCCGCGCAGCGGGTGAAGGATGGCCTGCACGGGCTGAGGACGCAGGTGGTCGAGCTTCGCTCGGCGGCGCGCCTGGGCGCGCGCACCGGCGAGTCGGCGGCGTACGCGAGCATCGAGACGCGTTCCTCCGGCGTGGAGCGCGATCTCGCCGCCCTCGAATCCCGCGCCGCGAGCGATCCGGACCTCGCGGTCATCGGACCGATCGCCGACAGCGCGCGGATGCTCATCGTGCATGCCCGCTCGATCCCGCAGGTGCGTGACGCGCATGGAGTCCAATCGGCGGACGCGCTCGCGCAACGGGCCGACGCGTTGAGCGACGAGGCCACGGGCGCGATCGACCGCTCCCTGGAGGCGCAGACCCGCCGGGTCGACGACCGGACCGCCGCGCAGATCGAGCTCGGCGATCGCCTGCGCCACTACATCGCCGGCCTGCTCGTGGTCGCGATCGCCGTGCTGGGAATGCTTTCGATCGCCTACGGGCGCGTGCAGGGCCGTGAGCGCGAGGCGGTACGTCGCATGGAGCACATGGCGCACTACGATGCCGTGACGGGGCTGCCCAATCGCGCGCTGCTCGGCGATCGCCTTTCCCAGGAGACCGCGCGCGCGCGGCGCGCCTCGGAGAGCTTCGCGCTGCTGA
>Ga0335083_10011434_pt1 | contig 10652 bp, 9 predicted proteins | sample Lox_Sample_42_FD_206716 | JGI IMG/M metagenome (GOLD analysis project Ga0335083, IMG submission 206716) | Soil microbial communities from Loxahatchee National Wildlife Refuge, Florida, United States - Lox_Sample_4.2 | ecosystem: Environmental > Terrestrial > Soil > Wetlands | place: USA: Florida... | reverse complement strand
ACGTCGATGCCCAACATTCGCTCGACCGCGATCGCCACCCCGAGCTCGTTGCTGAATGCCGCCAGCCAGTCGTGCCGATTGGCAAGGACCAGGATCTGGCGGTAGTCGCGCGCTTCGAACAGCTTCTCCGCGCCGCGATGCATGTAGCCGACGATCGGGACGGCGTGGACGATCTGCTCGCCTTCGAGGGTGAGTGCGAGCCGAAGCGCGCCGTGTGCGGCGGGATGTTGCGGCGCGATCTGGAGGATCACGTCGGGCTGTCCGACATCCGCGGTCGAGACGGTCAGCTCTCGCGCCACGCGGGCGATCCTCCCAGAACCAGGGTCTACCCGCGTCTGGGCATCCAACGGAAGTAGCGGACCGCGATGACGATCGAAACGACCCCCCAGATCAGCAAGGCGCCCAGCTGACGCCATGCCCAGCCGCTCGATCCGAACTGCAGCGGGTCGAACACCTTGTACAGCGCTTCGATGAAGGGTCGTAACGGCAGGTACTTCGAGATGGTCAGCATCGTCCCGCTGATGGGGAAGTAGGTGCCGGAGATGAACACCATGACGAAAAACGGCAGGTTCAGGATCGCCGGCGCCGAGTCGACGTTGGGGATGAACGACGACACGGCAATTCCGAGCGCACAGAAAACTAGCGATGCCAGCGCGATCGTGACCACCATCGGCAGGATGTGCGCGGCCGGCAGGTGAACCCCGTAGACAACGATCGCGAACACGACGCAGACGATCGACAGCAGCGAGGACACGATCACGGCGCTGCCGATCGAGCCGCCGATCAGCGCCCAGGACGGCAGCGGCGTCCCCCGCATCCGCTTGAGCACGCCGTCCTCGCGTTGCCGCACCAGTTTGAGCGCGATGCTCATGAAGCAGGCGCTCATGACGCCGTACGCGAGGATGCTGGGCGTGTAGTACTGCTTGAGCAACACTCCCGCGCCCAGTGTCTTGTCGTGACCGCTCCCCGCAGCGCCGACGAGGATGATGAACAACACGATCGGGAACAGGAAGGTGAAGCTGGCGGCCAGCGGGTTGCGCCAGTAGCTCTTCTGCTCGTACCCGACCTGAGTCCGGACCAGGGCGAGGTCGGCGCTCATCGGTGGTCCTCACGGGCGCCCGCATCGCCGACGGTGGCGAGGTGCGGGCCGCCGACGAGGCTGAGATAGATGTCCTCGAGACTCGGTCGGCTCGCGTTGAGGCTTTCCAGCGGGATGTTGTTGTCGAGCGACCAGCCGGTCAGGGCGTGCAGGACGGCGACGTCGTCCTCGGTGGTCAATTCACAGAAGCCGTGCTGGTCGAGCGCGACGGCGACCGGCAGGCCGCCAGGGTCCACGCCGTCGGGCAACTTGAACCGGATGTGCGCCGCCGCCCGATCCCGACCGCCGAGGGAGTCGGGAGAGCCCTCGGCGACGACCTTCCCGCTGCCGATCACCACGATTCGATCGGCGAGTGCCTGTGCCTCGTCCATGTAGTGGGTGGTGAGCATGATCGTCGTCCCGAGGGCCCGCAGTCCCGCCACCATCTCCCACGCGCCGCGCCGAGCCGACGGATCGAACCCGGTCGTCGGCTCGTCGAGGAACAGCAACGCGGGGTTGCCGATGATGCCGTAGGCGACGTCGAGGCGCCGTTGCTGACCGCCGGAGAGCTTGCTCACCCGTGCACCAGCTTTCTCCTCCAGCCCGACCAGACCGATCACTTCGTCGACGTTGCGCGGGTTCGGGTAGTAGTCCGCGGTGCGGTTGAGCGTCTCGCGAACGGTGAGGTACGGGTCGGCCGCGGTGCCTTGGAGCACGATCCCGATCCCTTCACGCCAGGCCCGATCGCCATGCTGCGGGTCGCGCCCGAGGACGCTCACCTGACCGCTGTCGCGGTGCAGATACCCCTCGAGCACCTCGAGGGTCGTCGTCTTGCCCGCGCCGTTGGGTCCGAGAAGAGCCACGCAGGCGCCCTCCTCGACGGTGAACGTCACGCCCGCTACGGCGCGGACGCTGCCGTAGCTCTTGTGCAGATCGTCGACGACGATTGCGGCCATGTCGGTGGTGCCTCTCTGATGCGACAACTGCCTGTCGACGCTACGGGTTCCTCGACGCCGCCCCAATCGGGGGTAGGACCTCTCGTCCGGACAGCAGCCAGGTGAAGCCGCCGAGTCCGGACGGGTCGGCAAGGGTGGCCACGTCGCCGGCAGCCTTCAGTCCGGAGATGAACTCGACCGGATCACCGGCGTAGGTGGTCGTCGGTTCCGCGACGCCGAGTGCGGCCAGCGCGTCGTGCTGCGTGATCAGGAGGTCACCCTCGGTGGCGAGCGAGTCGAACAGGACGTGCGCGGTCAGGTCACACGAGCCGTCCGGGACGGGTCGGACCTCGCGCCCGCACCGATAGCCGGTCAACGTCCCCGCCCGGTGCAGCTCAGGGTGGGCGGCGTAGTCGATCGCGACCGCCACCCCACGGTCGAGGCAGGCGCACAGGGTGCGCCAGAGGGCATCCCGCGTCCGCCCGATCTCGATCCGGTCGCCCGGCTCGTGCACGGGCCACCAGCGTTGCTGCCAGGCGAGCGCGTCCCCTGCGAGGCGAGGGCCGAGTGTCTCCTCGCCGGTGAGATGAACGTCGATCCGGTGCGGACCGTGGGTGGTGTTGATCGCGACGTCGATCGGCACGACGTCGAGCAGCTCGTTCGCCAGCAGCAAGCCGGTGAACCCCTTGGGTGGTTCGGAGCGCCAATCAACGCGGTCGCACAACCCTTCCGGGCGGGGCGCGACATCGACCCCCACCAGCTGCCAATGCTGGGGCGTCATTGCCGCGAGCTCGTGCAGGAGTTCGCCGCCCCCGGCGCCGACGTCGACGACGCTGAACCGCCCCGGCCCGACCGCCTCCTCGACTCGCCGGGCCAGCGCCGCGATCACCGTTGCCCATCGGGCGTTGTCGTGTGCTGACGTCCGGAAGTGGCGCGCGGGGGTCCCGCTCGTGCGGTAGAAGCCACGCTCGCCGTACAACGCTCGGTCGATCGCCGTGCTCCAAGGCACGGGCGGCGCAGTCAAGCGCTGCGCGAGGGATGCTGCCGGCGCCTGCACCCCCGACACGTTACGGCGTACCCTGTTCGCGTCCGGTACCCCGCCGTGAGGACTGGAACCCATGACCTCGCTCCCTCCGGCGCAGCGTCCTGCCCGGCTCGCGGTCGGCGCCATCGGTGCCGGCCGGGTAGGGGCCGTGCTGCTCGCCGCGCTCGCCCGCGCCGGGCACCGAGCAGTGGCCGTGTCCGCGGTCTCGCAGCCGAGCCTGCGACGGGCGGAACTGCTGATCCCGCAAGCCGAGGTCCTTGCCGCGGACGAGGTCGCGGCACGCAGCGAGCTGTTGCTGCTTGCCGTCCCCGACGACGAGCTGGCTGATCTGGTGCGCGGTCTCGCAGGCTCCGGCGTCGTGCGTCGAGGCACGCTCGTCGTCCACACCAGCGGCGCGCACGGAATCGGGGTGCTCGCCCCCCTGACCGACACCGGTGCGCTTCCCCTTGCCCTGCACCCGGCGATGACGTTCACCGGCACGGAGGTTGATCTCCAACGGCTCGGCGGGGCGTGTTTCGGAGTCACGACGGTTGGCGACCTTCGCCCGGTGGCGGAGGCGATCGTGATCGAGATGGGCGCCGAACCGGTGTGGATCGAGGAAACCGCGCGGGCGGTCTACCACGCCGGGCTCGCGTTCGGGGCAAACAACCTCGTGACTCTCGTCGCGCAGGCCGGCGATCTGCTTCGCGCTGCCGGCGTCGAGCGCCCGCAGAGCATGCTCGGTCCGTTGCTCGGCGCTGCGCTCGACAACGCGTTGCGCCACGGCGATCGGGCGCTGACCGGTCCGGTCGCGCGCGGAGACGCGTCGACCGTTCTCGCCCATCTGGAGGCGATCTCGGCGAGCGCGCCGGAGGCCATCCGCGCCTACGTCGAGATGTCCCGCCTGACCGCGCTGCGTGCGCTTGCCGCCGGGATCCTCAGCGCCGAACGGGCGGAGGCACTGCTCGACGTGCTAGCGGCCCGGGAACGCGAGTGACCGCACCTCGCGTCGCGCGCACGGTCGAGGAGCTTGCTCTCGCCAGAGCCGAGCTATCGGGCCGAGTGGCGGTCGTGATGACCATGGGCGCGCTGCACGAGGGTCACCTGAACCTCATGCGGGAGGGCAGGGAACGTTCCGACTCGCTGCTGGTCACCATCTTCGTCAACCCGTTGCAGTTCGGGCCGAACGAGGACTTCGATCGCTACCCGCGCTCACTGGCCGTCGACCTGGACACGTGCGCCCGGGCGGGGGTCGACCTGGTCTTCGCGCCGTCGGTCGAGGCCATGTACCCGCCGGGCGAGCCGATTCCCTGGGTCAGCGCGGGCCATCTGGGGACCGTGCTTGAGGGTGAGTCGCGCCCGGGGCACTTCGACGGCGTGGTGACGGTCGTGGTGAAGCTCCTGCGTCTGACCCGGCCGGACCTCGCGCTGTTCGGGCAGAAGGACGCGCAGCAGCTCGCCCTGATCCGCCGCGCGGTTGCCGATCATGACCTTGCGGTGGAAATCATCGGGGTGCCAACGGTGCGCGAGCCGGACGGCCTGGCGATGTCCAGCCGTAACCGCTATCTCGACCCTCCCGGCCGGCAGGTCGCTCGCGTGCTGTCCCGCGCGCTGATGGTGGGAGCGCACGCGTCTCCGGGCGGAGCCGACGCGGTGCTCATGGCCGCGCGTTCGGTGCTGGCCGACACTCCGGAGGTGGCGGTGGACTATCTGGTGCTCGTCGACGACGCGACGTGGGAGGCACCTGACAGCACTACCACCGATGCGCGACTATTGGTCGCCGGTCGGATCGGTGCGACCAGGCTGATCGACAATGTCGCTGTTGCCCTCGGCACCCGAGACTCAGTGGGCTGAAGGAGAGACGTGCTCCTCACGATCGATGTCGGCAACACCAACACGGTCATCGGCTACTTCGACGGCGATCGCCTTGCCGAGTCGTGGCGGATCAAGACGGACACCCGCGCGACCGCGGACGAGCTGGCACTGCTGTTTCGGGGCCTGCTCGTCGACAGCCCACCGCCGGACGGCATCGCTGCCTGTTCGACCGTTCCCTCGGTGCTGCACGAATTGCGCGGCGTCTTTGCCCGCCACTACCCGACCGTCCCCGCCGTGATCGTCGAGCCGGGCGTCAAGACCGGTGTTCCGTTGCTCTACGACAACCCCAGGGAGGTCGGCGCCGACCGAATCGTCAACACCCTCGCGGCGTTCTCCCTCTACGGGGGACCGGCCATCGTCGTCGACTTCGGTACGTCGACCAACTTCGACGTCGTGAGCGACAAGGGTGAGTTCCTCGGAGGTGCGCTCGCGCCGGGGATCGAGATCTCGATCGACGCACTCGCCGCGCGCGGCGCGCGGCTGTTCAAAGTCGAGCTTGCCCGGCCTCGGACCGTGATCGCGAAGAGCACCGTCGAGGCGTTGCAGTCCGGGATGGTCTACGGGTTCGCCGGTCAGATTGACGGCCTCGTACGCCGGATCAGCGAGGAGATCGACGCGGATCCGGTCGTGATCGCGACCGGGGGCCTCGCGCCGCTCGTGATCGACGAGTGCGAGACCGTGACCGAATACGAGCCCGACCTGACTTTGATCGGGCTGCGCCTGGTCTTCGAGCGCAACGTCACCGAACTCCCATAGCGGCGTCACGCCGGTACGGGTATGGCAGAGCGGCGTCACGCCGGTACGGGTATGGCAGAGCGGCGTCACGCCGCTACGGGTATGGCAGAGCGGCGTCACGCCGGTATCGGGGTCGATAACCTTGCCCGCTGTGAGCGACGTGACCGATCAGCCCAACGAGGTCCCGGACTCCGCCGGTTCTGCGGAGTCCGAGCAGATGCGCGTCCGCCGAGAGAAGCTTGCCCGGATCGAGGCCGACGGCGGCACCGGATATCCGGTGGGTGTGCCGCGCACGGCGACGGCGGCACAGGTGAGGCAGCGATTCCCCGATCTGGAGGCGGATGCCTCGACCGGTCAACGGGTGTCGGTCGTGGGCCGCGTGATGCTCAAGCGCGATGGCGGCAAGCTGTGTTTCGCGACTCTGCGCGACGGGTCCGGTGAGCTCCAGGTCATGCTCTCCCTCGACCGGCTGGGCGAGGACCGGCTCGGAGCGTGGAAGCGCGACGTCGACCTCGGCGACCACGTCAGCGTCGACGGCGAGGTGATCACCAGCAAGCGGGGCGAGCTATCGGTGCTCGCGGACGGATGGACGATGGCCGGCAAGGCCTTGCGGCCGTTGCCGGAGAAGTGGCACGGCCTTGCTGATGAGGAGACCCGGGTGCGTCGCCGGTATCTCGACCTGATCGTCAACCAGGACGCCCGCGAACTCGTGCGCGTGCGGGCCGTCGTCCTTGCGTCACTGCGTCGGACGCTGGACGCTCGCGGCTTCATCGAGGTTGAGACACCGGTTCTCCAGGTCTTGCACGGCGGCGCCGCGGCCCGCCCGTTCGCGACCCATCTCAACGCCTTCGATCTCGACATGTATCTGCGGATCGCCCTCGAACTTCCCCTCAAACGCCTGGTCGTCGGTGGCATCGAGCGGGTGTATGAGATCGGTCGCAACTTCCGCAACGAAGGCGTGGACACCTCGCACAGCCCCGAGTTCACGATGCTGGAGGCCTACGAGGCTTTCGGTGACTACGATTCGATGGCCGAGCTGACCCGGGCGCTGGTTCTCGACGCGGCCCGCGCGCTGGGCGGCTCCGTCGTCCCGCGGGCCGGCGGTGGTGAGCTCGAGCTCGACGTGCCTTGGCGCACGGTCACCGTGTACGGCGCCGTCAGCGAGGCGGCGGGCGAGACGATCACACCCGATACGCCGGGAGACGACCTCGTTCGGATTGCGCGCGCGCACGACGTCACGCTTCGACCCGAGTGGGATCACGCCGAGATCGTCCTCGAGCTCTACGAACAGCTCGTCGAGCACACCTTGATCGAGCCGACCTTCGTGCGCGACTACCCGGCCGATGCCCGCCCGCTCGCCCGCCCGCATCGTGAGGATCCACGCCTGGCCGAGGCCTGGGATCTGGTCATCAACGGGATCGAGCTCGCCCCGGCGTACTCCGAGCTCGTCGATCCGCTCGAGCAGCGTCGGCGGCTGACCGAGCAGTCGGCCCGCGCGGCGGGCGGCGACGCCGAGGCGATGCAGCTCGACGAGGACTTCCTGCGAGCGCTCGAGCACGGCGCACCGCCGATGGGGGGAATGGGCCTGGGCGTCGACCGCCTGATCATGCTGCTGACCGGCGTCAACATTCGTGAGGCAATCACCTTTCCATTGTTGCGGCCGCTCTAGCCCGGACCAATGCCCGGTTGATAGTTACCGGAAATCCTGTCGTGCCGCGTCGTTGTTGACGGTGGGATATGGTCGGATCGATCGGCAGTTTTCGTATTGGCGGGAGAATTCACCATGGCCCAACGAGTCCAAATTCTTTTGGTCTGTGACCTGCACGACGACGACACCGCAGGCACCGAGACGGTGTCTTTCACCGTCGATGGATCCTCCTACGAGATTGACGTGTGCGATTCACACGCCAGCGAAATGCGCGAGGCATTCGCGCCGTACGTTGCCGCGGCCCGACGCAGCAGCCGCGGGTCGGCGGGTCGTCGTCGCCGTCGGGGCCGGGCGGCCGGCGCGGACCCCGGCGAGGTGCGCGCGTGGGCGCGGGCGAACAACGTCAAGGTCAGCGAGCGTGGCCGAATCAGCGCCGAAGTGCTCGACCAGTACGCCGCCGCGCACTGAGCCCAACCTCCACCGAACCGGCCACCGTTGCCTCGGAGGTCGAATCCGAGAAGTTTCCGCCGTGGGCTGAACCGGAATGCTCGACCGGTCGATGAGGTTGTCAACCCGATAGTCGCGTTTCGCGTCGGATCAGTGCGTGCGACACACATCCGACACGAGCCGGGGCTAGCATGCGGGGAGTGGGGCCAAGCGGGTCCCCCGCCCTGCTTCGGTCGAGGAGCGAGTGAATGTTCGAGAGGTTTACGGACCGCGCGAGGCGGGTTGTCGTCCTGGCACAGGAAGAGGCCAGGATGCTCAACCACAACTACATTGGCACCGAGCACATCCTGCTCGGGCTGATTCACGAGGGTGAGGGCGTCGCCGCCAAGGCTCTCGAGTCGTTGGGCATCTCGCTCGAAGGGGTGCGCCAGCAGGTCGAGGAGATCATCGGACAGGGCCAGCAGGCGCCCAGCGGACACATTCCGTTTACGCCGCGAGCGAAGAAGGTGCTCGAGCTCAGCCTGCGCGAGGCACTGCAACTCGGCCACAACTACATCGGCACCGAGCACATCCTGCTCGGCCTGATCCGCGAGGGCGAGGGCGTCGCCGCGCAGGTGCTCGTCAAGCTCGGCGCTGACCTGAACCGGGTGCGCCAGCAGGTCATCCAGCTGTTGTCGGGCTACCAGGGCAAGGAGCCGGCGGCGGCCGGCGCCGTCGGCGAAGGAGCCCCCAGCACCAGCCTGGTGCTCGACCAGTTCGGGCGTAATCTCACCCAGGCCGCGCGGGAGGGCAAGCTCGACCCGGTCATCGGGCGAGAAAAGGAAATCGAGCGGGTCATGCAGGTCCTTTCCCGCCGGACCAAGAACAACCCGGTCCTTATCGGCGAGCCCGGCGTCGGCAAGACTGCGGTCGTCGAAGGTCTCGCCCAGGCCATCGTGAAAGGCGAGGTTCCGGAAAACCTCAAAGACAAGCAGCTGTACACCCTCGACCTCGGCGCGCTGGTTGCGGGCAGCCGTTATCGCGGCGATTTCGAGGAGCGGTTGAAGAAGGTCCTCAAGGAGATTCGCACCCGAGGCGACATCATCTTGTTCATCGACGAGATCCACACGCTGGTCGGCGCGGGTGCTGCCGAGGGTGCCATTGACGCGGCAAGCATCCTCAAGCCGATGCTTGCGCGCGGTGAGCTTCAGACGATCGGCGCGACCACCGTAGATGAGTACCGCAAGCACCTCGAGAAGGACGCCGCCCTCGAGCGCCGCTTCCAGCCGATCCAGGTTGGCGAGCCCTCGCTCGCGCACACGATCGAGATCCTCAAGGGGCTGCGCGATCGGTACGAGGCGCACCACCGGGTCTCGATCACCGACACAGCGCTCGTTGCGGCCGCGACTCTCGCCGATCGCTACATCTCCGACCGGTTCCTGCCGGACAAGGCGATCGACCTGATCGACGAGGCCGGCTCGCGGATGCGGATCCGCCGGATGACCGCACCCCCGGACCTGCGCGAGTTCGACGAGCGCATTGCCGCGGTCCGCCGCGAGAAGGAAAGCGCGATCGACGCGCAGGACTTCGAGAAGGCGGCGTCGCTGCGCGACAAAGAAAAGACGCTTCTCGCCCAGAAGGCCGACCGCGAGCGCGAGTGGAAGGCCGGCGACATGGATGTCGTCGCCGAGGTGACCGACGAGGAGATCGCGGAGGTCCTCGCGACCTGGACCGGGATTCCGGTCTTCAAGTTGACCGAGGAGGAGACCTCCCGGCTGCTGCGGATGGAAGAGGAACTGCACCGCCGGGTGATCGGCCAGGAGCAGGCGGTGAAGGCGGTCTCGCAGGCCATCCGTCGCACCCGGGCAGGGCTGAAGGACCCGAAGCGCCCAGGTGGCTCGTTCATCTTCGCCGGTCCGTCCGGCGTCGGGAAGACCGAGCTCTCCAAGACGCTCGCGGAGTTCTTGTTCGGCGATGAGGACGCGCTGATCCAGCTCGACATGAGCGAGTTCATGGAAAAGCACAGCGTGTCGCGGCTCGTCGGCTCACCTCCGGGCTACGTCGGCTACGAAGAGGGTGGCCAGCTGACCGAGCGGGTCCGCCGCAAGCCGTTCTCGGTCGTGCTGTTCGACGAAGTCGAAAAGGCGCACCCGGACGTGTTCAACACCTTGCTTCAGGTTCTCGAAGACGGGCGACTGACCGACAGTCAGGGTCGAACGGTCGACTTCAAGAACACCGTGATCATCATGACGACGAACCTCGGCACCCGCGACATCGCCAAGGGGCTCAACCTCGGGTTCCACGGTGGGGATCACGAGGCGAACAACTACGAGCGGATGAAGCAGAAGGTCAACGAAGAGCTCAAGACGCACTTCCGGCCGGAATTCCTCAACCGGGTCGACGACACGATCGTGTTCCACCAGCTCGGCGAGGACGACATCGTCACGATTGTCGACCTGATGATCGGCCGGGTCGACGCGGCGATGAAGAACCGCGACATGGCGATCGAGCTGACGTCGGACGCCAAGCGGTTGCTGGCTCGCAAGGGCTACGACCCGGTGCTCGGTGCGCGGCCACTGCGCCGTACGATCCAGCGCGAGATCGAGGACGTGCTGTCCGAGAAGATCCTCTACGGCGAGCTGACCGCCGGGCAGATCGTGGTCGTCGACACCGAGTCCGACGATGACGGTGAGCGGTTTACCTTCCGGGGTGAGGTCAAGCCGGTCGCACCGGACCTGCCGCCGGTCGAGACGGTGGCGCCGGGCGGTGGCTCGGACGCTGGGGAGCCGACGGAGTCCTGAGCGCGGGGGCCTAGCGGGTCGCGAGAAGGGGCGCGACCCGGTCGCTGAACACGGCGTCAAGCCCGATTCGCGCGCATCGATCGAGCGATAGCCGGCGTTGTGCGTCGTAACCGAAGGCGAGCATGCCGAG
>Ga0335083_10011433_pt1 | contig 10652 bp, 12 predicted proteins | sample Lox_Sample_42_FD_206716 | JGI IMG/M metagenome (GOLD analysis project Ga0335083, IMG submission 206716) | Soil microbial communities from Loxahatchee National Wildlife Refuge, Florida, United States - Lox_Sample_4.2 | ecosystem: Environmental > Terrestrial > Soil > Wetlands | place: USA... | reverse complement strand
GAAGTCGCGGAACCGCATTTCGAACACTGCCGCGCCAAGCACGAAAATCTTGAACGGCATTGGCGGCGGCAGCATCCCCGGAAACATCAGGGCCCAGAACTCGTGCCGCTCGAACGATCGGTGAATCTTCAGAAAGCGCTCTTCTGAGATCCGCTTGCGCAGTACCTTTTCCCCGCCCAGGTATCCGATGATGTACAGAGGAATGCTCCCCAACGCCGAGCCCAGCGACGCTATCACGACATAAAGCAAGAATCGCTTGCGATCCTGGTACGCATATGTCGCCACGATGAAATCCACCGGCATGCCCAACAACGCGCTGTCGGCAAACGCAATTACAAATACGCCCCAGATTCCGAGCACCTTCATCAGCCCCAGGATCCACGCCGAATAGCGCGCCAGTATGTGTCCAATCGTTTTCAAGGAGACCAGTTAGTGTACGTGATGGAAAAGCAAAGTGTAAGTTTGCCTGTGGAGCGGCGGACGCATTTGTGCGCCCGGTTCTTGTGTGCGGACAGCCACCCTCGGCTGTCCATACCGCGACGACTTGTGTCGTGGCTGTTGCTCGCGCACCGGATGCTCCCAGCCCTGCTATCATCGCTACCTCCGGAGCTTCCATGCGCAATCTGATTCTCGTCTTCTCCCTGCTCGCAGCTACAAGTCTCTCCGCCCAGCAATACGACCTCGTTCTTCAAGGTGGCCGTGTCATGGACCCCGAAACCAATCTCGACGCTGTCCGCAACCTCGGCATCCGCGACGGAAAGATCGCCGCCATCTCGTCCGAGCCACTCTCTGGACGCCGCGTCATCGATGCCGCTGGCCTCGTCGTTGCTCCCGGGTTTATTGACCTGCACCAACACGGCCAGGAACCCGCCAGCCAAATTGTGAAAGCCTTTGACGGCGTAACCACTGCTCTGGAAATGGAAATCGGCGCCCCCGACGTTGCCCAATTTCTAAAAGTGAAAGAAGGACATTCGCTCATCAACTACGGCACCACCGCGAGCCACGTCGCAGCGCGAGCCCTGATCTTCGGCGCACCGCTGCCTCCGTACATTTTCGACTCTCGCACGGGCATCCCCGAGATTCTGCCCAAGAGCGGACCGGCGACCAACGATCCAGCCGCCCCGGACCAGATTAAGCAAATTCAACAGCGTCTGCGCGACGAACTCGATGCCGGAGCGCTCGGCATTGGCATGGGCATTCAATACACACCTGGCGCCACCCGCCTCGAAGTGATCGACATGTTCCGTGTTGCCGCCGAGCGCAAGGTGCCGGTCTACACGCACATCCGCAGCTTCGGACGCCTTGAGCCCGGCTCCGATATTGAATCTGTCGAGGAGGTGATCGGAGCAGCCGCAATTACCGGTGCGCCGCTCCACATCGTTCACATCAACAGCACTTGCCTGGCCGATTCGCTGGAATGCATCTCGCTCGTTGCGGGGGCCCGTGCCCGCGGCCTCGACGTGACCACCGAGGCCTATCCGTACATCGCCGGCATGACGATCATCAATTCCGCACAGTTCAATCCTGGGTGGCGCGAGAAGCTGGGTATCGACTATGACAATCTCGTCATCCCAGACACGGGGGAGCACCTGACCAAGGCGCGCTTCGACGAGCTACACAACTCCAAGAATCCTCAGTCCGTTCTGATTTTCGCCAACACCCAGGAAATCGTTGACGCGGTGATTCCGAATCCCCTGATCATGATCGCCTCCGACGGTGCCCCGGGACACCCGCGCAACGCTGGCACCTACTCGCGCGTCCTCGCAGAATATGTCCGCGAGAAAAAGACGCTCACGCTGATGGAGGCTCTCCGGAAGATGACTCTCATGCCCGCGGAAATGCTGGAACGATCCACTCCAGAAGGGAAGCTCAAAGGACGCCTGCAGAAAGGCGCCGACGCCGACATCGTCGTCTTCGATCCACAAACCATCGCCGACCGCTCCACCTTCTCCAAGCCGATGGAACCGAGCGTGGGAGTTCACTACCTGTTGGTGGGAGGATCCGTAGTCATCGACAAGGGTAAACTCGTCCCCGGCGTGTACCCGGGCCGCGCGCTACTGGGCCCAGGAAAGATTGGGAAATGAGAGTGCGGGGACGGGCGCGGTCGCCCGTCCAGGCTGCGGCGGGGTTCGTCGCGGCGGCGCACTCAATCAGTGCTATCGATGCTCCGTCTTCCCGCGCAGTAGCTCAATCGCGTGCGGCACCAGGCCGGCCACAGCCTCCAGAGACTCGACCGCCCCTGATGGACTTCCCGGCAAATTCAGAATCAAAGCCCGTCCCCGGACTCCGCACACTCCGCGACTGAGCGCAGCAAACGGAGTCTTCTTCGTACCCTCGCTCCGCATGCGCTCAGCGACTCCATCTAAAAGCCGCTCGCACACCGCTACTGTTGCCTCGGGAGTAAAATCGCGCAGAGCAATGCCCGTACCGCCCGTGGTCACAACAAACTCCACCTCGCGCGCCAACCGGACCAGCAGATTTTGAATTTGAATCGAATCGTCGGGGACCACTTCGCGCACCGCAACCGTGAAGTGAAGCTTCTTCAGAAACTGGGCCACGGCCGGCCCCGAGAGATCCTCCCTCTCCCCGCGAGCGCAGGAGTCGCTCACTGTCACGACCGCTGCTGTGAAGCCCCGCGCGTCAGCCATCGAGCAGGACATCTTCCTCTTCTTCCCTTCGGCCTTGGGGAGCACTCTGCGGCGTAGGCGCGACCGGCGCGGCCGGAGATTGCGCGGGAGACGCGGACGCGGATGGCGCCGCCACTGGCTCAGGCTCTGCGCCCCCATCACGCTGCGATTCATCGAGCAACCGCAGCCCCTCCATCAGCAGGCCTTGGGTATTGAGCTGCGTAGTCTCTTTGTCTGTCTTCCCTTCGAAATCAAGCTGGAAAGCTCCGCCTGTCCAGCGCAGTACCTTGAACACGGCTTCATCGCCGACGAGCGATCCGTAAGTCGCGTGCTTGACCTGGCCTTCCGCAAAAAACACTTCGCACTTCTCGCCTTCATTGCTCAACGAGAGCTGGCAGCTCTTGCGGCCCATCTCCAGCGACTGCATGAGGTCAATCACGTTCATCTGCGCCAGACTCCCGCGCACGACACCGTCCGACGGCGCAGTCTTCGCCATCTTCTCCAGCGCAATGCGGTCGATCATGCGCTTGATGCGCCGGGTGGCGTCCCTGAGAAAGAACGGCTTCTCCAGGTAATCATCTGCGGCATCCGCCGGCGAAAGCCGCTCGGCAATGTCCGCCTTGCTCGCCATGAGCACGCTAGAAAAGTTCGCCGTCGCCGGACGGCTCTTCAGCTTCTCGACGAACTGTCGCCCGTCCATCCCGGGCATGCGGTAGTCGCACACGACCAGGTCCGGAACATCGTCCACTGCTTTCAACAGCGCGTCCGCAGCATCGGTCCCCGTCGTCACCTGCGCCAGCGGAGCGAGTGCCTGGTGCAACATCGCCAGTACCATCGGATTGTCATCGACCACCAGCAGCTTGACGTTGTTAGACATGAGTTCGCTTACTTTGCCCGACGGTACTCCCCGCTCTTGCCACCAGTCTTCCGTTCCAACACAATCTCTCGAATCTCAATGCCCTTGTCCATACCTTTCAGCATGTCGTAGGTCGTGAGTGCCGACACGCTGACCGCTACCAGCGCTTCCATTTCCACTCCGGTTTCCGCAGTGGTGGTGACTTTGGAGGTAATGGCGACGCCATTCTCGCACAGCCGCATGTCGACATCAACGCGCGCGAGGGGAAGTGGGTGGCACATCGGAATCAGTTCGGCCGTACGTTTGGCGGCCATGATGCCGGCGATCCGTGCAACCTCGAGCGGGTCGCCTTTTGGATTGTTCGGCAAAGCTGCAAGCACCTCCGGACTGATCGCAACGAAGGCGCTGGCTTCAGCCTCACGCTTCGTAGCCGACTTGCCCGAAACATCGACCATTCGAGCGCGCCCCGAGCCGTCGTAGTGGGAAAGATTCTTCGCCATTCAGAAACTCTATCTTACATGGGAGAGCGGCCGTAGAGACGTAGCGCACGACGTCTTCTCCGCGTAGAACTCACCTCATCATCACCGCGACCCACTCGCCTGCGCGAATGCTTTCCCGGTCCGGCGGGATGACGATGTAGCAGTTTGCACGCGCAGTTGCGGCCATGTCGCCCGATCCCTGCCACGCAACCAATTCCACCTCAGAAGTGTCAAATTCGCCAGACAGAATCGCGGGGAGAAATCGCCGCAGCCCCGCCTTGATGCGAATCTCGGCCTTTGCACGCGCATGGAGAAAGACGAGTTTGCGCGGAGTCTGTCCCGCTAGCGCTTCGAGCATCGGACGGGCAAAGAGTTCGAAAGTCACCATCGTCGACACAGGATTCCCGGGCAGCCCGAAAAAGTATGTGCTGGCTTGCCGAGCTGGAGATCCATCGCAGGCAAGAGTCTCCGCACTACACTTGCCGAAGACGACCGGACGTCCAGGCTGGATCTTCGCACCGGTGAAAAAGAATTCCGCCTGCATCTCCGAGAGCACCTCTTCGACAAGATCGTAGCGGCCCATGGAAACGCCCCCAGTCAGGAGTAGCAGATCGGATTTCAATCCCTCGCCGATGAGCCGTCTGAGTTCCTGAGGCTCGTCGGGAGCGACGGGGATCAAAACCGGTTGTCCACCCGCCCTCAGAATCTGGGCGGCCAGCGAATAACTGTTCGAGTTGCGAATCTGGGTAGGGCCGGGGGTCGCATCACCATCCACAATTTCGTCGCCCGTGGTGAGCACTGCGACTCGTGGCCGCCGGTACACCTCAAGGCGCGACCTGCCGACCGACGCCGCCACCGCGATGGCCGCCTCGGTCAGACGGAGTCCGCGATCGAGCAGCAAATTTCCCTGCCGCGCTTCTGCCCCGCGAGGAACGACATTTTCTCCGGTCGAAACTCCCTTCACAATCTCGATTCGCTCTCCGTGCCGGGTCGTGTATTCAACCATCACTACCGCGTCGGCGCCCGTCGGAACGGGAGCACCCGTCATGATGGCCACTGATTGACCGACGCCCACATTGGAGGGGATTCTCTCGATCTTCTCGCCCGCTTTGATTTCGCCGATGACATCGAGCGTAGCGGGGAGTTGGGATAAGTCTCCGGATCGCACCGCATACCCATCCCGCGTCGATCGCGCAAACGGCGGCAGATCACGATCCGCAAGCACAGTCTCCGCCAGCACGCGGCCGCCAGCGGCGAGCAAGTTCACAGGCTCAGTTCCGCCAGCATGAACCTGCGCCGCCTGCTCTTCGACAAGACGGCGGGCATCTTCAAAATCCAGAACCTTAGAGTGAACCTGTGAGACAGACATGCACAGATGATAGAGGAAGGGAGCGCTGAAGTTGCAGCCCCAGAAGAACCGCTAAACAATCCTGAGCATTCTTTTACCGGGCCAGTTCCTGCCCCAAAACTGCAGGATTGCTGGCGAACGATAGCCCGGTCTCGAGATCCACCGTGTGGTCCCGGACCAGTTGCGCGATCTCACCGTCGAAGTGCTGCATGCCTTCGGAGGCGCCGGCCTTCATCGCGTCGAGCAGAGTCTTATTCTCGCGCTCGCCCTTTTCGATGCACTCGCGTGTGCGGGCATTGGCTTTCAGGATTTCGAATGCGGGAACCCGTCCGCTGCGATCCGCCTTGGCGATGAGTCTCTGGCAAATGATGTAACGGAGGGATTTTCCGAGACGCTCCCTCACCGACTGCTGCTCAGCAGGCGAGAACGAGGTCACGATGCGTTCCACGGTCTTCGAAGCATCCATGGTGTTCAGGCTTGAGAACACCAGGTGCCCGGTCTCGGCGGCTTCCAGCACGATTTCGATCGTCTCGCGGTCGCGCATTTCTCCGACGAGAATGACCTTTGGAGCCTGTCTCATCGCCGACCGCAGCGCATGGGCGAAGCTCGGCGTGTCACTGTGCAGCTCCCGCTGATGGATCGTCGAGCACTTGTGGTTGTGAAGAAACTCGATGGGATCCTCGATCGTGATGATGTGGTAGTACTTCTCGCGGTTGATTAGATCCAGCAGCACCGCCAGGGTCGATGACTTTCCAGATCCCGCGGGCCCGGTCACGAGTACGATTCCGTCTCGCAACTTCGTCACCTCCGACAATTGTTCAGGCAGCCGCAGTGAAGCAAAATCGGGAATTGCGGTTGGGATGACTCGCATCACCACCGCGCAGCTTCCGCGCTGAATAAAGATGTTTACCCGAAAACGGGCCATGCCCGGCAGTCCAAACGAGATGTCGCAGGCTCCGTGCTCCCGTAGTGTTGTGATGGCTTGCTTGTTGTCGCCGATCAGGTCCGCGGCGATGTGGCGCGTGTCGTCCGGAGTGAGCATAGTGAATCCGGGCACCTGCACAGGAATCATCTGCCCATAAACCTGCACCTGCGGCGGACGCCCCGGAGAAAAAACCAGGTCGCTGATCTTCTCGGCAGCCCGCAGCATGGCGCTCAGCAGCGCCGGAGTCGCAACTTTGCCGCTTCCGGAAAATCCTTCTAATTCAACGAAAATCGGTGCAATGGTTGGTGCTGCCATTCGCCCTCACTACTCAGGAATCGCATGCACCACAGCCGGGAAGAAAACTCAGTTCCTTAACTGTACCGCGCCGCGCGTCCGGTGCGAAGGCCAGCAAGTACATAGTCCTTCGTAACGTTCAAAATCGGCCAAAACGCACAAAGGGCGGCCCACTTGGACCGCCCTCATGCCGCTTGTAAGTGCTTGTATCGGAAGACGATCTACTTCTTCGTCGGCTTCTTTTTGCCAAAGCTGGTTTCAACCGACCCGCCAATGCTGGCAAGCATCGCCTTCGCCTCTTCCGCATGGCCGCCCGTAGGCTGCAATTCCAGATATTTCTGGAACGCCTCGGCCGTGCCCGGCACAGCGACCATCTTGTCGCCCTGCAGCGTGGCCTTGCCGAGCATGTTTACACCTTTCTGGTAGTAGGCCTCGGCCCAGTTCGGATCTGCAGCAATGCACTTATCAAACGCTGCAATTGCGTCGTCCGCCCTGCCGGCGTTAGTGTACACAGCTCCGATGTTGAAGTAAGACTTGGCAACGGAACTGGGGTCTACTTGCGCCGCCATTTCGTACGTCTTCACTGCTTCATCGGTTTTCTTCGCCTTGTTCAGGGCGTCTGCCAGGTTGTTGTAATAACCGGCAAGGTTCTTGGCCGCGTTCGGATCTTTGTCATTCGTTAGCGACTTCTTGATGTCAACAGCTTTTTGATACGCGTCTATCGCCGAGTCCAGCCGCTTCTGCTTCTCAGCGGGGTCCGTCTGCTTCGTCGACGACATGCGGTAATAGTCCCCTAGCCTGAACCAGATCAGGTCGCGCGTCGGGTCCATCTGGTTAGCTTCGTTGAGCGCAGCGATCGCCGTGTCGTAGTCCCCCGCGTCCGCTGCAGTCTTGGCCGCATTCAACTTCTCATTGAGCGATTTGACGGTATTGGTTTCTTTCGCCTGCTTGGCTTGAGCCTCCTGCATTTGTTTCAACTGCTCGGGAGACAGACCTTGCCCCTTGGCGGCGTTTTCCTGTTCCTTTTTCACATCAAAATCAAGAGTGTTCTCGTCGAGTTGGACCTGGAAACCGTGGACGTGGTCCATCTCCTTGCCCGCCTTCATGTCGTCAGCGGTTTTGTACAACGTGACGTTGTACTTGCCAGTGGAGAGACCCAGCGAAAAATATTCGCCCTTCTTGTTCGTCTTGAGCGGATATTTTTGACCGTTGTCGAGGTTGGCGAAAACTACCATTCCGTCTGCGATGGGATTGCCCTGGGCATCTTTGCACGTGCCTTTGACCGTCCCTGTCTGGGCGAAGACAGGAGGTACGCACAGTCCAATCGCCAGGATTACGAATAGAAAAATTGCGAAACGTTTTTTCATTTTGCCTCCCGGCCGCATTTCACTCATTCAAAAATCGGAAATCTTCATCTTGCCGCATATGGAATCGGATCCTTGGCTCCTGCTGCCTCAAACGCGCGCAGGCGCAACGCACAACTGTCGCATACTCCACATGCCCGATCCTCGCGGCTGTAACATGACCACGTTAAATCGAAGGGCGCACCCAGTTCAAGGCCAAGGCGCACGATCTCCGCTTTTCGCATGGCGATGAGCGGGGTCACTATTTCAATTTTGCCTTCCTTCGTGCCCGTTCTCACGACCTCATTGAACGCCTTGTAATAAGCGGGACGGCAATCCGGATATCCAGAGCTGTCGGGCTCGACTGCGCCAATGTACACCTTTTTCGCGTCCAGCACTTCCGCCCAGCTCACCGCCACGGCTAGAAAATGAGCGTTTCGGAAAGGAACATATGTAACGGGGATATTATGCCCGACAGCCTCGGACCTTGGCACGGCGATGGAGTCGTCGGTGAGAGCCGACCCGCCAATCGTGCGCAGGGCTTCGTTTCGAACGACGAGCTTGTCGTGAATGCTTAATCGTTCGCAAATCGACAAGAAGGATTTTAGCTCGCGTTCCTCCGTACGCTGGCCGTAGCTCACGTGGACCGCGGCCGCGTCATGATCGCGCACCGCCAGAGCAGCACAGACGCTGGAATCCATGCCCCCGCTGAGGAGCACTACTGCGCGAGATTTATTGGAGGGGGTCATGCGATAAAGTCAGAACTCTTCCGGCCAGAGCCTTTTGATCGACAATTCCTTCTAAACTCCCTTCACTGCCGGGTCCCAGATAAACTTGTGCAGCTGCAGCCCCAGCCGGGCCGGGACGTTATCCGCAATCATCCACTCGGCAAGTTCCTGCGGATCAAGCAGACAGTGCGAGCTGTCGCGAGCACCGGTGGCGTCCTTACGAAATGCGGGCGAAAAAAGAACAGCGTTTACGTGCTTGGCAAGATCGTGCCGCTCGGTGAATTTGCGCGCAAAATCGTAGTCGGCGCGGCTGCCGAGAACGAACTTGACCTCGTCGTGCAGTCTGAGCGTCTTCAGATTCTCCAGGCAGAAGGTGTCGGCCTCACCCGAGTCCGGACACTTCACGTCAACGATCTTGATCACACCGGCCGGAACCCGCTCTAGCGGCCGCTCTCCGCTGGTTTCGAGCAACACAGTGTAGCCGTCGTCCAGGAGGCGATGCATCAGCGGCACGGCTTCGCGTTCCTGCAGCATGGGTTCCCCGCCTGTGATCTCGACCAACCCGCCTTTTGGACTCAACCGCGTCACCTCGTCGAGCACTTCTTCGATCGCCATTTTGCGGCCGCCCTGGAAGGTATACTCGCTGTCGCACCAGGAACAGCGCAGATTGCATCCGGTCAGCCGGACGAACACGCACGGCAATCCCGCATGGGTAGATTCGCCTTGCAGCGACTTGTAGATTTCAGTGATCTGCATCGGTAGCCGCTCTGCGGCAGTCGCGGGGCTTCCTGCCCGCACAACGCGGAAGGCCCACTACTCTGAATACTTCGCTGTCGTCGTGTCCGTCTCGAACACGGTCACATCTTTTACTCTCACTCGCCCGCTTGTGACGCTTTGCAAGCGCGAGTTGGATTGATCGTAGAAGTATTTCGCCAGGTTTTCCGCCGACGGATTAATCACAGTGAAGGGCTCGATCTCATTGATCATCTGGTGATCCAGTCGCTCGATGACGTGCTTCATGACTTCCCGCAGATCCTTGAAGTCAAGCAACAGCCCAGCCTTATCGAGTTCCGCTCCGGCCAGCGTCACCCGGATCTTGTAGTTGTGCCCGTGCGGATTCTCGCACTTGCCCTTGTAGTTGCGCAGGTAGTGCCCCGCGGCAAAGGTATCTTCGACGGTAACTTCGAACATTGCTATTAGCTCACTCCCGGATTACCCACTACGTCCTGACGATTGGATCGCGAATCTCATTGTATCGCGCCGAAACCGCTTGCCGGACTCGCGCGAAGGACGCCGCGACTATGACTGCGGGATGGCCGTTCCGCTTTGACAATACCGATTCCTTACTATATAGTAAGGAATATAGAAAAATGACAGGAGAATGCCGGTGGCGACTGCAACCGTGACCTCGAAAGGCCAAATTACGATCCCCTCCCGGGTCCGCAGCGCTTTGGGTCTCGACGCAGGGGACCGCGTGGAATTCGTCGAAGTAGAAAAAGGACAGTTCGCCATGGTGGCTGCTACGCGCTCTGTCCGTGAGTTGAAAGGAATGTTTCAAGGGAAGCGTAGCAAGCCCGTCTCGATTGATGAGATGAATGCAGCGATCGCCAAGCGCGCCTCCGGATCCCGGTGATCCAGAAGATGATCGGCCTCGATACGAATGTCGTGGTTCGCTATATCACGCACGACGATCCTGCTCAGACAGCCGCCGCCGTGAGAATGATGGACTCACTCTCCCCCGATTTACCGGGATTTCTTTCTTTGATCGTCATCGCCGAATTGGTTTGGGTGCTGGAGGGTTCCTACCACTTCAGGAAGAACGAAGTTGAGAAGGTCTTGGAGTTGCTGCTACGGAGCAAGGAATTGATAATTGAGCGGGCAGAACTTGTCTGGCAGGCATTGCGAAAGTTCAGTTCCACCCGTGCAGATTTCGCCGATTGCCTCATCGAACGCAGCGGGCACGCCGCCGACTGTCAGCATACCCTCACCTTCGATCAGAGGGCCGCTGCATCTGGCATGCGCCTTCTGAAGTAAGCGCCCAGGTCAAGTTTC
>Ga0335083_10011432_pt1 | contig 10652 bp, 16 predicted proteins | sample Lox_Sample_42_FD_206716 | JGI IMG/M metagenome (GOLD analysis project Ga0335083, IMG submission 206716) | Soil microbial communities from Loxahatchee National Wildlife Refuge, Florida, United States - Lox_Sample_4.2 | ecosystem: Environmental > Terrestrial > Soil > Wetlands | place: USA... | reverse complement strand
CATTCCGATTTTGAAATCGTGACGGCCGTGCCATTGATGCGAAGGGAGGAAAAGGTTGGAGAGAATTTGCCAGCGGCTGGCATTGGTTTGGTTTGCGAAGTAGAAGTTGCCGCCGGCTGTGTTGGGATTGATGAAGTAGGGAAGCGATCCGTAGGGAGTGAGCTGCGCGTCGTACTCAGCGTAAGCGAATCCTGCTTCGAGGAGCTGACCTCCGGCGAAATAATGCTGGTCTTTGAGGCTGCCAAAGTAGGCGGATTCGTCATCTTTGGGATTCGTCAGTTGAGGCATCTGCGGTGAGAGGAAAGCGTACTGGTCGTGCAGATGGTTCAAAAGAAAGCTCGCAGTGAAGATGTTGCGGCTGGTGAGGTTGGACTGGAGTTTCGTGAGATCGCCGACGCGGATCGTGTGATCGTTGTCGGCGCCGACGGGGAGCGCGGTAAAGACGGTGTTAGAGTAGTCGCCTTCCAAGGCGTTGTAGAACCAGATTTTTCCCTTTTCGATGGGGCCGGAGAACGTGAAGCGAGGAAGGAACTGGTCGAAGCGCCATCCGTGCTTGTTTTGGATGGACGGAATGAAGTTTGTGGCAAAGAAGCGGAAGTGGTCGTCGCCGATACCGGTGTTTAGTTTGAGGACGCCGCCTGATCCTTTGCCGTCTTCGGCAGGTTCGCGGGAGGGCTGGACCTGGATGGAGCGAAAGGAGTCGGTGCTGACGCGGACGACGAGTTGTCCGTTCGCGGGCTGGGTAACGTTGAAGCCGTCGAGCAGGGTGACGGTCTGATACGTTTGGGCCCCAGCGACGTGGGGCTGCCCCGCCTGGTCCTGAACGACTCCGGGGATAAAGTTCAGGGCATTGCGATAGTCGTGAGTACCGGGGTAGACGATGTTGATGATGTCGAGACCACTGACGGATTCTTGCGCGACGACTTGTCCGGGGTCGATGGCGGGAGGCGATTCGTGAACATCGACGATCTCGCGGACCTCCTGCTGGTGTGAGATGGACACGTCGATGGATGAGCCGGGCCTGATTTGAATACTGGGCTGGTCGAGAGCGTAGAAACCTTGTTTCTCGACATGGAGCAGGTACTCGCCTTCGCGGAGGGAAGGGAACTGGCAGCGTCCGGTGAGATCGGTTTCACAGCGGACGGCAGGCGAGGCAGGGGTTTGGAGAGAGACGCGGGCGGAAGGAACGACGACGCCGTTTTCGTCGGTGACGATGATGGAAGCGGGAGGGTTCGACTGGGCCGCGGCAGTCGATAGAAGAGCGAGCGTGAGGAGCAGAGTGCGCATGCGGTCACAGGTATTCTACGGTGGGATGCGACGACTCCAGAGTTGGGTTTTCATGTCCCGTTCCGAGGACGATAGTGCGGGCAAATCCCCACTTCTCAAGTAGCCCGGTTTCTTCAGGATCATCGATGAAAATTTCCGACGACAGAATTTTGCGGATAATCGCGGTGTTCAAGTTTTTCAAGGCCGCGATGTTGATTGCGCTGGGGGTCGGAGCATTCAAGTTGCTGGATCGAGACTTGGGAGAACTGGCAGAGCATTGGATGGGTGCATTGCGGCTTGATCCCGGAAGTTACTTCGTGACTATGGGGTTGGCCAAGTTGTCGAGGCTGCATCCCGATCAGATCCGGAAGCTTGGGTTGGTGAGTTTCCTGTATGCCGCATTATTTCTTGCCGAGGGGACGGGTTTGTGGATGCGCAAATTGTGGGGCGAGTGGCTGACGGTGATCATTACGAGCAGTCTCGTTCCGTTGGAGATGTATGAGATCTGCCGACATCCGAACTGGGTGAAAGTGGCCGTGCTCGTCATTAATCTTGCGGTCGTGGGGTATCTGATTTCTCGGATTCGGGGACGCAGGACAGCGTAGCAACGTGCGGGCGGTGCTTTGGATCGAGCGTCACTGGATGGGACTGAGGAGCTGAGGACGCGGGCGAGCTTTGCTCGGCCTGACCGGGGTCTGAGACCCGCTCCCACACAAGCAGGAGTCCAACATGAATTCTTAGGCCTTGGTGGCGAGGTATTGGCAGACGCGCTGGATGGTGTCGCGCTGGCCGTCGTTGAGAGTGAGAAATTCGAATCCGTAGCGAAGACCCTGACGGTAACGGACGATGGCGCGGACTTTGATGGGATACGGAGTGAGAGGCAGCGGGATTTCCAGAGTAACGATCTCACCCGGTTCAAGGCTTCCGGTGAGGGTGGCTCCAATACCGTCCTGGCCCATTTCCGTGGAGCGTCCCCAGCAGGTGCGAAACTCTCCCGATTGAAACATTTTGACTTGCAAGCGAACATCGATGGTGAAGCGGGGAAATCGGCGAGTAAAGGTGACCTTGCCGGCGGGTGCATTTTCCGGAATGCGCGTGCCGCTTCCGGTGTCGGCGGCGGCAGCAGCGGCTCGAGCTTTTTCTTCTTTACTCATGCAGGATCTCGACTCGTACCAGCCTTCAGTCACGCAGAGCAGCAGCGGCGATGGTCAGCCGCGTTGTGATGCCCTAATTACCATGCAGCAGGTAGCCGGGTTCAAGCGGAAGTTTGCCGGCGACTTTGACGACCGCGACACTGCTGTTGATGGCGTACACGTCCACAACGCCAACGGCGCCGGGAATGGATGCGACTTTGTTCACAAGATCTTCATCGGAATCAACGATCATGACGGCAGGGTGACCGGCGCGTCCGTGATTGGCGGTGGCGATGAGATCTTTCACTTGGGACTCCGGAAGCTCGTACACTTTCTCCAGAAAAAACTTCATTTCAGGGTCGGCCGGGCTACGCATGATGAAGGTGACCGACTTGCCATCCGGCCAGCGGTTAGTCTGGCCCTTGCAGACCTTTACGAGGTCGGGCACGGTGATCGCAGATACCGAGTTGGCTTTGTTTGAGATGAGCGCGAGATCGCGCGCGGCTGCCAGCGAGCTAAAGGCCGCGACAAAAAGGACGATGCTTAGGGTTTTTTGGTGGAACACACGCTGTCTCCCGCCAGGCGGTAATCCGCCCCGTGATGATTTTCATGGAAACAGGTCACCTTCTCAACGTAACTAAGGTCATATATCTCCAGGATGGGGGAGGCCGGGAGAACGCCGCCTTTGAGGAGGGCAAAGGAAAGGGAAAACGTGACCGGCGGACACGGGGGGAAACCTTTTTGAGGGGAAATTCATCCCAGCTCAGGACCTTAATAAGGGGGCCTTGGCAAGTGGCGCAGGATCAATTAGGCTATGCCTTCTCCTCAAACGAGGACCCCCCATGACAAACCGTGTCACCTATGCTCCGCAAGATTTCCAAAAGATGTGCAAGCAGGCAGAGAGAGATCACGAGTCGAAAAAGCTCGTGGTGCTGATGGAACGCGTGAAGCGGCAGATTGCCGAACGCGAAAATCCCCCGGGAATAGCAGAAGTATCCAGTCACCAGCCAGTCTTGCGGCTGCCCAGCCGCTCGGCTCCCTTCGACAGATAGCCGGCAATAACGATTTTTCTCGGAATCATTTTCTCGATGCTCGCGAGGAAAACTTTTCTCTTTCCACCTGTTGGATTTGCGCTAGAATGGGCGAGCTTTGCCGGTTCAGTCGACGGTGGTGCAGCCGAATGAGCCGTTGTGCCTTCCCCCAGGAGGTTGTAGATGTACCGGCCCTACACGAGTCCTTCAGCGGACTCTCGTCCGTTTCGTGATGTGGAATCCCAAATCCGCGAACTAACCCAAGACTTCGCGATGTCTTTCAATACCGGAAATTATGATCAGGCAGCAGGATTGTTCGTGAGCGATGGCGAGCTCATGGCTCCCCATTATGAAGGAGCAAACGGGCAAAAAGCTGTGGAGAGATTACTGCGCCAGCTGGGCGAAGCCGGCTACGGCGACCTGCGAATGGAAACCACGAGGGTGGAGCATTCCGGGGATATGGCGATGGAGATCGGGCGGTTTTCCGTCATCGTGCGGAAGCCGGATGGGACCATGACGCCGGAGCGCGGGAAATATGTGAAAGTGTGGCGCAGGCTGGGCGTTTGGCGGCTGGTGGCGGACTGCTGGAGCCGAACTCCTCTGGTGGCGAGTGAACGCGCGGCCTGATTCCGGGGAATCGAGATCTGCACTTGCAGCGGCCCGGGAGCGGGGGATAGTTTCGCTTCCTATGGGACACGAGGAAACGGTGACGACAGCGGCGAGTGAGCGCGGACATGGGGCGGGTGAGAAGACGGCCAATCAGATTCAGGGTGACCCGGGGCAGTATTGTCCGAACTGCTCGTCGAAGTTGCGGGAGAGCCGGTGTAAGTTAAAGTGTCCGCAATGCGGGTTTTATTTAAGCTGCTCGGATTTCTACTGAGAAGGCGGCTATCAGCTCTCAGCCTTCAGCTGTCAGTAAAGTCAAAACCTCGAGAATATCCAGCTGATCCGCTATTCGGGTTGCCTCACCTGACAGTTCCGCTCACTTCCGACTACAATTGGCGAGTTGAGAAATTATATTTAGGAGAATATCCATGCAACGGAAGGCTAGTGCGGTTTGGAAGGGTGGGCTGAAGGATGGGAAGGGCTCGATTTCGGCGCCCGGCGGGGTGTTGAGCAATACTCCGTATTCGTTTACGACGCGGTTTGAGAATGCTCCAGGGACGAATCCCGAGGAATTGATTGCGGCGGCGCATGCGGGATGCTTTTCGATGGCGCTGTCGGCGCAGCTGGGCGGGGCGAATCCTCCGTTGGTGCCGGAGAGCATTTCGACTTCGGTCACGCTTTCCCTCGATAAGCTGGATTCAGGTTGGACGATTACGGCGAGCCATATCGATGTGGTGGGCAAGGTGCCGGGCGCGGATGCGGCGACGTTCCAGAAGTATGCCGAAGCGGCGGAGAAGGGCTGTCCCGTGTCGAAGGTGCTGAACGCGAAGATTACGATGACGGCGAAGCTGGAGTAGAGCCGGCTTCCCGGAAAAAGACAAACCCTCCACCACGATGGGCGCTAAGCATCACGAGGGAAAGCCGTACCCCTTGGTTTGACACGGGGCATTGTGTCTGTAGAATAGAAGTGTAGGTCTTCCTGACACGGCGACGATGGGTCGCCGCTGCTGAGTAGGTTCATTTGCCATCGTGGCGGAATTGGCAGACGCGCATGGTTCAGGTCCATGTACTCGCAAGGGTGTGGGGGTTCGAGTCCCTTCGATGGCACCATTGATTTGAAATGCCTGAGGCGTTCCTCCGGCTGATTTTTCTTTCGCCCCTTCGGGGCTCCCTCAATTTCCAGGCAGTTTTCCCACGGCTGGCGCCGTGGGCTGTATTCTTGCGCCGCTTCGCGGCTGGCCGACCGAGGTGCGGGCCGGAACCTCAATGTAACAGCACGTCCCTCCACTGCGCCGTCGCTGGCGCTCTGGCTTCGGTCGGGATGACAGAGTTAGGCGCTGGAAAAAGCGGTTTCAAACGTGAAAAAGGCGATCTCCGAAGAGATCGCCTTTTTGCAATAAGGGGATGGTCTACAGCGGCTGGACGTTCTCAGCTTGCCAGCCCTTGGGGCCCTTGGTCACGTCGAACTGCACGGTTTGGCCCTCTTGCAGGCTGCGGAAGCCGCCTGCTTGAATCGCCGAGAAATGCACGAAAACGTCTTCGCCAGACTGGCGGCTGATGAAGCCGTAGCCCTTGGCGTCGTTAAACCACTTTACTGTTCCTTGTTCTGCCATGGTGTTAGGTGTTCCTTTATTGGTGAATCGATTTTACGCTTGAGAGATTCGGAGGTACTGCGAGAGGTTACTGGCTGTTGAGGCAAGAACTGCTCACGTCCGATTCGGACTAACGTACGTGTTTATAGTACGCGTAAAATGAGGGAATAGCAAGCTGGATCGCGAATTGCTGCTGTCCCCGGTTTGCTCTGTAGAACGCCCGGGAGCATTCGGGGGGAAGTTATGGACAAGGTGTGCTTGGGTGTTTGTCTCGGCGGTTTGTTGCTGATTTCCGCGTTGGCATTGTCCTGCGGGTCATCCGCTTCGGAGCAGGGGCTCGGGCGGCTGCAGTCCATTATGGTGGCGCCCATGACGGCCGACGCACAGAACTACCCCGGCGGACAGGTACCGTTCCAGGCGACCGGCATTTATGTGAATCCGCCGCACACGGTGATTCCGCAGTCGGCCCAGTGGGGCGCGTGCCAGCAAAACGCGCCAACCAGCGACGTGACGGTGACGAGCGCGGGCGTGGCTCGGTGCGCGGCCGGCGCGGCCGGGACGTACACGGTGTTCGCGTACGATATGACGAATTGCACCTCGATTACTTCGTGCGGCGGAGGATGCACGGTGGTCGGGACTGCGCAGCTGACTTGCCCTTAGATCAGTTCAGCGGTGTGCCGGTACTTCGAAAATCGTGTGCCACGAAGGAACGGAAGACTCACGAAGGAACAGGTCGAGCGCATCCGTGTGTCAATCCGCCGGCAGGACATAGGCAAACAGGGTATACTTGAAGTACTTAACCTCGAAGACCCATGGCCCTATTTGCGCCTTCGCGATTGAGAGATCGAGAGGCGTCTTTTCTGTACGAGAGTGTCCCTCAACAAACTTCGCTTGGAGATGGGCAGGGTCCGACGCTCCGCCCCAAAGCATGCGATGTGAAGAACCGGGTCGATAGCAAGCCTTGCGGTTCTTTGTAGTCACGTTCGCGAGCAGTCCCACGATCGATCCAACAGAATACGGCTTCACGGCCTGCCCGAACGACAGGAGCGCATTATGTCCAGAGTTAACGGCGACAAATCGAGATTCAACCGAGTGCGGAGGCAGAACGCAGCGAAGCGGATGCGAAACCGCAAGCTGCTGCAGAGTGTTATCGCGCAGGGCAAACAGGCCGTCGCGGCCGAGCCCAAGCCGGTCAAGGCATAGCGTTCTGGGATCGCAAGAGTCCGGAGTTTTGAGTTACTGAGAAGGGAAAGGCTGCTCAATGAAGAATATTTATGTAGGAAATTTGCCGCACAGCACGACCGAGTCAGAGCTGCGAACAGTGTTTGAGGCACACGGTGCAGTGGAAAAAGTCAGCATCGTGACCGACCGGGAGACCGGGCGAGCCCGCGGATTCGGGTTCGTGGAAATGACGAATGCTCCCGAGGCGGATAAAGCAATCGCAGCGCTGAATGGGACGGAGTTGGGCGGGCGAGCGTTGAAGATCAACGAAGCGCAGCCGAAGACCGATCGTCCGCGCAGCGGGGGCGGTGGTGGTGGAAAGCGGTTTGGCGGTGGAGGAGGCGGTGGCGGACGCGGGCGCGATGACTACCAGGGACATGCACGCCAGCCGCGCGAGCCACGCTGGTAGTTTGTCGGATTCTGAGAACGCAGCCGGATGCGCGTTGGCGCGCTCCGGCACCGCAAGCAATAACAACAAGGAGGAATTGTGAATGCCACGAGGACGATCAACCTTTACTAAACGCCAGAAGGAACAGACGCGGCAGCAGAAGCAGCGCGACAAGGCAGAGCGCAGAGAACAGCGCAAACAGGACAAGCCGGAGGGCGTTGTCGTCGACGAGATGCAGGAACTGCGGGAGCTTGCCGAAGCGCAGGCGGCGCTGTTCCGCATCGGTAGTGAAGACGATTCCGAGTCCGCGGATACGTTTATCCCGAGTCCCAAGATCGGGCGGTAATCGCGTTACGGGAATCGCCGGAGCTTAAAAGCTCCGGCGATTTTTTTTGGGTTGGTCAACCGTAACCGCTGTTTCAGCATTTGAGTTTTCGATCGCGGTATACTGCGCCTCACGAATGGGGCGCGTTTGCCCTGAGACTGTTTCGAGAAGGGATCTGGAATCATGCCTGTCCAACAGGGCGACCTTAATCTTCTGCAGCATCCTGCCTGCCGGGAACTTCTGGAATCGAAAATACCCGCGCGCCTGGCATATGTCTGGACGGACGGTACGCCACGGGTCATTCCCATCTGGTTCCACTGGAATGGAAGTGAGTTCATCCTCGGCACGCCGCCCAAGGCGCCCAAGCTCAAGGCTCTCGCCCGGAATCCCAAAGTTGCGCTCACCATCGACGATAATAGCTTCCCTCACAAGGTGCTGCTGGTGCGCGGCACGGCGAGAGTGGACGTCGTAGAAGGAGTCGTGCCGGAGTATGCCCTTGCCGCCGAGCGCTACTTCGGACCCGAACAAGGAAAGGCATGGGTGGCGCAGTTTGGTGCGATGGTGTCGACCATGGCTCGCATTGCCATTACGCCCGAGTGGGTGGGCCTCCTGGATTTTCAGACTCGATTTCCCAGCGCTCTGCCGCTTTAGTCATCTGCGCCTGCTAATCTCTTCCCAATGTCGACGTTCGTCCTTGTACACGGCGCATGGCAGTCCACTGGTACGTGGGACCTGTTGGCCCCTATTCTGCAAAGCCACGGCCATCGGGTACTTACACCAGTCCTTAGTGGACTAGGGACGGACCAACATCGTCTCTCTTCTGCCATCACGCTGCGCCAACACGTCGAGGACGTTTCGACCGAACTATCAAGGCTCGATGAAAAGACGATACTTGTAGGGCACAGCTACGCAGGCATGGTGATCAGCGGAGTCGCGGAAGCAAACGCTAGTAAAGTGCACGGCTTGGTCTTTCTCGATGCCTTCATTCCAGAGGACGGGCAATGCGCACTCGACCTGCTTCCCTCTGAGATCGGCGACTATTTCCGAAAGGTGGCGCGAGAACTCGGGGATGGCTGGAGATTACCGGCAGGCGAGAGCCAACTCGATCTCTGGGGATTGAAGCCGGGAGAAGCGCGAGATTTTGTGCAGGCGAGGCTATGTGATTTTAGTCTACGTTGCTTTGAGGAACCGCTTCGGCTTCCGGCGAATCGAAAGGCCGCCATTCCAGCAACGTTCGTGAGTTGCATTGCGGAAGGCTACCCTGCCAAGAGATTTTTCGAACCGTTTGCTGTGAAAGCGCGAGCCTCCGGCTGGAAAGTTGCCGAACTGAAGACTGGACATGATTGCCATGTCGAGTGTCCGAGCGAGGTCGCGAATACTTTGCTGTCCGCGGCGCTGTTATAGGGCTACTTACTGGGGCAGGCCGATTCGACGCAGAAGGTCGGCATAGCGTGGGTCGGCGCGCAATCCATCGAAGCGGGGATCCACCTTGCACCACACAGCCCGTGGGCAGTGGAGTCTCATGCCTTCTTTTAGACGAGCGAACGCAGCATCTTTTTCTCCAAGCGCGGCGAGAGTAACGGCAACTGGTACGGGCGACACGTATTTTTCGGTCTGGACTTGTTCGAGTTCACGTAACACTGCGCGCGCATGATCGTGTCGTCCTGCCAGGGCGAATGTGCCGCTCATCACGGCTCGAACCAAAACACTTCCGCCCGACGCTTTCCACGCCTTTTCCAAGCTCTCGATGGCATGGTCAAACCGGCCTTCGCCTTCGAACGCCAATCCAGAAATCAAGTGAGCGGGAAAGAAATCGGGGTCAATGTCGAGGGCTTTTTCGCACTCCGCGAGAGCCTGAGCATACCGCCGGGCACAGTACATCGCCAGTCCGGCTGCAAAATATCCCGCAGGCGCAAGCGGATCGAGTTCGATGGCACACTGAGCCTCGCTCGCGGCTCGATCGAAGTCCCCCACGAGCGTCAGGAGTTCCGCATAAACCTGATGCGCCCTTGGATAATTCGAATTCAGCTCAATCGCGCGTTTCAGGTCTGCCTCGCACCGCTGCCATTGCCATTCGAAGCACAAGTTCACGCCGCCCAGAACGGTGTAAGCATCCGCAATCGTTTTGTCGATTTGAAGCGCCTTGGCAGCAGCGGCCTTGGCCTTTGGAAAGGCATCTTGCGGCGAGAGAAAAGCCCAATATCCCAGCGGCAAATAACAATCGGCGAGTCCGGCATGTGCGAGCGCGTAGCTCGGATCAATCTCGATCGCCTGATTAAAAGAAGAGATCGCCTTGCGCAGAGCCTCCCCGGTTCGCTTGTTCCAATGGTGGCGTCCCTTGAGATAGAGATGGAAGGCTTCCAGATTTGAGGTCTGTGGTTTTTGGGACGACTCCGAAGTATCACTGCCCAGTTCCCGCAGCAGGTGACTGGCAATCTCTTTTGGAATCTCGGATTCCACGAACAGAATCTCATCCACGCTGCGTCGATACTGTTCGCCCCACAACTGCCAGCCATCTCCGACATCCACCAGTTCCACTCCCACCCGAATCATGTTTCCGCGCTGCAGCACTCGGCCCGTCACGACCGAAGTCACCCCGAGTTGTTTGCCGATACTGACTGCATCGGCAATGCGCCCTTTGTAATGAAACACGGTGCTTCGTGCGATGACTTTCAGGCCCGGCTTGCGAGAGAGGCTGGAGATGATCACTTCCGTGATCCCGTCGCTGAGGTACTCGAGGTCAGCCTGCGCGCCTACATTTTCGAACGGCAATACCGCTACCGAGACTGACTTGTTTTCAACCAGACCGCTCGAAGCCGCCGCCCCGTTTGCGTGGGCAGGCCCTGACTCGATCATCCGCTTGATCCGTTTCAGGTCGGCTCTAAGCTCGGCAGCGGACTGGCAGCGAACGTCGCAATCCTTCTCCAGCGCCTTATGGATGACCTCTTGCAACTGCGGCGGGATATCAGGATTAATGCGGCTAGGCGGCACTGGCGCGTGTTCGAGGATGGCGTTGAAGATCATGGCCGAAGTGTCCCCTCGGAACGGCAACTTTCCCGTGCACATCTCATACAGCACCGCTCCGCAAGA
>Ga0335083_10011430_pt1 | contig 10652 bp, 8 predicted proteins | sample Lox_Sample_42_FD_206716 | JGI IMG/M metagenome (GOLD analysis project Ga0335083, IMG submission 206716) | Soil microbial communities from Loxahatchee National Wildlife Refuge, Florida, United States - Lox_Sample_4.2 | ecosystem: Environmental > Terrestrial > Soil > Wetlands | place: USA: Florida... | reverse complement strand
CGTGGACGGCCGACGCCTTGATCGGGTTCGTGTACTCGACGTCCGCTCTCCCCAGGGCGGTGGTGGGCGCTCGTTCGCGGGAGTTCGAACGCGATCTTCGGCGCGGGCTCGATGGCTACGCGACCGGCGGCAAGCTGGTCGAGACGATCGACTTCGCTTGCGAGGTCGCTCGACGGCCCGCGTAGCGACGGGTCGCGTGCCTAGTACTCGGACCGGTAGCGCAGACCGTCGAGCGCGATCCGAAGGATGTGCTGGACCTGGCTCGGATCGGCGGCCGGGATCTTCGCGATTCCCATGACCATCTGCATGACCTCGGGAAACTCGACGTCGCGGCGGACGACGCCGGCTTCCTGTGCGCGGGTCAAGAGCGGCTCTCCGGCGCTGTACAGCGACGCCCGGCACATCTGGAACAGAGCGGCGTCGCGGTCGAAGTAGTTGAGCAGCTCCTGGGCGAGCGCCTGCTTTGTCGCGAGGTAGGCCAGCACCCGCTCGAACCAGGCGTTGAGCGCCTCCCACGGATCGCCGCCGTCGAGTTCCGCTGCCCGGCGGCTGACCTCCTCGACCTCGTTTACGTAAAGAGCCTCTAGGAGAGCCTGGCGATTGGGGAAGTGCCGGTAGAGGGTGCCGATGCCGACCCCCGCGCGCCGCGCAATCTCCTCGAGCGCCGTCGACTCGCCTCCCTCGGCAAACGCCTCGCGAGCGGCGGTCAGCACCTTCTCGTAGTTGCGCCGGGCATCAGCGCGCTTGGGGCGGGAGATCAGGGTTTCGGGGCTTACGTTGGTCGCGCTCATAGATTTCCTTGACAAACGGAGGGTGCCTCCATATAGTTTCCGGAGGGCTCCTCCACTTATTTCGGAGGCGGCCTCCATTTTAGCGCCTCACTGAATCACCGACAAGTTGGGATCTGTATGAACGTAGTTTCCTCTCAAGCTTCTCCTTCCGACAGCCGTCGCTGGACGGCACTCATGGTCGTGTGCCTGGCGCAGCTGATGATCGTGCTCGACGTCACGATCGTGAACGTCGCGCTGCCCTCGATTCAACGCGACCTCCATTTCAGCCAGTCGAATCTGACCTGGGTGGTCAACGCGTTCCTGGTCACGTTCGGCAGCTTGCTCCTGCTCGCGGGACGCCTCGGCGACCTCGCCGGGCGCAAGCGCGTATTCCTCGCCGGCCTCGTCACCTTCACCGGCGCGTCGCTGTTGTGCGGCATCGCGCCGAGCCAGGGCGCGCTGATTGCCGCCCGCTTCATCCAGGGCGTCGGCGCCGCCGCCCAGGCCTCGGTGATCCTCGCGATCATCATCACCGAGTTCCCCCAGCCGAGTGAGCGCGCGCGTGCGATGAGCGCGTACGTGTTCGTGTCGGTCGCCGGAGGCTCGCTCGGCCTTCTCGCCGGCGGGATTCTCACCCAGGCCCTGAGCTGGCACTGGGTCTTCTTCGTCAACCTCCCGATCGGCCTGGTCACGTTCGCGCTCGGTCAGAGGTTCATCCGCGCCGACAGCGGACTCGGCCTCGAGCACGGGGTCGACTGGCTCGGCTCGTTTCTCGTCACCGCGTCTCTGATGGGCTTCATCTACGCGATCGTGCAGGCCACCACCCACGGGTGGGTCTCGACTCAGGTCCTGGGCGTCGGTGCCGTCGCCGCGCTGCTAATGGCGGCGTTCGTGGCGCTCGAGGCCCGCATCGAGAACCCGATCATGCCGATGCGCATTCTGCGTCTGCAGGGACTGGTCAAGGCCAGCCTCGTCAGGGGCTTCCTCGTTACCGGCATGTACTCGACGTTCTTCCTCGGGAGCCTCTATCTCGAACACGTCCGTCATTACAGCGCGGTGCAGACCGGTGCAGCGTTCCTTCCGTGGACGATCACGGTTGCCGTCCTGTCGCGCGGTGTAACCGCCCGGCTGGTAGGCCGGTTCGGCGAGCTTCGCGTGCTCACCGCGGGCATGGCGAGCGCGGTCATCGGCCTGCTCTTGTTCAGCACCGTCGGACCGACCACGACGTTCTTCCCGACCATCTTCTTCGCCTGCTTCGCGATCGGGCTCGGCATCGGCAGCGCGTTCATGCCGCTGCTCACGATCGCCATGGCTGATGTTCCCCCGGCTGACTCTGGCCTCGGCTCCGGGATCACCAACGTCTCCCAGCAGATCAGCGGTGCCTTCGGCCTCGCCGTCCTGAGCACGATCGCCGCGAACCGTACGAAGGGCCTGCTCACCGCTCACGACGGTCTCACGACCTCCCTGATCGGCGGCTATCACCTCGCGTTCCTAGTCGGCGCATCGACGATCGCCGTCGGCATCGTGCTCGCGTTCGCGCTCTTGCGCCCCGGCCGCGCGCGGCCCGAACTGCAGCTTGCCAACGCGCCCGCTGCGGACGACGCCGCTCCCATCAACTTCGACATCGAAAGAGAAGCCGCATGACGAACACCAACCGCTTCCCCACCTACACCCCTGCGTCAAGCCGAGCGGTCCGCCGCTCGGCGCACGCTCAAGAGCAAATCGGCCGACGGCCGAGCGTCCGGCTGATTTCTGACGCGGTCGTGGCCAGCTACATCCACGACATCTCGCAACGCCACCGCGATCATTCGTCCGAAGCTCGTTCTCGCCGACTGGCCACCGCGTCTGACCCCGCCGGCTCGCACGGTTAAACTCGGCCACCGAGTGGCGACCATCCGGCCAGGACGAGCGGCATGACCGAGCGCATTGACGCGATGCTCGACGCGCTGCAAAGGGACCAGCCCGCTGACCTGTCGATCGAGCGAACCCCGGGCGGCGCCGAGGTGAGGGTCGGACCTGACACGATCGCAAGCGTCGATGAGCGACACCAGCAACTCGTGGTGTACGCGCCGGCGGACACCCGCTCGAAGCTCCTGGGCGAATACAAGACGGCGAAGCGCGATCCCCTTGGCGTCGCGTTCGACCTAAGTAACGACGACCACGCGGCGGCCGGGTTCGAGCTGGTGCGCCACCGCGCACGAGTCCAGCGCGTGGGCTGGCAGTACCGCGAGCGCTCGCCCTAGTTCCGGTCGCCCGGTGAGCGCGGATACCGTTAGCAACATGAACGAGCAACCTCGGCGACGCCCGGCGATTGTGTTGGTGGACGATGAGCCTGCGGTCCTGGCCGCGGTCTCGCGCGACCTGCGTCGCGGGTTCGGCGAGCGCTACCGGATCGTTCGCGCCGCGTCGGGCGAGGAGGCACTCGAGGTGCTTCGCGAGCTGGTCCGCCGCGGCGAGCAGGTCGCGCTGCTGGTCGCCGACCAGCGCATGCCGGGGCTGTCGGGCACGGACTACCTGGTCCGCGCGCGCGAGATCGTCCCGACGGCCAAGCGGGTCTTGCTGACTGCGTACGCGGATACGGAGGCGGCGATCCAGGCGATCAACGAGGTCTCGCTCGACTACTACCTGCTCAAGCCGTGGGACCCGCCCGAGGAGCAGCTGTTCCCGGTCGTCGAAGACCTGCTGAGCTCCTGGGAGGCCGGCGCGGCACTCGAGTCGGGTGGCGTGCGCCTGATTGGCCATCGCTTCTCCAGGGCGACGCACGACCTACGCGATTTCCTGGCTCGCAACCGTGTGCCGGCACGGTGGCTCGACGTCGAGCGCGAGGCGGAGGCTCGCCAACTGCTGAAGGTGGCAGGCGTCGAGGAGGAGCGCCTGCCGGTGGCGCTGCTCGAGGACGGAACCGTGCTCGAGCGTCCCACGGTGCTCGAGCTCGCCGAGCGGCTCGGGATCGCCGGTCAGCCGACCTCCGAGCACTACGACCTGGTGATCGTCGGCGGCGGCCCGGCCGGTCTCGCGGCGGCGGTGTACGGCGCCTCGGAGGGCCTCAAGACGATCATGGTCGAGCGCGAGGCACCGGGCGGGCAGGCCGGCCAGTCGAGCCGGATCGAGAACTATCTCGGGTTCCCGGCGGGCCTGAGCGGGTCCGACCTGGCTCGCCGTGCGACCGACCAAGCACGCCGCCTCGGCGCCGAGCTCTTGAGCCTTCAGGACGCCACCGGGCTCCGCATCGAGGGGTCCGGCCGGATCGTCGAGCTCTCGGGCGGGGGCAGCCTCAGCGCCTCGAGCGTGCTGGTCGCCTCCGGCGTCTCGTATCGCCAGCTCGACGTGCCCGGGTTCTCGGAGCTCACCGGTCAGGGCATCTACTACGGCGCTGCGTTGACCGAGGCGCGATCGTGCGCCGACCAGCATGTCGTCGTGATCGGCGGCGCCAACTCGGCCGGACAGGCAGCGGTCTATTTCTCTCAGTACGCGAGCCGCGTCACGATCCTCGTGCGCGGCGACTCGCTCGCGAAGTCGATGTCGCATTACCTGATCGAGCAGATCGAGGCCATCGGCAACATCGAGGTCCGCACCCGCACCGAAGCGGTCGGGGCCGAGGGAGACGGCCAGCTTCACACTCTGCGGATCCGGAACCCCGATGGCAGCGAGGCGGTCGAGGAGGTCGACGCCTGCTTCGTGTTCATCGGAGCGATGCCACTCACCGACTGGCTCGCCGGCGTCGTGGCGCGCGACGAACGCGGCTTCATCCTCGCCGGGCTCGACGCCAAGCAGGACAGCTGGCCGCTCCAGCGCGATCCGTTCCCGCTCGAGACGAGCGTGCCCGGCGTGCTCGTTGCCGGCGACGTCCGCTCGCGATCGATCAAGCGGGTCGCGAGCGCCGTCGGAGAGGGGTCGATGGCGGTGTCGCTCATCCACCAATACCTTGCCGAGGGATGACGTCCGTCGGCGAAACGTCGGTAACGGTCGCCGATCTGCGGCCGGTTGACCTGTTCGATGACATCGACGACGCCGCGCTCGCCGAGTGGGTCGCGGTGGCGGAGGACCGGCGATTCGACGTCGGGGACCTGGTGGTGGAGGCCGGCCGGCAGCCGGAAGGGCTGCACTGCCTGATCGAGGGCAGTCTCCAGATGTTCGTCAAGGACGGCGAGCGGCTCGAGCCCACCGGTCATCAAACCGCGCCGACGTGGATCGGCGCGGTGCCGACGCTCACGGAGACGATCGTGGCCGCACAGATGACCGCGCTCACGCCGGCGCGGGTGGCACTGATCCCGGCAGACGAGTTCCGGCGCCTGGCGCTCGCGCACCCGGCCGTGCACCGCAAGATCATGCGCCAGGTCCGTCCCGTGGTCGCCCGGTTCACCGCGATCGAGCAGAACCGCGAGCGACTGGCGGCGCTGGGAACGATGGCTGCCGGACTCGCGCACGAGCTGAACAATCCGGCGTCGGCGGCGCGGCGCTCGGCGGCCGACCTGGCCGAGGCGCTTGACGTGATCGGCGCGACGCTCAGAGAGTTGGTCCAGGCCGGCGTCGAGCGCGACGACGCCGAGAAGATCGCCGACCTGCGCGACCTCGCGCTCCGTCAGTGCGCCGAGCGCGACGCGCTGTCGGCGCTCGACGCCGCCGACGCCGAGGACGAGATGCGCGACCGACTCGAGGACATCGACGTGCCGGATGCGTACCGGCTGGCCGAGCCGCTCGCCGCCGCCGGACTCGGCGCGGAGTGGCTCGACCAGATGCGCTCGCTGGCCGGACCGGCGACGCCGGCGGCGGTGCGGTCGGTCGCGGCGTCGCTCAGCGCGCAGCGACTCGTCAGCGACCTGCGCGAGTCGACCGAGCGGATGAGCTCGTTGATCGGCGCGGTCAAGGCGTACGCCTACATGGACCGGGGCGGCGTCGTGCAGGCCGACATCCACGAGGGCCTCGAGACGACGCTCAAGGTCATGGCCCACAAGCTCAAGCACACCGAGATCGAGATCCAGCGCGAGTACGACCGCACCCTGCCCCCGCTGACTATCTACGGCTCGGAGCTCAACCAGGTGTGGACCAACCTGCTCGACAACGCCATCGACGCGCTCGGCTCGACCGGCACGATCACCCTGCGGACGCGCCGCGACGGCAGCTGCATCGTCGTCGACATTGCCGACACCGGGCCGGGCATTCCCGCCGAGGCCCGCTCACACGTGTTCGAGCCCTTCTACACGACCAAGGACGTGGGAAAGGGCACCGGCCTCGGACTGGACACCGCTCGCAGGATCGTTCAGGAGCGGCACGGCGGCTCGCTCGCGTTCGACACCAGCGAGCAAGGCACCACCTTTCACGTCTGGCTCCCGATCCAGCCCACCACCCCGCCACCAAGGGAGACATAAACATGACCACCTGCACTCACCTCGACACGATTACGGTCCTGCAACTGCCGGACTCCGTGCCGGGCTGCGAGGACTGCCTGAGAGAGGGCGGGGTCTGGTTGCACCTGCGGATCTGCCTGGGCTGCGGTCACGTCGGATGCTGCGACGATTCTCCTCACCGGCACGCCACCGCGCACTTCCACTCATCCGGTCACCCGCTGATCCACTCGCTCGAGCCGGGAGAAGACTGGACGTGGTGCTACGTCGACGAGGTGGCGATGGTAATCCCGGAGATCAAGGGCCACACCAAGATTCCACCATCGCCGATGCTCACCGGCTGACGCTCAGGAAGTCCCGCCACACGGGTTGACCGACCCGTCGAGCAGGGCGGGGCCGAGTGCGACCCAGGCGTCGCCGTAATACGTCGCGTCGTCCTGCGCAAGCCGGACCGCGCGCGCCCGCAGGTCGCGGGCGGCGCTCCGATCGCCGGCGGCGATGGCCGCCGCGGCCCCCGCGACCATCGGAAGCGGCGACGGAACGTCGTCGATCGTGCCTCCGGTGAGGGTCAGCGCCTGAGGGCCGGAGCGCCCGCCGGAGGCCAGGATGTTGCGCCACCACGCGGCCGCGATGGCGCGGGCGCCGGCGCTGCACGCGGTCGCGAACCAGATCGGAAGTCGTGCGGCGTCGAAGCCGTATTGCACGCCGACTCCTCCCCCGGGGTTGGCGATCGGCGCCAACCGGCCACTCGAGAGCTGCGCCCAATCGGGCGGGAGGCGATGCCCGCCGCCGGTCATTTCGTCGATCGCCGCGACCGCGGCATCTGCGGCCCGCTGCCAGCGACCGTCGCCGGTGAGCCGAGCCAGCGCGGTGAACACGCCGGGCATGAGGTACGACGGGTTGGCGGTCGGAGGCGAGGTCGACATCGCCCACGGCCCCGCCACCGGTAGCGGATCGCCGTTCGGCAAGGTCTCGGTTTCGTGCGCCAGCACCGCCCTCGCGACGTCCTGTCCCGCACGGTGGAGCGCTGCCTGATCCGGACCGTTGTAGCGGAGTAGTGCGTAGGCGATGAGGATGTCGGCGTCGGTCGCCGAGTGCGGGTCCTCGATCTGTCCCGTGCCGCTGGCGTGTGACGCGAACAGGCCGTCGGCACTTCCCAGATGCGCGGACGTCCAGGACCAGATCGTCCGCACACGCGCCGGCTGCCCGGCGACCTGCGCGATCAACATCGCGTACGCCTGACCCTCGCTCACGATGTCCCCGCCCTGGTCGTGCCGGATGACCCGGCCGTCGATGGTCACGTAGCGCGCCAGAAACCGCCTCGCGGCGGTCACCGTCGACGGGGACGCCGCACGGGGGGGGACGCTCGTGGGCGCGCCACCCGTCGATCCGCCCGAGCCGCCGCTGTCACTACAGCCGGTCATGCTCACCGACAGCGCGAGCAGGAGAGCGCCAACGCAGCCGACCCGCACCTCACTACGGCGTCGTCGAGGTGGTGCTCGAGGCGGTCGAGGTGGCCACGGGTGCCGTCGACGTCGTCACTGTCGTGCTCGTCGAACTCGTCGAACTCGTCGTCGGCGTCGTCGTCGGCGTCGGGGTCGCGGACGTGGTCGATGTCGTGCCGGTCGTCGTGGTCGAACTCGTCGTGGTCGTGGAGGTCGTCGTTGGGGTCGTGGACGTCGAGGTCGTCGACGTCTTCGAGCCGACCGACCCCTTCGACTTCCTGCCGTGGCCGGACTGGTCAGGCGACGCCGCTACGTTCGTCGAGTTCGCGGTCGTGGCCTGCCCGTAGTGGACGGGATGACCCCTCGCGGGGCCGACCAGCTGCGGGGCGACGATGTTCGCCGTACCGGGGACGAACAACCCGAGCGCGACGGCAGCGGTCCCGCCCGCGAGCCCGAGGCCTCCGACCGCGTAGGTGAGCCGCCGCCGTCCGTAGCGCAGGTACTCCGTCCGGCGACGCTCCCGGAGGTCCGGCGGCAGCGCGGCGTGCTGCGCGCTCAGGCTGTTGTAGGGGGCGGCGAGGAAGCTAAGCGTCGGCCAGACGAGCAGGCCCGCGAGGAGCAGGCCACCGGCGGACGTGCCCGACAGGGCGCCGGCGATCGCCGCGATGCCGAGCGCGCCGAACAGGCACTCGAGCCAGTTTGCCTTGAGCGCATCGCTCCAACGTGGATCGCCGTGCGTCTTCGGCGTCCGCAGGAAGGCGGCCTCCTTGGCGAACAGCCCCTGCAACGACGCGCTCGTTACCGTGAGGGTCGTCGATTGCCAGATCAGGAACGCGCCGAGCGCATCGCCCCACGAGGCTCCCGTCCCACGGCGGAGCAGCGCGACCGCGCGCAGCAGGCCGAGCACCACGAGCAGCGGAATCGCGGCGAGCAGGAACCCCGTCAGCTTGCGGAACACGAGCCCGCCGCTGAACACGATGTTCGCCGACCCGACAAGCAGGCAGAAGAAGAACAGCAACGCGAGCAGGTCCCCGTACCACTGAATACCGCCACACAGGTACGCCCACCGCTGGCCGAGGCTGAGGCGGTTGTCCTCCGTTTCGGGGCCGGGCAGCATCGAGCGCCAGTGGCGGCGCAGGATCTGAATCCCGCCAAAGCACCAACGAAACCGCTGACCCTTGAGCGCTTCGAACGTGAGCGGCATGATGCCCTTGCCGAACGATTTGTCGACGTGCAGCCCGGACCATCCGGCGCGCAGGATCCGGAGTGACAGCTCGGCGTCCTCGGTGATGCACCACTCGTCCCATCCGCCCGCCCGCTCGAGCGCGCGCCGGCGGATCAGGCCCATCGTGCCGGCGAAGATCGCGCCGTCGCGCTCATTGCGCGACGGCTGCGAGACGGCGAAGAAGTATTGATAGGAGTAGTAGAGGCGGCGGTAGAAGGGCGCCCCCTGCCAGTCGCGATAGTCCTGCGGCGCCTGGATGAAGCCGACCTTCGGATCGGCGAACAGCGGCGCGCACCGGCGCAGGAACTGTGGCTCGATCTGGTAGTCGGAGTCGATCACTCCGATCAGCTCGCACGAGTCCTCGACCATGTGCTCCAGCGCGTAGTTGAGCGCCCCGGACTTGTAGCCCGGCCAATCGCTCAGATGGACGAACTTCACGTCGTGCTGTCGGCACCAGCTCTCGACCGGCCGCCACAGCGCCTCGTCGTCGGTGTTGTCGTCGAGCACCTGGATCTCATAGTTCGGGTAGTCCAATGCGAGCAGCGACTTCAGCGTCTCGATGACCATGTCCGGCGGCTCGTTGTAACACGGAACCTGGAGACAAACGAACGGATAAGGACCGTCGGGCAGCTCGGCCAGCTCCTGCGTCCCGACGCGGCGGACCCAGCTCGCGCGGCCGAGCGTGTCGCACAGCTCCCACAGGTACGCGCAGCCGAGTCCGGCCGCGACAAGCTCGAGGAGCCACAGCAGAACGCCCCCCACGTCGCCGGCGACGCCAAGGTGGCTGGCGAACGTCCACCACAACATGAACACGAGGTAGACCGCGAACACGTACGTCGTCGTCGCCCAGCAGACGTGAGCGCGTGAATTCCAGCGGCGGGTGACCGGAAGCCACAACACCGTGGCCAGCGCCAGCCCTACGACCGCGGCCTCGACGTGGCCGGTGGTCACGCCGATCGTCGCGAGGAGCCCGGCGACAACCGCGATCAGGACCGCGGACCACAAGACCGTCGCCGCGAGCCGTGCGGCTCGCTGCGATCGCTTCTCGGCAGGGCCGGTGGCGCGCGAGATCGGAACGAACAGCGCCACCGTCGCGAGAGGGGCGGCGAATAATCCGGCGAGGACGAGGGCTGAGAGCATGGGATGAGCGCAAGGAGTGCCGGTCCACCCTCGAGCGCTGACCTTTCCCCTACCCGGCCCTCGCTACGGCTACACAATCGCTCAGAGTGACCGCAGCGCTCGTCAGGGAGATCCCACAGCTTGGCCGACTCGACGTCGAAATGCCGGCCGCGGTAATTGACCGTGCCGTTGTGGTTCTCGAACAGCCCGCCGCTGATGTCGACCGCCTCGCCGAGCATCTCGTGCCGGACGCCGAGCGACGGCCAGCGCATGCCGACCACGTGCTCGTTCAGGTTCTCGCCCACTCCGAGACCGAGGCGAAAACGGTTGCGCGACAGGATCTGCATGGTCGCGGCCTTCTGCGCGACGATCTAGCCGAATTTGGTCATCGGCTTCTTTACCCACGATCGGGGCGAGTACGCGGGGGTGCGGGTGGGTAGTGGGACCCGGCCATGACCGTTGCCGTGCTCGACATCGACGGGACGCTCGTCGACACCAACTATCACCACGCGATCGCGTGGTACCGGGCCTTTCGCGAGCACGGCATCGTGCTCGCGATCTGGCGGATCCACCGTCACATCGGGATGGGCGGCGATCAGATGGTCGCCGCGCTGACGGATGATCGGACCGAGCAGGAGCAGGGCGACGACATCCGATCCTCGGAGACGACGCTGTACAACCAGCTGATCGACGAGGTGCGGCCGATGGAGGGCTCGCGCGAGCTGATCGAGGAGCTGAAGCGACGCGG
>Ga0335083_10011429_pt1 | contig 10653 bp, 10 predicted proteins | sample Lox_Sample_42_FD_206716 | JGI IMG/M metagenome (GOLD analysis project Ga0335083, IMG submission 206716) | Soil microbial communities from Loxahatchee National Wildlife Refuge, Florida, United States - Lox_Sample_4.2 | ecosystem: Environmental > Terrestrial > Soil > Wetlands | place: USA... | reverse complement strand
TCTTCTTGCGACGGAAGAAGGGGCGGCGCTGGCCGCCGGCACCTGCGCTGCTCATTGTGCAGCCTCCTGCGTTGTTTCTTCGCCTTCCGGCTTGTTGTCGTCACGCTCGCGCTTGTTCTTGTTCGAGGACTGCTCGAACTGATCCACCTTCACGGTGATGTAGCGCAGCACATCTTCGTTGATCTTGAGCTGGCGTTCCAGTTCCTGAACGGCCTTGGCGGGCGCATTGATATTGAGCAGCACGTAATGGCCCTTCCGGTTCTTCTTGATCCGGTAGGCGAGGCCGCGCAGGCCCCAATATTCGTGCTTCTCGACCTTGCCGCCTTCATGTTCGAGGATGGTCTTGAGGTGGGTCGCCAAGGCGTCCACTTGCTGCGCGCTGATGTCCTGGCGCGCGATCAGGAGATGCTCGTAGAGAGCCATATCGCTTAAGTCCCTGTTTGCGCTGCGGAATTTGGCGGCCGGGCGGGCTTGGCCAAACTATGGATCGCAAGGACGCCGGACCATCCGGCATAGACCCAACCGGGCCTCCCACGACCGCAAGCGCGTTCGAAGGCGCGGCGTATAGCCGAAGGGGGGTGGGGAGGCAACCCACGCCTCTCCCTCGTCCCCCGGGGAGGAGGGGACGCCTTTGTCTGTTCGGCCTGAGAGGGGCGCGGACACCAGCGTGCTTTGGCTCCCAAGTCGTACAGATGAGATATCTGATGCGCTCGTTTGTCCGAGCCGAATTGCGCACGTGGAGACGCGAATAATCAATTTGCGCAGTGTTCGTCGTTGCGTAGATGGCCGCCGCGCCTAGACTTCCTTGAAATATCAGGGAGAGCGCGATGGCTGGGACGACGAAGGATTCTTTGGCCGAAGTTCGGCAACTGGTGGCGGCTGACGACCGGCGGGATTTCGAGTTTGCGGAGCGCGGATTCATTGCGACGCGCAAGGATCCCAAGATCATGTCGGAGAGCGGGCGCGTGGCGTTCGATCTCGGCGGTTATGCGTTTCTGAAAAACGATGCGCCCTCCACCGCCAATCCGAGCTTGTGGCGGCAGGCGCAGATCCTGACCAAGCACGGTCTCTTCAAGGTGCACGAGCGCGTCTATCAGGTGCGCGGCTTCGATGTTTCGACGGTGAGCTTCATCGATGCGGGGAGCGGATGGATCGTCGTCGATCCGTTGACGACCAAGGAAGTGGCGCGCGCGGCACTCGATCTTGTGAACGAGCATGTGGCGGAGAAGCCGGTGCTGGCCGTCATCTATTCGCATTCCCATGTCGATCACTATGGCGGCGTGGGCGGCGTGATCTCTGCGGCCGATGCGGCGGCGGGAAAGGTGAAGGTGATCGCGCCGGAAGGGTTCCTCGAACATGCCGTGTCGGAGAACATCATCGCGGGGCCGGCGATGCTCAGGCGTTCGCGTTTTCAGTTCGGCATCACGCTGGGGCATGGGCCGGAGGCGGAGATCACTTCGGGATTGGGGCCGCGGCCATCGCTCGGATCGCTGACGCTGATCGCGCCGAACGAACTGGTCACGCGCACGGGGCAGGAGATCAAGGTCGGCGATGTGACGATGGTGTTCCAATTGACGCCTGGCACGGAAGCACCTGCAGAGATGAATTTCTATCTGCCGCAATTCCGTGCGGTGTTCATGGCGGAGAATGCCAACCTCACCATGCACAATCTGTTGCCCGCGCGCGGCGCGCTGGTGCGCGATTGCAAGGCATGGGCGGATTATCTGACCGAATCCATCCGCCTGTTCGGCGACAAGAGCGACACGATGTTTGCCGCGCATGGCATTCCGCGCTTCGGGCAGGACGAGATCGTGGCGTTCCTCAAGAGCCATCGCGACGCCTACAAATTCCTGCATGACCAGGCGGTGCGGCTGATGAACAACGGGCTCACCTCCGCCGAGATCGCCGAGGTGCTGAAGCTGCCGGACGTGCTGGCGAAGCAATGGTTCAATCGCGGCTATTACGGCACGATGAGCCACAATTCGAAGGCGATCTACCAGCGCTATCTCGGCTGGTTCGATGCCAATCCCGCCAATCTCAATCCGCTGCCGCCCGAACCGGCGGCGAAGAAATATGTTGCGGCGATGGGCGGGGCCGCCAACGCGATGGCGCTGGCGGCCGATGCGGTGAAAGAGGGCGATCTGCGCTGGGCATCGATGCTGCTCAATCACGTCGTGTTCGCCGATGAAACGAACACCGAAGCGCGCGAGCAGTTGGCGGCGATCTACACGCGGCTGGGCTTCGAGGCGGAAGCGGGCACGTGGCGCAACATCTATCTCACCGGCGCGCAGGAATTGCGGCGGGGGCCGGTGCAGTTGCCGGTGGGCGGGTTCAATCCCGACGTCCTGTCTGCGACGACAACGGCGATGCTGCTCGATTTCGCGGCGGTGCGCGTGAGCCCGGAGAAGGCGGCAGCAAGGCCGTTCAAGCTCAACATCGAACTGACCGACCGCAAGGAGAAAGTACTCATCACGGTCGAGAACGGTGTGCTGGTTCACGAACACGGGCTGCACGATGCAAAGGCTGGTGCCACGGTTCGCCTGAAGCGGCCGGATCTGCTGATGACGTTGTTTGCCGGCGTGCCGCATGGGCCGCGCGTGGAGTCCGGCGATATCGCAATCGAGGGCGACAAAGCGCTTTACGGTGCGCTGGTGGATTTGATCGAGCCGCTGGTTCCGAATTTCCCGATTGTGACGCCGTAGAAAGAACAGACCCTCCCCTTGAGGGAGGGTCGATAAAATTTCGCAGCGTCAGCGGAGAAATTTTTCGGGGAGGGGTCCAACCTCACGCAGCATTGACCCCTCCCCGAAAAATCTTTCGCTTCGCTCAAGATTTATTCGACCCTCCCTCAAGTGGAGGGTTTGGTTGAGTTCAAACCCTCAACATCAGCCCGCCATCTACTACCAACCCGTGACCTGTAACGAATCCTCCGTCGTCCGATGCGAGGAACAACGCGCCACGCGCAAGATCGATCGGTTGGCCCAACCGGCGTAACGCTGCTTTCTTCGCCCAGATGTCGGCCACGTCGGGGCGCGCATCCCACAGGCCGCTGGTCATGCCGGTTTTGATCGCGCCGGGTTCAAGGAAGTTGGCGGTGATTCCGAATTTGCCCAGTTCGAGCGCGAGTGTGCGCGTGAGTCCCGCGACACCGGCTTTGGAGGCGCAATAGGCGGCAAGGCCGTAATCGGTTCCTTCCGCCATGACCGACGCCACGTTGATGATCCGGCCCGCCGCGCTCTTGCGCAAATGGGGAATCGCTTTCTGGCAAAGGCGGAACTGCGCGGTGAGGTTGACGGAGATCGTGCGATCCCAATCGGCCTGTTTCATTTCCTCGGCCAGCGCGCTGGACGCAATGCCCGCATTGTTCATCAGGATGTCGATCTGGCCGAAATGGGCGATGGCTTCTTTCACGATCGCATCGGCCGAATCTTCGTCGGCGACGCTTTTCTCGAAGGTCACGATGGCGGCGTGATCTTCATGGGCTTTGGCCAGGCCCTTGCCGGCCAAGTCCACTGCCAGCACGCGCGCGCCTTCGCTGGCGAACAGTTGGGCCGATGCCTTGCCGATGCCGCTGGCGGCGCCGGTGACGATGGCAACACGATCTTTGAGACGCATAGCAGTTCCTCGCTGAATGTCTGTCCATTCAGCGTGACGCCATACGGTGCGGGAGGGAAGTGTCGGCCGCCCGAAGGAAATACCCGAAGGGGCTTGGGGGGCATGCTTTGTGTCCGAGCATCTCTACGCTCGAGCAGCCGACCATGCTGATATGGGGGTGTAAAACGGCGTTGCAAGGGTCGAAATAAGGCACTTTTGGGGCACCAAAAGTTCCCTCGCGGAAACCGCGGGAAGCCTGAAAAAAACCTCATTCAGGCGCACCTTGTGTTGATTGTTATTTGATGATTTATTGAGTGAATAAACAGGAGTTCCCATGAAATCTGCCCTTGGCATCCCTTCCGGGATCGAGACCTATGTGAAGACGTTTGGCGTCCGCGAGCATCCCGCGCTCAGGCGCTGCCGGGAGGAGACGCAGGCCAATCTTCCCGTCGCCCAGATGCAGATCGGGGAGGATCAGGGCGCGTTCATGGGGCTGCTGGCGAAGCTCACGGGCGCTGTTCGTTGCCTGGAGGTGGGCGTGTTCACCGGCTACTCGTCGCTCGCCGTGGCGCTGGCGCTGCCGGAGAACGGGCGCATCGTGGCATTGGATGTTTCCAAGGAGTTCACCGACCTCGCGCGGGGCTATTGGGAAGAGGCGGGCATGTCGCGCAAGATCGACCTGCGCCTCGGGCCCGCCATCGAAAGCCTCGATGCGATGATCGCGAAGGGCGAAGGGCCGTTCGACATGGCATTCATCGATGCCGACAAACCCAATTACGACGGATACTACGAACGCGTGCTGAAGCTCTTGCGCACCGGCGGGCTGATCGCGCTCGACAACATGCTGTGGAACGGGGCGGTGGCCGATTCTTCGGATCAATCGGAAAACACCAGGGCGATCCGCGCGCTGAACGCGAAGATCCATGGCGACGACCGCGTGGATATCTCGCTCATCACGGTGGCCGACGGGATCATGCTGGCAAGGAAGAAGTGAGTAGGGAGTAGGGAGTAGGGAGTAGGGAGTAGGGAGTAGGGAGTAGGGGGTAGGGATTGGGAATCGGCTCTATTCGCTACTCACCATTCACTACTCCCTTGAACCGCCCCCCGCTTCGGCCCAAACTTCCGCCCGTATGGCTGAAGAACCCATAGCGTTGCACCGCGCGGAGGCTCGCCCCACCGCGCGGAACGAGAGTTGGGGCGGATCGGTCTGGACCGCGGCGAAAGTCCGCTTCGACCGGGCGGAGCTCAATCGCATCCTCACGCTCTACGGACGCATGGTGGCCGCCGGCGAATGGCGCGACTACGCCATCGACTTTCTCGACGACCGTGCCGTGTTCTCCGCCTATCGTCGCACCAGCGAAGTGCCGCTCTACACCATCGTCAAACAGCCGAAACTGAAGGCGAAGCAGGGGCAATATGCGGTGATCGCGGCGACGGGGCTGGTGCTCAAGCGCGGGCACGAGCTGGATCAGGTGCTGCGGGTGCTGGAGAAGAAATTGATCAAGGCGCTGGCGGAATAAGCCACCCACTTACCTCTCCCTTGTGGGGAGGTGAGAGAAAACAAAAAGGCCCCGATTTTCATCGGGGCCTTTTCGTGTTTGGTATCGCCTGTTAGCGGCGGTCGCCCATGAGGCGCATCAACATGACGAACAGGTTGACGAAGTCGAGGTAGAGCGCCAGCGCACCCATGATCGCGCCGCGGCTGGCAATCGTGCCGTCCATGTTCGGCGAATACATTTCCTTGATCTTCTGTGTGTCATAGGCGGTGAGGCCGGTGAAGATCAGAACGCCCAGTACCGAGATCACGAACTGCAGCATCGAGGAGTGAAAGAACATTCCTACCAGCGACGCGATGATGATGCCGATCAGGCCCATGAACAGGAACGAGCCGAAACCGGTGAGATCGCGTTTGGTGGTGTAGCCCCACAGGCTCATGCCGCCGAACATCGCAGCCGTGATGAAGAACACCTGCGCCACACTTGCGCCCGTGTAGAGCAGCAGGATCGGCGCCAGCGAAACGCCCATCAGCGTCGCGTAGCCCCAGAACGTCAGTTGTGCAGCCTGTACGCTCATGCGGCTGATGCGCCACGAGAGCAGCAGCACGAGGCCGAGCGGCGCGAACAGCGCGACCCAGCCCAGCATCGAAAGCGTGTACGCACCGTTCGGCGCGACCTGGAAGAACAGCTCCGTAACCGGCCGTACATTGGCAACCACCCATGCGCTGATGCCGGTCAGAACGAGACCGGAGAGCATGTAGTTGTAGACCCGGAGCATGTGCGCCCGCAGACCGGCGTCGTAAAGTTCCGCCGTGGTCGACGGGGCCCGTAAGACCCGATTGTCGTAGTCAGCCATAATTCAAAAATCCTCCTTGCCGGCGCTTCGGCCGGTGACCCCCACAATATCGGGTGTGGCGGCGGCTATATCAAGGCCGGGCGGGAGGTGGCTCCTTCGGGATTAATGATGACGAATCAGTAAGATAGGGCTTTGAACCGGGTCACGGATTGCGAAGTTGCGTTGACGGTTTGGCGGCGAGCGCCACCCAGGCGCCGATCAGGCCCATGGCGAGTGTGACTGCGCCGCCGCCCAACACGGTGAGAAGGGCTGCCTGCGGGTCGAACACGAAGGGCACGCCGAACACCTGTTTGGTCACGATGGAAGCGGCGAATGTTCCGGCGCCAAGCGCAAGTACGCCTGTCACCACGCCCAGCAATCCGTATTCGAGCGCGTAGATGCCCGCGATCTGGCCGCGCGTCATGCCGAGCACCTTGAGCACCGTGGAATCGTAAAGCCGCGCGCGTTGCCCCGCCGCAATCGCGCCCGCGAGCACCAGCAATCCGGCGAAGATCGTGAGCAGGCTCGCCGCGCGTACGCCGAGAGCGAGTTCCTGCAACAGGCTGCTCACTTGCGCGATGGCATCTTTCACGCGCACGGCGGAGACGTTGGGGAATTGATCGGTGATGGAGCGATAGACGGATTCTTCATCGCGAGCGGGCACGCGCACGGTGGCAAGGAAGGAATGCGGCGCCTTGTCGATGATGCCGGGCGAGAGGATGAGCACGAAGTTCTGCCGCCCGCTGGCGAAGTTCACGTTGCGCAGATTGGAGATGCGCCCCGTCAATTCGCGGCCCAGCACGTTCAAGGTGATCGTGTCGCCGATCTTCAGATGCATGCCTTGTGCGAGATCGGCATCGAACGAGATCAATGTCGGCCCGGAGTAGTTGGCAGGCCACCATTTGCCTTGCGCGATGTCCGTTCCCGGCGGCGGCGCAGCAGCATAGGTGATGCCGCGGTCGCCGCTGACCGCCCATTTGGCGTCGTTTTCGATCTTGGCGTTGCGGGCGGGCACGCCGTTGAGATCGACGATCCGTCCACGGATCATCGGGGTGCGCTTGTAGTCTTCCGCCGAGCGGAAACGGGCGATCGCGTGATCGAAGGCTTGCGCCTCGCCCGGCTGGATGTCGATGAAGAAGAAGCTGGGTGCGGTGCCCGGCAGATCGTTCTGCACCTGTGCGGAGATCGTGCGGTCGAGGAGGGCTACGGTTGCGAGAAGGGTCAGGCCGAGACCGAGTGCGGTAACAACCGCAACGGTGTGCGCGCCGGGCCGTGTGAGATTGGCGAGCGCGAGCCGCACTCCCGAACGGCGCGGATGCGGCAGCGCCTTCAACAACAATCGCAACCCTTCGCCGACGATGCGAAGGATCACGAGACCGGCAGCGATGCCGCCAAGAAATTCGAGCGCAAAAATGGGTGCGGGCGAGAGCACGAATGCCAATGCCACGATCAGTACGCCGGCGATTGCCGCGGCCAGCAGATAAGGCCAGCGGCCACGCACATTGGCGCGGGCGACGAGATCGCGGAAAAGGCTGGCCGGTTGTATTTCGCGGGCGCGCGCAAGCGGCGGAATGCCGAACGCGGCGGCGGACAGCAAGCCGAACACGGCGGCAAGCGCAAGCGGCAGCGGATAGATCTTGAAATCGGCGGGGATGGGAAGCGCGCTGGCAAAGAATTTCGCGAACAGGAAGGGAAGGGCGGCACCCACCGCAAGCCCGATGACAACAGCCAACGCTGCAATCGCCATCACCTGCAGGAAGAACGCGAGGAAGATCAGTTGCCCATCCGCGCCCAGCGATTTGAGGATGGCGATTTCGTTTCGCTTGCGGTCGAGGAATGCGGAAATCGCTTGCCCTGCACCGACACCACCAACCGCAAGCGCGGTGAGACCCACCAATGTCAGAAACATGGTGATCTGCGAGATGAAGCTGCTGGTGCCAGGCGTTGCATTGGAGCGGTCGTGAATTTCCCAGCCCGCATCGGGAAACGCTTTCAACGCTTCGGCGCGAAATTGTGCGGGCGAACGCTGCGGCGGCATTGCCACGCGATAGGAATATTGGATCAGGCTTCCGAGCGTGACCAAGCCCGTGTGGCTCAAACCCGCATCGGAAATCATCACATGCGGGCCAAGGCTGAATCCGCCCGAAATGCGATCCGGCTCGCTTGCGAGAACGGCAGTGATGCGAAAGTTCTGCGTGCCGATGCGCATCATCCCGCCGCGCGCAAGGTGCAGGCGGTCGAGCAGCGTCTGTTCCGCGACCGCTCCGCAGATGTTTTGCGAACATTGCAGCGCATCCGCCAGTTTGATGTTCGGCGAAAGCCCGACGCTGCCGTAAAGCGGATAAAGATTGTCGATGGCTTTCAGTTCGACAAGCTGGCGGTCTTCTTCGTTGCCGTTCTTCAGCGCATAGGCCATGCCGCGCATCGAAATGACTTCGGTGATGCGGCCATATTTTTCGAGCAACGCGTGTTCAGCAGGCGTGGTTTCGCGATGGACGAGCCCGACCGACACATCGCCGCCCAAGAGCACACGGCCCTGTTCGGCCAGCCCGGTGAGAAACGCCTGTGACAGCGAACCGACGCTCGCAATCGCCGCCACGCCCAGCACAAGCGAAGCCAGAAAGATGCGAAAACCCGAAAGACCGCTGCGCATTTCGCGCCGGGCGAGTTTCAGCGCGAGGCCCAACCGGTTCAAACGCGTTCATCCGCCACGATGCGGCCATCCTTCAGGCGAACGATGCGGTTGCAACGCCGCGCCAAAGCCTCTTCATGCGTCACGAGAAACAAGGTGGTCTTGGCGCGCGCATGCAGCGCGAAAATGAGATCGGCGATGTCTGCGCCCGTTGCGCCATCGAGATTGCCGGTGGGTTCGTCGGCGAACAGCACCTTCGGCTGCGTCGCCATTGCACGCGCGAGCGCCACGCGTTGCTGTTCGCCGCCAGAGAGTTGTCCGGGATAATGATCGGTGCGCGCACCCAAACCTACCGCGCCAAGTTCGGTTCGCGCGCGGTCGAACGCGTCGTCCGCGCCGCCCATTTCCAGCGGCACCGCCACGTTCTCCAGCGCGGTCATGGTCGGGATCAGGTGGAACGATTGGAACACGATGCCGATGCGTCCGCGCCGGAAGCGGGCCAGCGCATCCTCGCCCATGCGGGTGATGTCGGTCCCGTCGATGACGACGCGGCCCGAACTGGCGGCTTCAAGCCCTGCGGCCACCATCAGCAGCGAGGATTTGCCGGAACCCGAAGGCCCCAGAAGCGCAATGGTTTCGCCTTCGCCGACGGAAAGGCCGACCCCGTTCAGAATGTTGACCGCCCCGGCCGCGCTCGCCAAGTTGAGGTGCACGTCTTCCAACTGAATGGCGGGTGGGCGAGTCTGCATCGGATGATTCTTCCCCTCTCAGGCGATATGGCATGACACGCCGTAGATTCAAGTTGGTGCGCCTTCTTACCTCCCCCTTGTGGGGAGGTCGGAGAGCGAAGCGATCCGGGTGGGGGACCGCTCTATGTGATGCGCACCGCCCCCCACCCGAAAAACGCCATGCGTTTTTCGACCTCCCCACAAGGGGGAGGTTAGCAGCTGGTTTGATCTTTGCGCTTTGTGTTGCCGCGCCCGCCAACGCCGCCCCAATCAAAATCCTCGCCTTCGGCACCAGCTTGACCCAGGGCTACGGCCTTCCCCCCGGCACAGAATATCCCGTTGTGCTCGAAGAGCGGCTGAAGGCGGCGAAGATCGACGTGAAGGTGATCAACGCGGGCGTCTCGGGCGATACGAGCGCGGGCGGCGCATCGCGGATCGACTGGTCGCTGGCGGATCGCCCCGATGCCGCGATTGTGGAGTTGGGTTCCAACGATGCATTGCGCGGGCTTTCGCCCAAGCAGACGGAGAAGAACATCTCCGACGTGCTGGCGAAATTGAAGGCCGCGCATGTGAAGGTGCTGCTGCTGGGCATGAAGGCGCCGCGCAATCTGGGGCCGGAATATGCCGCCGAGTTCGATCCCATCTATCCGCGGCTGGCGAAGAAATATGACGTAATGCTGTATCCCTTCGTGCTCGATAGCGTGGCGCTGAACCCGAAGCTCAATCAGGCAGACGGGATGCATCCCAATCCGGCGGGGGTGAAAATCATTGTTTCGAAGCTGTTGCCGTATGTGAAGAAACTTCTGGGGCGCTGATGTTCAAACGTCTGGCATCGGTTGGCGGGTTCACGCTTTTGTCGCGCATCACGGGTTTCGTCCGCGATGTGCTGATGGCGGCGATATTGGGCGCGGGGCCGTTGTCGGACGCTTTCCTTGTGGCGTTCCGCCTGCCCAACAATTTCCGCGCGATCTTTGCCGAAGGCGCATTCAATCTCGCCTTCCTGCCGCGTTATGCGGCGATGCGCGAAACCGATGGGCATGATGCGGCCTCACGGTTCGCCAACCGTGTCTATACGTGGCAGATGATCACGCAGGTGGTCATTCTGTTGCTCGCGCTGGGCGCGATGCGGCCGATCATCTCTGTGATGGCGCCAGGATTTGCGGCGCATCCCGGGCAGTTGGAACTGGCGACAAGCCTGGCACGCATCGCCTTCCCCTATCTCATCTTCACCGTGGTCGCGGTGCAGCTTTCGGCGATGCTGAATGCGGTGGGGAAGTTCGCGGCGGCATCCGCATGGTCGATCTTCCTGAACGTCGCGATGATCGGCGCGTTGTTCTGCGCGCCGTTCTTTCCCAACGCGGCTTATGC
>Ga0335083_10011428_pt1 | contig 10653 bp, 7 predicted proteins | sample Lox_Sample_42_FD_206716 | JGI IMG/M metagenome (GOLD analysis project Ga0335083, IMG submission 206716) | Soil microbial communities from Loxahatchee National Wildlife Refuge, Florida, United States - Lox_Sample_4.2 | ecosystem: Environmental > Terrestrial > Soil > Wetlands | place: USA: Florida... | reverse complement strand
CATCCAGCCCAGAAATTCCTTCTTGTCGGTGTCAGCTAATTCCGAATAATGACTCCATTCATAGCCAAAGGCATCCGAGGTGGCATCTTTTCCCTGGTTCAGAGTATCTGGAAGAATCCGCGGAATACCGCGTGTAATTTTGAATATCGACCGGCATGCCACGCAGGATAGAGCGCCTTCCACAACGTGCGCGCCATCTGCATCATCGACATGCAGTTCAAATGACCCCTCGCATTTAGGACACACCAGCAAGGAGAGCAACTCTCTCCGCAATTCGTTCTCCTATCTAAAAGCAAAGTCACAACTGCGCCAGCCGACGCCTTCGCCCGGCCATTGGCCTGTCCTTACCCGGCTCAAAGACCGCCACAGTCCGGCGTTTCTGCAACATCAGTATAATCTCGTAGCACGCCAATGCCCCGATCACATGTTTCAGCGTGTGTCCACTCACCTTGAATACCCCGAAGATATGCCGGTCAAAATACTCCAGGCATTTCGCTAGAATAAACAGCCCTAACGCGACGGCTAGATACTCAGTTCCTGTATATCTGGATGGAAATAGGATAGCGATTATCGGTAACAATACCACTGGAGCGAACTGAACCAGAAGGTAGAAACGGTAGTCACCTTCGCCTCCTGCTTGTGTGCTTGCCCAATATATTACGCTTGCAATTCCAGCAACAAGTAATGGCGCGAGAAGCGCGAAGCCCCACTCGATACTAATTCGCTCAATAATTACGATGGCGACCATAGACATAAAACAGCACGTCATAGGCAGCAAGTCAAACATCAAGCGTGCATTACTTGGGTATAGATGGTAACGATAGGACCCTATGCCTGTCAGCGCGACGCCCGCAAAGAACGCAAAATACGGGACCCTCTCTATTCGTAGAACAAAAGATCGCCGGCTGGCACCCGTAATAAGCCAATAAACTCCAAGGGCGCCGACCAGAATGAAAGGGATATTCGAAATAACATCGAAGAAGTTGGGTACTCCTAGAATAGTTCGCTGGTCAGCAAAGACATGATAGCCCTGAGTAAGAGCCATTCTTGGCGCTAACATCGCTACAGCCACACATAAAAGCGAACAACAAACAACGATACCTATCCGAATTTGACGCTTTAATGACCGTAGGCTTAATAGAGTCTTGTGCATTCTACCAATCCTCTCAGCTCGCGAAAGCCGGAGAATTTACCACCAACAAGCCTCTTCTACAGGCGCAAGCGGGCTTACCAGAGAACTAACCCTCTTGGCCGGCAAAGATGGCTTCGTGAGCCGCGATAACCATCAGCATTTCCTGTATCGTTGAGTACCGCGCAAGATCAGGCAGTACGTTCGCGCCGCATAAGACGGCTCACTTCGAAGAAGCCGCTTGCCACACCATGTTTCATGGCCAACGAGGACTCGACGCCGCAAGTACACCCCGGACATTCGCGCCGCAACATGGCTTCCGCCTGCTGGCGATAAGCATCCGACTGGAGCACAGTTGCCAGCTTCTCACGCAAGATATTGCCGACCGCCGGCAAGGGATAGCATCCCGTCAGCACATCTCCATTCGACATGATAAAAACCTGCAGATATCCCAGCACGCACGCCGGTTCCGATAAATTCTCGCGATTGTAATAACTGCGGATGTAGTCGACCTCGTATGGCGGCCTCCGATCTTTCAGGAAGTTCTCGATCTGCCGCGTTTCGTTGCGGTCCGGCCACATCGTGCTCAGGTCGGCGTTCTCGAGGAAAGAGAGGCTGGTGCTCAGGATGTTGAACTCCAGGTGCGCGCCTACGGCAGCGGCTCGCTCGGCCAGTTCGTCCATTTCCCCGGCCGACATTTTGTTCAGGGTCACAGAGATTGCCAGCCGCTTGCCCTTGAGCAGGGCGAGTCCTTCCATTCCGAGATCGAAATATCCCTTAATTCCGCGAATGATGTCGTTGGTCTGCTTCAGTCCATCGATGGAGACGGCAACGTCGGTGATAGGCGAGGCGTTGACCTCTTTATGCAGCTTCTTCAGCGCAAGGCCGTTGGTCTGAAGAATGATGCGCTTGAAGCGCGACGCATTCGCCTTGCCCAAAATCTCGAACAGGTCTTTGCGTAACAGCGGCTCGCCACCGGTTAGCCGCAGCGCATGGATGCCGCAATCATAGATCTCGTTCAGCAGCCCAATGGCGCGCTCGGTAGTGATCACATCTGCCCAGCGCGTCTTCCAGTAGTCGCAACTGATGCACTTCGCCTGACAGTTCTCCGTAAGCTTGATATGCGCGGAGAGAGGCTGTATGCGCGATGGCAGCAGCTTGGGCGAAATATTTGTCCCCATCCAGACGCGGGGCAGGTAGGTAACAGACATCAACGGGCTCCGGCAGGCGTGGCCTGGTTCGTCACCAGAAGCTTCCCGCCACTTGAAGCTAGGATAACGACATTCTGGGAATCCACCAAGGCCTGCAGGTGCGGCAACTCCTCTTCCGGCAGGAACAGGTACTCGCGTTGCGAGCCACGCCACAAGTCGGCCAGTTGCGGATCGTCGAGGAATACATCCGGCGCGCCCGGCGCATACGAGCCGTAGATGAGATTCATCTGCCGGCCATGCCAGAGCAGTCCCTGCCGATTCGAGTAAAAAAACACCGACGAGAACGGATAGTAGTGGCCATACGTAATAAGGCCGCCATCAGGAGAGTGCTGCAATACCGCCTCAAGCCGCTGCGATGACAAGTACGGATCAAACTGGACCATGGCCAGCCGCGCGGCCTGGTAGAACAAAATCATCATTACCACCGCGGAGAGAAACGCGCGCGAGCGATGGCAGGCGAGCATGCCAATCGCACCGACGATGAACGCTGCAGCAGCCAACGTTAGTGGCAGGCGCATGTAGGCGAACGATTCCAGTGTGAGGTCCTGCATGTGCCCCAGCGCGAGCCGGTAATTCGCCTGGTGGGTGACAGCCTGAGAAATATCTCCAACTGCCGGAATATTGCGGACCGCGATCAGTATGCCAATACAGGCCGCCGCACACCCGGCGCATAGCGCGCCAAGAAATCGCGTGCCCCACTCCACCCAGCGGCCACCCATTGCCATGGCTGAGCCCAACAGCAACGCCAGAGCGGGATAACACGGCATGGAGTAATACTCCTGGGTCGTGGAGAAGGTGAAGAAGACGAGGATGAACCCAGCCCAGCACAACGCCAGCAAACGCGTGCGTCCGGCGCGATCGACTGGCTTAAACGAGAGCTTGGCCACCGCCGGAAAATAAACGCTGAAGGGAAACAGCCACAGCAGGTGAAATCCCCAGAACAGCGCTCGCGGCACCGTGCTGTAGTCGCGCGGATAGCGCAGGTTCAGAAAACGCAGGAGCTGCTCGTTGATGAGATAGAACCAGAGGAAGCCGTGATACTCGCCCGGTCCACTGTGTAGCGTCAAAGCAAAATATGGCGGATTGCGAAGTGTCGCCAGCACGTGCCAGGGCAACGCAATCGCTAGCGCGATGAGCACCCCGCTGAACAGGTGCAGCCGCTTCCAGGTTCGGGCGGAGAAGAGTTGGTGGGTCAACGCCAAGTACACCAAACCTGCGCCAACCGGAAACACAACCCCGATCAGGCTCTTCAGCAGCAGGCCCAGGCCCATGCTGGCGGCAAGTATTGCGGCCCACAATCGCGGTTGCGGCTCGTCTTCATCCAGCGCGCGCAGAAACGCCCACATCGCCAACGCGATGGTGAACGTCAACATCACGTCGGGAATCAGTACGCGGGTGAAGAGAAACAGTCCGACGCAGATGGCAATACTCAGGCCTGCATACAGTCCTGCCTTTCGCCCGAAGGCCCAAATTCCAAACGCTGTTGTGAGCCAGGCGAGCGCAACACTCGAGAGTGCAATCGGAATACGCGCTGACCAGTCATGAACTCCGAAGATTTCGTATGAGCCCGCTATCGTCCAGTACATCAGCGGCGGTTTTTCCAGGAACGGAATACCGTCGAGCCGCGCGGTGACCCAGTCACCGGAGGAGAGCATGTTGCGAGCAACCTGCGCCTGCTCGGCATCGACATCGTCCTGCAGGTGAGGCGGTGAGATTATGCACGCTAGATATATAAGGACCGAGCAGAGGATGACGATCAAATAGAGATCGCGATTCCCTCGGGTTGTTGTAATTGTTGCCGCGTCGACGTCCACGTCGACTGCTGTATACGCCATCTCTTCATCCATTGGAACAGGATCATCAACCCCCAGAGGTGATATCCGACGTTAATCCGCCTCTGCTCATGCTCTCTCAGGAGCCGGTTGACTTCGTCTGCTCGAAACAGGTTGGGGTATTCTGCGAGGCCTGTATTCAGTGTATCAACAAGCATCGGCCGTAGTATGCCGCGAAACCAGTCGTGGGCCGGTATATCGAAGCCCTGCTTACTACGACTCAACACGCTCGGCGGCAGCTTGTCGCGCATCGCATTTTTCAAAAGAAACTTCTGCTTTGAGCCGCGAATCTTTAGCCCGGGCGGAAGCGTCGCCGCAAACTCGATGATGCGGTGATCGAGAAAGGGCGGCCGCACCTCAATCGAGTGTGCCATGCTCATGCGATCAGACTTCACCAGGATGTCGTCGGCCAAGTAGTACTGCTGATCAAAACGCAGGTAAGAACCCAATCCGTTTCGCACGCCGTTATCGCCGTCCGGACCGTAGAGCAACTCGTTCAGCGCACGCGGAAAATCGCCCGCCATCAGGCTCTGTTTGCCTTGCTCTGAAAACGTTCCGTTCCAGTAAACATGCGCACGCGCCGGCTCCATCAATGAGCCTTCCAACAGCCGCTTCAGCTTGTACTCCAGGCCGATCTTCTCGTCAGAAACAGGCATCCGCCGCAAAGCACTCAGCGCAAGCAGCAACGCCGAGCGCGGAAATTTTCGCAGAAGCTTCGCGTAGTCATTCGCCCGATAAGTAAGATAGCCGCCGAACAATTCGTCTGCGCCTTCACCACTTAGTGCGACCGTGGTACGCGCCTTACACATCTTCGACAGGAACCACACCGGCAGTGCACCGGCATCGGCACTGGGCTCGTCGGAGTAGTACGCAAATTCCTGGATCGCGCCTTCCAGATCCTGTCCAGGACTGAGATCGAACTGCTCGTGCTCGGTCCCGTACGCGGCGACAACTGCTTTGATATATGGCGTCTCGTCGAACCTGCGGCCTTCGAACGAGATAGAGAAAGTCTTCAATCGTGCGGGCGACGCTTGCGCCGCATAATGCAGGATCGTGGACGAGTCCACGCCGCCGCTCAACCAAATTCCTAATGGCACGTCCGACACAAGATGTTCAGCCGTGGCCTGCCGCATGAGCGAATCGAACTCTTCCTTGGCCGAATCCAGTGTCCATGGCTGGTACCGTTGCTCCGGCAAAGTCCAATATGGTTCGCTGATGATGCGCCCGTTGCGCCACTCCACCCACGTGCCCGGCAGAACCTTCTCGATCCCGTCGACCAAGGTCCACGGCGCGGGAACGAAGTTCATCGACAGGTAACAGTCGAGCCCTTCCATGCTGAGGTTGCGCTCGATCTCCGGGTGGACGAAGATCGCCTTCAGCTCCGAGCCGAAGAACAGGTCGCCGCGGCGTTGCGCGATGTAAAGCGGCTTGATGCCGATGCGGTCGCGGGCAAGCACCAACCGACGCTCGGACTCAGTCCACAGAGCGACGCCGAACATGCCGCGCAAACGGCGGAAGCAATCCGTGTCCCACTCCATGAAGGCATGCAGAACCGTCTCGGTATCACAGTGGCTGACGAACGAGTGGCCCAGCGCCTCCAACTCGCCGCGCAGCTCCATGTGGTTGTAAATCTCGCCATTAAAGACGATGGTGGTGTCGCCGTCTGAGCTGGTAATCGGCTGGTCGCCGCCTTCGAGATCGATAATCTTGAGGCGTGCTGCGCCTAGCGAGCAGATGGAACATTGAAAAACGCCGTGTTGATCGGGACCGCGGTGGTGAAGGGTAGCAGTAGCGGATCGAATTCGGTCGGGATCGGGCGACCAGTTCTTATGAGTAAATCCGGCTATGCCACACAATTTTTTTGATACTCCGCGGGGACGTTCTCAGGTTGGTGCCGCCGCCGCTTCAGCTCCGCTGGGACGGTTTATCCAGCACTGTTACAGATAGATGACTTAAGTATAGGGGTTGACGCTATTTAGACACAACTTAGAGGGGTGTACCTGAAGGTGCTCGCGCCAACTCGTTAGCGCATGATAACCGCTTGCAATTCTGCTATTTAGGGGTATGATTTCCATCACCTTGCCGCCTGTTTCGGAAAGGCGCAGGTGATCCGCAATGAAGCTTCCTTTTCAGCGAACGAGTTCCAGCACCACCGGCTTTGCGCCGACCTGCACGGAGTTCCCGCCCATCGACGGCGCTGAACTTTCGGCCATGGTGCATGGTGCTCGCATGGGAGGTGACTTTTACCACTTCATGCGTACTACGCCTCGTCGCGTAGTTTTTGGATTGCTTGACGTTGCCGGCCTGCACACAGAGAACCGGTCCATCATCGATGCCACACACGCTACCTTCCAGGAAGCCGCCTGCGCAAGGTTCGGCGACGTTGATGTTAACGAAGCCGATGCCATGATGGAATTCTGCATGGACCTGAATGCGGCCATCCGCCGTAGTGCTTCGGCGGTTTGCGTCTGCGCTGCCTTTGTTGGCTGCTACAGCGAGGACATCGGAACCATCTGCTACGTCAATGCTGGACATACTCCCGGGCTGCTGCGCCATGGCAACGAGATCATTGAGCTGCGTGCCACGGGACTTCCCCTCGGGCTATTCGCCGCTTCTACCTATGAGGCCCCAATCGCGCACATCGCGCCCGGAACCGCATTGCTGCTGGTCTCGCGCGGAGTGGTCGAGGCCCTACGCCGCAAAGAAGAATTCGGACTGCAGCGGGTGAAAGAACACTTTGCCGGCATACCCATCGAGCGTGCAAACGTAGTTGCTGGCAGTGTCCTCGATGCCGTGCGCCAGCACCTGGGCTCCCATCCCACCACCAACGATCTGACGACGCTCGCCCTGGTGCGCCAATCGAAATAGTCGATTCGCGACAGTGTTACTTCAAGCTGAACAGCGAATCGCGCCTATCTGATCAAGCATGAGCTGGAAGAACGAACATCCCAAGACCTGGCTCGACCGGACGATTAAGTCCAGAGGTGAATGTTCTGCGCCGCCACGGCACGAATATTCCGGTGATCCGCCACGGTGCAAGTGGTGCGGACATGAGGGCCTTCACAAAAATTCGCCTCAGTCACGAACTGCAGTAAAATCGAGCAACCCTGCACGGTCTAACGTTTCCTCGAAGAAGAAGTCATGAATACCTTTCGTGCCGACCTACGCTACGCCGTCCGGCTTCTGACGCAATCTTCGGCATTCACTGCAATTGCGGTATTGACGCTTGCGCTGGGGATTGGCGCCAACACAGCACTGTTTTCCGTGGTGAACGGGGTGCTGCTGAACCCGCTTGCCTACCCGCATTCTGACCAACTGGCAGCGATCTACGCAAAGATCGCCGGCATCGACAGCGCTCCCATCGAATACCCAAACTTCCAGGATTGGCAGCGCGACAGCCATACCTTGGCCTCGATGGCCGCGTACCGCAACGAAGATTACAACTTCATCGGCAGCGGCGAAGGCGAGCGTCTCAGCGGATACATGATTTCGGCTGACTTTTTCAACGCGCTCGGCGTCGTACCAGTGCTTGGCCGCACCTTTCGCATCGACGATGATCAAATCGGTGCCGCGCCGGTCGTGCTCTTGAGTGGCGGTTTCTGGAAGCGCAAATTCGGGTCCTCGCCCGACATCATTGGTAAGCCGATCACTCTGAACGGTACGGCGCACACCATCGTCGGCGTCATCCCCGACACGTTCACCTTCTACGGCAACACGCGCGACGTTTACACGCCCATCGGCCAGTGGAGGGACCCATCGTTTCGCGATCGGCGCATTTCTGTCAGTGCGCGCGCCTTCGGCAGGCTGAAGCCAGGAGTCACTCTCGCCCAGGCACAAGCCGAGATGGACGAAATTGCGCGGAACCTCGCGGTTGCGTATCCCGAAGCGGATGCCGGCCACACCATCAAGCTCGTTCCGATGAAGCAGGACCTGGTAGGCAACGTTGAGCCCCTGCTGTTCGTGCTGCTCGCGGCCGTGGGATTCCTGATGCTGATTGCTTGCGCTAACGTTGCGAACCTGCTACTGGCGCGTTCAGTCGCGCGCTCGCGCGAGTTTGCGATTCGCTCTGCCCTGGGCGCGAGCCAGGCGCGAATGATCCGCCAACTTCTGACGGAAAGCGTCTTGCTGTCGGTCGTCGGCGGAGCGCTCGGCCTGCTGCTGGCCTATGTCGGACTGAAGACGATCCTGAAGGGCTTGCCCTCCGCATTGCCCAGAGCCGGCGAAGTTTCGCTCGACCCGAACGTGCTGCTGTTTACGCTTCTGCTGTCGCTCGTGACCGGAGTGATCTTCGGACTTGCGCCCGCGTTGAAGGCCACACGAACCAACCTGCAAGAAGTGATGAAGCAAAGTGGGCGCGGTTCGAGCGGCTTCCGTCATCGGCTGCAAGGAACTTTTGTTGCCGCCGAAATGGCATTAGCGCTGGTGCTGCTGGTCGGCGCCGGCCTGATGGTGCGCACACTTGGAGCGCTGTGGCGAGTTAACCCGGGATTCAATCCGAGTCACGCCATCACCTTCACTGTGGCATTTCCCGCGACAACGGATACGACTTCGGCTGAAACCCGCGCCCGCCTGCGTAACTTCGACGATCGGGTGCGATCGATTCCGGGCGTGCAGGCGGTATCGGTCACGCTGGGTTCGCGGCCCATGATTCACGATTCCTCGCTGCCCTTCTGGATTGAAGGCGAGCCCAAGCCTGCGCACGATAGCGAGATGCACGCGGCAACCTTCTTCCTGGGCGAGTCTGGCTTTCGCGAGGCCATGGGAATCACCTTGCTGCGCGGCCGCTTCATAACCGAGCAGGACAACGAAAACACGCCCATCGTCGTCGATATCGATGACAACTTCGCGCGTATGTACTTCCCGGGCCAGGACCCCATCGGCCAGCACGTCAACTTCACCGAGTTCAATGTGCAGGCTGAAATCGTAGGCGTCGTGGGACACGTAAAACAGTACGCGCTCGATGCCGATCCACCGGGCACCATCGAGGCCCAGTTCTTCTATCCCTTCATGCAGATTCCGGAGAAGCTCATGTCCATGATCGCGAAGTCGGTGGCCGTCGTGCTGCGCACGCAGGGTGATCCGACAGCGGTCATGGGACAAGTCCGCGAAACCGTGCGAGAGATCGACCCGCGCGACGTCGTCTACAACGTGCAGACCATGAATGACGTTGTCGCCACCTCATATGCAGCGCGCCGCCTCACGATGATTCTGCTCACCGGCTTCGCCGCACTGGCCTTGCTGTTGGCGTGTGTCGGCATCTACGGCGTCATCTCTTACCTGGTCGGACAGCGTACCCAGGAAATCGGCATTCGCATGGCATTGGGGGCACAACGTCGCGACATCCTGGTGCTCGTGCTTGGAGAAGGAACCAGGATGGCATTGATCGGCGCTGCAATCGGTACCGTTGCATCGTTGGTCCTGACCCGTTTGATGGCAAAGCAACTGTTCGGTGTCAGTGCGCACGATCCTCTGACGTACGCGATCGTCGCTTTCGTCCTGGTCCTGGTGGCGATTGCCGCCTGCTATGTTCCGGCGCGACGGGCCGTGCGTGTTGATCCTATGAAGTCGTTGCGTTGGGAATGATTCGCTTGTAACACTTCTTCATGTATGGTCTCCGCGGTCAAGAACGGGCCATTCACCATCCGAGCAACTCTCACGGGATCGCAGTTTGTGCACCGGAACTTGTTCGCTGGCGCGAACTGCGTCTGTACTGATGGCTCCGGTTCAATTTGGGAATTAGCTCCGAATTCCTTCATTTCGAGGCGGCAACGAACGCCACCAGGAATATGCTGGTGTCGTCCAAAGGAAACGCACTTGGCCCTGGAGGTGCAAACCATGACGTCGTCGCTGAAACCCATTTCGAAGAGCGGAATCGCCCGGGCGCTCGCCAAAGCTGAAATGTATCGTTATGTCAACGAACCCGAAGAAACTGAGTCAATATGTCGTGACATCCTCGCCGCCGAGCCCGAGAACCAGCCCGCACGGGCCCTGCTGGGACTCGCACTCGCCGACCAGTTTTGCGGTACTGTCTCGGATCGCTGCATGGAGGCCCAAAAAATCATTCAGAGCCTGAAGGATCCATACGAGCGTCTCTACTACACCGGGCTTCTGAATGAACGCCGGGCGAAAGCTCAGATGCATGCAGGCCGGCCGCCGCATGTGCTGGCTCCTCTGCTGGAGCAAGCAATGGCCTGCTTTGAGCAAGCAGAGAAAATCCGGCCGAAAGATAACGATGACGCGATTCTGCGCTGGAACCGTTGCGCAAGGTTGCTGGGCGGCTTGCACGAGGTGCAGCCCGAACGAGCTCCGGGAATCGAAGTCGTCGATGGAGCGCCGGTAGCCTGACCTTGCTCGATCTTCGAGTTAGAAGCTGATTGGGCAGCGAAAGCCTCGAATTGCGAGACCAGGAATATCTTGCGCTTTCGATCCTCGCCCCAACCTGCGAGTCAACGACAAACCACTGGCGGTGCAGCTCATTTGG
>Ga0335083_10011427_pt1 | contig 10653 bp, 9 predicted proteins | sample Lox_Sample_42_FD_206716 | JGI IMG/M metagenome (GOLD analysis project Ga0335083, IMG submission 206716) | Soil microbial communities from Loxahatchee National Wildlife Refuge, Florida, United States - Lox_Sample_4.2 | ecosystem: Environmental > Terrestrial > Soil > Wetlands | place: USA: Florida... | reverse complement strand
TCGACTCAGCGTAAACATGGTCCTCGGCGTAGATGGGGTCGTGCCAGCCTTGGCTGTTCATGGGCACGAAACTGCTCAAGGCCACCGATTCCACTCCCGGCAGCGCGGCAATCCTGTCCAGGATGTTCTGTTCCATGTGCACCGCCAGTTCCGCCTCCTTCACCTGCGCCGAAGGAATATCGATCCGCAAGGTCTGGATCTGATCGGGGTTGATGAACCCCGGCGGGACATTGCGCAGCGTGCGGAAGGTGCGGATCATGAGCCCGGAAGAGATCATCAGGAGCATCGCCAGAGCCACTTGAACCACTACCAGTGTGCTGCGCGCGCGATGCCGCTCGCGGCTGTAGGTGAGGGTGCGTCCGCCGCCCCGCAGGGCCACCGCGACACGCGGACCGCCGTACTTCACCGCGGGAATGATGCCGAACAGCAGGCCCGCGAACAGCGACACCGCCAGCGTAAACAGCAGCACGGGAACATCGATAGAGATCTCGTCCAGCCGCGGCAAGTTCGATGGCGCGACAGCCACCAGCCAGCGGACCGCGCCGTACGCCAGTCCTAAACCGAGGACGCCGCCGGCCAAGGCCAGTAGAATACTCTCGGCGAACAAGTCTCGCGCGATGCGGCCCCACCCTGCGCCCAGCGCGGCGCGGATCGCCAACTCCTGCTGCCGTCCCTCGGTGCGCACCAGCAACAGATTGGCGACGTTGGCACAGGCGATCAACAGCACGATACCGATGGTAGCCATGAGAATCCACAGCACCTTGCGCACGTCGCCGACGATGCCATCCTTTAGCGAACCGCTAAGCGGCGTCAGACCCGCGCCGGCGAACATCCCTTTGCTATATCCGGGAAATGGGGGAAAGGAATCGATTGCCACTGGGATCATTCGCGCCAGGTCCGTTTGGACCTCCCGCATCGTGGCGCCGGGACGCAGACGGGCAAATCCACCGTAGCTGAAATTTCCGAGGTACGTCTTGCTGCGGTCGAGTTGCATGGGCACGAACAGCGCCGGCTCCTGGTCGAGGAAGCGGAATCGCTCGGCCAGCACGCCGATGATCGCCCGCGGCCGGCCGTCGACGATCAGATTCCGGCCGACCACCGACCTCTCACCGCCGAAATGCGTCTGCCAATAGGCGTAGCTCAGGACGACGGTCAGCGGGGCGCCCGGCGAATCGTCCGCCCGCGAAATCAGGCGTCCCAGGACCGGCCGCGCGCCGAGAATCGGCAGGACGCCATCGGTGATGTTGACCGCGGTCACCTGTTGCGGCTGGGAGTCGCCGGTGACGGAGTCGGAATCGCCCTGCCACATGCCGACGTCCTGCAGCGTCCGGTTCTGTTCGCGGTAGGTGTAGTAGAGAAACGGCGCGAAACCGAGGTGGGGTATGTTGATGCGTGGCGCGGTGTGATCGATGTAGATCAACTGCTCCGGCTGCGGGTAGGAGAGCGGCTTTAGCAGAGTGCCCTCCAGGACGCTGAAAATCGCGGTGTTGGCTCCGATTCCGATGGCCAGAGTCAGGAGCGTTACAAGCGTAAACCCGGGCGATCGCCCCAGCCGGCGCAGCACAGGATTTGGCCTCATAAGTCGTTATACGCCGGTTGCCGGCCAAAGTTCGCGTTTTTCAGCCATGGTGGGGCTTCAACGCGCGCGCGATCAACCCAAGCCCGCCGGCCAGCAGCACCAGCATCACGATGGTATGGAACAGGCTGGTGGGCTGAAAGTATATGTGCAGATTGGAGATGATTCCAGCCAGAATGAACAGCGCTCCGGCTCCGGTCAGCACCCAGCCGACGATGCTGCGGCCGTTAAAGAACAGCATGCCGACGCCGATGAGCATCGGAATCAGGGTGATGCCGAAGGTATTGCCGCCGTAAAAATTCCAGTAGGAGCTGGCAACGATCACGCGGTCCATCAGCAGGTAGCCGCCGACGCAGAACATGCCGAAGCCCATCAGAAAATGGCTCAATCCGCCCGGCGTTCCGCCGACGTCGCTGAATCGACGATCCTCCATGTGGTTGAGCATAACACCTGCGCCCGCAAGCTTGTATTCATGCGGGCTTCCGCGTAAGCTTATATTGGTTTCCCATATGGAGGCTGTACGTGAGACGGGTGCGCGCGCATTATTCCGGGGCGCGGTCGCTGTAGTGGCCTGCGGACTGCCGGCGCTGCGGGCTAGGCGCGTCGATCCGGTGGCGGCCTTACGGGCCGATTGATTCGCCGGAAGCCATCTTCCACAAGATCTGTCGCAGCATCCCGAGCAATACCGGCACGTCGCGCTCGGCGATCTGCAGTCGCAGAACCAGCCGCCGGATCTTTTCCAGCGTCGATTGTTCCGTCTTGCCGTGGATATATCCGCTGCGGCGCAGCGCTTCGATCAATCGTCCCGTGATCTGTTCCGTCTCGCCCGCCGTCGCCCGCCGGATCTTCTCCGGCCGCGCCTTCACGGCCCGGGGATCTCGGGCCAACTCGTAGAGGCACAGCGCCACCGCCTGGCCCAGATTCATCGAGAGATTCTGATCCACGGTGGGGATGCGCATGAGCCAATGGCAGTGGCTCAGATCGTCGTTCGAAAGGCCGAATTTCTCGCTGCCGAACAAGATCGCTACCGGCGATTTTGCCAGTTCGCGGCGAATCAGCCGCGCGCCGTATTCCAACCGCCGTATGGGATGCTGCAATTCGCGATGGCCCACCGATGTCGTTCCGATCACCATCCGGCACCCGGCAATGGCGTCCGCGACGCTGGAGAAATCCTCCGCTTTCCGCAGCAGTGGCGCCGCGCCAACCGCCGATCTGGCTTCGCGGAACGCGACGTCGTAGGGATTGACCACCGCCAGCCGCGAGAATCCGAAATTCGCCATAGCGCGCGCGGCGGCTCCGATATTCAGCGGATTGCGCGTCCCGACCATCACGACGCGTAAGTTGTGCTTCCAGGTTTTCTCGACAGCGATGGATTGTGTGCGGATGGCGATAGTCTGATGGTACGACTGGCGGTAACGGGAACGCCATTCCAAATTCCCGCTCCCTCCGGCTTTTGGCTCCGGGAACGCTTTATGATCCCGTTACGATGGCGTCGATGGCGTCACGCGATTTGACAAGACCGCCTCAGTATCGGTACGCTTAATACTTTGTGGATCCATCTAGCGGAGAAGTGTGTCGATGAGTACGGAATTTCCATCTAAGAACGCGATCGAACGTCAGTGGCATGTGTTGGACGCCCAGGAAATGGTGTTGGGCAAGCTGGCCAGCAAGGCCGCCATGTTGCTGATGGGGAAGACGAAACCTTCCTATACGCCGTTCCTGGATACAGGCGACCACGTGATTGTGATCAATGCCAGCAAGATAAAAGTCACGGGCCGGAAAGAAGAAAAAAAACAATACCGGCATTTCACGGGATATCCCGGCGGGCTGGTTACCAAGAGTTTGAAGCGCGTCCGGCAGGAAAGGCCGGTCCGGCTGATTGAGGATGCGATTTTTGGAATGCTCCCCAAAACCAAACTCGGCAAACAAATGTATCGGAAGCTTAAGGTCTACGCGGGCGATAAGCACCCGCACGCGGCGCAGAAGCCTGTCGCGATGGCCGGAAAGTAAACGGAAGGTAGAAGTTTAGTGGCAGCGATCGTTCAATATTTGGGTACAGGCCGACGGAAGAAGTCGGTGGCGAGAGTTTTTTTGCGGCCGGGTAAAGGTGAGATCAAGGTCAACGACCGTCCCTTTGAAAACTATTTCCCGACGGAGAGTGCACGAGCCATGGTGCGGGGGCCGCTGGCAGCCACCGAAACCATGGACAAGTTCGATCTGTTGATTCTTGCCGATGGTGGTGGTGTGGCGGGCCAGGCAGGCGCGGCTCGCATGGGCATCGCCCGGGCATTGGTGGAGTTCAATGCGGAACTGCGGGCGCGACTGAAGAAGTTGGGGTTCCTCACTCGCGATCCGCGCGCGCACGAACGGAAGAAGTACGGCCAGAAGGGCGCACGCAAGCGGTTCCAGTTCTCCAAACGATAGGTTTCACGTACGAGGGTCCGCGTCGACGGACTCTTTGCGTGTTTGGCGGCTTTCCAGTTCGCTACCGTTGCGCAAATTTCGCTTTGGGCGCGCAGTTGTGGCGGAAATCGAGGAGGCATTTGACGGAAGGGGTGGACCCTTCCAATTTTGACGAGGAGGCATTTTGCCCGCAATATCCATGAAGGAATTGCTCGAAGCTGGCGTTCACTTCGGGCACCAGACCAAGCGCTGGAATCCGAAGATGAAAGAGTACATCTTCGGCGAACGCAACGGCATCTACATTATCGATCTCCAGAAGACCCTGAAAATGTTCAAGGACGCGGCCCGTTTCGTGGGCGAAATGGCCGCTCAAGGCAAGAACGTCCTGTTCGTGGGCACCAAGCGGCAGGCGCAGGAAGCCATCGCCGAAGAAGCCACCCGCTGTGCGATGTTTTACGTCAATCAGCGCTGGTTGGGTGGTTTGCTCACCAATATGGCCACGGTGCAGCGCTCCATCAAGCGGCTGAAAGACCTGGAAGGCATGGCGTCGGTCGAAGGCGGTTACGCCGGACGGCCGAAAAAAGAAATCATCCGCCTGGAACGCGAGCGCAAGCATCTCGATCAGAACCTGGCGGGCATCAAGGACATGCCCGGTTTACCGGATGTGGTCTTCGTGATCGATTCCAACAAGGAAGCCATCGCCGTCAAAGAAGCCCGGCGCCTGGGGATCCCCGTGGTCGCCATCGTCGACACCAACTGTGACCCCGACGAAGTGGATTACGTGATTCCCGGCAACGATGACGCCCTGCGCGCCATCCGCCTCTTCGCCAGCAAGATTTCCGACGCCGTGATCGAAGGCCGCGCGCTGGCTACCGAGCAGGATTTCACCGCCGACAAGATCGTGCAGGATGAAACCCCGGCCGGCGAAGGCATGGGCGATTACACGGAGTACGTGGATCCCAAGTACGCCGAGAAGATCATGGCCGAAAGTTTGAGCATGGAAGACGAGCCGCCGGCGGCGTTCCGCAAGGGTCCGAATTCCGAGACCACCGAGCCGGTAGCCGATACCGCGGCCACCGAAACCGCCCACTAGCAAGGATTGTAGGGCAGACTGGCAGCCTGCGGCGGACTGCCAGTCCGCCTGGACGCGTGTGACTTGAGTCAATTTATATAAGGAATCAGCAATCATGGCCGAAATATCCGCGGCATTAGTGAAACAGCTCCGCGAACGTACCGGAGCTGGAATGATGGAATGCAAGAAAGCCCTGGTGGAAGCCAAGGGCAGTCTCGAAGAAGGGGAAACCCTGCTGCGCAAATGGGGCATCGCGTCGGCCAGCAAAAAGGCGTCGCGAACCACCAAGCAGGGCCTGATCGGAACCTACATCCACGCCGGTGGACAGCTCGGCGTCATGGTGGAAGTGAACTGCGAATCGGATTTCGTAGCCCGCACCGACGATTTCAAAGAGTTGGTCCACGACGTGGCGATGCACATCGCCGCCGCCGACCCCCGCTTCATCCGCAAGGAAGATGTCACTCAGGACGTCATCGATAAGGAGCGCGACATTCAGCGAGCCCGCGCGATAAATGAAGGCAAACCGCCGGCCGTCGCGGAGAAGATGATTGAAGGCCGCATGGGCAAGTTCTACGAGGAAATCTGCCTGCTGGAACAGCCTTTCGTGAAGGAGCCTGGAATCACCGTCGGCCAGTTGGTCAAAACCAAGATCGCCAAGCTCGGCGAGAACATGACCATCGCCCGCTTCGCGCGTTTCAAGGTCGGCGAGACCACCGCCGCCGAACCCAGCGGTGAAGCGTCCGAACCCGTCGCGGCTCATTGAAACAAATCCTCATGGCCACCGATGAACACCGATACGAACCGATGAGGATTTTATGTTTATCTGTGTTCATCTGTGTTCATCTGCGGCCAGAAGGCTTTTAATCCTATGCCCGCCTTCCGCCGCATCCTGTTGAAGCTGAGTGGCGAAGTCCTGGCGGGCGGCGCCCCTTTCGGTATCGACCCGACCCGCGTCCGGGAACTGGCGTCGGAAGTCGCCGAAGTGGCCAAAGCCGGGGTGCAGGTCGGTGTGGTGGTCGGCGGGGGCAATATCTTCCGCGGCGTGGCCGCCGCAGCCCTCAATATGGACCGCGTCACTGCCGACCATATGGGCATGCTCGCGACGGTCATCAACTCGCTGGCGCTGTCCGACGCTCTCGAGCAGATGGGCCATCCCACGCGCGTCATGAGCGCCATCGAAATGCACGAGGTGTGCGAGCCCTACATCCGCCGCCGCGCCATACGTCATCTGGAAAAAGGCCGGATCGTGATCTTCGCCGCCGGCACCTCCAATCCTTACTTCTCCACCGACACCGCCGCCACCCTTCGCGCCCTCGAGATCAAGGCCGACATCATCGCCAAGGCCACGCGCGTCGATGGCGTCTACGATAAGGACCCGCTCAAGCATTCCGACGCCGTGAAATACCCGGAGATCAGCTATCGCGACGTCCTGGCGCAGGGTCTGGGCGTGATGGATGCCAGCGCCATCGCCATGTGCCGCGACAACGGCCTCCCGATCGTCGTTTTTAATCTCAACCGCACAGGCAATATAATGCGTATGTCGATGGGCGAGCCCGTCGGAACCGTGATCCACTAAATCGGGCGGCTGCCCGACGCTGAGGGCGCCGCTGCCGGAGATACTGCGCTATGAAAACCGATCAGCCTGCAACAGCACCCGCCACTGCTAATTTTCAATCGATAAAAGAAGTCGAAGCCAATCAAAAGACGCGCATGGACAAGGCCGTCTCCGATATGCAGCACGACCTGGCGGCCATTCGCACCGGCCGCGCCTCCCTTGGCCTTCTGGACCACATTCGGGTTGATTATTACGGCACCCCCACGCCACTCAACCAGGTGGCCAACCTGCACGTTCCCGAACCCTCGCTTATCACTATCCAACCCTGGGATGTTTCGCAGATCGGTCCCATCGAGAAAGCCATCCGCACGTCCGACCTCGGCCTCAATCCCGCCAACGACGGCAAGATCATCCGCCTTCCCATTCCGCCGCTCACCGAGGAGCGCCGCAAGGAACTGGTGAAAAAGCTGCACGGCGTCGCCGAGCATCATCGCGTGGCCGTTCGCAATATTCGCCGCGACGGCAACGAGGCGGTGAAAAAGCTGCTGAAAGACAAAAAGATCACGGAAGACGACGATAAGAAGGCCCACGACGAAATCCAGAAGCTCACCGATTCCTACATGGCCAAGATCGATCAGTTGTCGAAGACCAAGGAAAAGGAAATCCTGGAAATCAAGTAAGTGGGCTCCAAACGGCAAAGGCAGCGCCGCGGTCCGCAAGCCGCGGCTGTCTCCAAGGCGGCTCCCGGCGAGGCAGCCGCGGCGCGGGTTATCTCGCTCCTGGAAAGCCGCGGCCGATGGCTGGCAATCGCCGCTGTCGTGCTGGCGACCGTCCGCATCGTTGCGACCTACCACGTTTTCGACCATACCTCAGACGAGCCCGCCCACATCGCCTGCGGAATGGAGTACCTCGACAAGGGCGCCTACACCTGGGAACCGCAGCATCCTCCCCTGGCCCGCGTCGCCGCGGCTCTCGGTCCGTACCTGATCGGCGATCGCTCGCAGGGAACACCCCGCGTGGATTTCAAAGCCAAGTTCCGGGAAGGCGCCAGGATTCTCTACGAGCACGATCGATACGACCTTGCGCTGGCGCTGGCCCGCGCCGGAATGCTGCCGTTTTTCTGGCTGGCCTGCTGGGTGATCTACGCGTGGGGCACGCGCTATTTCACTCAAGCTGTCGCCTCCCTGGCCGTGATCTTCTTCTCCTTTGTGCCACCGGTTCTGGCCCACTCCGGCTTGGCCACTACCGATATCGCGTTGACGGCTTTCATCACGGCTGCCTTTCTGGCCGGCTGCGTCTGGATCGAAGCTCCCACGGTGAGGCACGCCATTTGGTTCGGCGTGGCGACCGGGCTGATGGTGCTTTCCAAGTTTTCCTGCCTGGCCTTTTTTCCAGCCAGCGCGGCGCTGTCGCTCATCTGGTATTGCCGCCGGACTCGTCCCCAGTTGTCGATGCTGGTGGCCGCCATCCGCCGGCGAATTCCGTCTTTCGGCCTGGCTTGCGCGATTGGCTTTCTGGTGATCTGGGCGGGGTATCGATTCTCCTTCGGACGGACGCCGGACATCGCGTTTCCGGTTCCGTTCCCGGAACTGTTCGCCGGGCTCAAGGAAGTCGCCGAACACAATGCCAGGGGCCATCTCGATTATCTTCTCGGCACGGTAGGAGGATTCGGCTTCTGGGATTTCTTTCTGGTCGCGCTGGGAGTGAAGACGCCGCTCGGATTCCTGGCGCTTCTGGCGGCCGGAATCGGGTTGGCCTGCCGCAGGAACTCCCGGTCCGTTCCGTTGTGGCTGCCGCTGGTCTTCTCCGCCGGCATCCTGATCGTGGCCATGTTCAGCAACATCAATCTGGGCGTTCGCCATGTGCTGCCGGTCTATTCGGCATTCTCCCTGGTAGCCGCATTCGCCGCGCTGCACCTTCTGAAGTCCGGCCGCTTCGCGACGATTGCGTCCGCCGTCTTCTGCGCCTGGTTTGGAATCTCCTCGCTCATCAGTCATCCCGATTACCTGGCGTACTTCAACGAATTGGCCGGCAGCCAGCCGGAAAAAATCCTGGTGGATTCCGACCTGGATTGGGGCCAGGACCAGAAGCGCCTGGCACAACGTCTGAAGGAATTGGGTGTCACCGAGGTCTTCTACACGCCGCACATCGTGGGCGACATCTACCGCGAGGGATTCCCGAGGACTTTCTATATCAATCGCGACCTGCCAGGCCCGGGGTGGAACGCGGTCAGCGTGACCGAGTGGAAGGAGCAGCGCATCGCGCTTTGGGCCGATAAGATTCCACCGCTCGAGCGCGTGGGAAAGACCATTCTGCTGTGGAACCTGGATCTGAAGGGGCTTCCCGTAATCCGCAAGGAAGTCCACGATCCGGAACTGGAGCGGTCCGCCGCGCCGCGGTAGATTCTCTATGCCTCGCGCGATCAAAAAGGACACCCGCCGCCCTCAGAGCCCGCCTGCGGCTACCCCGCGCACGAGCGAGAAGATCTCTCATTTCCTCGAGCGCTACGCTCTGCTGCTAGCCATTCTTTTGATCGCCGTCGGATCCGCCCGCATCATCGCCACCTACACGGTCTTCAACCACACGGTCGATGAACCCGGCCACATCGCGTCCGGGATGGAGTGGCTGGAGCGCGGCACCTATACGTTCGACACGCAGCATCCGCCGCTGTCGCGCATCGCCGCCGCCATCGGTCCCTATTTGTCGGGATGCCGCTTGCAGGGGACACCCAAGCCAGACGACCTCTGGTCGCTGTGGGCGCAGGGCGCCAAGGTCCTCTACTACGGCCACAATTACGATCACAACCTGGCCGTATCGCGGCTCGGCATCCTGCCATTCTTTTGGATCGCCTGCCTGGCCGTGTACGGGTGGGGCGCCCGCTATTTCTCGCGTGCCATCGGTGTGATTGCCCTCTTTTGTTTCAGCTTCACGCCGTCGATTCTGGCCCACGCCGGGTTCTCGACCACCGACATGGCGCTCACGGCGTTCCTCGCGCTTTCGTTTCTTACCGGCCTCATCTGGGTGGAGCAGCCGACCTTGCGCCACGCCGTCTGGTTCGGCATCGCGACCGGGCTGATGGTGCTTTCCAAATACTCCTGCCTGGCGTTCTTCCCGGTGGTTGTGGCGCTGGTGCTCGTGTGGTACGTCCTCAGCCGTCGCCCGGGCTTCGCCGCGTTGCTGCGGCAGGCCAGGGATCGCGCGCCGTCGTTCGCGCTCGCGGTGGCCATTTCGGTGGTGCTTATCAGCGCCGGTTTTCGCTTCTCCCTGGGGCCGCTCTTTCGAGGCATTCACGACGTTCAGTCCCATATGGAACATGGCCACCTCAGCTACCTGTTGGGCGAAACGCGCTACACGGGCTTCTGGGACTTTTATTTCGTCTCCATCTTCTTCAAGACACCCATCGGCCTGCTGGCGCTTCTGACGATCGGACTCTGGCTGCTGTTTCGCAAGTATCCGCCGGCGCGCAATCTGTGGATACCGCTGCTGTTTTGCGCCGGAATCCTGCTGGTTGGCATGACCAGCCCCATCAACATCGGCATCCGCCATGTGCTTCCGGTGTACGTGGGCTTCTCGCTGATCGCCGCCGTGGCCGTAGCGCGGTTGCTGGAGTTGGGACAGTCGAAGAAGTGGGTCTGGGCGGTGCTGAGCGGGCTGACGCTCTGGTTCGCCGTCTCCTCGGTCCTGGCGCACCCGGATTACGTGGCGTACTTCAATGAAATGGCCGGCAGCGAGCCCGAGAAGATTCTCGTCGATTCCGACCTGGATTGGGGCCAGGACATGAAGCGTCTCTCCGCGCGACTCAAGGAGTTGCACGTCACGCAGATCAACTGGCTCTCGTCCGAATACGCCGATTTTGAGGGCCAGCATGGGTTCCCGCGCGTCACCAGCGCGCTCCGCAGCCCCAATGCGCCCTTGCCTGGGTGGAACGCCATCGGCGTCAACTCGTGGAAGATGGGCTTCGTCACCTGGCCGAATTACTTCCAGCCGAAGGAACGGGTCGGCAAGAGCATTCTGCTCTGGTATTTTCCGCCTACGGGCCAGGCGCTG
>Ga0335083_10011426_pt1 | contig 10653 bp, 6 predicted proteins | sample Lox_Sample_42_FD_206716 | JGI IMG/M metagenome (GOLD analysis project Ga0335083, IMG submission 206716) | Soil microbial communities from Loxahatchee National Wildlife Refuge, Florida, United States - Lox_Sample_4.2 | ecosystem: Environmental > Terrestrial > Soil > Wetlands | place: USA: Florida... | reverse complement strand
TTTCCCGGACAGTGGATGTGACGAACGCTGGCTGCCCGATGGCGGCAGCCCAGGCGTCGAGCAGTTTGGATACGACGGGCGCCGGCATGCCTGCCAGTCCTTCACGGCGGGCTTGGTCCGGCGAGAGCTCGTCGACGAGCAGCGGGCGGCCAATCACGCTGCCGATGGTGGAGATCTGTTCGTGCTGGCTCAGGGATTGGGGCCCGGTCAGGACATATTCCATTCCGGCATGTCCATTCCCGGTCAGCGTGAGGACTGCCACGGCGGCGATGTCACGCTCGTCGATCGGGGCGGTGGGAGCGGCGAGATAAGGCCAGCGCACGATGCCGCCGGCGCGAATCTGAGGCCCCCAAAAGTGCCGGCTATTCAGCGCGAACATTCCCGGCCGCAAATGGGTCCATTCGAGTCCAGAGGCCTCGATCGTCCGCTCGATATGCTCGGCGAGTAGCCGGGACGGATTGGGCTGCTGGAAGAAGGGGTGCGGCGTTTTGAGGGGCGCCGAGAGAAATACGATGCGCCGCGCGTGTTTCGCGATTCGCTCGATGGCGGGCGCAACGGCGGCCGGCGGGGCGGTCCACACCAGAAATACGGTATCGATGCCGGAAAGGCATGGGTCCAGCGTATCGGGACAGGTGAGATCTGCCCGCATCACTTCGACCTGTGGCGGCAAACGAGCCGCGTCCGGGTTGCGCACGAGCGCGCGGACGTGCGCGCGTGTTGCCGTCAATTGAGTGACGACCTCCCGGCCGATGTTGCCCGTGCCGCCGATGATGAGGATGCGATTCATGATTTGTAAGCCGACTGGTCGAGTGTACGCGGAAACGCGGAACGGCGTCTTTAACAAGTTCTTAAGCCAACTGCTCCGCGGGACTAGAGCATAATAATGAGGGCGCCATCATGCGGTTTCGAACGATCGTGCGGTTCGGCGATTTTCAGTTTGACCCGGAGGCTCCTCTGCTCACGCGAGGATCGCGGGCACTGGAACTTTCGCCGAAGGCCTTGCAAGTTCTTGCGGTGCTGGTGGGGAACGCGGGTCGAGTGGTCTCGAAGGACGACCTGCTGAACATCGTCTGGCCAGAAGCCGTAGTCGAGGAGGGAAATCTTTCAGTTCATATCTTTGCCCTTCGGAGAGCGCTCGGAGCAGGCGCCACCAGGGCTGAGTACATCGAGACCATCCCCAAACGCGGCTACCGTTTTGCCGCGCCTCTCGATTCGATGCATGAAAGCGACACGGGCGCTTCCGCGACTCCGCAGCGCGACCGCTGCAGCACGGCCGGCCACTATCTTCAGCAGCAGACTGCCGGCGGTTGCAACCGCGCGGCAGCGGAATACCGCGAATGCCTCAAAATCGAGCCGCGCAACGCGAGGGCGAAAGCCGGGCTGGCGAACACGCTACTGTTCCGTCTTGTCCTGGGCGATCTGAGCAGAAATCAGGCGGTGCCGCGTGCGCAGGCGTTGTTGGAGGAAGCAAACCAGATCGATCCCGCGTGCAGCGACGTCCACTTGAGCCGCTCCAGGCTGTTTGGCCTGGGGCATTGGCAGTGGGAGAGGGCGCACGACGAATTGCAGCACGCACTCGACCTCGCCATCCATGACGAGACCAGGTACCTTGTGGGGGCATGGCAAGGCTGCTACCTGGTGGAGCGGGGTGAACAGGAGAAGGGTCTTCAGCGGCTGGGGTGGGCCAATGCAGCGTGCCCTTTGTCTCCGTTCCTCTGGAGGTTCCTGGCCGAGGCGCATTTTCTGGCGCGCGACTTTTCGGGATGCGTGGCCGTGAGCCGGAAGGCGCTTCAACTTCACCCGCACTGCTGGTTACTCCATCGGGCATTAGGGAGGGCCTTGACTGCGCTTGGCGAATACGGCCAGGCCAGGCGTTGCTATCGCCGCGCGACGCTGCTATACAACGCGCCACAAGCGGGCCTGCTGGCGGAACTGGCGTATCTCGACGCCGCCGCCGGCAGGAAGGACAGCGCGGGCAGAATGCTTGGCCGCTTGCGATTACCGGCAGGGCGGCAGGATGTGTCATTAGTTGCCATAGCTCAGATCCATGCCGCGCTGGGAGATAAAGATCGTGCTCTGGACTGCCTCGAGCAAGCCTGCGCGAATCGCGACTGGGCTCTATCGGCTTTGAAACAAGACTGTCGCCTGGATCCTGTTCGAGGCGAGCGCCGGTATCGCAAGGTTCTGACAGAGGTCGGGATATAGTTCTCGCGAACCGTGGACCCGGTCATTCGTGATGAAGGGATTGGCTGGGGTCGAGTTTCAGGACTCGCCGCGCGGGGAGATAGCTGGCCACGAAAGCCACGGCGGCGAGGAATGCCGTGGCGGCGATGAAGGGGGCCGGGGTGGACGCGATGGCGATAGCTTTCGCCATGGCGCGGGCCAGGGCTGCTGCGAGAAGAAGGCCGATGGCAACACCGATCGAGATCAGGGTGAAGCCCTGGCCGAGGACCAAGCGGAGAATGTCGGCGTGGGACGCGCCGAGGGCCATGCGGATGCCGATTTCGCGGGCGCGGCTGGCAGCGGCGTAGGAAAGTACGCCGTAGACGCCGAGGGCGGCAAGGACGAGGCCCACCAGCCCCATGCTGGCGCTGAGGTATGCGGCAAGACGGTAACCCCAATAGCCCGACATGCCGTTCAGGGCGGACTCCATGGGCTCGGCTTCGGCGACGGGCATGTCGGGGTCGAGATTGCGGATCTCGGCTTCGAGGCGCGGGAGCAGGGCTTCGGGCGGGATGGTGGCGCGGACCTGCAGGCAGCGGCGCGTGTAGAACTGCTGGGCGGCGGGGACGTAGAAGAACGGCAGGGGCGGCTCGAACAGGGTGAGGTACTTACTGTCGCGCGCAACGCCTACCACCTGCCACCAGGCATCGCCGGTGCGGCGGAGATGGAAACGCTTGCCGACGGGGTCCTGTCCCGGCCAGAGGTTGTGCGCCATGGTCTGGTTGACGACAGCGACGCGGGGGGCGGATTCGTCGTCGGATTCGCGGAAGGCCCGGCCGCGAAGGAGGGGCATGTCGAGAGTCCGGAAATAATCGGGGGTGACGCTGTTGCAGAAGATGAGAGGCAGGTCGTGGATGGATGCGGGCGCATGGCCCTCGACGGCGACGGCGTCGGCTTCGCGAGTGTAGCCGACGGGGGGACTGAAGGAGAGCGCGACCGAAGCGACCGACGGGAGGCCGCGGACGCGGCGTTCGAGTTCCCGATAGAAGGCGGTGGTGCGCGGCTGGTCGTAGCCGGTGTAGGCGGTGTCGAGGGTGAGGGTGGCGAGGTGGCGGGGGTTGAAGCCGATATCCATGCTGCGCATGGCGGAGAGGCTGCGGACGAAGATGCCGGCGACGATTAACAGGGTGAGGGAGCCGGCGACCTGCACGACGATCAGGGCGTTGCGGAGCCTGCGGGAGCCTCGGGCGGCGGTATCGGAGCGGCCGGCCTCGTGGAGGACGGCGGAGATGTCGGCGCGGGAGGCGGCGAAGGCAGGGTAGAGGCCGGCGCCGATACCGGCGAGGAGCGTGACGGCGAGGGCGTAGGCGAAGACGGGCCAGTCGAAGGTGAGGTCGAGGGAAGCGGGGAGTTCTCTGGAGATGGGGATGGTGGAGATCGCATCGGCGGCCCACGAACCGAGGAGGATGCCGGCGATGCCGCCCAAGAGGGCGAGGGCGATGGTTTCGGCAAGGACCTGGCGGACGAGGCGGGCGCGCCCGGAACCGAGCGCGGCGCGAACGGCCATTTCGCGTTCGCGGGCGGCGGCGCGCACCAGGAGGATGTTGCCGACGTTCATGCAGGCGAGGACAAGAACGAGGACGCCCAGCAGGAGGAAGAACCCGGCGACGAATGGCGCGGAGTTGACCATGGATGGGATGGGCACGGGGCGGGACCAGGGCTCGGGGATGATCCAGACGCGGATGCCGCTATCGGTGGCGGGGTACTGGCGCTCGAGGCGGGCGGCTATGAGCGAGGCCTCGGCGCGGGCGGCGGAGAGCGGGACGCCGGGGGCGAGGATGCCCATGAGGGTGAGGCGGGGATTGGCGCGATCGTGGAAGAAATTGTGGAGCCGGCCGTTTTCGGTGCGGGCGAGGAGCGAGAGGGGGACGAAGGCGTCGATATCGGTGTTGGCGTAGGTGCCGTGGAAGCCGGGAGCGGAAACGCCGGCGATGGTGGCGGGGGCGCCGTCGATGCGGACCTGGCGGCCCACGACGGAAACATCGCCGCCGAAGCGGCGCTGCCAGTAGGAATAGCTCAGGACGATGGAGACGGGAACGTTGAGGGCTTCGCCTTCGCCGGGGGAGAAGACGCGGCCGATGGCGGGTGGCACGCCGAGGGCGGTGAAGTAGTTGCCGGAGACGTAGCTGAAGAAGAAGTGGGTGGGCTGCCGGCCGTCGGAGAGTCCGCCCTGGCCGAATTGGAAGGCGAGGATGTGGGTGAAGGAGCGGGATTGAGAACGGAAGTCGGAGAGGGCGGGATAGGTGAAGCGGTATTCCATGCCCTCGCTCCCCGCGGCGGACGCGGAGTGGAGGGTGGCGAGTGTATAGAGCCGCGAGGCGTTCGGGACGGGAAGCGGGCGGTGGAGGGCGTTCACGAGGCTGACGAGGGCAGTATTAACGCCGACGCCGAGGGCGATGGTGAGGACCACGATCGAAGTGAGGCTGCGGCCGCGGGAGAAGGAGCGGAAAAAGGGCGGCATAGGGGATGACCGGAGCACGCGGAGGGCCAAGGCCGGGACGTTGGAGCGAAACAGCATACAGAGGATTGGATCGCCTCATTTGGGAGTACTCTGTCCGAAACTGGGAAATGCGTGATCGAGTTTTTCTGGGTTGGGCATATCGACCAAGCGGACGCCATCCCGGTGGATAATGTCTGCTATGCAGAAACCGAACGCACGCATGGCGTTTGTCCTTCTGGTCTGCACGGCCAGCGTTGAGGCCCGTGTGACGCGCGTGGTGGTTGAGAAGCGGGAATCTCCGGCGTTTGGCGGACAGGTCTTCGGCAAAGCCGGCGCCTTCGAATTGCTCAGCGGTCGCTTTTACGGCGAGATCGACCCGAAGGACCCGCACAACAGCATCATCAACGACATCCAATTCGCTCCCCGGAACGCCCGCGGCATGGTGGAATACAGCGCCACGTTCAGCCTCGCCAAGCCGATCGATATGTCCAAATCGAACGGGGTCCTGTACTACACCGTTCCGAACCGCGGCCGCGGCGCGCCCGTGGGCTCCAACGATGGCCGCGTGAATCTGCTGAGCGGATGGCAGGGCGATCTGCCGCGGCCCGAGGGCGCGCAATCCATCGTGGTACCTGTGGCCCGCAAATCCGATGGCTCGCCCCTGACCGGACCGGTGCTCGAGCGCCTGATCGATCTGCCGCGAAACGCGACCACCGTCGATCTCCGCCCTACGCCGTACGTGGGGCTCACGTATCAGCGTCCTCTGACGCTCGACACCACCAAAGCCCAACTGCTGCGGCGGACCTCGCCCGAGGCGCCGTCCAAGCCTGTTCCCGCCGCCGACTGGGCCTTTGCGGATTGCACCACGACGCCCTTCCCCGGAGTGCCCGATCCGGCGAAGCTGTGCGTGAAAGGCGGCTTCGATTCCGCCTCGGAGTACGTCGTCATCTACACGGCCAAGGATCCGCTGGTCCTCGGTATGGGGTATGCGGCCACGCGCGATTTACAGTCGTTCCTGCGCTACGGCGAACGCGATGACGCCGGGACGCTCAATCCGCTCGCCGGAAAAATCAAGTGGATTATCAGCCGCGGCGATTCGCAATCCGGCAACTTCATCCGCAGCTACATCCATCTGGGCTTCAACCAGGACGAAGCGGGCCGCATCGTGTGGGACGGCGCCAATCCGCACATCGCCGCCCGCCAGCTCGCGCTCAACTTCCGCTTTGCCATCGGCGGCGGCTACGCCGGCCCGTATCAGCCCGGCAGCGAAGGTGTGTTGTGGTGGGGCGATTACGCCGACACGGCGCGCAAACGTCCCTCCGCCGGGCTCCTGGACCGCTGCACTGCCACCAGGACGTGTCCGAAGATCTTCGACACCTTCGGCGCCCTGGAATTCTGGTTCCTGCGCGAATCGCCGGACCTGGTGGGTACCGACGCCAAGGCCGATATTCCGCTGCCGCCGAACGTCCGCCGCTACTTTTTCCCGGGCACCACGCACGGGGGCGGACGCGGAGGATTCAACGCCGCTGGGGCCGCCCCGCCGGGCGGCTGCGTGCTTCCCGCGAACCCGAATCCCGAGAGCGACACGATGAAGGCACTCACGGTCGCGCTCATCGACTGGGTGACCAAGGGCACCGAGCCGCCTCCCAGCCGCTATCCGCGCCTGGCCGAGCACCAGCTCGTGGCAGCGAACAAAGCGGCGATGGGCTTCCCGGATATCCCGGGCATGCCCTCGCCGGATGGCTTGCTGAATCCAGTCTTCGACTACGATTTTGGCCCGGACTTCAACTACGTCGATCAGTCGGGCTTGATCACCCGCCAGCCACCTGTGGTGAAGCAGGTGCTTCCCACGCTGGTGCCCAAGGTGGATGCCGATGGCAACGATGTCGGAGGTGTTCCGTCCGTTCTGCGCCAGGCGCCGCTCGGAACCTACACAGGTTGGAACGTCATCGGCGCCGGATTCGATAAGGGCAAAATCTGCCTGCTGAACGGCAGCTTCATCCCGTTCGCCAAGACGAAAGCCGAGCGAACCGCATCGGGTGACCCGCGCCGATCGCTGGAGGAGCGCTACAGCAGCCACGCCGCGTACGTCGGCGCCGTGAAAGCGGCGGCCGAGGAAGCCGTCGCGGAGCGCTTCCTGCTGCGGGAGGATGCCGACCGCCTGGTTGCCGAGGCTGCGGCTAGCGACGTGCTGGTGGAGAAGAAATAAGAACCAGGGCCCGGCGGTTCGGCGGCGAGCCCGGGATACCCTTCGGCTGATATGCTGGATGCCACCCGGGAGGGCACATGAAACACTGGGTGTCGCTGGTTCTTTGCGGAGCCGCCGCCGGGCAGCAGGTGGCGCATCAGCACGCCGCCGCGGCGCCGGTCCCTTTGCAGCCGCTGGCGCAACAGGTCCGGCAACTCGAGGAGGCCCTGAACTACCTCGGTCAACCGTTCGCGCCGGCGGACGTGCGGCGCATCCACGAGGCCGTGGCCAATCCGGATGAATCGGCCGCGGTGCAGGCGCTCGAGGCCGTGCTCGACGAGCACGTACTCCTCAATGTGGACATCAACCCGGAGAGCCGCGTGAAGGTCGAGGAGGGGACGGCGAAACCCGAGCTGGTAGAAGCCGGGACCCGGTTGTTCCTCGTCAAGATCGTCAACAACGCGCACGTGCGCGCGCCGCTCGCCGTTGCGAGCGCCAACAGCGGCGACGTGTTCGTCCGGTCGAACGGGAACCCCGCGCCGGCGATCCAGCTCTCGCCGCAGGACGCGAAAGAACGCTGGGCGAACATCACACTCTACCAGCGGCCTCCCATGCGGGCGCGGCTGTCAGGCCTGGCGCTCGAGTACGCAATCCTCGAGGTCTATAGCCGCGACGCCGGACAACGGTCGGCCAAAATCAGCTTCAATGTCGGCCAGGGCTCGCAAGACATCGGATTCCGCAACGATGTGACCGTCGTCTTTGACGCCGTTCCGGCGCGGCGCATCACGCTGCGCGTCAAGGACGAGAAAGGACGGCCCGGCATCGCCTCCTTCATCATCAAGGACCGGCTGGAGCGCATCTACCCGCTGCCTTCCAAACGGCTGGCGCCCGACTTTTTCTTCCAGCCGCAGATCTATCGCGCCGACGGCGAATCGGTGCAGCTTCCCCAGAACTATTACACATTCGAGTACACCGGCGGACCGGAGTACGTGAGCCACACGCGTGAGCTCGCCGCCGATACCAACGAGCTATCCTTCCAGCTCGAGCGTTGGATCGATCCCGCGGACCTCGGATGGTATTCCGGCGACCACCATGTGCACGCCGCCGGCTGCTCCCACTACATGAACCCGACCGAAGGCGTCCAGCCGGAAGACATGATGCGGCAGATCCTTGGCGAACACCTGAACATTGGCAGTGTCCTCACATGGGGGCCGGATTACTATTACCAGAAGCAGTTCTTCTCCGGCAAAGATCACCCGCTCTCCAAGCCCGACCGGCTGATGCACTATGACCTGGAGGTTTCCGGCTTTCCGTCGAGCCACTCGGGGCATATCGTCCTGCTCAATCTGAAGGACCAGGATTTTCCTGGGACCAAGAAACTCGATGACTGGCCGACGTGGGATCTGCCGATCTTCCGCTGGGCGAAATCGCAGGGCGCGGTGGTGGGCTTCGCGCATTCCGGATGGGGGCTGGAGGTCTCGGGCAAGGAGCTGCCGTCATACCAGATGCCGGCCTTCGACGGCATCGGCGCGAATGAGTATATCGTGGACGTAACCCACCCGAACGCGGTCGACTTCATCTCCGCCGTGGACACGCCGTACGTGTGGGAGCTGAACATCTGGTATCACACCCTGAACGTCGGCTTCCGCACCAGGATCGCCGGCGAAACCGACTTTCCATGCATATACGATGGCAGGGTCGGGTTGGGGCGCACCTACGCGAAGATCGACGGTGGGCTGAGTTACGAAGGTTGGCTGCGCAGTCTGCAGGCGGGCCGCAGTTACGTCTCCGACGGCAAGACTCACCTGATGGACTTCAAAGTCGATGGAACTCCCGCGGGCGGGGCGGCCGCGGGGGGCGAAGTGCGCATGAACGCGCCGCGCAGCGTGACCGTGACCGTCACCGCGGCGGCGTACCTGCCGGTGAAGCCGAACGAAGCCATTCGCGGCCGGCCGTTGGACGAGAAGCCCTATTGGGATGTGGAACGGGCGCGCATCGGCGACACGCGCGATGTGCCGGTGGAGATCGTGGTCAACGGGTCGGTTGCCGGACGGCAGACGATCACCGGCGATGGCAGACTCCATGAGTTGAAGTTCGAAGTGCCCGTGAAGCAAAGCAGTTGGATCGCGGCCCGGGTGCTGCCCGCCGCTCACACGAATCCGGTGTTCGCCATCGTGGGTGGCAAGCCGGTGCGGGCCTCGCGCGCCAGCGCCGAGTGGTGCCTGAACGCCGTGAATCAGTGTTGGACGCAGAAGGCTCCGCGCATACGGCCGAGCGAGTCGGGCGAAGCGAAACAGGCATACGATCACGCGCGCGAGGTGTACCGCCGGCTGATCAACGAGACCGCGGAGAATCGCTGAGCGATGCAGATGTCAAGCTGGCGGCCTCCCGATGAGCAGCGGGTAGCGTGAGATCGCTGGGTGAAGAGCGCCGCAGGGAGCGCAGCCACGATGACCATGGTACGATTTGCCGGAAGGAGGTTTGACCATGGTGATCGTACGGAACAGTTTCATCGCCAAGCCAGGACAGGCAGGCAGGCTGGCGGCTCAACTGAAGGAAATGGCAAACGCGGGCGATCTCCGGAATGTCCGCGTGATGACGGACCTCACTGGAGATTTTAATCATGTGGTCATGGAGCACGAGGTCGAATCCGCATCGGAGTTCGAAGCGCTGATGACGAGGTACTCCTCGGACCCGCAGGCCCGCGAAAAGGCGAAGGGGTACACCGACCTGTGGACCACGGGCCGGCGGGAGTTGTTCCGAGTGGTCTGAACCAACCTTCGTGGGGCTAGGAAGCTTTGGGGGGCGTAGGCGGCTTCGGATAGCGGAGGCCCAAGCATTCTGATGCAGATTGCATACCTGACCGTTACGATTGTCCTCGCGGCGATGGCGGCATTCTCCGGACTGGGCAAACTGCGCCGCGATCCGAAGATCGTTCACGTAGTCCACGAAGTGGTCGGCATACCGTTGCAGTATTTTCCGCATCTGGCGGCTTGCGAAATTGCGGGGGCGGTGGGCCTGGTTGCCGGTAATTGGTGGCCGATCGTGGGGTTGGCCGCGGGCATCGGACTGATCGTCTATTTTGCAGGGGCGATTGTGTCGCACGTGCGTGTGGGCGATCTGAACGGGATTGGGCCTGCTGCTTTCCTGCTGATGATCTCGGTTGCGGCAGTCGTACTGCGAGCCCTGTCGTATCGGACGGGCGCCGCTTATTAGGAGGCTGCTGGAAGCGGGGAGGACTCGAGCCGCCGGAACCGAGGAATTTGTGGAAGAATTGATCTGCGGCCAGTGGCGGAAGAAGCGGCTGAGCCGCCAGGAGGTACTGGGATGCGGCGAGTGTTATTCGGGGGCATGGCGGCTATGGCCACCCTGCTGCTGTGGACACAGGTGCCGGCGGCTGCCCAAACGCAGAAGGCGGCCAAGCCATATGGCCCCAAGCGGCTTGCGGACGGCCACCCCGACCTGCAAGGCACATACGATATCGCCACGATGACGCCCCTGGAACGGCCTCGGGGCGCACCGGCGGCCTACCCACCGGAGGAGGCGCACAAGCGTGAAGCCGCCTTCGCCAAGGAGAAGCAGGAAGCCGATGCGCCCATTTCCGGCGAGCGCGCCGCGCCGAAAAAAGGCGGCGAATTCGTGGCTCCCCCGGGGAGCACGAGCGGCCCAAATGCCGGCTGGTGGCTGGTGGCGACGGGCGCCGGCGGCGCGGTCGGCGGTTACAACACCGGCTGGCTCGACGTCGGGTCGAGTTTTACGGTTGTGAACGGCGAGTTCCGCTCGTCCATCGTGGTCGATCCGC
>Ga0335083_10011425_pt1 | contig 10654 bp, 8 predicted proteins | sample Lox_Sample_42_FD_206716 | JGI IMG/M metagenome (GOLD analysis project Ga0335083, IMG submission 206716) | Soil microbial communities from Loxahatchee National Wildlife Refuge, Florida, United States - Lox_Sample_4.2 | ecosystem: Environmental > Terrestrial > Soil > Wetlands | place: USA: Florida... | reverse complement strand
TGCAGTATCGCGTTACCGTCGGCAAAGTCTGCCTGCACCCACTCGATCGGCCCTGAGGGGCGCGGAGGGATCCGACGTGCGATTGCCCGAATAGCGTGTCCAGCCGCGATCAAACGTTGGCAGACGATGCTGCCCGTGTAACCGGTCGCTCCAGTGAGAAAGATCTTCATGATTTGGATCCTTGGCCCGCTCGGAACACTTGCCGCAGGTGAGCTCTATTCAGATCGGTAACAATATAGTACGAATATTACCATTCGTCTAGGATTGACACTACGTTGGAAAAGAAATTAGACGACGAGGCGCTAATTGAAGAGTTGGAGAAAATATTTCTTCGCGAAGGCTATCGCGATGTGACCCTGCGCGAACTCGCGCGGCGCCTGAACTGCTCCTACCGAAGGATCTATGCGGTGGCGCCAAGCAAGGAGGGTCTCTTTCTCTATGTGATGAACAATTTCTTTGCTCGTCTGAAGATTGAGGGATGGCGACGTGCAAGCTCCGACCGACCACTTGTGGATCGGATCGGTGAATACCTGAGGGTTGGGGTCGAGTACGCTCACCGTGTAAGCGTGGCGTGCAGTGAAGACATCGAGGAGTTGGAGGCTGGACGTATTATTTTTGATGCCCACCAAAAAGAGCGTATCGCCGGTCTACAGGAAATGCTGAACGAGGGAATCCGATCTGGCCAATTTCGCGGCTATCACCCCCAGCTGGTGGCGGAAGTCATGTTATTGGCAGCAAAGCGCCTTAGAGAGCCCAGCTTCCTCGCAAAATCTGGCATGTCATTCTCAGAATCGCTAGACGAGCTGAGCCGTTTGCTGCGTTTTGGTCTTTCAGCCAAGGACCTGTAACCCCGCGATCTTGAGCTCCGCGCTGGCGGTCCCCGCCGGGCTTTCCCGGACCGACATGAGGCTGTGTGTTTGTTGATGTAGTACGGCTCAGGGTGTCAATGGTGGCTCGCGGCCCTCGTGATCTTGCTCGTAGCCTACAAGCTCTTTGCGAATTAGATTCGCTTAATGCCGTGGCAACGCGCGGGTATTCCTCCATCGGTTTCTCAGTCTAGGAAACGACCGAATCACTAAGAAATGCCGGCTCTCCGGGGTCTTTTAGGGTGACAAACCGAGCCGGCATCGGACATTAATCGCGTCCGCCACGACCTCGCGATGACGCTTGCTCGGAGAACGCGCGAGACGGGCTTCGATGCTCGCCGCACCGCCGTCGGCCATCGCGAAGCGCTCGAGGTGTGGAATCCGGTCAACCACCACCCGCCGCACCGCGCTTCACCGTCCCCGTGCCCCCGCGAATCGCATTGGCCTTGGCCAGCAGAGCCTCGGCCATCCGGATACTGGCAATGTCGATCAGGCGGCCGTCGAGGGCGACCGCGCCCTTGCCTTCGCGGGTTGCCTGCGCCATGGCCTCGACGATGCGCCGCGCCCGGGTAACTTCAGCCTCCGCCGGCGTGTAGACCTGGTTCGCGAGCTCGATCTGCGAGGGATGTATCGCCCACTTACCCTCGTAGCCGAGCACTGCCGCGCGTCGGGCCGCGGCCGTGTAGCCGTCCGGGTCGCTGAAATCCCCGTAGGGGCCGTCGATCGGCCGCAGGGCATAAGCCCGGCACGCCACGAGCATGCGGGTCTGCGCCGCGTGCCAGGGATCCGCCCAGAAGTACTGGCGCACCCCCTTCTCATCCGGGTCCGCAAGCACCCCGTAGTCCCGGTTCACGCCCCCGATCACGGTGGTGCGGGCCCGGGTGGAGGCGGCGTAATCGGCGACTCCGAAGCTCATGGCTTCGAGGCGGCGCGACGACTGAGCGATGGACTCGACGTTGGCCATGCCGAGCGCCGTCTCGATCAGCACCTCGAAGCCGATTCGCCGCGTCCGCTTGCGGGCGTTCTCGATCTGCGTGACCAGCATGTCGAGCGCGTAGACGTCCTGCGCCACGCCCACCTTCGGAATCAGCAGCATGTCCAGGCGCGGGCAGGACTCGACGATGTCGACCACGTCGCGGTACATGTAATGGGTGTCGAGCCCATTGATGCGCACCATGAGCGTCTTGCTGCCCCAGTCGATGTCGTTGAGACCCTGGATGATGTTACGGCGGGCCTGCTCCTTGTCATCGGGCGCCACGGCATCCTCGCAGTCCAGGAACACCACGTCGGCCGCGGAGCGCGCGGCCTTCTCGAACAGGCCCGGATTCGATCCCGGGACGGCGAGCTCGGAGCGCTGCACGCGATTGGTGGCTGGCTCGATGGTGGTGAAACTCATGGTCGTGCTCCCTGAAGATTTCAGCCGGTGGTTCCGAAGCCGCCGGCGATGCAGTTGATGGACACCAGCAGCGATGCCCTGAACGGCTCGCGCGCCGCGGCGTCCGGCGCGCTGCGAAAGCGCCGCAGCAACTCGACCTGCACGCGGTTCGCCTGGCCGATGGCCGGGAGCTTGCGCAGAAGGCGGGCACACATCTGCGGAAAGCGCGCGCCGATCCTCGTGCCCCCGCTCACCCGCAGCAGCATCTCGCAGGTCAGTGCGTATTCCCGTTCAATCATCCCGAACACCGCCTCGCGCACGGCGTCCTCTGCCACCAGTCCGGCGTAGTCGCGCGCGATCGCCAGATCCACCTGCTGCAGGGTCTTTTCCACCTCGTCGACGATCAGGCGGAACAGCCGTGACTGGCGGAACATGCGTCGCAACAGCGCCAGCCCGGCATCACCGCGCACCTCGATGAATGCCGCGATGCCGCTGCCCACGCCATACCATCCCGGAACCACGTGACGGTTCTGGGACCAGGCGAACACCCACGGGATGGCGCGCAGGTCCGCGAGTGTCTCGGCGCCAAAACGGCGCGCCGGGCGCGATCCGATATTGAGCAGCGCCAGCTCGTCCAGTGGACTGGCAGCCCGCAGATAGCTCACCAGGTCCGGCCGCTGTGTGAGCCGGCCATAAGCGGCGCGCGAGGTCTCCGACAGCGCCTCCATGGCGTCGTCGAACTCCGCCACCGGCACCAGCGCCTGCTCGCCTTCGGACTTGAGGCTGTGTTCCAGCACGCTCGCCGCGAGCAGCTCGATCTGGTAGGCGGCCGTGCCGCGGTTCGCGAACTTGAAGGAGACCACCTCGCCCTGCTCGGTGATGCGAAACCGCCCCTGGATCGAGCCTGCCGGCTGGGCGGCGATTGCCCGTCCGGTCGGCACCCCGCCGCGGCTGACGGAGCCGCCCCGCCCATGGAAGAACGCAATCGGGACCTTGAGCTCGCGCGCAAGCCGCGTGAGCTTCACCTGCGCCTTGTGCAGCTCCCAGTTGGAGGCCAGGAAGCCGCCGTCCTTGTTCGAATCGGAGTAGCCGAGCATCACCTCCTGGACGCCGCCCTGCGCACGCACGCTGCGGCGGACCATGGGCACGCCCAGGAACTCCGTCATGATCGCAGGAGCCGCCCGCAGATCCTCGATGGTCTCGAACAGCGGCACGATCGGCAGGGTGCAGGTCTCGACCGCCGCCGCATCGGCGTACAGGCGCGCCCGCTTGGCGAGCAGGTAGATGCCCAGCAGGTCGGCGGCGCTGCGGGTCATACTGAGGATGAAGGCGCCGATGGCCTCGCGGTCGAGCTGCTCGCGGGTCTCGCGCACGAGGGTGAAGATTCCGAGCGTCTCCTGGGTGTCCGCGGACACAGTCGCGCCCGCCTGCCCGGCCGCCCCCGGGCGTGACAGCTCATCGAGCAGCCAGGCCTTCCACGCGGGGCTGTCCGGTGCGGGAGGCTCCCCCGCCGCGCCTCCCGCGCGCCACAGATCCGCGAGCGCCGCAGTCGTGCGGGTGCTGTTCTCCCTGAGGTCCAGGCGCACGGTGCAGAACCGGAAGGTCTCGACCCCCCGGCGCAATGGGCGCAGAAGCCACGCAGCGAGCTCGGGCATGCGGCAGGCCGCCAGCGCCTCCTCCATCACCCGCAGGTCCGCGACCAGCTCGGCGGCATCGCCATACCCGGCCGGCGCGGCGCCGCCGGCGAGGGTGCGCTCCAGCTTCCCCGAGATGCACACCAGGTACTGCCGGTACAGCTCCCCCGGGTTGCGGGCGGCGATCCGTGCACCGTCGCCGGACTCGTGCAGCGCACGCTCCAGTGCCGCCCGCAGCTGCTCGGGAACGCTCAGCGCGGCCTCGGCAAACGACGCCGTGCGAATCAGCTCCTGCACCTTCGCATGGTAGTGCGCGAGGCTCGCGCTGCGGTTGGCGCGCAGCGCCTGACGGGTCACGTCATTGCTGACGAACGGGTTCCCGTCACGGTCGCCGCCGATCCAGGCACCGAACTGGAAGAACGGCGGCACCTCGAAGCGCGCGCCCGGATAGGCGTGCGCGAGCGCCGCATCGAGCTTTTCGAGCACCGTCGGCACCGTCTCGAACAGCGTCTCGTTGAAGAAATGCAGCCCCCAGGCCACTTCCTGCGCCACGGTGGGTTTCTGCAGGCGCAGCTCGCCCGTCAGCCACAGGAGCTCCACCTCGTGGCGCAGCCGCTGCACCAGCTCCGCGCGCTCGCGCCGCGTCCAGCGCGGGGACTCGAGGTCCATAAGACCCCGGTAGAGCCGCCGGTGCCACTCCAGCACGGTCACGCGCTTGCTCTCGGTCGGGTGGGCGGTGATCACGGGCCGGATCCGCAGCCCCTTGAGGGTCGCGGAAAACCTCTCCGCGGGCACCCCGTCATTGACCGATTCCCGGATCAGGCGCGCGAAGGTGCCCCGGGCCCCGCCGTCGACGGCCGCATCCTCGGCTTCGCGGCGCCGGCGCATGGCGGCGTTCTGCTCGGCGATGCTCAGCAGCTGGAACCAGATGCCCTGGGCCTGCAGGGCCCGCCCCAGGAGGTGCGGCGCCAGCCCCAGGGTGGGCAGGTCACCGCGCAGTGCCGGCAGGACTTCCGGCTGATGCCGGGCGATCACGTCGGTGAGCAGGCCGAACAGGAGCTCCGCGACCTGCGTCTCATAGGCATCGCCACCGGCCGGCAAAGCGCGTCCCTTCAGGCCCTGATCCGGCCCGAGCTCTTCCTGCCCAGTACCGCAGCCACCGTCGTCCCGAGCTCGCACGCGCTTGGAGCCACCGTCAGCCCATAGGACTTCATGATCTCGGCCTTCTCGGGGGCCGTGTCGCCGACCGAGGAAATGATCGCGCCCGCGTGACCCATGCGCCGACCCCGCGGGGCGGTAAGTCCGGCCACGTAGCCGATCACCGGCTTGGTCATGTTCTCCTTCACCCATCTGGCGGCTTCCGCCTCCTGCGGGCCACCGATCTCCCCGATCATCACCACCGCCTCGGTCTCCGGATCCTCTTCGAACAGGGCGAGGTGGTCCAGGAAGGAGCTGCCGTTGATGGGGTCGCCACCGATGCCGACGCTGGTCGTCTGCCCGATGCCGAGTGCGTTCATCTGCGCCGCGGCCTCGTAGCCCAGGGTGCCGGAGCGGGAGACGATCCCCACGCTGCCGCGGCGGTAGATGTGTCCCGGCATGATGCCGAGCATGGCCTTGCCGGCGCTGATGATGCCCGCACAGTTCGGCCCGACCAGGAGCGTGCGCTTCTCGCGCGGGTAGCGCCGGAGGTAGCGCTTGACGCGCATCATGTCCTGCGCGGGGATGCCATCGGTGATGATGCACACGAGCCGCAGGCCGGCATCGGCGGCCTCCATGAGCGAGTCGGCGGCGAAGGCCGGCGGCACGAAGGCGAGGCTGGTCGTGGCGCCGGTCGCCTGCACGGCATCCTTGACCGTGTTGAAAACCGGGCGTTCGAGGTGGGTCTGGCCGCCCTTGCCGGGCGTAACGCCGCCGACCACGCGCGTGCCGTAGGCGATCATCTCCTTCGCGTGGAAGCTGGCCTTGTCGCCGGTGAACCCCTGCACGATCACCGGCGTGGTCTCGTCGATCAGAATGCTCATCCCGGTATCCTCAGGCTCGATGCGAGCGCGCTGCAGCCACGACCTTCTGGGCCGCTTCGGCCAGCGTGTCGGCGCTGATGATCGGCAGTCCGCTCCCGGCGATGATGCTGCGGCCCTCCTGCTCGTTGGTGCCGGCGAGCCGGACCACCAGCGGCACCTGGATGCCGATCGACCGGGCCGCCTGCACCACGCCCTGCGCCACCCAGTCACAGCGATTGATGCCGGCGAAGATATTGACGAGCACGGCCTTCACGTTGCCGTCGGAAAGCACCAGCTTGAACGCCTTGGTGACGCGTTCCGGCGAGGCGCCCCCGCCCACGTCGAGGAAGTTGGCCGGCTCGCCGCCGGCGTACTTGATGGTGTCCATGGTCGCCATCGCAAGTCCGGCGCCATTGATGATGCAGCCGATGTCGCCCGTCAGCCCGACATAGTTGAGGTTGTCCTGCGAGGCTTCCGCTTCGCGCGGGTCCTCCTGGGACGGGTCGCGCATCTCCGAGACTTCGCGGTGCCTGAACAGTCCGTTGTCATCGAAGGACATCTTGGCGTCGAGCGCGATCACGCGGTCGTCCGGCGTGACCACCAGCGGATTGATTTCCACCATGGTGGCATCGAGCGAGCGGAACGCGCGGTAGGCGCCCAGGATCGCGGTCACCGCGCGGCTCACCTGCTTGATGTTCAGGCCGAGTCCGAAGGCGATCTCGCGCGCCTGGAACGCCTGCAGCCCGACGGCCGGCTCCACCTCGGTCTGCAGAATCGCCTGCGGTGAGGTGTGCGCCAGTTCCTCGATCTCCATGCCGCCCTGGGCGGAGGCGATGACGCGCACGCGCTCGGCCTTGCGGTCCAGGACGATCCCGAGGTAGAGCTCGCGCTCGAACTTCTCGGCAATCTCGACGTAGACGCGCTGCACCACCTTTCCCTCGGGGCCGGTCTGCGCCGTCACCAGTCGTTTCCCGAGCATGGCGCGGGCCGCGTCGTGCACTTCATGATAGGTGCGGCACAACCTGATCCCGCCCGCCTTGCCGCGGGCGCCGGAGTGGATCTGTGCCTTGACCGCCCAGTGCCAGCCGCCGAGTTCGCTGGCCGCGAACGAGGCCTGCTCGGGGCTATAGGCGACCGCCCCGCGCTGGATCGGGACGCCGTAGCCCGACAGCAGCTCTTTGGCCTGATATTCGTGTATGTCCACTGTGATCCCCCCCGGGGCCGTGCGCCACGAAATGACTATCGTGGCGAATGCGACCCTGAACCGCGAATCCCCTGCCTGCGCCTTTGACTCAGGAAACCAGGTTGCGCGGCGAACCGGCGACGAAGGCTTCGATGTTGTCGATCAGCTGGTCGGCGAGGAATTGCATCGCCCCGTCACTCGCCCACGCGACGTGCGGGGTGAGGATGAAGTTCGGCAGGCGCAGCTCCAGCAACGGGTTGCCGCCCTTGGGCGGCTCGCAGGTGAGCACGTCGAAGCCGGCGCCGGCGATCAGCCCCTCCCTGAGCGCCTGCACCAGGGCGCCCTCGTCCACCAGCCCCCCCCGGGCCGTGTTGATCAGGAGCGCGGTGCGCTTCATGCGCCGCAGCTCCTCGATGCCGATCATGTTCCGGGTCGCGGGCGTGAGCGGGACGTGCAGCGAGATCACGTCGCTCTCCTCCAGCACCTGCTGGAGAGGTGTGAATTCAACCCCGTCCGCCTTCGGCGGGGCGTGGTCCGCGAACAGCACCCGCATGCCGAACGCCCGCCCGATCCGCGCGGTGCCCTGCCCCAGCACTCCTTCGCCCACGATCCCGAGGGTCGAGCCGTGCAGGTCGCGTATGGGATGGTCGAAGAAGCAGAACTGGTCGACCTGCTGCCAGCGGCCGCGCTCGACGTCGCTGCGGTAGGCGAGCAGATTGCGCCGCAGCGCGGTGATCAGCGCAAATGCATGCTCCGGCACCGTGTGCAGCGCGTAGTTGCGGATGTTGGACACCGCGATGCCATGGGCCCGGCAGTAGGCGACATCCACGACGTCGTAGCCGGTGGCGGCCACGGCAATCATGCGCAGCTGCGGCAGCATCCCGAGCGTCTCGGCCCGCAGCGGCACCTTGTTGGTGATGGCAATCGTGGCCTCGTGCAGCCGCTGCGGCAGCTCGGCGGGTGCAGTGACCGGGTATTCCTGCCAGCTGTGGGGGAACGCCGGTCGGCGCACTTGGGCCTTGAGGGTCGAGCGATCGAGGAACACCACCTGCTGCGGGGTCCCGCCGGCCGACGCGCTCATCCCTGGATCGACCCGGTCGAATGGGCGCCGTAAAACTGCTCCTGCTGGCTCACCCGGCGCTTCGGTGCCGGGTCGTTGGCGCGCCAGTAGGTCGATGCGGCACCGACGCCGCTGCCCGGCGTGAGCTTCATGCCCACATCCAGCATCGCCATCTCGGCCCCCGCAATCGCCCCCATGAGCATGAGCTCGTTGAGGTCACCCAGGTGTCCGATGCGGAACAGCTTGCCGGCCACCTTGGCCAGTCCTGCGCCGAGCGCCAGGTTATAGCGCCGGAAGGCGACGTCGATGACGTGCGCGCCGTTGATCCCCTCGGGCACCATGATCGCGCTCACCGTGTCGGAGTACCACTTGGGTTCCTTCGCGCACAGCTTCAGCTTCCACCCCTGCGTCACGGCGGCGCGCACGCCCTCGGCGAGGTAGTGGTGCCGGAAGAAGATGTTGTCGAGCCCTTCCTCGAAGATGATGTTGAGGGACTCGCGCAGCCCGTACAGCATGGGGAGCGATGGAGTGTAGGGGAAATACCCGGTGGCGTTCGCCTTGATCATGTCGGCCAGGTCGAAGTAGCACCGCCGTGAGCCCGCCGCCGGCATGGCATCGAGGGCCTTGCGGCTGACACCCAGGATCCCGAGGCCGGCCGGCAGCATCAGGCCCTTCTGCGAGCCGCTGACGGCCAGGTCAACGCCCCACTCGTCCATCCGGAAATCGATGCTGCCGAGGGAGCTGACCGTATCGACGAACAGCAACGCCGGATGCCCCGCCGAGTCGAGGACCCGGCGCAGACCGGCGATGTCGCTGGTCACCCCGGTTGCCGTCTCGTTGTGACAGGCCAGCACGCCCTTGATCTGGTGGCGGCCGTCTGCACGCAGCCGGTCCGCGTAGCGCTCCAGCGGCACGCCCTCGCCCCATTCCACCTCGAGCACTTCCACGTCGTAGCCCAGGCGCTGGGCCATGTCGATCCACAGGTGGCTGAACTGGCCGAAGCGCGAGGCGAGGATCTTGTCCCCGGGCGAGAGCGTATTGGTGAGGGCGGCTTCCCATGCCCCGGTGCCCGAGGAGGGAAAGATGAACACCTGGCCGGCGTCGGTCTTGAAGACCTTGCGCAAGTCAGTGAGTACGCTGGTGGAGAGTTCCGGGAACCTGGACGACCGGTGGTCCTCCATCGCGACCATCATGGCGCGCTGCACCCGGTCGGGAATATTGGTGGGTCCGGGAACGAACAGGAAATTCCGGCCGGTGATCCGCGCTGACATTGCTATCCCCTCAGGTATCGCCAGGCGCTCGGGCCTGATTTTGCATCTACGAGTCTGGCATCCTCACCGAGCCGGGCATAAGGTACAGTCAGAAATACTGACGTCAATGTTAAGAATGGCTTAGCTATGCCGCACTGCGCCGCATTCTGGCGGGGATCCATGGCATGCGGTGCGTTCGAAGGCGCCCCCGGGCACTCAGGTGGATGGCGGACCCGGTTGGGCCGTAACGGGCACAGGAAACGGTCCGCCCGCGCAGCATGGGTCTGGCTCGTCGTGCTGAGCCTCGGCCCCCGCACCGTCCCCGCAGCCACGCCGGCCCCGCCGTCCCCGAATCGGACGGTCAATCTGAACTATGTCTATGCCGCCGATCTTGGCTTCGGAGGCTATTCGCTCAGCGGCCTGAACGCAGAGGTCTACACCCTGCCGCTGGAATACACCTTCCATGACGTGCCGCGGGACGGGCTCGCGCTCAGGGCCCTGGCGCCGATCCAGGTTGGCCTGTACTCGCTGGACGTGACCGACACGGACGGCACGCACTACTCGCTCAGGCAGCAATCCGTGGCACTGCTGCCCGGTCTCGAGGTGGAGATCCCGGTGGGCAGCCATACGGTCGTGAAGCCATTCGGCCAATTCGGCGTCGGGCATACCTTTCACCTCGACTCCGGAAGCCCGAACGGCTACATCTACCTTGCGGGGGTTCGCGCCATCACCCAATGGCAGCTGAGCGGTACCACCATCTCCCTCGGCAACGCCGCCATCTTCGCCGGCGATGCACCGATCGGTTCGGGCTTTTCGGAGCATTACATCTCGCTGCAGGTCGGAACCGAGGCACGCCGTCCGCTGGGGATCCGCATCGGCAGTCTGACCCCGGACCTGGGCGTGTATGCCGTCTATTACAACTATCCCGTAGCACTGGTCTTCAGCCGCTTTCTGCAACCGGACTTGAGGATCTCGAACCAGGGCGAGCTCGGGTTTTCCGTGGGGTCGGCCACGCCCCTTCGGCTGTTCGGTCTGACCGACCCGAGAATCGGTGTCGGATATATCTTCGGCGGCGGGCTCACGGTCCTGCACGTGAACTTCGGTTTTCAGTTCTGAGCTGCGGCCTTCGCCTTGGAGGAGGCGCTGCCGGGGCCGTGCCTTGCCCGTGAGCGCCAGCACCACGACATCCATTCGGGGCTTCCCGGACCGGCGCGTCACGCAGCCGTTGGCGGGCGAAGCCCGACCTGCTCGAGCTCGGCAACCAGGCCCTGGAGGCGGTCGCCGGA
>Ga0335083_10011424_pt1 | contig 10655 bp, 5 predicted proteins | sample Lox_Sample_42_FD_206716 | JGI IMG/M metagenome (GOLD analysis project Ga0335083, IMG submission 206716) | Soil microbial communities from Loxahatchee National Wildlife Refuge, Florida, United States - Lox_Sample_4.2 | ecosystem: Environmental > Terrestrial > Soil > Wetlands | place: USA: Florida... | reverse complement strand
AAGCGTCACGCGCTGATGGCATATGCGCGTGCCTGTGTCGATTGCGTGCATGCCGCCGCGCGCGGTTTCGATACCGGCGCGATCTCGATTGCAATGGTGGAGGGCACAGCGCTCGGCGGCGGTTTCGAAGCCGCGCTCGCCCATCACTTCCTGCTCGGGCAGAACGACGCGCGGATGGGCTTTCCGGAGATCGCGTTCAACCTGTTCCCCGGCATGGGCGGGTATTCGCTCGTGGCGCGCAAGGCCGGCATGCGCCTCGCGGAGGAACTGATCGGGGGCGGCGAATCCCATACGGCCGAGTGGTATGCGAGCAGGGGACTGGTCGACCAGTTGTTCGAGCCGGGCGAAGCCTACGTGGCCGCACGTACCTTCGTCGACACGATGCGCCCGAAGATGAACGGGATTCGCGCGATGTTGCGGGCCCGTCAGCGCGTGCTGCAACTCTCGCGGGCCGAGTTGATGGAGATCACCGAGGACTGGGTCGAGGCGGCCTTTACGATCGAAGAAAAGGATCTGGCCTTCATGGAGCGGCTCGTGATGCTGCAGAACCGCCGCACCGCGAACCTGCGCCAGAATAGCGCGAGCATCGCCTAGCAGGACGGAAGCTCAGGCGATCAACCTGAGCTTCTGCCGCTCGCGCAACCATTGTTCGAATTCAGCGGCAGGCATCGGCTGGCCGTACAGGAAGCCCTGCACATATTCAACCCCCAGCCCCGTCATGAACGTTTCTTCCGCTTCCGTTTCGATGCCTTCGGCAACCACCTCGAAATTGAGCTCCTGGGCGACTGCGACCATCGAGCGCACCAGCGCCTGCGCCCGGGTATTCTCGTTGATCGAGCGCACGAAGCTGCGATCGAGCTTGATGACGTCGAGCGGAATCCGCCCAAGTTGCGACAGCGACGAATAGCCGGTCCCGAAGTCGTCGAGGTGAACCTGTGCGCCGAGCTGGCGGAATTGCTTGATCAGCTCGATGGCGGCCGCTTCATCCTCGATCAGGCAGCTTTCGGTAAGTTCGAGGTCGATCAGGCAGGGTTCGAGCCCCGCCTGCTTCAGTGCTTCCCTGAAATGCTGGATCACGGCGGTATCGACCAGCTGGCGCGCCGATACATTGATCGCGACGCGCAGGTTGAAGCCATTGGCTTTCCATTGAGCGGCCTGCTTTGCGGCGGTCTGCATGACCCAGCGGCCGAGGTGCCCGATCAGCCCCGATTCTTCCGCATAGCGAATGAATTCGCTGGGCATGATCTGTCCGCGTTCGGGCGAATTCCAGCGCACCAGCGCTTCGACGCCTTGCACGGCGCCGCTCGAAAGCGACAGCTTCGGCTGATAGTGCAGCGTGAACTGGCCTTCGTCGAGCCCGCGCCGCAGATTGGTGTCGAGCCACATATACTCGGCCACCTTGCGGTCCATCTCCTGCGAAAACACCCGGTAGGTCCGCTTGCCTTCGTCCTTGGCGACGTACATCGCGGTGTCTGCCGAGCGGATCAGCGATTCGAGGCTGTCGCCGTGCTCCGGGCACAGCGCGATGCCAATCGAGCAGCCGGTGTAGACCTGGACGAGCCCCAGGCGGAACGGCGTGCGCAGGCGCTCGAGGATGCGCTGGGCAGTGGCTTCCAGCGACATGAGCGTACCGGTCGCGGCCAGCACGATGAATTCGTCGCCGCCCAGCCGGGCGAGCGTGTCGCCCTCGTTCAGGCAACTGCCGATGGCTGCCGAGACGTCCTGAATCAGCCGGTCGCCGAACACATGGCCGTAGTGGTCGTTGACCTTCTTGAAGTTGTCGAGATCGAGGAACAGGATGCCGACCGAAACATCCGGCGCCGCGCCCGTGATCGCGTGGCGGATCTTGTCCTGGATCGCGTTGCGATTGGCGAGGCCGGTCAGCGCGTCGGTGTTGGCGAGCTCGGTCAGGCGCTCCTGGGCGAGGCGCTCTTCCGTGATGTCGGTGCCGGAACAGATCAGGAACTGCTCGTCGACACCGCTGCCGCTTTGCACGAACTTGTTGCGAAACAGGAAGAGCCGCTCGCCGTGCACGGTCCTCACGCGCCGTTCGACTTCGTAGGACACGCCGCGATTGAAGAAGCCCGCGATATTCTGGCTCGACGCGGCGCCGTCCTCGGACGACATGAAGAGCGCCCACACGTTGCGGCCGACGATGTCTTCCTCTTTCATGCCGGTGAGTTCTTCGGCGAGGCGATTGAAGCGTTGTATACGGCCGTTCCGGTCGACGATCACGACCACCGAGTTGACCTCCGACACCACCTGCTCCGCGAACGACAGGCCATGGACGAGGTCGCGCGCTACCGAGTCCGTATCGTTGTAGGCGGATGCGGTGCCCGCCCACAGGTTGCCGCTCAGCTTCTTGCCGACGAGATGCAGGCGCAACGGCTCGCCGAGCAGGTGCACGTCGAGGATCAGATGCGACGTGATTCCCGTCAGGCGGCGGACCTGCGCGGCTTGCTGCGGAGTGAGGGAGAGGGCGGCATTGGCTGGCATCTCGCCCGAGACGGGCGTCAATTCCAGCGCATTGCTGTCTTTGGACAGACGCCAGCAAGGACTGCTTGTGCCGAACTGCGCATAGAGCACCTGCTCGTGTGGGTCGTCGTTCATGGTGTTCCCCGGGCAAGGTTTGCCTGCGAGCCGACAGCTTCTGCGGCTGGCTGGCGGGTCGTGATCGGTTTACATCAGATGTAAGACTGGCATCATTGTATCGAAGCCGCAGGGGCCTGGGCTTATAAAGCGTATAAAGTCCGGAATTGCCAGGGTTAGCGGCGATTTGCTGCGAATCCTTCGGCACGGCCGGCCGCGTCAGTCAGTAGCGGCGGGCGAGGCGGGTGCGCATCTGCTCTTGCGCGGCGCCGTCGGTGTGCGCCAGGTAGATGAACTCGCCGGCCACGAGCGTGGCTACGGCTACGCCGTCGCGGTACAGCACGCGGTTGCCGGCCACCGCCGGCACCTTGTCGCCGGGCAACAGCGTGCCCACCAGGTTCAACGGATCGGTTGCCGCGACGCAGACGAAAGCGCCGTCGTTTGGATGGCGACGGACTTCGCGCAGCAGCGCAATCGCCTCGGGCAACGCAAACTGTTCGCCGGCAAGCCCATTGATGAAGCGGCCGCCGCGCACCTCGCCGCGCGCTTCGAGCCGCTGCAACACGCGCAGCAGATCGCGCCACGGCGGCAGCCATGCGGCTTCACGTTCGAGGACGCGCCAGAACACGACGCCATAGCGACGCAGCAAGCTCATGGCCAGATGTTCGAGCACCTCGGGCGCGCGTGGTGCGGCGCGGGCGCCCGCGGCCGGCGTGGGCGCAGCGTCGCCGGCGGCGGCTGGCAGCGTGCCGCGGCGCCGCAGCAGCGCCCAGCGACCGGCGTCGTCCATCCCGCCGATCAGCGCGCCGACACGCGCGCCGCGCCGGCTGCCGTGATGGGCCTGGCGCCTCGCGACCGGTTTCAGCAACGCGCGCAACCCGGCAAAACTGTCCGAATTGACGAGGCCGGCCGCCACCAGTTCGCCCAGCGCGTTTTCCAGTTCGATGCGCAGCAGATGGACGTCGGCGAGCAATTCGTCGAAGAACATTGCGCCATGCCGCTGCAGCATGTCGTACACGCTCTGCGCGCGCGGCGACAGCTGCGGCTGTTGCGACGGGTCGATCAGCGTGCTCCACAGGCCGACGTCGCGCCTCGGCAGCAGCACGATCGGTGTGCTACGCACCGGCGCGGCGGCGCCGCGAGCCCACCCGCTCAAGCGCGTCCAGACCAGCTTGCCGGAGCGGCACAGCTCGTCGAGCGCGCTACCGGCATAGTCCTTGAGCCGGGCGGGCAGGATGTCTTCTTCCCACGCGCCGGCGGCTGCCTCGAAACCCACCATCTGCTCGAGCACCGCCACGAGCGCGTCACGGCCTTCGCCACGGGTCTCGGGCGTCAGATGCTGCCACTCGAACAGAAAACGCATGAAGTCGTGCCGCTCAACCGGCTCGATCTCGCGCCGCAAGCGCCGTATCGTGTAGCGATGAATCCGCGCAAGCAGGTGCCGTTCGCACCATTCCTCGGCGGACGCGCCCGGCGTGAAACGGCCACGCATCACGTAGCCTTGCGTTTCGAGGCTCGTCAATGCCTGCTGCACGGCTGCGTCGGGCAACGCCAGCAGGCGGGCTATCCCGGACACCGACAGCGGTCCGAAACCCGTCAGCCGCGCGCGGATCACGTCGACGAGGGCGTCGTCGGCGCTCCACGGCTCGGTGAAACCTTTGGGCGCGCGCAGCAGCGGCTCGATCGGGGCGTCCGGATAGAGCGCGCGCAGGCACGTGAGGCGCTCAGCGGGAAGCCACAGCGAGGCATCGGTCGCGATCCGCATTTGCGTCGCGCGCCCGCCAAGCGCCAGGTCCGCGAGCCATGTCAGCCAGTCCGGGTTTTGCTGCGCTTGCGCGGCGTCGATGCAGGCAAGACCCGTCAGCGCCTCGTGCATTTCGTCGGCGTTGCGCGGCTGCGGCCAGGCTTCGTCGCGCACGGCGGCAATTGCGTCCGCGTCCAGCGCGCCGAGATCGTCGGCCGACGCCGGATCGGACCAACGCCGGTTCAGCACGGCCTGGGTGCGGCGCTCTTCGATCGGCGCGTCGTCGAGATACGCGTACGGTTTGGCCGTGAGGATCTCCGCCGCTAACGGCGACGGCGCGGGCAATTCGCGCGTGACGAGCCTGACCTGTCCCTGTTCGACGCGGCGCAGCAGTTGCAGCCAGCCTTCGGTGTCCATTGCATCGTGCAGGCAGTCGTCGACGGTCTGATCGACGAGTGGATGATGCGGCAGTTCGCGCTCGCCGACGATGTTCTCCAGGCACGCGAGCTGGTCGGGAAACACCGCGGCCAGCAGATCTTCGCTGCGCATGCGCTGCAGTTGCGGCGCCGTCTTGCGCCCGCCGCTGTAGCGCGGCAACGCGAGCGACGTGGTGGCGTTCCAGCGCCAGCGCACGCCGAACAGCGGCGCGTCGAGCAGGGCCTGGATCAGCAGATGTTCGGCGGTGTTCGAGTGCAGATAACGCCACACGTCGTCCAGCGCGAAGCTATGGCTGCCGGTCAGCGACAGGATGATCGCGTCTTCCGTCGCCGCTGCCTGTAATTCGAAATTGAAGGTGCGGCAAAAGCGCTTGCGCAACGCGAGGCCCCATGCGCGATTGACGCGGCTGCCGAACGGCGCATGAATGACGAGTTGGGTGCCGCCCGATTCGTCGAAGAAGCGCTCCATGACGAGCGTGTTTTGCGTCGGCAGCGTGGTCAGCGCAGCGCGCGCCCGGGCGAGGTAATCGACGATCTGCTGTGCGGCGGCTTCGTCGAGACCGAGCGTCGAGGTCAGCCAGTCGATTGCGCGCTCGAGCCGCGGCGCGCTCGATGCCGCTTCGCGTGCCGAGACGTCGCGGCGGGTCTCGCCGCGCCCGGCATCGAGCGCGGCAGACGCACCGACGACCGACAGCGCCGGCTCGCGTTCGCGCCGCTTCGCGCGCCGCGGCACGGCGCCCTTTGGCTCATCGCGCTCGTCGCCATCGGTGAGCAACTGCTCGATCTGCGCGCGCAAACGTGCGACGCCGAGCGACAGTTCGTCGCTGCGCCCCGGCGCTTCGCCGAGCCAGAAGGGAATATTGGGCGGCTGCCCCTGCGCGTCCTCGACCCGCACGCGGCCGGTCTCGACGCGCAGGATCCGGTACGACGCATTGCCGAGCTGAAACACGTCGCCTGCGAGGCTCTCGACCGCGAAGTCTTCGTTGACGGTACCGATATTCACCGCTTGCGGTTCGAGAATCACCGCGTAGTCGGCGTTCTCGGGAATCGTGCCGCCCGACGTCACGGCGACCAGCCTGCCGCCGCGCCGCCCGCGCAGCGTGCCGCTGACCGCGTCGCGATGCAGGTAGGCGCCGCGCGGGCCGTGGCGGCTCGTATAGCCTTCTGCGAGCATCCGCAGCACCGCATCGTATTGGCCGCGGGTCAGCTCGGCATAAGGCGCGGCGCGCCGCATCAGGTCGAACAGCGCGTCCTCGCTCCATTCGGCGCTGGAGACTTCGGCGACGATCTGTTGGGCCAGCACGTCGAGCGGCGCGCGCGGAATCCGCAGCGCGTCGAGTTCACCGCGCCGCACGCAATCGAGCAGCGCCGCGCATTCGACCAGATCGTCGCGCGAGGCGGGAAAGAGCCGTCCCTTCGGCATGCCGCCCACATGATGCCCGGAGCGTCCGACGCGCTGCAGGAACGGCGCAATCGCGCGTGGCGAACCCATCTGGCAGACAAGATCGACATCGCCGATATCGATGCCGAGTTCCAGCGACGCCGTCGCGATCAGCACGCGCAACTCGCCGCGCTTGAGCCGCTGCTCGGCGTCGAACCGATGCTCCCGCGCGAGGCTGCCGTGGTGTGCCGCGACCGCTTCCTTGCCGAGGCGCTCGGTGAGATGGCGCGCGGCGCGCTCGGCCATGCGGCGCGTGTTGACGAAGACGAGCGTCGTGCGGTGCTGGGCGACCAGTTCGGCGAGGCGGTCGTAGACCCGTTCCCAGGCTTCGTTGGCCATCACCGCTTCGAGCGGTACGGGCGGAATGTCCAGCGCGAGGTCGCGCTCGCGCACGTGGCCGACGTCGACGATCGCGCAGTCCGCGGGCTCGCCGCTCGCCACGCTGGCGCCGCCCACCAGAAAACGCGCGACGGCTTCGATCGGCTTTTGCGTCGCCGACAGGCCGATGCGCGGCAAGCGCCGGCCGCACAGCGCGTCGAGCCGTTCGAGGCTGAGCGCGAGATGGCTGCCGCGCTTGCTGCCCGCCAGCGCATGGATTTCGTCGACGATCACCGTGCGCGTCGTCGCGAGCATACGGCGGCCGGAGTCGGAGCCGAGCAGCACATACAGCGACTCCGGCGTCGTCACGAGAATGTGCGGTGCTCGCTTGCGCAACGCGGTGCGTTCCTGCTGCGTCGTGTCGCCGGTGCGCACGGCGGTGCGGATATCGAGCGCCGGCAACTTGCGCTGAGCGAGTTCCGCGGCGATCCCTTCCAGCGGCATTTGCAGGTTCAGTCGAATGTCGTTCGACAGCGCCTTGAGCGGCGACACGTAGACCACCAGCGTTTCGTCCGGCAGCTCGCCGCCGTTGGCGAGGCCCTGCTGCACCAGCTCGTCGAGCGCCGACAGAAACGCGGTGAGCGTCTTGCCGGACCCGGTGGGGGCCGCGACCAGCGTCGAGCGGCCGCGGCGAATCAATGGCCATGCGAGCGCCTGCGCGTCGGTAGGCGCGGGAAACGTCTTCTGGAACCAGCCGGCGACCGCCGGATGAAAGCCGTCCAGCGGGCCGTCGAGCGAAGCGGCGGAAGAGGTGGAAGAAGCGGCAGAAGTCATGCTGCCGAAGATGGGGGCGCGACGGGCCATATCCAGAGGGGCGGCGGACGCCGCGCCGTAGGGGAAGTCAAAGGCAAGTCTCGCAGGTTTTCGCCGCGCGCGCCACGGCGTGCAAGCCCGGCGCAGGCGCCCGGTTTTTGCCGCACAGCGGGTGCTGCGCACGGCTGCGAGCCAGCAGCTATTTCCGCGTGGCAGCTCGCCTGCTGGATTCTCCGGTGTGCAGTATGCTCGATTGTCTTTTCACCCACGCTGGAGTCCTCACGATGCGATACAACCAGCTAGGCCGTACCGGCCTTTTTGTTTCTGAACTCTGCCTCGGCACCATGACGTTCGGTGGTGGCGAAGGCATCTGGCGCCAGATCGGCGATCTGCAACAGGCGGACGCGGAGCGGCTCGTCGGCCGTGCGCTCGATGCCGGCATCAACTTCATCGATACCGCCGACGTGTACGCGCAAGGTCTCTCCGAGCAGATCACCGGGCAGGCGCTGAAGCATCTCAAAGTGCCGCGCGACCAGGTTGTGGTGGCGACCAAGGTGTTCGGCGCGAGCGCGGAATCGCCCAACACGCGCGGCGCGTCGCGCTACCACATCATGGACGGCATCAAGGCGAGCCTGAAGCGTTTGCAGCTCGATCACATCGACCTCTACCAGATTCACGGCTTCGATCCGGCCACGCCGATCGAAGAAACCGTGCGCGCGCTCGATACGCTCGTCCAGCAGGGCCATGTGCGCTACGTCGGCGTGTCGAACTGGGCCGCATGGCAGATCGTCAAGGCGCTCGGCGTGGCTGAGCGGTTCGGCCTCGCGCGCTTCGAGACGTTGCAGGCCTACTACACGCTGGCGGGCCGCGATCTGGAGCGTGAACTGGTGCCGATGCTGGATAGCGAAGGGCTGGGGCTGATGGTCTGGAGCCCGCTCGCGGGCGGCCTGTTGAGCGGCAAGTACGGCCGCGAGCAGCAGGGTGAAGCGGGCAGCCGCCGCACCACGTTCGATTTCCCGCCGGTGAACCGCGAACGCGCCTACGACTGTATCGACGCGATGCGCGGCATCGCCGAGGCGAAAGGGGTGTCGGTGGCGCAAATCGCGCTGGCATGGCTGCTGCATCAACGCGCGGTGACGACGGTGATTGTCGGCGCGAAGAAAGTCGAGCAGCTCGATGACAATATCGCGGCCACCCTGGTCGAGCTGAACGCCGACGAACTGGCAAAGCTCGACGCGGTGAGCGCGTTGCCGTCCGAGTATCCAGGATGGATGCTGGCGCGTCAGGGCGAGCCGCGCCGCGCCCAGCTCGACGCGAGCCGCCAGCGCACACGATGACGCGCGAGCGGCGCAGGCGCGCCGCTCAAGGCTTGCCCAGCCAGTGCCGCTCGGCGCAACTGATCAGCCAGCACACGAGCAATGCGCTGACCGTGCCGAGCGTGACCTGGCCGAGGCGAATCAGCGCGACCTCCCAGGGCGGCCCAATGCGCGGCACCAGCAACATGATCGTCGCGGTGATGCCGCCCAGACGCGCCGCGCTGCCGATGTTGGCGCCCCAGCAGATAATGATCGCCGCGGCGACGGTGGGGACATACGCAATGAACTCACCGCCGCCGAGCAGCGCGCCGGCAAGACCGCAGACGCCGCCGACCATCGCGCCGATAAACTGGTCGCGCGACAGCTTGCGGGTGTCGACGTAGCTGTGCTGGCTGACGGCGATCGCAGTGATTGCGGCCCAGAACGGCTGTTCGGCGTTCAGCAGATGGGCCATCCAGAACGCGAGGCTTGCGCCCGCCACGGCCTGCAACGCCATCACGCAGCCTTCGATCAGACGGTCGGGCAACGGCAATGTTTTCAGGAACGCGAACAGGGAATTAGCGGCGCTAACCTGGGCGGTTCGGCGGGCGTGGTGGGAATCAGTCATGTCGATTGGGGTGCGCGGTTGCTGTCTGAGGGGTCCGTATTCTATCGATTGGCGCGCAAGCCCGGCCAGTTCGAGGGCACGCCCCTCGTCGGTATAGGTCTGCGTTGCTGCTCGGTGTGCGGCCTGCTTCGCGGGCGGATCGGGCGGCGGTATGCGCAGCCCCGTGTGCCGCTGCTTACCTGAACTCACCGCCGCGGCCGAGCGCACAGCGGCGGGCGACGGCGCACGCCGCGTACCACCCGCGCGCGGTGCGGCCTGGCAACGGACGCTTGCAGGCGAGGCCGGGCGAGGCGTTAAGGACGTGCGGCAACTTCGTCGAGATGCGTCAGCAGGTCATCCGGGTCTTCGTAGACGCGCAGCGCGCCGGCCCGTTCGAGTTCGTCCTGACCATAACCGCCGGATAGCACGCCTACCCCCAGGGCACGGCAGCGTCGCGCGGCAAGCATGTCCCAGATGCTGTCGCCCACCACGACGCAGTGTTCGATCGGCACGCCGAGGCGATGTGCCGCGGCGAGGAAGAGGTCCGGGTCCGGCTTCGCGTACTTCACGTCATCGCGCGTGACGACCACCGCCTTTCGATGATCGACCCCCAGCGCGGCCAGATTCACGGCGGCGGTTTCCATCCGTCCGCTAGTCGCGATTGCCCAGCGGGTGCCGCTTTCGCTCAGCGCCGCGAGCAGTTCGCGTGCGCCGGGCAGCGGCCGCACCTGGCTGCCGAGGCGCTGATACGCATCGGCGTGAGCCTGCCGCAGCCGCTCGATGCGCTCGGCGCTCATCTCGCTGCGGGTTTCGCGCAGCAACTGATGAGTGAACAGGCCGCCGCTCATGCCGATCTTGCGATGGATGCGCCAAACCGACAGTTCGATCCCTTCCTGGTCGAGCGCCTGTTTCCACGCGAGCACATGTTGATAAACGCTGTCGACCAGCGTGCCGTCGAGGTCGAACAGAAAAGCGGTTTCGATGCGCATGGTGTTTCTCCGTAAATCGGGTAGACGGTGCGGACAGTTGCTATGGTAAATCGCGTCGACTTCGCGTACTTCGCGCCGGGCAGATCCGCCTTCACTTCCTTCGCTACGATGGACGTTTTGCCCCCGCCCCATTACATTGATGGCCGGACAGCGCCTCGCTCACGTGCGCTCGCAGCGCGCGCACGGCCTGCGCCGGGTCGGTCCTTGCCGGTGCGGCGGGGGCTGGAGGCAATCTTTCGAACATGTTGTGCCGGTGCGCCCGGCACGCTGAAACGGCGGGTGGAACGCGGGTGGGTCGCCGGCCTTCCTGTCTGCGCCGCAAGGAGTACGTGGATGAAGTATTCAAGTCTGGTCGAGCGCCTGCAGGGCAAGCGCACGGCCGCGTGGGACATTCACCATGCCGCGCAACAGGCGCTGGCTGG
>Ga0335083_10011423_pt1 | contig 10656 bp, 9 predicted proteins | sample Lox_Sample_42_FD_206716 | JGI IMG/M metagenome (GOLD analysis project Ga0335083, IMG submission 206716) | Soil microbial communities from Loxahatchee National Wildlife Refuge, Florida, United States - Lox_Sample_4.2 | ecosystem: Environmental > Terrestrial > Soil > Wetlands | place: USA: Florida... | reverse complement strand
CTGTATCTCACCATGTTGTTCACGGTTGCTCCGCAGCATGGCTCGTTCGAGGCAAAACGTCAAGTCCACGCCACGTGGTCTGGACATATGAGTGACGTGACGAACACCACATTCGGCCCTGCGTGTGCTTCGGTGTACTCCTGGGTAAGGCTAACAGTTCAGCTCGCGAAATATTCCCGGGTTCCGTAGTCACCCGAGAACATGCCGTGTACTGGCGCTGGCCCGGGCCTCCCCTCAACGCACGTGTGCCGGGCCCGCATGGTTCGCGGGCCCGGCACACCGGGCTCTCTTGCTGAGCGGTCTTACTTGACCGTGACGCTGGCGCCGGCGCCCTCGAGGGCGGCCTTGGCCTTGTCCGCGGTCTCCTTGTTGACCCGCTCAAGCAGCGGCTTCGGCGCGGAGTCCACCAGGTCCTTGGCCTCCTTGAGGCCCAGGCTGGTCAGGCTGCGCACCTCCTTGATGACCTGGATCTTCTTGTCGCCCGCGCCCTCGAGGATGACGTCGAACTCGTCCTTCTCCTCTTCGGCCGGCGCCTCGCCGCCGGCGCCACCCGGCGCGGCCGCGGCCACGGCGACCGGCGCGGCCGCCTTGACGTCGAACGTCTCCTCAAACTGCTTCACGAACTCGGACAGCTCGAGGAGGGTCATCTCCTTGAACGCATCGAGCAGGTCGTCAGTGCTGAGCTTCGCCATGATTGCTGGTTTCCTTTTCCCTACAGATGAGTCTGCTTGTGGTGTCTGATCCGCCGACTACTCGGTGCTGGCCTCGCCGGTGCTGGCCTGGTCTGGGCTGGCCTCGCCGGGGCTGGCCTCGCCGGTGCTGGCCTCGCCGGTGCTCGGGGCCTCGTCCGTGCTGGGGGCCTCGGCAGCGGCGTCGGCCACGGCCGCACCGCCCGCGGCTTCCTGCTTGGCCCGCAGCGCCTCGGCGAGCTGGGCCATCTGCACCGGCAGCGCGTTCATCACCGCGGCCGCCTTGGACATCGAGGCCTTCATCCCGCCGGCCAGCTTGGCCAGCAGCACCTCGCGCGGCTCCAGTTCGGCCAGACGCTCGATCTCGGCCGGGGAGATCGCCTTGCCGTCGAGCACCCCGCCCTTGATGACCAGCAGCGGGTTGGCCCGGGAGAAGTCACGCAGTCCCTTGGCCGCCTCGACGACGTCGCCCTTGACGAACGCGATCGCCGACGGGCCGCTCAGCAGGTCGCCGAGCTGGCCGGCCAGGCCGGCCTCGTTCGCGGCGATCTTGGTGAGCGTGTTCTTCACCACCGAGAACGTGGCGCTCTCGCCCAGCGAGCCACGCAGCTCGGCGAGCTGGGCCACGGTCAGGCCGCGGTATTCGGTCAGCACCGCGCCGTCCGAGCTCTGGAACCGCTCGGTGAGCTCGGCGACCGCAGTCACCTTATCCGCCCTCGCCATGGGCCTCCTTTCCTGTTCCGTCGCCGGTCAGGAAGGGTCGCGAGATGCGAAACGCCCCGGCGCAGGCACCAGGGCGTGGACACCATCGGCATGATGGTGCAGCTCGGACGCCTGCGCGGGCCGCCCGCTGGCGCGGGTCCTTCGGCTGCCACCTGACAGGCAGGCGGCAGCGACCGACGGTCTTTGGCTACGCCTCAACAATATTGCTTAACGGCCAGTACCGCCAAATCAACTGCGCCGCTCCCCCGCCGCCGGTGGCCGGCCAGCGCCCTGCGGGCGCACCGGAGCGCCGCACCGCGCCGGGCCAAGCTGCTCTTGCCACGCCTCCGATGCGCATTGCGCCCGGTTCTGCCGGCACTGGGCGGCGAAAGCATTGCTGGTGAGGTCAGTGGGATAGCCAGGGCTCCAGTTACCGACACCGGTGTCGTGATCATGACTTTGGTGCGCATCTACTACAACGCCGCTGATTTAACGGCGCGCAGCTGATTCAGCCTGGGAGTTGATGCTGGCGCCGACCAGACTCCAGTGGGCGGCGGGAAGTCTCAACAGCCCGGCCCGGCGGGCCGTTACCGGGTGGAACGCCCAGCCTGATCCCCGGCCCGGCGGCACTCGGGCCGCCAGCCAGCCCTGGGGAACTGCATGAATGCGGCATTCATGCAGTCAGGTGTGCATGAATGCCGCATTCATGCACACCCGGGATGGCGCCGCCTGGCGAACCAGCGGGCAAAGCGCGCCGCGGACCCCGGAGACCGGTGCTGCGCCATGCGGACAGCCGCCAGCTGGGATTCACGCCCACCCGCGGTGACCTACTCCAACATCAACAACTGGGCGCAGGCCGGGCCGCTCTCTCCAGCCACGCCAGCACCACCGGCCTCACCAGGCGCGGCCCCGCCCGCCAGCACGCCGCACCCCCGGCCTGCGCGCGGCTACGGACCGCCTTAAGTAAGCGGCTTTGGCATCTACTAGCACTGAAGTCATGATCACGAACTCAGGCCGGGCTTGGCTGCGCTGGCGGGGCGCTTGCGGCGCGCCGAGAGGCGGCAATGGTGGCACGTGAAGCGGCAAGCCCGCCCGCCGGCCGGGAGGGCTTGCGGGACGGGCTTGCGGGGTTTGGCAGCCGGGCTGAGGTCAGCTGGCCGGGGCGTCTTCGAGTTCCTCGGTCAGGCTGCGGGTCTTGGCCGGGTCCACCGGGATGCTCGGGCCCATGCTGGTGGTCATGGCGACCTTCCGCACGTACCGGCCCTTGGCCGCGGACGGCTTGAGCCGCAGGACCTCGTCCAGCGCGGCCGCGTAGTTCTGCACCAGCGCGACGGCCGGGAACGACGCCTTGCCGATCACGAAGTGCAGGTTCCCGTGCCGGTCCACCCGGAACTCGATCTTCCCGCCCTTGATCTCGGTGACGGCCTTGGCCACGTCCGGGGTGACCGTCCCGGTCTTCGGGTTGGGCATCAGGCCGCGCGGGCCGAGCACCCGGCCCAGCCGGCCGACCTTGCCCATCAGGTCCGGGGTGGCGACGACCGCGTCGAAGTCCAGGAACCCGCCCTGGATGCGCTCGATCAGGTCGTCGGAGCCAACGTAGTCGGCGCCCGCCGCCCGGGCCTCCTCGGCCCGGTCCCCGGTCGCGAACACCAGAACGCGGGCCGTCTTGCCGGTCCCGTTGGGCAGGTTCACCGTGCCGCGGACCATCTGGTCCGCCTTGCGCGGGTCCACGCCGAGCCGCAGGGCGACCTCGACGGTCGGGTCGAACTTGGTCTTGGCCGTCTCCTTGGCCAGGTTGACCGCCTCGGCCGGGCTGTACAGCCGGTCCGGGTCGATCAGCTCGGCGGCCTGGCGGTAGGCCTTGCTGCGCTTCATCGTTTTCTCCTTGGTCGTGCTGTGGAGGTCGTGGTCAGTGGGCCAGCGCGTGGCCCTGCCACTGGGTGGGGTTAAGCCGGGGCAGCTCAGCCGCTGACGGTGAGCCCCATCGACCGGGCCGTGCCGGCGATGATCTTCTCGGCCGCCTCGATGCTGGTCGCGTTGAGGTCGGGCATCTTGGTCTGCGCGATCTCGCGGACCTGGGCCATGGTCACCGAGCCGACCTTGCTGGTCAGCGGCTCGCCGCTGCCCTTGGCCACGCCAGCGGCCTTCTTGAGCAGCTCGGCGGCGGGCGGGGTCTTGGTCACGAAGGAGAACGAGCGATCCTCGTAGATCGTGATCTCCACCGGGACGACGTTGCCCCGCTGGGACTCGGTCGCGGCGTTGTACTGCCGGCAGAAGTCCATGATGTTGACGCCGTGCGGGCCAAGCGCGGTGCCGACCGGCGGGGCCGGGGTGGCCGCGCCCGCCTGCAGCTGCACCTTCACAACCGCAGCGATCTTCTTCTTCCGTGGGGCCATCTGTTCGGGTTCCTGTTCCTTACCTGGGCGTGATGCGGATCAGATCTTGGCGACCTGATCGAAGGAGAGCTCGACCGGGGTCTCCCGGCCGAAGATGGAGACGAGCACCTTGAGCTTCTGGGTGTCCGGGTTGACCTCGTTCACCGTGGCGGGGAGGGTGGCGAACGGGCCGTCCATCACGGTAACGGATTCGCCCGGCTCGTATTCCACCGAAGACCGGCGCACCTCGGCCGGCGACGCCGCCTTCGCCTCCGGCTCGGGGGCGAGCAGCGTGGCCACCTCGTCCAGGCTCAGCGGTGACGGCCGGCTGGACAGGCCGACGAAGCCGGTCACCCCAGGCGTGTTGCGCACCGCGGCCCAGGACTCGTCGGTCAGGTCCATCCGGACCAGGATGTAGCCGGGCAGCACCTTCTCCGAGACCTGCTGCCGCTTGCCGCCCTTGATCTCGGTCACCTCGTGTACCGGGACCTCGATCTGGAAGATGTAGTCCTCCATGTTCAGCGACTGGGTGCGGCTCTCCAGGTTGGCCTTGACCCGGTTCTCGTACCCGGCGTAGGAGTGCACCACATACCAGTCACCCGGCTGCAGCCGCATCTCCGCCTTGAACATCGCGACCGGGTCATCGTCCTCGACCGCGGCGGCGCCCGCCTCGTCCTCGGCCGCTTCCTCCGCGGCCGCTCCGTCCCCGGCTTCGTCAGCCTCAGCCTCCTCAGCCTCAGCCTCAGCCTCGTCAGCGGTCTCCACCGCCTCGGGCCCGGCCTCGGCTGAACTGGCGGCCGCCTCGTCGGGCGTGGTCGCTTCGTCGGGCGTGGCAGCCGCGTCGGTCAGGTCGTCTGCCTGATCACTGACGTGCACTTGGAACTCGGACACGATAACTCTTTCTCTTCCGCTCGTGGCTGGCGGCGCATTCCCGGCCTAAACCCTTGGCTCCGGCCCTGTCCTGGACCCCAGCACCTGGACCATCCGGCGATGCCGTCCCCCGGCACTGGCATCCCGGCCGCAGCCTCCTAGGCGGCTCAGCCCAGGACCGCGGTCACCAGGTGGTAGAAGCCGAGGTCCAGCAGCGAAACGATCACCGCCATGATGACTACGAACGTCAGCGCCACGGTCGTGTAGGTGATCAGTTCATGGCGGGTCGGCCAGATCACCTTGCGCAGTTCGGCAACGACCTGACGGACGAAGAGCGCGGGAGTCGTCCGGCTGTCTTTAGCCGGACCGCCGGGCTGTGCCCGGCCCTTGGAGACCTCGCCTCGCGTCTGAGTCGCCATGTCCTCACCTGAACAACGCTGATTGGTGAACCAGCTGATACCACCAGCCCGCGCCAGGGCGCGGGCCGCTTACGCAGGGCAGGAGGGACTCGAACCCCCAACCACCGGTTTTGGAGACCGGGACTCTAGCCAATTGAGCTACTGCCCTCTGCTTACTCAACCTGCTTACTCAACCGTGTGCCTCAACCGTGTGCTGATGCCGTCCAGAGCCGCCTGCCGGCCCCTTGCGGGCGCAGCCGTCACCGGGCGGATCACCACCAGTCGATGAAGTCTACGTTGCCGCGGGCCCGGCGTCGAACCATGCCGGGTAAGCAATGAAAACTGCCGTCCCGTCCCGGGTGGGCCACCGGGTAATCGCGGTGCGGTCACTATCGGTGAGGTGCGACCATGGGGACATGACTTCAGCCCACCCGCGCATCTCCGCCCGCGTGTCCGCCATCGCCGAGTCCGCCACGCTGGCCGTGGACTCGAAGGCGAAAGCGCTCAAGGCGGCGGGCCGCCCGGTCATCGGGTTCGGGGCGGGCGAGCCCGATTTCCCCACCCCCGGCTACATCGTCGAGGCCGCCCAGCGGGCCTGCGCCGAGCCCCGGTTCCACAAGTACACGCCCACGCCCGGGCTGCCCGAGCTGCGCGAGGCGGTCGCGGCCAAGACCGTGCGCGACTCCGGGTACCAGGTCAAGGCGGGCCAGGTGCTGATCACCAACGGCGGCAAGTTCGCGGTGTACCAGACGTTCGCCACGCTGCTGGACCCGGGCGATGAGGTGCTGCTGCCCACGCCGTACTGGACCACCTACCCGGAGGCCATCCAGCTGGCCGGGGGCGTCCCGGTGCCGGTGCTGGCCGACGAGCGGACCGGCTACCGGGTGTCCGTGGACGACCTGGAGGCCGCCCGCACCGAGCGCACCAAGCTGCTGCTGTTCGTGTCCCCGTCCAACCCGACCGGCGCGGTCTACCCGCCGGACCAGGTCGCCGCGATCGGCCAGTGGGCCGCCGAGCACGGGCTGTGGGTGGTCACCGACGAGATCTACGAGCACCTGGTCTACGGCGATGCCCAGTTCTCCTCGATACCGGTGATGGCGCCGGAGGTCGCGGACACCTGCGTGGTGCTGAACGGGGTGGCCAAGACGTATGCCATGACCGGCTGGCGGGTCGGCTGGATGATCGGCCCGGCCGACGTGATCAAGGCGGCCACCAACCTGCAGTCGCACGCCACCTCCAACGTGTCCAACGTGGCCCAGGCGGCGGCGCTGGCGGCCGTGTCCGGCGACCTGGCCGCGGTGGCCGAGATGCGGGCCGCGTTCGACCGCCGCCGCCAGACCATGACCAGCATGCTGAACGAGATCCCTGGCGTGGTCTGCCCGCTGCCGGAAGGGGCGTTCTACTGCTATCCCTCGGTCAAGGGGGTGCTCGGCAAGCAGCTGGCCGGCCAGCGCCCAGCCACGTCGGCTGAGCTGGCCGAGGTCATCCTGGAGCACGCGGACGTGGCGGTGGTGCCGGGCGAGGCGTTCGGCACGCCGGGCTACTTCCGGCTGTCCTGCGCGCTGGGCGACGACGATCTGGCCGAGGGAATCAGCCGGATGGGCAAGCTGCTCAGCGAGGCGCATTGAGTGACCGGGCGGGCTGATGCCGCGGTCGATCGCCACACTGCCCAAGGCGCACCTGCACCTGCACTTCACCGGGGCGATGCGGCACGCGACCCTGGTCGACCTGGCCGCCCGGTACCGGGTGCACCTGCCCGAAGCGCTGACCCGTGACTGGCCGCCCCGGCTGAGCGCCGCGGACGAGCGCGGCTGGTTCCGCTTCCAGCGGCTGTATGACATCGCGCGGTCGGTGCTGCGCACCCCGCAGGACGTGCGCCGGCTGCTGCGCGAGACCGCGGAGGACGAGCGGGCCGAGGGGTCCGGCTGGCTGGAGATCCAGATCGACCCGTCCGGCTACGGGCCCCGCTTCGGCGGCCTCACCCCGACCGTCGAGCTGGTGCTGGACGCGGCGCACGCGGCGGCCACGGCCACCGGGGTGGGCATCGGCCTGATCATCGCGGCCAACCGGACCAAGCACCCGCTGGAGGCGCGGACGCTGGCCCGGCTGGCCGCGCAGTACGCGGGCCGCGGGGTGATCGGGTTCGGGCTGAGCAACGACGAGCGGCGTGGCGCCGCGGCCGAGTTCGCGGCGGCGTTCCGCATCGCGGCCCGGTCCGGGCTGCTGCTCACACCGCATGGTGGTGAGCTGTGCGGCCCGGCCAGCGTCCAGGCCTGCCTGGACGACCTGCATGCGGACCGGATCGGGCACGGCGTGACCGCGGCGGGCGACGCCGAGCTGACCAAGCGGCTGGCGGCCGGCAAGATCACTCTGGAGGTCTGCCCGGCGTCCAACGTGGCCCTGGGGGTGGCCCCGGACGCCGCGGCGGTGCCGCTGGGCACGCTGCTCGGCGACGGGGTGCCGGTGGCGCTGGGCGCCGACGACCCGCTGCTGTTCGGGTCCCGGCTGGGGGCGCAGTACGAGATCGCCCGCCGGGCGCATGGCCTGCCCGACGACCAGCTGGCCGAGCTGGCCCGGATGGCGGTGCGCGGCTCGGCCGCGCCGCCGCAGACCGCCCGGCGGCTGCTGCGGGGCATCGACGCCTGGCTGGCCAGCCCCAGCTAGCCAGCACGGCTAGCTCAGCTAGCTCAGCGTCTCCTCGGCGGACAGGTGGTGCTGCCCGGCCGCCGCCTTGGCCTGCTCGACCACGTGCGGCGCACGATGCGACAGGACCACGATCCCGGCGATCATGACCAGCAGCGCGGCCACTTCCATGGTGATGTTCAGCGCGCCGCCGCTGATCGTCTCGTCCAGCAGCCCGACCGCCAGCGCGATCGAGACCAGCGGGTCGACCGCGGTGATCACCGCGAGCACCGGGCTGACCAGGATGCCGGCCTGGTAGGCGCTCTGGTTGAGCAGGAAGCCGAGCGGGCCGACCACGACGGCCGCGTACAGCGGCCACTGGTACGGCAGGTGGCTGAGGCCGCCGTGCCAGCCGCCGGACAGCAGCTTGAGCACGAACGCGGTCACCCCGTAGGAGATCCCGCAGGCCAGCGCCAGCATGATCGGCCGCAGCGTGCGGTGGCCGGTGGCCGCCACCAGCAGGCAGATGGCCAGCGCCGCGCCGTACGCGATGGCCAGCGGTATCGCGTCCACCGGCGGCACAGTGGCCACCCCGCCGTGCGGCCGGGCCACCGCGAGGAACAGGGCCAGCCCGCCCGCGCAGCACAGCACGCCGAGCAGGATTTCCCAGTCCGGCCACCGGTGCCGGAACGCGGACCCGATCAGCGCCGCGAAGATCAGGTCGCAGACCAGGATCGGCTGGACCAGGGCCAGCGCGCCGTAGTGCAGCGCCACGATCTGCAGGATGACGCCGGTGATGTTGAGCACGATCGCGATCAGCCACAGCGGGCGGCGCAGCAGGTCGATGATCAGGCGCACCGACAGCGGGTTGTTCCGCGCGCTGACCTGCTTCGTGCTGCGCTGCTCGAGCACGGCCGCGGTGCCGTCGTTGACCGCGTTGGCGAGGGCCGCGACGACGGCCTTGACCGGGAACCCCACAGGCCGGCCGTTCCCGGTCAGCGATCAAGTAAAACGTTGACCCGCGGCCAGGCCCGGGCGATCTGGGACGAATCAGGCCACGCCACTGCGCCAGGTGGGCAGGATCTCGTCGATGAGCGCCTCGGTCTCCGGGGCCATCTGGGGCAGCACCTCGTCCAGCGCGGTCCGGGCGCACAGCTCGTCCACCACGGCCCGGACCAGGTCGGGCCGGCCCGCCGCCTGCGCGGCCCGCAGCAGGTCCCGCCAGAGCAGCTCATCGTCGAACGCGAGGCGCAGCCCAGCCCGGGCCGCGTCCATCGCGCCCTGGGTGTCGCCGCCCGCCAGCCGGACCGCGGCCAGCCGGTGCGCCGCGTCGGCGACCTGGGCGGCGGCCTCGAATTCCAGGTCGCTGGTGGCCAGCCAGGCGTACCGCACCGGCGGGCGGCCGTCGAGCAACTGGCCGCGCACCAGGTCCAGGGCCCGGGTCAGATAGCTGGCCTCGGCCGAGCTGCCCGGCGAGGCCAGCCCGGCGCTGCCGATCAGGGCCCGGAACACGTGCCAGTCCACCCGGACCCCGGAGCCGAGCCGCAGGCGGCCGGCCGCGTCCTCGGCCAGATGCGGCCGGCCGATGCCGTCGGTGCCGAGCCAGTCCTGGGCCGCCGCCAGGGCCGCGTCGAGCGCCCGGCTGTCGGTGCCGCGCGGCCAGATGGCGGCCTCCACCGCGTTGCGGTGCACCCCGCCCGGGTGCAGGGCCAGGAACACGACCACCTCGGTGACCAGGCCGACCAGATCCGGTTCGAGCACGCCAGGGGCACGGACCGAGACCGGGCCGAGGATGGCGATGTCCACCGGGGTGTCGTGGCCCGGATCGAGCTGTTCCGGCGGCGCCGCGTCCGGGGTGGGAGGGGCCAGCGGGGCGCCGTCCAGCTGGCCCGCCGTCTCGAACAGGTCCAGCACCGCGTCGTACTCCCGGGCGGGCAGCAGCTGGGCCTGCACATCGAGGCCGAGCAGGTCGGCCAGGAGCCGCCCCTCGGGGGTGACTTCCCAGGTCCAGGAGCTGCCCGGGACGTCGCCAGCGACCACATAGCCGGCCACGGACTCGTGCCGGGCCGCGGCCAGCGCGAGCAGCCGGGTGCGCTGGCCCAGCGTCGGCGGGATCGCGCTGATCAGGTAGTGCGGCGGCCAGGTGGCCGGGTCATGGGCGGGTGGCCCGCCGGATCCGGGCCCCACGGCCGCCGCCATCGCACCGGCGGCCGCCGCGGCCCGGGCCTCCATCGCGGGCAGCGCCTCGTCCAGCGTGTCCACCGTGACCACCCGGTCGGGCGCGATGTCGGCCAGTTCCGGGCCCAGGCCCACCAGGGTCAGCTGCATCTCGTCCGACCAGCGGTTGGTGGCCAGCTCCAGGGCCATCGCCGACAGCACGGCGGTGACCATGGGCTCGGCGCCGGCGACCGAGATCAGCCCCTGCGCGGCGGCCAGGTCGACCAGCACCCGCCCGGCGCCGTCGGTGCCGAGGGTGACCAGGCCGGGGAACAGCTGTGGCTCCAGCTCGGCCTGGTCCAGCTCGACCTGCGGCAGCGCGGTGGCCGGCAGCCGCCACACCTGGCCGTCGCCCACCGCCGTCCAGGGCGCCGGCGCGTCCAGGTCCGCCGGGGCGACCCACAGGTCCAGGTTCTCCTGGCTCAGATGGGCGGCGAACACGGTGGGCCGGGCCCGCCAGGACTGGGCCAGCACGTGCGACAGGTGGCGCAGCCCGGCGTCCAGCAGCCGGCTGGACGGCTCGTCGGCCGCGTACCGCATGGCTGCCTCGGCCAGGGCCGGCTCCGGTTCCGGCCCGGCAATCTTTCTTCCGAACGCCCGCTGCCACAGTTGCTCGCGACGCCGCCGCCCAAGGGCGGCCAGGACCGCGCTGGACAGCAGGGCCGCCGCGGCCAGCTCGTGTGGGTACCACGGCACGGCGCCGGCCGGGCGGATGACAGCGGTGGCGGGACGGCTTGGCGCCGCGAACCCGGTCCGGCTATCCGCGCCGGTGAGGCTGGCCAC
>Ga0335083_10011422_pt1 | contig 10656 bp, 12 predicted proteins | sample Lox_Sample_42_FD_206716 | JGI IMG/M metagenome (GOLD analysis project Ga0335083, IMG submission 206716) | Soil microbial communities from Loxahatchee National Wildlife Refuge, Florida, United States - Lox_Sample_4.2 | ecosystem: Environmental > Terrestrial > Soil > Wetlands | place: USA... | reverse complement strand
TGGTGGCGGGCACCACCGTCATCATGTGGATGGGCGAGCTGATCACCGACCGCGGCGTCGGCAACGGCATGTCGGTGCTGATCTTCACCACGGTCATCTCGGTCATCCCGGGCGAGCTGCTGGCCATCTACCGGGACAAGGGCGTGTTCTACGCCGCCGTCGCCCTGGTCGTGGTGGTCGCCATCATCGCGTTCATCGTGTTCATGGAACAGGCCCAGCGCCGTATCCCGGTCCAGTACGCCAAGCGCATGGTGGGCCGCCGCATGTACGGCGGCACCTCGACCTACATCCCGATGAAGGTCAACCAGGCGGGCGTCATCCCGGTCATCTTCGCCTCGTCGCTGCTGTACATCCCGACCCTGGCCTCCCAGCTGTTCGGCAGCCAGACCCACCCGCAGGGCTGGGTCAACTGGGTCGACAGGTACCTGGTGCGGGGCGACTCGGTCGTCTACTCGGCCGCCTTCTTCATCCTGATCGTCGGGTTCACCTACTTCTACGTGTCGATCACCTTCAACCCGACCGAGGTGGCCGACAACATGAAGAAGTACGGCGGGTTCATCCCGGGCATCAGACCCGGACGGCCGACCGCCGAGTACCTCCAGTACGTGCTCAGCAGGCTCACCGCGCCGGGCTCGGTCTACCTCGGCATCGTCGCGCTGTTCCCGCTGGTGGCGCTCGGCGCCATCGGAATCGGTCAGCAGTTCCCGTTCAGCGGCGTCAGCCTGCTGATCATGGTCGGCGTCGGCCTGGACACGGTGAAGCAGATCGAGAGCCAGTTGCAGCAGCGCAACTATGAGGGTTTCTTGCGATAGTGCGCATCGTCCTCGTCGGGCCCCCCGGTGCGGGCAAGGGGACACAGGCCCAGTTCATAGCTTCACACCTGGCGATCCCGAGGATCTCGACAGGTGATATTTTCCGGTACAACGTCACCAACAACACCGACCTGGGCCGCCAGGCCAAGGAGTTCATGGACCGGGGCGACCTGGTGCCGGACGAGGTGACGGTGGCGATGGTCCAGGATCGGCTGGGCGAGGACGACGCCCAGGAGGGCTTCCTGCTCGACGGCTTCCCGCGGAATGTCCCGCAGGCCGAGACGCTGAAGAAGATGCTGCTTAAGTGGGACGTCAAGCTCAGCGTGGTGCTCGAGCTGGTGGTGGACGAGGACGAGGTGGTGCGGCGGCTCTCCGGGCGCCGGACCTGCCGCCGCTGCGAGCGGGTCCAGCACGTGCTGTACGACCCGCCCGCCCGCAAGGGCATCTGCGACGACTGCGGTGGCGAGCTCTTCCAGCGGGACGACGACTCCGAGGAGACCATCAGGCACCGGCTCGAGGTCTACGCCGAGCAGACCGCCCCGCTGATCTCCTTCTACGCCGACGAGAACATCCTGATCGGGATCGACGCGACCGGCCCGGTGGAAGAGATCACCAGCCGGGCCATGGCCGCGCTCCGCCCGTTCGTCCGCTGAGAACTACGAAGGTCCGCTCTGGCGATGTGGCGTGGTGGTATGAGCATCGAGATCAAGACACCGGAACAGCTCGCGGTGATGCGCGAGGCCGGCCTGGTGGTGGCGCGCACCCTGGACGCGCTGGCCGCGGCGGTCAAGCCCGGCGTCACCACCGCCGAGCTCGACGAGCTCGCCGAGGCGGAGATCCGCGCCGCGGGCGCGACCCCGTCCTTCAAGGGCTACCACGGGTACCCGGCGGTCATCTGCACGTCGGTGAACGAGGAGATCGTGCACGGCATCCCCAGCCCCCGGCGGATCCTGCGGGATGGGGACATCATCTCGATCGACTGCGGCGCCATCGTCCGCGGCTGGCACGGGGACGCCGCCCGCACCGTCGGCGTGGGGACCATCTCGGCCGAGCACGCGAGCATGCTCCAGGCCTGCGAGGTCGCCCTGTGGCAGGGGCTCGCCCAGGCGCGGGCCGGCGGCCGCCTCGGTGACATCTCGCACGCGGTGGAGGCCAGCGTGGCCGCCTCAGGGTCTTACGGCGTGGTCGAGGAGTACACCGGGCACGGGATCGGCAGCGCGATGCACATGGACCCGCCGGTGCCCAACTACGGGCGCCCCGGACGGGGGCCGCGGCTGCGGCCAGGTATGGCCCTGGCCATCGAGCCGATGGTGATGCTGGGCGGCTCGGAGACGGTCCTGCTCGGGGACGACTGGACGGTCATCACCGCCGACGGGAGCTGGGCCGCGCACTTCGAGCACACGGTCGCGATCACCCCGGACGGGCCGTGGGTGCTGACCGCGGCAGACGGCGGCAAGGAGGGGCTGGCCCAGGCGGGGGATCCGGCAGAGTAATACTAGGAAGTAGGACAAGCCGATCTAAGAAGGTGCCAGGTGCCTGGTGACCCGCGAATCCGCGCCTCGGACGCGGATCGCGACCGCGTCGCCTCGCTGCTGCGCGAGCACCACGCCGCGGGCCGGCTGACCGCCGAGGAATTCCACGAGCGGATGGACAGCGCCCTGGAGGCCAAGACCCTGGGTGAGCTCGACGAGCTGATGACCGACCTGCCCGCCATCGACCTGTACCAGTTGCCCGACGCCTCGCTGCGCCGCGGCCCGACCCGGCCGGGACAGTCGCTGCTGCCGGCCGACCAGGGCAGCCACGGCGGCCCGGCCAGGTTCACCCCGGGCACCGTGGCCATGGGGGCGTGGGCCGTAGTCACCTCGGCCATGGTCGCCATCTGGGCGGTCGCCGCCGTGGTCGGCGGCGGCACCTGGTTCCCCTGGTGGGCGCTGATCGCCCTCCCCTGGATCTGGGCCATCATCCGCCGCTCCCAGCACCCAGGCGACTGAGCCCCTAGGGACTAAGCGCCCCGGCGACGGGCACGGCCCGGGAATACCGGCGGGGCCTGGAGTGTCTTACAACCTAGGCGCAACCTGGGCGGTTCGCGTCCGGGCGCAGGGTCGAGTACACTCGTCTCCGGCCCATCTGCCGGGTTCTACCCGGCCGGCGGTCGGGGGATCGCTTACGCGACCACGATACCGGCCCTCCAGGTTTTCCGTTCCGCTGGCGACAAGCCAGCATGGGCGTGAGCCAGGCGGGCAGGGTTGCCGCCCAGGATGGTATGGCCAGCTCCGTACGGCTCTCACGGCAGTACGGGCTAGCCCTGCTAGCCAACGACCAGACCGCGCTCCGGCGCGGGCCAATAACGACAGAAGTGAAGCGCGGAGGACATGCCCAAGAAAGACGGCGCCATCGAGATTGAGGGCACGGTTGTCGAGTCGCTCCCGAATGCCTTCTTCCGGGTGGAGCTGGACAACGGGCACAAGGTTCTCGCTCACATCAGCGGGAAGATGCGGATGCACTACATCCGCATCCTGCCCGACGACCGGGTGGTCGTAGAGCTCAGCCCCTACGACCTCAGTCGCGGGCGGATCGTGTACCGATACAAGTAATCACAGGCAAGCAGGACAGATTTAGTGGAGCTGGCACCGTGAAGGTCAAGCCGAGCGTCAAGAAGATCTGCAGCAAGTGCCGGATCATCCGTCGGCACGGCCGCGTCATGGTCATCTGCACCGACCCGCGGCACAAGCAGCGGCAAGGCTGACGCAAGAAAACAAGTAAAGACGCGCACCGCAGGCAGCCCGTTAGCGGCTGCGACCCCCGGACGGAGGCCGGGGCCACGTCCGGGCAGGGCGTGGGGGCGGCGCGAAGCACCTCCGCGAGACGAAGGAGAACTGCCCGCACATGGCCAGGCTTTCTGGAGTGGACCTGCCCCGCGACAAGCGGGTCGAGATCGCACTCACCTACATCTACGGCATCGGCCGGACGAGGGCCCTGCAGACGCTGGAAGCGACCGGCGTCAGCGGCGACACCCGGGTGCACAACCTGACCGACGAGGAGCTGATGAAGCTCCGCGACTGGATCGACGCCAGCTACCAGGTCGAAGGTGACCTGCGCCGCGAGGTCCAGGCCGACATCAGGCGCAAGGTCGAGATCGGCTGCTACCAGGGGATCCGCCACCGCCGCGGGCTTCCGGTGCACGGGCAGCGGACGCAGACGAACGCGCGTACCCGCAAGGGCAAGAAGAAGACGGTGGCCGGCAAGAAGAAGGCCGGCAAGAAGTAGTCCGTACCGCGGATCGATCACCTCGTTAGGAAGCCACGAAAGATATGCCGCCAGCAAAGAGCCGCAGCCAGGCCGCCAAGAAGGTGCGCCGCAAGGAGCGGAAGAACGTCGCTCACGGGCACGCCCACATCAGGAGCACGTTCAACAACACGATCATCTCGATTACCGACCCGGCCGGAAACGTGATCTCGTGGGCCTCCGCGGGGCAGGTCGGGTTCAAGGGCTCGCGCAAGTCGACGCCGTACGCCGCGCAGATGGCAGCCGAGGCGGCCGCCCGCCGCGCGATGGAACACGGCATGCGCAAGGTCGATGTCTTCGTCAAGGGCCCGGGTTCTGGCCGGGAGACCGCCATCAGGTCGCTGCAGGCGACCGGTCTTGAGGTCGGCTCGATCCAGGACATGACCCCCGTCCCGCACAACGGCTGCCGGCCGCCCAAGCGCCGCCGCGTCTGAGCCGACCCAAGGAGATAGCGACAGATGGCTCGATACACAGGCCCGGACTGCAAGCTGTGCCGCCGGGAGAAGACCAAGCTCTTCCTGAAGGGCGCTAAGTGCGACTCGCCGAAGTGCCCGATCGAGATCAGGCCTTACCCGCCGGGCGAGCACGGCCGGAACCGGCCCAAGGAAGGCGACTACCTGACGCAGATCCGGGAGAAGCAGAAGGCCCGCCGGATCTACGGCATCCTCGAGCGCCAGTTCCACGGCTACTACGTAGAAGCCTCCCGCAAGCACGGCCGGACCGGCGAGACCATGCTCCAGCTGCTCGAGCGGCGCCTGGACAACGTCGTGTTCCGGGCCGGCTTCGCCAAGAGCCGTGATATGGCCCGCCAGCTGGTCACGCACGGCCACTTCACGGTGAACGGGAAGAAGGTCGACATCCCGTCCTACCGGGTCAGTGAGAACGACATCATCGAGGTCCCGGCCAAGTTCCTCGAGATGACGCCGTTCGTCGTCGCCCGGGCCGAGGCCGGCGAGCGCACCGTGCCGGCCTGGCTCGAGGTGGTCCCGGACAAGATGCGGGTCCTGGTGCACGCGCTGCCCGTCCGGGCGCAGATCGACACCCAGGTCCAGGAACAGCTCATCGTCGAGTACTACTCGAAGTAATCAATGGCAGGCCTCGATGGCCTGCCATTGATGCCCACCCTCGTCCTTCCGGGGGCCTCGCCCTTTGAGGCCCCCGGCCAGGGGGTCATAGGGGGGCGGGCAGCCCCCCTATACGGGGGGTCCCCGGGGGGCGGAGCCCCCGGGGAAAACACTGCGACGTCATATAGCGGTCGTCGCGGAAAGGAAGATCAATGCTCATCGCTCAGCGCCCCTCACTTGCCGAGGAGCAGGTAGACGAGTACCGGTCCCGGTTCGTGATCGAGCCGCTGGAGCCGGGTTTCGGTTACACCATCGGCAACTCGCTCCGGCGCACGCTGCTGTCCTCCATCCCGGGGGCGGCCGTCACCAGCATCAGGATCGAGGGTGTCCTGCACGAGTTCTCCACCGTGCCCGGGGTCAAGGAGGATGTCACCGACATCATCCTGAACCTCAAGGAACTGGTGGTGTCCTCCGAGCACGACGAGCCGGTCGTCATGTACCTGCGCAAGCAGGGTCCTGGCGAGGTGACCGCGGCCGACATCGCGCCGCCGGCCGGCGTCGAGGTGCACAACCCCGAGCTGCACGTCGCCACCCTGAACGCCAAGGGCAAGCTCGAGATGGAGCTCACCGTCGAGCGCGGCCGGGGCTACGTCTCGGCCACCCAGAACAAGCAGCCTGGCCAGGAGATCGGCCGGGTGCCGATCGACTCCATCTACTCGCCCGTGCTGCGGGTCACCTACAAGGTCGAGGCCACCCGCGTCGAGCAGCGCACCGACTTCGACCGGCTCATCCTCGACGTCGAGACCAAGCCGTGCATGCGGCCACGGGACGCGGTGGCGAGCGCCGGCAAGACCCTGGTCGAGCTGTTCGGCCTGGCCCGGGAGCTCAACGTCGACGCCGAGGGCATCGACATCGGCCCGTCGCCGACCGACGCCGCGCTGGCGGCCGACCTGGCGCTGCCGATCGAGGACCTCAACCTCACCGTGCGCTCGTACAACTGCCTCAAGCGCGAGGGCATCCACACGGTGGGCGAGCTCGTCGGCCGCAGCGAGCAGGACCTGCTCGACATAAGGAACTTCGGCGCCAAGTCGATCGAGGAAGTCAAGCAGAAGCTCGTTGACATGGGTCTCTCGCTCAAGGACTCGCCGCCCGGGTTCGACCCGAGCAGCGCCGTCGGCGCCTACGGCGACGACGACGAGAGCTACGTGGAGACCGAGCAGTACTGACGTGGCACCGCGCCACGGATAACAAGGAGAGGTCCGTATGCCCACGCCCACCAAGGGCCACCGCCTGGGCGGCAGCCCGGCTCACCAGCGGCACATCCTGGCGAACCTGGCCACGGCGCTGTTCCAGCACGGCCGGATCACCACCACCGAGGCCAAGGCCAAGCGGCTGCGCCCGGTCGCCGAGCGGCTGATCACCTTCGCCAAGCGCGGCGACATGCATGCCCGGCGCCACGTGCTGACCGTGGTCACCGACAAGGGCGTGGTGCATCAGCTGTTCACCGAGATCGCGCCGGAGTTCTCCGAGCGGGATGGCGGTTACACCCGGATCACCAAGATCGGTCCGCGCAAGGGCGACAACGCGGCCATGGCCGTCATCGAGCTGGTCCGGGGCGAGCCGGTCGCGGCCAAGCCGCGTCGCCGCGCCCGCCGGGCCGAGCCGAGGGCCGCGGCCGAGACCGCTCCGGCCCGGGGCACCGCGGCGGCCGCGGAAGCCGAGGTCGAGGCGGCCGAGGTAGCGGCCGAAGCCGATGAGGCGCCCGAGGCCCGCCAGGCCCCCGTGGTGCCGGAAGAGGGCGAGGCTGAGGACGTCGACGAGATCGCCGATGAGGCTGCGGACAGCGACGAGGAAGACGCCGAAGCCGACGACGAGCCGGCCAAGGACGCCTGACCCAGGTCCAGCTCGAGGTGGACCCGGAAGAGGAAGACCGGCTCGTTCGTTTCCGGATTGATCTTTCCTACGACGGGTCAGCCTTTTCCGGCTGGGCCGCCCAGCCCGGCAGGCGCACGGTCGAGGATGTGGTGGCCGCGGCACTCGGACGAGTGCTGCGGCTGCCGGTCCCGCCCAAGCTGACCGTGGCCGGCCGCACCGACGCCGGAGTGCACGCCCGCGGCCAGGTCGTCCACGTGGACCTGCCCGCGGGAGCCTGGCCGGATGCGGGGGGCCGGGTGGTGGCCCGGCTGGCCGGGGTGCTCCCGGCCGACGTCCGGGTGCGGGCCGCGGGCCTGGCGCCCGCCGGGTTCGACGCCCGGTTTTCTGCTCTGTGGCGCCGTTACGCGTATCGCGTCTGCGACGACGAGGCCGCCGCGGACCCCCTGCGCCGGCCCGAGACGCTGTGGCATTTCCGGCGACTCGACGTCCAGGCCATGAACGAAGCCGCCCGGCGCCTGCTGGGCGAGCATGATTTCGCCGCCTTCTGCCGCCGCCGCGAGGGCGCCACCACCATCCGCGCGCTGCGCGTCCTGGACTGGCGCCGCGACGACGACGGCATCGCGATCGCGACCGTGGTGGCCGACGCGTTCTGTCACAACATGGTCCGCGCCCTGGTCGGCGCGCTCCTCGCCGTGGGCGAGGGACGGCAGCCGCCCGCCTGGCCGGCCGCGGTGCTCGCCGCCGCCGTCCGCGATCCCGCCGTCCGCGTGGTCCCCCCGCACGGCCTGTGCCTGGAGGAAGTGGGCTACCCGCCCCCCGCCGAGCTAGCCGCCCGCGCCGCCGCCACCCGCGTCGTCCGCACCCGCATCCCTCTCCCCACGACCCCACCGGCCCCATGAACCCCACCGGCCCCATGACCCCCACCGGCCCTATGAGCCCCACCGGCACTGGTCACTATCCCCTTCAAACGACATGAATGTGACATCCATTCTGCTATAGCGACATGGATGTCACATTCATGTCGTAAGCGGACGCACCGTTCGGCCCCGGCGGCCTCACGAAGACCATTCATAACGAACGGGGTGCCTGTCACGCGGCTAGTCCTAGCGCCGCGTGGCTCCGGACCGCGTGAAAAGCGCCGCGTGGCGCCGGACCGGAGCGAGCTCCTGTGGCTACTGCTTGCCGGTGAGCATGCGGGTGCTCAGGTTGATGTTGGCGCTGCCGGTGATGATGTTGGTGGCGAACTGCTCGAGAGCCTGCCGCTGGTCCGTGCCCGACGGCGACTTCAGGTTGGCGTACTCGGCGTACACCAGGATCAGGTAGTGGCCCTTGATCTCGGCCTGAACCACCCCGGTGCCGTTGCCGAGCTTGCTGGTCGGCCCCTTCTTGCTGGTCAGCGGGGCGAGGATCTCCTGCGTGCTGGTGGCCTGGCCGGCCTTCTGCGCGGCGTTCACGCTGATCAGGTTCACCACGCCGACGGTGCCCATCATCTTGCCGTCGCCCGAGAGGTAGCTGGCCCGCGCCACCTGGCTGCAGTGGCCGGTCTGCAGCGCCGCCTGGAGGTCCGCACCGAACACCGCGAGCGAGCAGGTCTTGGTGATGCTGGCGGCGGTCCTGGTGTAGGACTTGCCGTTGAGCTCGAACTGCGGCGGGTAGAGCGCCGCGAGCGTCAGCGGCTGGGGATCCTGGGAGCGGCTCCCGATGTGCTGCCACCGGCCGAGGTTCTTGTCGAGGCCGTTGTCGGTCGGCGCGGTCGTGGGCAGCCGCAGCGTCGACGGGACCGGGGCGTTGACCCTCGCCTCGTACAGGTACTTCCAGCCGGCGAACCCGGCGGCGGCCGCGATTACGGCGGCTGCGGCGACCCAGGCGATCCGAGGCTGGAAGCGGCGCCGGTTCCGGTCGCCGCGGCGCCGGTCCGCCGGGGGACCGGCGGGCTGCGCGGCACGGTCAGCCGCCTTCGGGTCGAAGGTGAAGGTGTCATCGGACCGGTAGATGTCCGCCGTGTCCGCGGCCGCCGGGTCGGCCAGCGGCTCCGCGGGTGCGTGCCACTCGCTGAACGAACCACCAGGCGAACCGCCAGGAGCCTGTCCGCCGAACGAACCGCCCGGCGGCCCGGCGGCGGGGAAGCCGGCCGGCGGCGTCGGCGCGGCCGCGTAGGCCGAGCCGAGCACCGGGTGCGGCCCCGAGCCGGCCAGTCGCCCGGGTCCTGGCCCCGGACCGAGGGTCCGGTGCGCGCCGGTCCCTGGGGCCACGGCCGACTGGCCGCCCGTACCGGGGGGAACCCCGGGACCGGGCGGGAACGCCGGGCGGGCCCCGGTACCCGGCGGGAAGACCGGGCCGGTACCGGTACCGGTACCGGAGTCGATGAGCCGCTGCGGACCGGTGCCGGGACCGAGCACGCGGGACGGGCCGGTACCAGGGCTCGCGCCGGGCTGGCGCACCCGGCCGGGCAGCGGCCCGGTGGGTCCTGAGAAGGCGGAATCGCCCGGGGCGCCTTCCGGTGGCGGCCAGGTCGGCTGGCGGCGGGCGTCCGCGGCTCGACGGATGCGTCCCGCGCCCTGCTGATCCATATTCCTGAGGGTAGCGTTCTGTTCAGTTCCGGTATGGTGCTCGCGGAACTTTCCCGCCCTGTCGTATCCGCCTGGCGACGAACCGTGCTGACCGGACCACGTCGTGCCGGATAGCCGCTAGGATGAAGGGGTTCCCGCGGCGTCGCTTTGGCATCGCTGCGTGAGACGGAGTATGCTGCATTGGCGTCATGTGCGACGGGCATGCACGCGGTGTGCCTTCGTACGCGCGATTCGCGCGGCGCGGTGCGTCCGCGCGATGTACTGGCAAATGGTCTCCCAGGCCTTGATTTACCAGGCCGGGGATTACCAGCAGGGCGCCGTAGGCGGCCGTCACCAGCAGGTGCAGGCCAGGGAAGATCACGATACATACGCGAAGGCTCAGGACTGTGCGCACATTCAGCCCGAAGGACCGTGACATTACGCGGCAGTGGCATGTCATTGACGCTTCCGACGTGGTGCTCGGCCGCTTGGCCAGCCACGTGGCTGTGCTGCTCAGGGGCAAGCACAAGCCGATATTCGCGCCCCACATGGACACCGGTGACTTCGTCATCGTGGTCAACGCGGCGAAGGTGGCACTGTCCGGGAACAAGCTCGAGCAGAAGCACGCCTACCGGCACTCCGGCTACCCGGGCGGCCTGCGCGCCGTCTCGTACGCCAGCCTGATGGCCACCCACCCCGAGCGGGCGGTGGAGAAGGCGGTGCGCGGGATGCTGCCGAAGAACACTCTCGGCCGCAAGACGCTGAGCAAGCTCAAGGTGTACGCGGGGCCCAACCACCCGCACTCGGCGCAGCAGCCGCAGCCGTACGAGATCACGCAGATCGAGCAGTAGACAGAGCAGAGGAACACAAGCGTGTCTGAGCCCACTGGCGCAACCACCAGCGTCGAGGATGACGTCGAAGCCGCCGAGTTCTCGGCCGACGACGAGTTCGGCGGGGAGACCCCGTCGGAGTACACCACGGAATCCACGCAGGACGCGGGGGCGCGCGCGGTCGCGCGGCGCCCGGTGGTGACCGGCAACGCGGGGGGTACCGGCCGCCGCCAGGAGGCCC
>Ga0335083_10011420_pt1 | contig 10658 bp, 13 predicted proteins | sample Lox_Sample_42_FD_206716 | JGI IMG/M metagenome (GOLD analysis project Ga0335083, IMG submission 206716) | Soil microbial communities from Loxahatchee National Wildlife Refuge, Florida, United States - Lox_Sample_4.2 | ecosystem: Environmental > Terrestrial > Soil > Wetlands | place: USA... | reverse complement strand
AACGACGGGTTGCGGCCGAGCAGCCACGCCGGCGGCAGCTCGCCGAAGTAAGGGCGGGTGCGCTCGATCTCGCCGACGCTGACGTACGCGAACCACAGCGTCGGGCCGGCGGCGGGCGGAGGCTGCCGCAGCTGCGTCGGCTCCAGCACCACGGCGTCGAACGCTGCCAGCTCGTCGAGCGGCGGCGAAGCGCCGTAGTAGAACGCCAGCGCCGGCGCGGCGCGCGCCGCCTGCGAGAGCGCGCAGGCCAGGAGCAGGATCAGCGCGCCGGCTTTCAGCGTCCCCTCAGTCCGGGTAGCCGTCGGGGTTGGAGGACTGCCAGCGCCAGGCGTCGCGGCACATGTCCTCCATGCCGAAGCGCGCGCGCCAGCCGAGCTCGCGCCCGGCGAGCGAAGTATCCGCGTAAGAGGCCGCGGAGTCGCCGGGCCGGCGCGGCGCGATTTCGTACGGTACCGACTTGCCGGTGGCCTTCTCGAAGGCCTTCACCACCTCGAGCACCGAGTAGCCGCGGCCGGTGCCGAGATTGACCGTGATCGAGCGGTCGCGCTCGCGCAGGTAGCGCAGCGCCGCGAGGTGCCCGAGCGCCAGGTCGACGACGTGGATGTAGTCGCGCACGCCTGTGCCGTCGGGCGTGGCGTAGTCGCCGCCGAACACGCGCAGCTTCGGCCGCTTGCCGATCGCCACCTGGGTGACGTAGGGAAACAGGTTGTTCGGGATGCCGCGCGGATCCTCGCCGATGCGCCCCGAGGCGTGCGCGCCGATCGGGTTGAAGTAGCGCAGCGTGGCGTGCCGGAAGGAGGGGCGCGCGGCGGCGTGGTCGAGCAGGATCCGCTCGATCATGAGCTTGGTGCTGCCATAGGGATTCATCGCCTGCAGGCGATGGTCCTCCGTGAGCGGCAGCCGCTCGGGCTCGCCGTACACGGTGGCCGAAGAGCTGAACACCAGGCGCTCCACCCCTTGGCGCGCCATGGCGCGCAGCAGCACCAGGGTGCCGACGATGTTGCTGTCGTAGTACTCGAGCGGCCGCTCGGCCGACTCGCCGACCGCCTTCAGGCCCGCGAAATGGATCACCGCATCGACGCCGCCCTCGAACGCGCTCTCGAGCGCCGCGGCGTCGCGCAGGTCGGCGCGTATCAGGTCGATCCCGGCGCCCGGAGGCGAGAGCTCCCGCAGGCGTCCGAGGACCGACGCCTTCGAGTTCGAGAGGTTGTCCACGATCACCAGCCGCGTACCCTCGCGCGCCAGCTCCGCGCAGGTGTGCGAGCCGATGAAGCCAAGCCCACCGGTCACCAGGACGCGCTTCGAAGGACCTGATTTCACAGGGGTTTGATGCTAGCATGCGGGGGCGGTAACCTACCCCGGGGCCCTCGCAGAACTACGATGTCAACAAGCCCGCCACCGGCGGCGGCACGTGCCGCCACCCCGAGCATCGAGCAGGAGGAGCTGCGCGGCATCGCCCGCACCGTGGCCGAGATCCACTGGCTGCTGCTTATACTGGTGCTGCTCTATGTGATCTTCGGCGACGGCGATGGCGAAGCCGACGCCGCGGTGGAGGCCGCGCTGTTCTTCTACGCAGCGTTCATCATGGCGTTCCGCTACGCCAACTTCTACCGCCGCGAGTCGCGCTGGAAGGTGGCGCTCGAGACCTGGGCCATGATCGGGTTCATCACCTGGGTGCTGCGCTTCACCGGCGGCCTCGACAGCCCGCTGCTCAATACCTACCTGCTGCCGGTGATCACCTCGGCGCTGACGCTCGGCAAGCTCACCACGCTGTCCGAGGTGGCGCTGATCGCGGCCTGCGAAGTCTGGCTCGGCGGCAGCTTCTCGATGCACCGCCTGGCGTCGCTCGCCTTCCTCGGCGGCTTCGCGGCGCAGATCGCGCCTGTGATCCTCGTCGCCTACATCGTCACCATGTTCTCCTCCGACATCCGCTACGGGCTGAGCCGCGCCAAGCTGCTATCGGAGACCGACGAGCTGACCGGGCTGCTCAACATGCGCGGCTTCTCGATCGCCGCCAACCGCCTGTTCGGCCAGGCGCAGCGCTACAACCGCGCCGCCAGCGTGCTGATGATCGACTCGGACAACCTGAAGGCGGTCAACGACACGCACGGCCACGAGGCCGGCAACCGGCTGCTGCGCCAGCTCACGCGCCTGGTGCAGGCGGAGCTGCGCTACACCGACGTGCTGGCGCGTTACGGTGGCGACGAGTTCATCGTGCTCCTGCCCGAGACGCCGGCAGCCGGCGCGAAGGAGGTCGCCGAGCGCATCCGCGAGGCGGTCGCCGGCACCCCGCTGGAGATCGACCACAAGCGCATCGGCTGCACCGTAAGCGTGGGCATCGCCAGCTATCCCGGCGACGGCAACACGCTCGACGCGGTGGCGGCGCGCGCCGACCGCGCCATGTACGCGGCGAAGCAGGCCGGCCGCGACCGCGTCACGCAGTTCCAGCTGGCCTAGCGGCCGCGGCGAAGCCCGGCTCAGCCTCGAACGGCGAGGGCGCGCAGCAGCTCCGGGAATACCTTCGGCGTGGCCGCGGCGATCTCGCCGCTCTCCAGCCAGCCGGGCTCGCCGGCGAGGTCGCCGACCAGGCCTCCGGCCTCCTGGATCAGGAGCGCGCCGGCGGCCATGTCCCAGGCCGAAAGGCCCATCTCCCAGAACGCGTCGAGGCGGCCGGCGGCGACGTAGGCGAGATCGAGCGCCGCCGCGCCGGCGCGCCTCACGCCGGCGCTCGTCTGCATCATGCGCTTCAGCTGCCTGGCGTAGAAGTCGATGCGCGCCGTCTCCTTGAACGGAAAGCCGGTGCCGACGAGCGCGTCCCTCAGCTGCACGCAGCGCGAGACGCGGATGCGCCGGTCGTCGAGGAAGGCGCCGCGGCCCTTGGACGCGGTGAACAGCTCGTTGCGGCCCGGGTCGTAGACCACGCCATGGGCCATGGCGCCGCGGTGCTGCACCCCGATCGAGACGCAGTACTGCGGAAAGCCATGGATGAAGTTGGTGGTGCCGTCCAGCGGGTCGATGATCCAGAGGTACTCGGCACGCCCGCGCTCGCTGCGGCCGGACTCCTCCGCGAGGATGGCGTGATCCGGGTAGGCCTGCTGCAGCGTCTCGATGATCGCGGCTTCGGCGCCGCGGTCGACCTGGGTGACGAAGTCGTTGCGGTTCTTGACCTGCACGCGCAGCGCGCTGCGATCGAGCGCGGCCCGGTTGATGATCGCGCCGGCGCGGCGCGCCGCCTTGACCGCGGTATTGAGCAGCGGGTGCATGGGGCGCGTATTCTAGTACGGTGAACGCGGACCGAATCCGCATCGTGCTGTGCCGGCCGAGCCATCCCGGCAACATCGGCGCGGCGGCGCGCGCCATGAAGACGATGGGGCTGTCCGACCTGCGGCTGGTCAACCCGGAGCGGCCGGGAGCGCCGGACGACAGGTGGATGGCGACCAATGCCGTCGACGTTCTCGCCGCGGCGAAGACGCACGCCGGCCTGGAGGAGGCGATCGCCGACTGCGTCGCCGCGTTCGCGCTTTCGGCGCGCGCTCGCGAGTGGTCGCTGCCGGTGCTCGATGCGCGCGCCGCGGCGGCGCGCGCGGCTGCGATCGGCGGCCCGGTCGCGTTCGTCTTCGGCAACGAGCAAGCAGGACTCTCGAACGACGAGGTGCTCGCCTGCCAGTACCTGGTCAACATCCCCGCGAACCCGGAGTTTTCCTCCCTGAACCTGGCGCAGGCGGTGCAAGTCATGGCCTACGAGTTGTTCCTGACCGCGGAAAGGCGGGCGCCGGAAATGCGAACGGAGAAGCCCGCGACGGTCCACGACATCGAGGGTCTCTACGGCCACCTGGAGCGGGCGGCGGTGGCGAGCGGGTTCTTCGACCCGGCTTCGGGATCGAAGCTGCGCACGCGCTGGCGCCGCCTCTTCGCCCGCGTGCCCGACCTGGAGCGCGAGGAGGTGAACATCCTGCGCGGCCTGCTTAACGCGCTGCAGGATGCGCGGCGGGAATAGCGGCAGTGCTCGCCGGGAATAGTTGATCGGAATACTCGGGCAATCTAGAATGCCTTTCATGTTCAGAGATCTGCGTGAAGACATGGCGAGCGTGTTCGAGCGCGACCCCGCGGCGCGCTCTACCTGGGAGGTGCTCACCTGCTACCCGGGGCTGCATGCAATCTACGTCCACAGGCTGGCGCGCTGGTTCTGGATGCGGGGGCTGCGCTGGCTCGGCCGCCTCACCTCGCACTTCGGGCGCTGGGCGACGGGCATCGAGATCCACCCGGGCGCGAAGATCGGCCGGCGCGTGTTCATCGACCACGGCATGGGCGTGGTGATCGGCGAGACCGGCGAGGTGGGCGACGACTGCACCATCTACCAGGGCGTGACGCTCGGCGGCACGTCGCTGTATCGCGGCGAGAAGCGCCATCCGACGCTCGGCAAGGGCGTGGTGGTCGGCGCCGGCGCCAAGGTGCTCGGCGGCTTCACCGTCGGCGACGGCGCGCGCATCGGCTCCAACGCGGTGGTGGTGAAGGAAGTGCCGCCGGGGGCCACGGTGGTGGGCGTCCCGGGGCGGTTGGTGGGCGAAGAGGGCAAGGCCAGGCAGGCGCAGGAAGCGCGGCGGTTTGCCGCGTACGCCGTGGTGCAGGAGCAGGACGACCCGTACGCGAAGGCGATCCAGTCGCTGGTGGAGCACACGCACGAGCTCGAGCAGACTGTCGCTGCGCTCACCGCGCGGATCGAGACGCTGCAGAAAAAAATCGGCGAAGAAGAAGGGCGTCCGGATCATCTCCGCGCAATCAAGTAATTGATCCGGAAGGGTCTTTATACTTGATTGTTTCAGTCGGGCTTTGCTATACTTGAGCATCTTTATCAGGTATAGGCGGGTCACGCCATGAGACTCACGACGAAGGGCCGGTTCGCGGTCACCGCGATGGTGGATCTCTCCATGCGGCAGTCGCGTGGGCCGGTCACGCTTGCCGCGATCAGCGAGCGCCAGCACATCTCGCTTTCCTACCTCGAGCAGCTGTTCGGCAAGCTGCGCCGAGCCAAGCTCGTCAACAGCGTGCGCGGGCCCGGCGGCGGCTACAACCTCGCGCGCCCGGCGGGCGGCATCACGGTGGCCGAGATCATCGGCGCGGTCGACGAGCCGATCGACGCCACGCAGTGCGGCGGCAAGGAAAACTGCAACGACGACCGCCGCTGCGTCACGCACGACCTGTGGGCCACGCTCAACCAGAAGATGAACGACTATCTCAGCTCGGTCTCGCTCGCCGACGTGGTGTCGCACCAGCAAGGCAAGCCGGTGGCGGTGATCCGCAGCTTCCGGACGGAGGAGGCGCCGCAGGACAAGGTCGCCGCCTGATGAAGCCGTCGCTCAAGTTCCCGATCTACCTCGACTACTCGGCGACCACGCCGGTGGACCCGCGCGTGGCCGAGAAGATGATCCCCTTCCTCACCGAGCACTACGGCAACCCGGCGAGCCGCTCGCACGCGCTCGGCTGGAAGGCCGAGGAGGCGGTCGAGGCGGCGCGCGGCCAGGTGGCGGCGCTGGTTGGCTGCGACGCCAAGGACCTGGTGTGGACCTCGGGCGCCACCGAGTCGATCAACCTGGCGCTGAAGGGCGCCGCCGAGTTCTACAAGACCAAGGGCAAGCACCTGGTCACGGTCAAGACCGAGCACAAGGCGACGCTCGACACCATGCGCGAGCTGGAGCGCCGCGGCTTCGAGGTGACCTACCTCGACGTCGGCCCCGACGGCATGCTGGACCTGACGGCGCTGGCGGCGGCGATCCGCAAGGACACGATCCTGGTGTCGGTGATGATGGTGAACAACGAGATCGGCGTGATCCAGGACGTCGCGAAGATCGGCGAGCTGTGCCGCGCGCAGGGCGCGCTGCTCCACGTCGACGCGGCGCAGGCCACCGGCAAGTGCGACATCGACCTGGGCGCGCTCAAGGTCGACCTGATGTCGTTCTCGGCGCACAAGACCTACGGGCCGAAGGGCGTCGGCGCGCTGTACGTGCGGCGCCGGCCGCGCGTGCGCCTGGAGGCGCAGATCCACGGCGGCGGCCACGAGCGGGGCTTCCGCTCCGGGACGCTCGCCACGCACCAGATCGTGGGCATGGGCGAGGCCTACCGCCTGGCGAAGCTCGAGATGGCGGCGGAGCGCGAGCGCATCCGGGCGCTGCGCGACCGGCTGCTCGGCGGCATCCAGCGCATCGAGGAAGTGTTCGTCAACGGCGACCTCGAGCGGCGCGTGCCGCACAACCTGAACGTCAGCTTCAACTTCGTCGAGGGCGAGTCGCTGATCATGGCGGTGAAGGACATCGCCGTGTCGTCGGGCTCGGCGTGCACCTCGGCCTCGCTCGAGCCGTCGTACGTGCTGCGCGCGCTCGGGCGCTCGGACGAGCTCGCGCACAGCTCGATCCGGTTCACGCTCGGGCGCTTCACCACCGAAGAGGAGATCGACTACGCCGTCGACCACATCAACGCCAAGGTGGCGAGGCTGCGCGAGCTCTCGCCGCTGTGGGAGATGTACAAGGACGGCGTCGATCTCAACACCGTACAGTGGGCTGCACATTAGGAGAGACTCATGGCCTATAGCGACAAAGTCATCGATCACTACGAGAACCCGCGCAACGTCGGCTCGTTCGACAAGGCCGAGGGCGGGATTGGCACCGGCATGGTGGGCGCGCCGGCCTGCGGCGACGTCATGAAGCTGCAGATCAAGGTCAACAAGGACGGCGTCATCGAGGACGCGCGCTTCAAGACCTACGGCTGTGGCTCGGCGATCGCCTCGTCGTCGCTCGTCACCGAGTGGGTCAAGGGCAAGCGGCTGGACGAGGCCGAGGGCATCAAGAACACGCAGATCGCGGAGGAGCTGTCGTTGCCGCCGGTGAAGATCCACTGCTCGATCCTGGCCGAGGACGCGATCAAGGCGGCGATCGCCGACTACCGCAAGAAGCACGGTGCGGAAGCCGGGCCCGAGGCCGAGAAGAAGGTCGCCTGAATGGCCGTGACGCTGACCGAGAAGGCCGCGAGCCACGTCCAGGGCCATCTCGCGCGCCGCGGCAAGGGCGTCGGGCTGCGCCTGGGCGTGCGCACCTCGGGCTGCTCGGGGCTCGCCTACCGGCTGGAATACGCCGACCGGGTGGAGCCGGAGGACGTCGAGTTCGAGAGCCACGGCGTCAAGGTGGTGGTGGACAGGAAGAGCCTCGCGTTCATCGACGGCACCGAGCTCGACTTCGCGCGCGAGGGGCTGAACGAGGGCTTCAAGTTCAACAACCCCAACGTCAAGGACGAGTGCGGCTGCGGCGAGAGCTTCAACGTCTGAATTTCCCCAAGAACCACTTCGAACTCTTCGGCCTTTCCCCTGCCTTCGCGCTCGACCGGGACCGGCTCGAAGCCGCGTACCGCGGGATCCAGGCCCGCATCCATCCGGACCGCTTCGCGCAGGCGAGCGACGCAGAGCGTCGCGCCTCGATGCAATGGACCGCACAGGTGAACGAGGCCTACCGGATCCTGAGGACGCCCGTGCGGCGCGCGCGCTACCTGCTCGAGCTCAACGGGGTGGACGCGGGCCTCGAGACCGACACCGCGATGCCGCAGGAATTCCTCGTGCGGCAGATGGAGCTGCGCGAGCGGCTGGAGGAGGCGAAGGATGCCTCGGCGCTGGACCTGCTGCGGGAGCGCCTCTCTTCCGAAAGGCAGTCGATCGAGCGGCGCATCGCGCAGCGCATCGATCTGGAGAAGGATTATCCGGCCGCCAGGCCGCTGGTACGCGAGCTGATGTTCTTCGAGCGCCTCGGGGACGAAGTCGACGCCGCCTACGAGGCGCACGAGGCGTGATGGCGCTGTCCGGGGAGCGCTGATGGCGTTGGTCAAGGAGCGCTGATGGCGCTGTTCCAGATCGCCGAGCCGGGGCGCTCGCCCGAGCCGCACCGGCGGCGGGTCGCGGTCGGCATCGACCTCGGCACCACCAACTCGCTGGTGGCGGCGGTGCGCAGCGGCGCCGCCGCCGTGCTGCCGGACGAGCGCGGCCGGCCGCTGCTGCCCTCGGTGGCGCGCTACCTCCCGGGCGGGCGCGTCGAGGTGGGCCACGCGGCCCTGGCGCGCCAGGCCGAAGACCCGCGCAATACCATCGCCTCGGTGAAGCGCTGCATGGGTCGCGGGCTGAAGGATGTCGCGCATGCCGAGAACGCGCCCTATGATTTCGTCGACGCCCCGGGCATGGTGCAGATCCGCACCGCCGCGGGGGTGAAGAGCCCGGTCGAGGTCTCGGCCGACATCCTCAAGGTCCTGAAGACGCGCGCCGAGCTGTCGCTCGGCGGCGACCTCGCGGGCGCCGTGATCACGGTGCCGGCGTATTTCGACGACGCGCAGCGCCAGGCGACCAAGGATGCGGCGACGCTCGCCGGCCTCAACGTGCTGCGGCTGCTGAACGAGCCGACCGCGGCGGCGATCGCCTACGGTCTCGAGAACGCGTCCGAAGGCGTGTATGCGGTGTTCGACCTCGGCGGCGGCACGTTCGACATCTCGATCCTGCGCCTCGCCAAGGGCGTGTTCGAGGTAGTGGCGACCAGCGGCGACTCGGCGCTCGGTGGCGACGACTGGGACCAGCGCGTGTTCTGCTGGATCGTCGAGCAGGCGAAGCTTGCGCCGCTCGCCCCGCGCGACATGCGGCTGCTGCTGGTGAAGTCGCGCGAGGCGAAGGAGTACCTCACCGCGCACGACGAGGCGCGCGTCACCGCCAAGCTCTCGTCCGGCGAGCTGATCGACCTGACGCTCGACTCGGAGACCTTCTGCCGCATCACGCAGCACCTGGTGCAGAAGACGCTCGCCCCGGTGCGCAAGGCGCTGCGCGACGCCCGGCTCGGGGTCGACGACGTCGGGGGCGTAGTGATGGTCGGCGGCGCCACCCGCATGCCGCAGATCCAGCGCGCCGCGGCGGAGCTCTTCCGGCGCGAGCCGCTCAACAACCTCGACCCGGAGAAGGTGGTGGCGCTCGGCGCCGCGATGCAGGCCGACGTGCTCGCGGGCAACAAGCCGCAGGGCGAGGACTGGCTGCTGCTCGACGTGATCCCGCTCTCGCTCGGCATCGAGACCATGGGGGGGCTCGCCGAGCGCATCGTGCCGAGGAACACGACGATTCCCTGCGCCCGGGCGCAGGAATTCACCACCTTCAAGGACGGCCAGACCGGCGTGAGCATCCACGTGGTGCAGGGCGAACGCGAGCTGGTATCGGACTGCCGCTCGCTCGCGCGCTTCGACCTCAAGGGCATCCCGCCGATGACCGCCGGCGCGGCGCGCGTGCTGGTGACTTTCCAGGTGGACGCCGACGGGCTGCTCTCGGTATCGGCGCGCGAGAAATCGACCGGCGCGGAGGCCGCGGTGGCGGTGAAGCCCTCCTACGGGCTCGCCGACGCCGACATCGAGCGCATGCTGCGCGACTCCTACGAGCACGCGCGCGAGGACATGCACGCCCGGGTCCTGCACGAGCACCGCGTCGACGCGCAGCGGCTGCTCGACGCAGTGAGGACCGCTTTGACGGAGGATGGGGGTCTGCTCTCCAGGCAGGAAATTGCTTCCATAGTGGAAAGAGCGGACCAGCTCCAGAAAATCGTCGATTCCAATGACCCTCGGCCGATCAAGCAGGCGACCGAGGCGCTGAACAAGGCGACCGAGGAGTTCGCCGCGCGGCGCATGGACGCCGGCGTGCGGCGTGCGCTCGCCGGCAAGTCGATCGCCAAGCTGGATGCCTAGGCTCAAGGTGCTGCCGCACGCCGCCCTTTGCCCGCAGGGCGCGGAGTTCGAGGCCGAGAGCGGCGAGTCGATCTGCGACGCGCTGCTCGAGCACGGCGTCGACATCGAGCATGCCTGCGAGAAATCCTGCGCCTGCACCACCTGCCACGTGATCCTGCGCCAGGGCTACGAGTCGCTCGCCGACCCCGAAGAGAAGGAGGAGGACCTGCTCGACAAGGCCTGGGGGCTGGAAGCGACCTCGCGCCTCTCGTGCCAGGCGAAGGTGGCCGAAGCGGACCTGGTGATCGAGATCCCTAAGTACACCATCAACTACGAGCGCGAGGGAGGCGCCCGCAAATGAAGTGGACCGACTCGCGCGACATCGCCATCGCCCTCGCCGAGAAATTTCCCGACCAGGACCCGACCAGGATCAACTTCGTGGATCTGCGCGACAAGGCGATGGGGCTCGAAGGCTTCGACGACGACCCGAAGCGCTGCGGCGAGAAGATCCTGGAAGCGATCCAGATGGCCTGGATCGAAGAAGCGGGCTAGGAAAGCGCAGGTTGTCGTCCCCGCGAAAGCGGACCCATTTCTCGAATTCCCGATGGACCTCCGAACCCTCAGGCGTGTTTTGCTTTGCACGACGCTTGCAGCCGTACTAGCAGCGACGTACGCCAGCGGTGAGCCAAAAGGCAGGAACCAACCGGGAGCACGCTTCTCGGTCGTACAGGGCAAAGGCTGGTCGGTGTGTGAGAGCTACGCGGGCTTCCTGAACAGTCTGCCCGAGAGCGAACCGTTACCCTCGTGCCATCTAAGGCGAAATCCGAGCTTGAAGGAACTGGATTGGGAAACGCTGGACGTTCACAGCAATTTGCGAATGGTGTATTCGCTCGAATATCCGCCCTATCTGAACTCCCTGCACGCGGGACGCCGTA
>Ga0335083_10011419_pt1 | contig 10658 bp, 7 predicted proteins | sample Lox_Sample_42_FD_206716 | JGI IMG/M metagenome (GOLD analysis project Ga0335083, IMG submission 206716) | Soil microbial communities from Loxahatchee National Wildlife Refuge, Florida, United States - Lox_Sample_4.2 | ecosystem: Environmental > Terrestrial > Soil > Wetlands | place: USA: Florida... | reverse complement strand
GCAAAGGTTCCGGGGTCGGTCGTCGAAAACACGAGCGCCGAAGTTCCACCAACACCGCCGCTGAAGACGATCTCGTCAGCTTTCGCTGACACCGTGCAAGCCACGAGGAGAAGGAGCGGCATTGCAAACTTGATCAAGCGCATGATAGAACCCCCGGATCCGATGAATCGAGGCGCGCATCCCTCACAACGCGCGCACTGCTACCTGCGGGCCCTACGTGATCGCGTGCACGTTGCGGTCCGATCTCCCAACCTCGTCAAATCAATAGGATACAGCGGGAACAGGAGCCGGAGTGTGCAACGCCTTGCAGCTTTGCAGCAAGTTCGTTGTCTAGGCCCACCGGGGGCGCGGACTTCCTATCATCTGTAACGGTATGCTCCGAATCCTCACCATCTCGGCGTGGGGATTGATTTTGTTGGGGTTGTCGGCCGGGAGAAGGTATGGTACGTCCAGCGGAAAAAGTTTGCGCACTGGGGATAGGCGCGGAAGCAAATCCGAGTCTACTTACACAATTTAGGGGACTTACGGCTGGAATCATAATTGCTTGCCTGACAAGAGGTTTGACCAGTGTACGGCGAGCGTGAGGGTGCTCGCGGCTCGGCAATGATGGTGCTCAACAACAAGACCATGGGTCGCTTGCCGAGCATGGAACTGCAATCACCACAAGCTAAGTAGTTGCATTCGAGCAGCTTAGCCTGTGCTCGCGCCTGTAAGTGAGGGAGCCGTAGGTGTCTCCAAAGGAGAACACGAACCTTGCTCTTCAGACCAGCTGATGCACACGTCGAAGGCTCCTCTTGGTACGCGGCATACACGTTCGCGCGTCACGAAAAGCGGGTCGCTGAACAGCTGAGTTCCAGGGGCATCGAGTGTTTCCTGCCGATGTACAGCGCCTTGCACCGATGGAAGGATCGCAAGGTCACTTTGCAGCTTCCGCTTTTTCCGAGTTACGTGTTTGTGAGGCTGGAACCGCAGAATTACTCGCGTGTATTGCAGGTTCCAGGCGTCGCTAAGGTAGTTGGAACTTCTCAGCGGCCGACGCCGCTGCCGGATCGAGAAGTTCAAGTCCTCATGGACGCACGCGAGCTGAAGGTCCGGGCCGAGCCTTACCGTTTCCTGACGAGGGGCACGAGAGTGCGCGTGACGTCGGGATGCTTCGAAGGTGTCGAGGGTTTCGTATTGCGACGGAAGGGGCTGCAAGGGATTGTCGTCACGCTGCAGATGATTTCCTCTTCGTTCGTCCTGGATGTCGACGCGGCGGATTTGGAACCCGTTGGGGCCGTGAGACGAGTGCCGGCGCACCTGCCGCTGGTCCTGTCACTCAACGCATCGACCTGTTAACGACACAAATCATAGCGTCCCACTTGAGGAAGCAACTTACTTGCTCATGGCTAGGAGAACTGTGAACATCTGCGCGCGCGACTGCGGATTTGCCGCCCTTACTGTAATTGCTCGAGTGCTCGTGTTTGCGTTGCTCGCGATGACGAGCGTTCACGCGCAAGAGGGCGCGGCTCCGTCGCAGGATCCCACCGCTGCGCCGGGTCCAGTGGTCCAGTCGCAAGGCGCACAGCCGGCAGACAGCCGGGCGACGCCTAGCGCAGGCGCGATTCCGGTCGTCACGGATACTCGGCCTGACAATGGTTCTCGCATGCCAGCCGCCGATCAGACCGCTCCGACTGCGGAACCGGATTTGAAGCATTCGCCCGCCACTGCACCCAGGCAGGATCCGCGCTATCACATCGGTCCCGGCGATGTGCTGGCGATTCACGTCTTCGACCGGCCAAATCTTTCACGGGATGAAATACGTGTTGATGCGATGGGTATGATCCGGCTGCCGCTGATCAGCGAAGTGAAAGCCGCATGTCTCGCGGAGAATGAACTGGCTGACGTACTGGCGCAGCAATACTCGGTGTACCTGAAAGATCCGCAGATCGACGTATTCGTGAAAGATTTCAGCTCTGAGCCGGTCGAGGTGAATGGAGCAGTTCAGAAGCCAGGCGCGTTTCAGTTGGAGCGGCAAGTTCGCTTGCGGGAACTGCTGATGATCGCAGGCGGACCGACGCCGGCGGCCGGCCCGAACATTCAGATCCTTCACGACGAATCCGCGCTGTTGTGCGAAGACCCGGCCGGGAAATCTTCGCCGAGCCGGGAAGCCGAGCTCGTGAACTACAACGACATGGTGAAGGGGGTTGGCGACAATCCCTTCGTTCATCCGGGCGATTTCATCAACGTTCCAGAGGGCAATCAGGCCTACGTAGTCGGAAATGTCTACAAGCCGACGCCGGTGGCGTTGAACGACCCTGTGACGATATCCCGCGCCATTGCGATCGCGGGAGGGACGCTGCCGAATTCGCAGGGCAAGATCCGTTTGATCCGCGCGACCTCGACGGGCGGAACGCGCGAGATCGTGCTCGACCTCAAGACGGTCAACACGCAGATGAAAGAAGACCTCACCCTGCAGCCGGGCGATATCGTAGAAGTGCCGTTCTCGACGACGAAGGCGATTCTCAAGGCAGTCTTCACGTCTTTTGCGTCCGCGGCGACGATCTACTACCCGCTAATCTACATAAAGTGACGCCATGGAACGATCGTCTGAATTGCGTTCAATTGAAGTAGCGGGGCAAAAAGCCCTGACGACGGATCTCGCGATGCCATCCGTCTGGGCGTCGTCTGGAAGCGGACCGGCGGTGGAATACATGACGCTCCGCGATTACTGGCGCGTCGTCCAGAATCACATTTGGGTCGTCTCGGCCATCGTCCTGGTGATTACGCTCGGCGTCGGTTATCTGATGGTGCGGATGCCCGACTACTACGACTCGACGGCGCAGGTAGAGATCAACGTTACGAGCACCAATCCGGCGGCAGGCGACGGCCGGAACTACAGCGTCGTTGTGGATAACGATCCGGCATACTTCAACACACAGATACAGATCATCACCAGTCCCACGTTGCTTCGACGAGTGATCACGGACCTCGACCTAGACCACGACAAGATTTTCGAGCGCCATATGCGCCACGGCGGGCGTCTGCTGCGCATGATGGTGCGCCTGTTCTACTTGGGGAAGACGGACAGCCAGCTGGGCCTCGTCGTGAGCAAGACGCCTTCGAATTCGGTCCCTGATTCCTCGGAAACGGCCCAGGAGGCCGCGGACGGGCAGCGCCTATTCCCCTACGTTGATGACCTGCAGAGACGGATCTCGGTCGAGCCTGTCAAAGAGGCGCGCAGCTCGCTGGTGAAGGACACTCGGCTCGTCAACATCACGTTCCGCTATCAGAACCCCCAGATGGGCGCGAAGATCGCGAACGCGATTGCGGACGAACTCGTTCAGCAGAATCACGAAAAGCAGGAGTACAACGAGAGCGGCGCCGGCAAGTACTTGAAGCAGCGGATCACGGAGTTGCAGGAGCAAATCCGCGCTGGTCAGGAAAGTCTTCTGACCTATTCCAAGAATCACGAGATTCTTTCGCTGGATCCGGGCCAGAACACGACGCTTGACCGCCTGGTCAGTTTGAACCGCCAGTTGGTAGAGGCGGAGAACGACCGCAAGATCGCTGAGGCAAACTACATCGCTGCGACTCAGCCGGGAGCCGCGGTCGCACTTGCGTACGACAGCGCCAAGCAGATTTCCGACGCCGAAGCGAAGCTGCCGGACCTTCAACAGAAGCGCGCCCAGCTGCTGGTGACCGCGACCGAAAAGTATCCCGAAGTGCAGGAAGTGGACCAGGAAATTGCCGCGCTGGAATCCGAAGTCGAATCAATTCGTCAGCGCGCGATCAAAACAGTGCTGACGAACCTGGAAACGAAGTATCAACAGGCTCTGGGTCACGAGCGGGCAGTACGGGAAGCCTTTGAAGAGCAGAAGAAGAGCACGGTCTCGCAAAACGAAGCAGCCGTCAACTACCGGCTAATTGAGCAGGGAATCGAAACGAACAAGACTCTGTTGAACGGCCTGTTGCAGCGGCTGGGCGAGAATGACGTGGCCGCAGCGGGAACCGCAGACAACATCAGCGTGGTGGACTACGCCGTCGTACCGGACAAAGTTAATCCGGATGGTCCATGGCGGTTGCTCTGGATCAGCCTTGCGTTCCTGTTGTCGTCGACTCTGGCTATCGGAGCTGCCGTCTTCCTCGAGCACCTGGACGACACGCTGCGATCCAGCAAGGATGTGCGAAGCGTTCTGCAGGTATCCTGCCTGGCGGTGATTCCGTCCGTTTCCGGTTCACGCCTGCCGCGATTGCTACCCCGCACCGCAGGTTTGAACCTCAACGGCGGTGGCGATCGCCACTCGCTGATGTTCCTCGACCAGAACGCGCCGCCGTACCTGATCGAAGCTTATCGGCGCTTGCGAACTTCCGTGCTGCTCGCAAGCGGGGGGCGGCCGCCGCGCAAGATTCTGATCACTTCGAGCACCATGGGCGAAGGGAAGAGCACGATCGTCGGGAACCTCGCGTGCAGCCTGGCAAAGACCGGCGCCAAGGTCCTGGTAATCGACGGCGATCTGCGCCGGCCGAGACAGCACACCCTGTTCTCGCTGAAGAACACTGCAGGGTTGAGAAATCTATTGAGCGAGCCCAGCGACGAAGAGGCCGTTCTGAATTTGGTCCAGCATCACGACGAAAGCGGCGTCTATCTGATCGCAGCAGGGAAGGAACCGCCGAATCCCGCCGAGCTGCTGGGATCGGAGAGGCTCGGTCATTTGCTCGAACTTCTTGAGAAGAAGTTCAACTACATCCTGGTCGATTCGCCCGCCCTGGCGGCTTGCACCGACGCCGTGCTGCTATCGCTGGTGACCGATGGAGCGCTCCTGGTCGTGCACGGCGGTCAGAGCCCGCGGGAAGTGGTGCGATATTCGTACGAGCAGCTGCGCTCGGTGGGGTCCCGCATTCTGGGCGTCGTGCTCAACAACGTCGGTTTGAGTTCCTCAGAGCCACAGGATTACTACTACACCTACGGCAAAGACTGAAACGCTTCCGAGCCGCCTTTCGTGCGGCCGGGCGGCGTCGCTATCTCCAAGAATAGGCAATGGAATTCTACTTAGTCCTCTCGCTCGCCACGATCGTCATCACCGGCTTGACGGTGTTGATGTGGCAGAAGACGCGGACGTTTGCATTTCCTCTCGGAATAGCGTTCATGTACTTCTGGACGCTCTACGGAGGGTGGCGCATCGTTCGCAGCCTCGACGGCAGCAGTGACGAAACGCCCTATCTCTTCTACAAGCTCGTGCCCGTATTCCTGAATAGCGACTACATGATGGCGCTGCTCTTATACTCACTGTTCATCGTCGCCGTGCAGGTGACGGTCCTGTGCGTCGCAATCCCCAAGGAAAGAATTCGATCGAGCCAGCCGATTGAGATTTCACACTGGCGCGTCGTAGCGATGGCAGGCACTGCGGGAGTGCTTGGGTACCTCCTGATCCGGAACTCGCTGGCGGAGGGTGCGGACAACAATGTTTCCGGCTACGCCGCTGTCAGAGACGCGTCGCTCTTCACTTTCTATGAGGTGCTGAACCGCGCCGCCATGACGCTCGTGAGCGTGGGGCTCGCCGTCAGTGTATCGGGACGCGAGCCGCGGTACTTTGCAGGGAGGGGCAATCGTCTCATGGTGGTTCCGTACTTCGCCATCTTCTGCGGACTGATCTATCTGTGCATGAAGACCGGGAACCGAACAGAGGCCGCCCTAGCCTTTGCGCTGCTGGTCCTGTTCTACTCGGCGAATGCGCAGCGGCCAAGGAGAGCTTTGATGATCGCCGCGGGAGCGGCCGGGGCCATCGTGATCACTCTCGTCAAACTCCTCCGCGACGGCGTCCTTTCGGCTGCGAACCACGCCAGTCTGCTCGATATTTGGAGTATCGCGCGAGATGAGGTGTTGCGCAGCACGGAAAGCATCGCAGCTCATCTCTCAATGTACGGAGTCGTGCACAAGCAGCTCCCACTCACGTGGGGCTCCAGCTTCGCGAGCCTGCTTTTTTCCTTCGTGCCTCGCGCCGTGTGGCCGAACCGTCCGGGAACCGTCTACGACGACTACGTCACGGGAATGGCCGCCGTCGAGGGGCAGGGCTACACGATTCATCATGCCACGGGCTGGTACATGAATTTCGGCATCGCCGGCGTGATTCTGGGCGCGGTCCTGATCGGTTTGATTTGGTCCGGACTGTTCAACCTGCTCTATCGGCGCGCGGAACCGAAGACCGGACTCGGACAGATATTCGCCACGATCGGCTTTTGGACGTTCACATCCGCGATTCCGGTGATCCTGCGTGCCGGCCCGGAGGTCTACAAAACGATCGGCCTGGATTCGTTTCTCATTCCCACCCTGTTGATCGGAATCTCCAGCACAAGCTTGGTGAAGCGATACAACCGGCCGAGTCTCGCGCTCGTGCGACACCTGCAAACGGACGCCTCGAGGCGACCGCTTGCAGCGATGCAGATGTCCGGCCAGACACCTTCCGCAACACGCGGCGGCCAGTAGCCTCTCACTCGAACGAATTGTTTGGAGAACCATTGCGCCTGAGCGGTCCCCACACGGAAGAGATTCGAGCATTGCATGTGATTCCGGGCCAGCCGGAAGGGTCGGTCATGATCTTCGCGCGCCGCGAAGCAGACTCCCTGAGGCTTGCCGGAATTCGCGTGGAGAGCTTCTATCTGACTTCCCGCACATCGCTGCGGACGCTCGTGCAGGAATGGCGGCGGTTCCGCCGCCACGTGGCGGAATTCCGGCCGCACATTGTGCACGCGCATTTCGGCACATTGACGGGGCTTTTTTGCGTGGCTGCGAGCCCAGTTCCGGTGATCTTGACCTTCCGCGGCACAGACTTGAATCCGGATCCGATGCTGCCGCGCTGGCGGACCGATTTGGGCCGCTTCTTCTCGCGAATCTCTGCGATCCGGGCTCGGCGAGTGGTCTGTGTCACGGAGCAATTGAAGAGGCGGCTCTGGTGGGGACGGCAAAAGACGTGCGTGATGCCGGGAAGCGTGAATTTCGATCTGTTTCAGCCGATGGAGCGCGAAGAAGCGTGCAAGCTCCTTGGCTGGGAGCCGCAGACGAAAAGGGTGTTGTTCAACTTCGGCCGCTTCCCGGTGATCAAGCGTCCCGACTTGGCGGCTCGGGCGGTGGATGTAGCCCGGACGATCGTCGGCAACATCGATCTGATTCAGTTGGATGGCAACACGCCGCCCGAGACAATGCCGGCCGTCTATAACGCGGTGGATTGTATTTTGGTGACAAGCGATTGGGAGGGCTCTCCAACCATCGTGCGAGAAGCGATGGCCTGCAATCTTCCCATTGTCTCGGTGGATGTCGGCGATGTCGCCGAGATGACTCAAGGAGCCGCGCCCGGCACGATCGCCGAGAGGGATCCAGCCAAGCTGGGCCAGGCGGTCGCCGACATTCTGAAGTCTCGGGCGCGCTCCAATGGCCGCAGCCTGATCTCGCACTTGAACGAAGAAGTGGTGGCGGGCGAAGTGCGCCGTCTTTACGAAAGCGCCCTTGGCCGCGAGAAGGCGCAGGCGCATCGCGGGATGCGTTCGACATCCGCGGAGCACTTGCTGCCATGATCCGTTTGTACGAAACTGGGGTCCGCAGTGCGAGCTCGAAAGTCCCCAACGCGAGGGCGGGGAAGGCGCGATGAGAAAAATCCTGGCGATTCTGTTCCTGCTTACGATCAGCGCCTGCGTTCAGGTTGGCGCACAGAGTGCATTTTCGGCACAGGAAATCTACGTCGCTCCTGATGGCAATCCGAACAACCAAGGTACGATCAACAGCCCAATCGATCTGGTGACCGCTCTGAGTGGAGAGCGCGTCCGGCCCGGGACGACGATCTGGCTGCGCGGTGGCGTCTATCGTGGATTCTTCACCAGCAAACTGACTGGGACTGCGAATGCCCCGATAACCGTTCGGGGGTATGGTCACGAGCGCGTGGTGATCGCCGACGATCGGCCGGACGGAAGTGGCGGCACGCTCAACATTCGCGGCGCGTACACGATCTATAGGGATTTCGAGGTAACGAACCTTTCCACCGCGCGCGAGCATGTGCGAGTGTTTCGCCCCATGGGCCTGGAAGTGGAAGCGCCTAATACGAAGTTCATCAATCTCGTCATCCACGACACGGGACACGGCTTCGGCTTCTGGAAGGAATCGGTGGACGCCGAGCTCTACGGGAACATCATTTTCTTTGGTGGCACGACGAACGAGTCATCGGACTTGCGCTACGGACACGGCATCTACACGCAGAACAACACCGGCACGAAGCACATTTCGGACAACATCATCTTTGATCAGTATGGTTGGGGCATTCACGGCTATCCGAATCCGGGCGAGCTGAGAGGGTTCGACATCGAAGGGAACATCCTGTTCGACAACGGCATCAGCTCTTCGCGCGACATGCGGCTGATCGACATCATGGTGAGCGGCTACAAGCCCCATTCAGCGGGCCAGATCGTGATCGCGGACAACTACACCTACACTTCGCCGGGCCAGAAGGGGTTGGGAAAATTCAGCGACGCGAATCTGTGCCTGGGCTGCTCGGACATCAACCAACACGACGACGCACAGGTGCGAGACAACTACCTCGTCGGCGGACAGGTTGTGGCGGCCATCGTTAACTGGCGCCAGATTACATTCACGGGCAACACGCTGTTCGGCCCCGTCGGCATGGTCGGCGTCGCCACATCCTCAGGAACGTCCGCGAGCGACTACCACTGGGACAACAATACGTACTTCGGACCGACGCCTGGCGCGCTTTTCAGCTGGAATGGCAAGGGGCTCAACTTTTCGCAATGGCGAGATGCGACGGGATTTGATCGTTCGAGCAGCTTCACTGCGAATTCCCCCAGCGGAGTGAAAGTGGTAGTGCGGCCGAACCGCTACGAGAAGGGACGCGCCAACATCGCGATCTATAACTGGGACCACAAGGCGTCCGTGTCCGTGGATGTGTCTCAGGTTCTGCAAGCGGGCGATGCATACGAACTGCGGGACGTGCAGGATCTTTTCGGAGCTCCCGTGCTCGCAGGGAAATATTCCGGCGGGCCGCTGCAAGTTCCCATGACGCCCGGCAAGATGATGCGTTCGCCCGCGGGCGGCTCCGCGCCGCCTTCCACATTGCCCGAGTTCGGCGCGTTCCTCTTGACGTCGCCGATGGGCGAGCGGCTGTCCGGTCAGTCTAGCGATGGGCAGACTTCATCGTCCAACAGCGCTCCCCCGCCGAGCCAGGCATCCGGGCTGCAGGCATACGTCGGCGAATATACAGCCAAGCCGAACTACCGAGTTGTCGTCATGCTCCAAGGGGACCATCTGGCCGCGAGAATGATGCATGAACCTGGCCAGCCGTCGTATACCCTGGAACCGTCCGGCCCAGATCGTTTCCACTTTTCCGGATTTCCTTCCTTTTTTTATTTGCAATTCGATATGAGTGGCGGGACGCCGAAGGCGATAACCATCTACCGGGCTCCTCTGCCGACAGTTCGACTGACCCGGTCGCAGTAAGCGAAGCAGTTTCCAAACCCTCAAGACGAAAATGTCCGACTCCAAGCCTGAAGCAGGCGCGCGCTCTGGCGCGGGCGACCGCCCGTTCGTGACCGTGGTCATGCCGGTGCGCAACGAAGCGGAATTCATCCGTCGAAGCTTGGGGTCCGTCCTGGCCCAGGAGTATCCATCTGACCGCATGGAAGTGCTGGTCGCCGACGGCATGTCGACCGACGGAACGCGAGAGATCCTCTCGGATGAGCAGGCGCGCCACAGCAACCTGCGCCTGTTGGACAACCCGGGGCGAATTGTGGCGTGCGGGCTCAACGCGGCGATCGCTGAAAGCCGGGGGGAGATCGTCGTGCGCGTGGACGGTCACTGCGAATTGCCGCCTGACTACGTGAGCCGTTGCGTGGAACACCTGAGCAACGGAGCGGACTGCGTTGGTGGATGGGTCGAGACTGTTGGGCAGAATTCTCTTTCGAAAGCGATCGCCGCGGCAATGAGTTCACGCTTCGGAGTGGGCGGCTCGGACTTCCGCACGGTAAGGGATCGGACGATGGAAGCGAACACCGTTCCGTTTCCGGGATTTCGGCGCGAAGTGCTGGAGCGTGCGGGACGGTTCGACGAAGAGCTGGTTCGAAACCAGGACGACGAGTACAGCTACAGGCTGCGCAAGCTGGGAGCGAAAGTGATTCTCGCGGCTGACATTCATTCGCTCTATTTCAGCCGCAGCTCGTACCGGTCTCTGGCGTCGCAGTACCTGCAATACGGATACTGGAAGGTGCGCGTGGTGCAGAAACACCCGAGGCAGATGCGCCTCGGGCAGTATGCGCCCGCCGCGTTCGTGCTCACCATCATTGCCGCCCTGGCGCTGACACCGGTTGCAGGATTCTGGCCGCTGCTTGCGCTGGGGCTGACGTATGGCACGGCGAATTTCGGGGCCGCGGTGATGGTATCGAATCGGCAGGGCTGGGACATCTTTCCGTTTCTGCCGCTGGCTTTCTTTCTATTGCATTTCTGCTACGGCGCCGGGTTTCTGGCCGGCCTCGTGACCTTTTGCAGCCGCTGGAGCGATTCTTCGCGGCGCCGCGCCGCGTCAATCGTCGACAGCAAGGAGGCGAGCCGTGTCTGAAGCGGCCGTCACGGCAAAGGCGATTCATTTGCCGCTGGAAGTTCCGTTTTTTCGTCCGGAACTGAC
>Ga0335083_10011417_pt1 | contig 10659 bp, 8 predicted proteins | sample Lox_Sample_42_FD_206716 | JGI IMG/M metagenome (GOLD analysis project Ga0335083, IMG submission 206716) | Soil microbial communities from Loxahatchee National Wildlife Refuge, Florida, United States - Lox_Sample_4.2 | ecosystem: Environmental > Terrestrial > Soil > Wetlands | place: USA: Florida... | reverse complement strand
TTTCGCGCCGCCGCCGCATTCCATCGCCGTGCTGCCGTTCGTGAACATGAGCGGAGATCCACAGCAGGAGTACTTTTCCGACGGCCTGACGGAGGAGATCCTCGATGCACTCGCTAAGGTCAACCAGCTGCAGGTGGCCGCCCGCACGTCGGCATTCTCATTCAAGGGCAAAGACACCGAAATTGGTGAGATCGCCCGCAAGCTCAACGTCGGCGCGGTGCTTGAGGGCAGCGTCCGGCGCTCGCCCCGCACCGTGCGGGTGACCGCGCAGCTCATCGACGCAGTCACCGGATTCCACATGTGGTCGGAGACTTATGACAGGGACCCCGGAGACGCACTCACGCTTCAGACCCAGATCGCAACCGCCGTCGCAAATGCGCTGAAGGTGTCCCTGCTCAAGGATGCCAGCGGAAATATCGATCTTGGCTCGACTCGCGACCCCGCGGCCTTTGACGCGTATCTGCGGGGCAGGAAGCTTGCGGTAATGGCCTCCAGCAGCAAGCGGAGCCAGGAGGCGATCGCGGCGTTTACCGAGGCCATCCGCATCGACCCGAATTATGCGCTCGCATTCGCCGAGCGCTCACTGGAACTCGCCAACTATGGGACCTTCAACGCCACCGGCCCCGAGATCCAGCAGTACTACGGGAGAGCCAGGGCAGACGCGCAGAAGGCGCTCACGCTGGCTCCGGATCTCGCGCTGGCTCATTACGTGGAGGCAGTCGCGCTTCTCATGCAGCTCGATTTCAGGGGCGCGAGTGAGGAATACCGTCGTGCACTCGAGCTCGCGCCCGGCAGCTCACGCATTCTGGTCGCCTACAGCCGCAATGCCGCCCAGATGGGGCAGACCGCGGAGGCCATAGCCGCGGGTCGGCGTGCCATTGCACTGGACCCGCTCAACTTCCACGTGTTCCGGGGGGTGGGGATCGCTCTGGCCGACGCACGCCAGTACGAGGAGGCTGCTAACGCCTTCAAGTCCGCGATCTCGCTGCGGCCTGACTATGTGCGCAATCAGGCGTTGCTCGGCGATCTGTACTACACGATGGGCAACTACGATGCGTCGCGCGCCGAGTGCGAGGCGGCCGCCAAGGCGGATGCCGGGGATTCCGTGGCGCAGGTCTGCCTCGCACGAACCTATCAGCGGCTCGGGCGCCCGGCCGAAGCGCGCGCGATGCTGCGTAAGGTCCGGGACGCGGCCGGCGACGATGGCGCCTACGACTACGCCTGCATCCTGGCGCAGTGGGGCGATCACGCCCGGGCGCTCGATTGGCTCGAGACTGCCCTCAGGAAGAGAGATCCGGGCCTGTCGGCCTTGCGGGTGGAGCCGGATCTGGATCCGTTGCGGGAAGAGCCCCGTTTCAAGGCCATCGAGCACGCCTTGAATTTTCCCCAGTAGCCGCGCCGGGACGCCGACATCGGCAGGGCCCTGCCGGCTGAGGGATTCGAACCCCCGACCCCCTGATTACAAATCAGGTGCACTACCAACTGTGCTAAGCCGGCATCTTCGCTGATTTTAGCGGAAACTCTGCGGAAAGGCCCGATTCGGAGCTCTTGGCCCTCCGAGGTGCTGCGCAACGCCCCGGAGGCGCGGCCCACATTACTGACGTATCGGTCATCCTCAGGCGAGTGGAAAGAGTAGGGTCCATGAAAACCGATGAGACAAGACAATTCGTGCTGGATTTCTTCAGGGAGCTGAGTGAGGGCAATTCCCGGTGCTGGGACCGAGTCGCCGAGGATGCCACCTGGATGCTGGTTGCACGAGCCTCCGATTACCCATATCCGTCCGAGTACACCAAGGAGAGCTATCGCAGGCTGGTGGAAGGAGCGGCAGCGGATTTCCCCCAGGGTCTGCGGTTCACGATCACCGGCACGACCGCGGAGGGCAGTCGGGTTGCGCTCGAGGCGGAGTCGTACGGCATGACGCGCTCCGGCAAGCTCTACAACAATCTCTACCACCTGCTGGTGCTGCTGGAGGATGGGAAGATCAAGACGGTGCGCGAGTACCTCGATTCGGGCCACGCCACGGAGGTCCTCGGGCGCCGGTCAGATTGAAGGAAGCGGCCTGCGGCATTGCACCGGCTCAGGCGTAGCGGATGCGATTCTCGCTTCTGTCCCGCAGCGACTCACGCATGATCGCTTGCTCGCGCTGCAGGCGCCACAGCAGGTACCGGAGCAGGGGCCGCGTATCCGCGCGGGCCACGGTTCGCGCGTGGAGACAGATTGCCGCGCTTGCCTCGCGGGTGTCTGATGCACCGTGCCCGGTGATCGCGGCGACGCGCTCCAGATCCTCCCTGTCGTACCGCTCCGGCCCGTAATCGATGTACGACTTCAGGTAGGTCATCAGGTCCGCGATGCCCCTGAGCTTGTAGCTGTTCGCGGCCACGGCCTGCGGGTCCCCGGCCATTTGCGCGAGGCAATCCTGGGCATATGCAAATACGCTGGGACAGGGATCGGCGGCACGAAAGCGGAACGCAGACTCGCGGAGCGGAACATCGCTGAGGCGACAGAGCGCTTCGACCAAAGCCATGCCGTTGATCTGCCGGAAGGCGAACAGCATGGGTACGTTCTGCAGGGCCGAGGGCCTGGACAGCGCCATCAGGATTCCGACCTGCCATCGCGCCAGCACCAGCGACAGCGCGTAGTCGAGTCGACGATGGTCGACTTCGGCCCCCGTCAGCCTGGCATAGTTCGCCAGGTGCTCGTGCGGCTCGCCGAACGGAGCACCGAGGGCACGCGCAATGATGCAGGCGACGTCTTCGAGGGGATGCCCGAGGCGCGCCATCTCCCAATCGATGAGCGCCCGGATCTCGCCCCCCTCGATCAGGAAGTTTCCGGGACCCACGTCTCCGTGGACCACCACACAGCGCTCATCCGGGTCGGGAACCGAAGTGCTCAGCCAGTTGAGCGCCAGTTCCACGAGGGGGTCGCGAATGGTGGCCCGCTCGTCGTACATGAGCCGCCACGCCGCGAGATCCGCAGGGATGACGATGCCCAGCGGAGCTCCACGCAGCTCGCCGAGCGTGGTGATCTCCCGGGGATCGATCCTTTGCAGCTGCGCCACGATCTGCATCAGGTCGCGGCGCAGCTTGGTTTCCTCGGCCTCCGATCCCAGCTTTTGATAGCTGGTGTGACCGGGGATGAATTCCATGAGCGCGGCATCGTGCTCGGCTGAGAAGGCCAGCACCCGCGGCACCTGCAGCCCCCGTCCCTGAAGCTGGGACAGCACGGCGTACTCGCGCGCCAGCGTGTAGACCGTGCCGGACAAGGGACCATGGCCGGTGTCGAGCCGCAGGAAAACGCGGGTGCCCGATTGCAGCGTGAGGATGTAGCTGTTGCGCGATGCACCGCCGGTGAGCTCCTGGACCGCAACCACCGGCTTCCCAATGGTCCTCTCGATCCACGTTCTCAACGCCGCACTGAGTTCGCTCATGGCATGCGGGCGCTGCGGCGCCCCTCGCGGCCTTCAGGCAATGATGGCAAGGCTCGTCAGTACCAGGCGCACCAGGTCGGCCTGGCGGTGGGTCTCGGTCTTGGTGAACACCGAGCGTAGCTGAGCGCGGGCTGTGTTCTCGGAGATCCCCAGGTTGGTGGATGCCTCCACGATCGAGGCGCCGTCGAGCAGCTCGGTCACCAGCGCCATTTCGGCGCGCGATATGTGGTAAAGCTTGGCAAAGGCCTCCATCGAGACGTTGTTCTGCAGCTTGTCGGCCGAGAGGAATATCGCAAGTCCCGCGGGCCGGCCGCTGGGGTCGGGGGGGTTTTCCGGGATCGGCTTCAGCAGCATGTACAAAGACCGCTTGGGCTCCTCCGCGCAGATCTTCAGTGAGCCGGCGCTGGCGGCGCTGGCGGTGCCGCTCTCCAGAAGCGCCTTGATGGCATTGGCGAGCTGGGTCTCGTGCTCGCGCTCGCCGGCCTGCAAGTGGTTGCCGACGACGCGCAGCAGCCGCGTTTCCTTGATGAGTCGGGAGGCCGTCTCGTTTACCCGAATCACGTGCCCGCGCTCGTTGAGGATCACCACCCCGAAGGCGAGCTGATCGATGGCCTTGATGTACGCGTTGTTCTCGAGGTGCTGCCGGCGCGAGCGCTCGTAGATCGCCAATGCGACCTTGAGGTGCGGGTAGAGCCGCATCATCAGGGATTTTTCCGGGAGGCCGAACACGCCGACCGGCTCGCGCCGTGACAGCTTCAGACTGCCGAGATAGGTATTGCCGAAGGTGACATTCAGGGCAAGTATGTCAGTGTCGTTGTCGAGCTTCAGCAGCTCGTTATAGAACCGCGATCTCAGGAAGGTCTCGCGCGATACGCGATCAAAGATGTTGCACGCCACGCCTTCCTCGAGATCCAGGAAGGGATCGTCGGCGAAATTGGCGGTCCGGTAGACTTCCATCAGCGACTGGCGCACGTTGGCGTCGAACATGTAGCCGCGATCGCCGCGCGCGGGCTGACGTACGACCAGTGTCGCGGCGCACGCCTGAAAATGGTCACAGAGCGCGTGCAGGAACTCGCTCCAGGGATTGGACGCGTGGATGCTGCGATAGAGCACCAGCAGCAGCTGGTCGAACGAGCTTGACTCGCCGCCAAGCAGGCTGCCAATCGGCGGACCGATATCACTTTCCATGCCTCCGAGTTTACCGTCACTCGCCTGTCCTCACGTACCCCAGAAGTGACCGCTCACGTACCCCTTGGTGTCACCGACCAGGTGTACCTCCACGATGCGGCGACGGAAGCGATAACCACCGTCCCCGCGGGAGAATGAGTCCAGATAGCGGCCGCCGAAGACGATGCGCGGGCGGCTCTCGCGCTGCTGGATGATGAGGAAGCGCGAGGTGGCGGCGGCCTCGCCGGCGGTGTCGAGGAACACATCGACGTTACTGAGGTAGTGCAGGGCGCGGTTCGTGGCATACACCTGGGCCGGGTTTGCCCGGACGCCGTTGGCATCGTAGAAGACGTGCTGGCTGAGAAGCTCGCGCACCCCGGCCACGCCCGAGTAAACCTGGCCGAGGCCGCCGAACACGATCTCGCCGTCGGCGAACAGCTGCGCCAGCTCCTCGACCTGCCCAAGGTCCTGCAGCTCGGCCGAGCGGTGTATCAGCCGCCGCAGCGCGTATTCAGTCGCAAAGTCCACGTCTCTCGGCCACGGTTAGTAAGGCGCGTTGCGATCACGTGCGTGCCAGAGCGGAATGCTCCACACGTCCTGCTCTTCGCCGTAAAGGGTCGCCTCCCCCACGCGCCATTGCACCAGGTACAGCCAGGTGAGCAGGTTGGGGTAGGGCTCGTAGACCATGCGGTTCATCGGGGTGCCGGTCGCGGCCAGATGCCGGCCCTCGGCATCGGTCAGCTGGATGTAGATCTTCTGCAAGCGCCCGTCGCGGTGCACGGTGTGCCGTGTGCCGCTGGCAAGATTCACCCGCCTGCCGTCACGGAACAGATAACCCTTGAAGACGTCGTCCTCGGCCGCTCCGGGCCTGGAATAGCAGACGAACGCCAGTGCCTGCGACTGGCCGTGGCAGTAGTTCATGCGGATGTCATCGCTGATGACCCGGGGTCCCCAGGAGCGGTCGCGGATCCCGAAGCAGTCGATCTGGTGCCGGGTGTCACCCAGCTTGACGTAGCCGCGGTAGTGGCCGGCCTGGTCGATGTGACCGCTGAAGAACTCGGTCATTCCCTTGGCAGTGACGGTCTCCGGCGCAGTCACCCCGTCGAACCGCAGCGCTACTTCGACGTCGCGGCGCAGGTAGCGGATCTCGTACGACCAGCCCTCCCTGAGCGACTTGAGGCGCGTGCCGGAGTCGAGCTCGAGGGCGCGCAGGTCTGCGGGTGCACGCAGGGGCCGATTCACCTCGTAGTGGAACGCCGGAATGTTCCAGGGAAGGAACTCCCGCTCGTTCCACACCAGGCAGCCGCCGCCGTAGATGCCGAGCACCGGCCGAAACCAGGTGTACAGGTACACGGTGGTCGCGACTTCGGGAATCCAGGCGCCGTACCAGAAGGTCTCGGTCCAGGCGGGTTGGCTTGAGTCCCACGCGTGAAACGTGTCGACCGAGTTCTCGACCACGAGCATGACCGAACGCACCCCTCGCGCAGATCCCAGGCCTGCGAGCATAGGGCGACGAGTCTGGCGAGCGTAATCACCGGAACCGGTTAGCCCTTCGGGACCGGCAGCGCCCGGCGGCTCTTCACCGCGCCACCTGAGTGAAATCCATAACTCATTTCGATAATTGACGCTCCCGCCGTGAGACCGGACAGTCGATCCGCAGGCACTGGCACCGGCTGTGACCAGCTTCCCGGAGAGCAACATGGACCTCGCGGACCGCACCTCGATCGAGAACCTGATCTTTCGCTACGCCCGCTACGTCGACACCGCGCAATACGAAGCGCTCGGTGACCTGTTCACACACGCGCGCATAACGGCAAACAAAACGGACCAGATATTCGTTGGCGCGGCCGCGGTACGCGACTACTGGCGGATGAGCAACAAGCGATTCCCCTGCGGCACCCCGCGCACCCACCACGTGATCACCAATCTGGAATTCGAGCCGGATGCAGGTGACGCGATGAATGTGCGCTCGTGCTTCTCCGTATTCCAGGCGACGCCGACGGTGCCTCTGCAGCCGATCGCATGCGGGCGCTATCACGACGTATTCGAGAGAGTCGACGGCGACTGGCGATATCGCTCCAAGCACATCGAAGTCACGTTGCTCGGTGATCTCAGCGATCATCTGAACGTCGAGATCTCCTGATGCTGCTTGGTCGGTACGCTCTTTCAGATGGGGTAGAAACCATGGGCCTTCATCTGAATCGATTATCGAGCGTCGCCGTGTGCTGGCGGCAGTCGGGCGGCGTCCGTGTCGTTGAGGTCTGCGCTAATCGGTTCCGGTGATTGACGACAGATCGCAAACTGATCAGTTTGTTGAACGAGCGCACAACCTGATCCTGATCCTGGGATCGGGATTCTCGAGGGGGAGCAAAATGAGGGTACGAGCTTGCGGCGCCGCTGCGCTGCTGGGGCTTCTTGGCGGGAGCGCGTCCACTTTGCTGCTGGCTGCCGACGAGGCGGTTCTGCAGGAAGTCACTGTTACTGCCCAGAAGCGCACCGAGAATCTTCAGGACACGCCCATATCCCTCATGGCCTTCAGCTCGGCAGAGCTGCAGCAACGGGGAATCGCGAACGTCGCGGACCTCGCGAACTACGTACCCGACCTGCACATCATGCCCTTCGGCAGCTCCTCGACGACGCTCGAGGTGTTCATCCGTGGTGTCGGCCAGGTCGACAGTCAGGTGACCGAGGACCCGCCGGTCGCGGTATACCTGAACGGCGTCTATGTCGCGCGGCCGGTCGGCCTTGGAACAGATCTTGCCGACATCGAGCGGATCGAGGTGTTGCGCGGGCCGCAGGGGACTCTCTATGGCAGGAACACGACCGGCGGCGCCATCAACATCATTACCGCCAGCCCGCAGGACAAGCTGGGCGGGTCCGAGCTGCTGACTTTCGGGAACTTCGGCGCGGTGCGCTCGCAGAGCATGTTCAACGCGCCGGTGACCGATGAACTGTCGGTGAGGGCATCGCTGGACTGGAACCGCCGCGACGGCTGGGTTACCAACACCGGCGTGGGCGCCGACTGGTCCTCATACGACCAGCTCACGGGACGCTTCGACATGCGCTGGAAGCCCCGTGATGGCGTAACCGTGGATTACTCGTACGACCGCTCCAAGAACGTTTACACGAATAGCCTCTATCAGTTGACCATTCCGAGTCCCGCGTTCTCCTATCTGCCCGCGCAGCCCACGCGCCTGGGGAGCACCACGCTCGCGGCACCCTACCAGCCGAGCAACGACCTGATCTCGGGGCACACGCTGACGGTGGCAGTCGAGACGGGCATCGGCGAGTTCAAGTCGATCAGCGCCTATCGCGACACCTACTCCTACGAGTACCAGGATTTCTCGGCGAACACTTCGGTCAGCATCTACCGCAATGACCCGATTGTCGTCGACCAGCACCAGATCTCGCAGGAATTCCAGCTGGTCGGGACTACGCCCGCGAAGACGCTCGACTACATCGCCGGACTGTACTATTTCACCGAGAAGGCTGGTTCGGACGACACCGACAAGGTCGACCTGTACGACGTGGAGACCGTGAACAACGTCACCGCGACCAATACCACCTACGCGGCTTACGGTCAGCTGACGTGGCACCCCTCCGCCAGCTCGCGCTGGGCGTTCACGCTCGGCGGCCGGTATACCAAGGACGAGAGGAAGGCGGAGAATTTCACCACGGCGCCCGGATCTACTTCCTACAACAACTTCTCGCCGTCCGGGATCGTCACCTACCGGCTGACTGAGGATGCCAACCTCTACGGGAAGATCACCCAGGGCTACAAGGCCGGGGGCTTCAACTGGCGCGAGGGGGATTTCGAGCATCCGTTCGGGCCCGAAAAGATCACGACCTACGAACTGGGCTGGAAGACCGAGTGGCTCCAGCATCGGCTGCGCTGGAACAACGCGCTGTTCTACTCGAACTACAAGGACATCCAGCTGGACATCCTGGTGCCTGATCAACCGGATCCGACCCTTACCGAGACCAAGAACGCGGGCAAGGCCAAGGTCGCGGGGGTCGAGTCCGAGCTGGGCTTCGCGGTCACGGAGGCGCTGCGGCTGCAGCTCGACTACTCGTATCTCTACAACGACATCACGGAGGTCGTGGGTGACGACGCCTCCCTGTACCACCTGCCCGCAGCGCCTAAGAACTCGGTCAACGCAGCCGTAAGCTGGGACATTGCGCGGTTACCCTTCGGGGTGCTGAATGCCAAGGTCGACTATTCCTGGCGCAGCGAGTCCTACACTCAGGCCCGCTACGTGATCGACGGCGGCTCGACCATCCCGTCCTACTCCATTGCGGACGCCTATCTGTCCCTCAACGGAGAGAACTGGGTAGGCAAGGGTAGCCAGTGCCACGTTGCGCTGTGGGTGCGAAACCTGGCCGATGCACAGTACTTCGAGGACCCGTTTGGCAGCTTCTCCGGCCTGCACGCGAACAAGATGACCAACTACGGGACCCCGCGCACCTTTGGGGTGGATTTAGGGATAAAGTTCTGACCCCCGTTGTTTGAGGCTGGCAGGGAGGGCGGCATGCTGGGCAATGACCTTCCGGCGGGAATTCCCCAATGGCTCGGCGAGCTGTGCGACGGCCAGGTGACGCGGCTGGAGCGGCATACCGCGCGCCGCGAGGCGTGGGTCGTCGACGTTGAAAGTCGCGGGGGTGCGGTTGCCGAAGGCTTCCTGCGCCTGGAGCGGGTTCCGGTCCCGGACAACCCCTGGTCGCTGGCCCGCGAGACACGCATCGTCGAGGCGCTGCGGCAGACACCCGTGCCCGTGCCCCGGGTACTGGGTCGCAACGACCGTCTCGCTTGCACGCTGTTCGAGCGGGTCCGGGGGCGAGCCGATCTCCAGAACGCCGCGCCCGCACAGCAGCGGCGCGTCATGGAGCACTTCTTCGACATCGTCGCCGATCTGCACGCCGTCGACATAGCGCGCTTCCCGGAAGCGGAGTTCCCGCGACCCGCCAGCGCGCGCGACTGCGCGCTCGGCGAGATGGACCTCGTCACCCGGCGCTGGGCCCCCTTCCTCGCCCGCTACCGCGATCCGCTGATCACCTTCGGAATCGACTGGCTGGAGCGCAACGTGCCGCGCGATATATCGCGAGTCGCGTTCGTGCAGGGCGACACCGGGCCGGTCAACTTCATGTTCGAGGATGATCGCGTCACCGCGGTCATCGACTGGGAGTGGGGTCACCTGGGCGATCCGATGGAGGACCTGGGCAACATCAGCGTGCGCGAGTTCTGGAATCCCTCCGGCGGCCTCCTGGGCTTGCTGGAGCGCTACGAGAAGCGCTCCGGCCGTCCGGTGGACCTGCAGGCGGTGCGCTATTACCGGGTGCAGCAGAACATGCGCGGCATGATCCCCATCGCCGAGCGCACCGTCGTCGCCGACCCGCACGAGCCGCTGGCCTGGTACCTGGCGTACCGCTATATCGGCGACCGCTCCACCATGGAGGCGATGGCCGAGCACATGGGAATATCGATCGCGCGACCGGAATTGCCCGCCGACGACGGCATACCGGACCCACTGGCGGTCTCGGCCGAATGGGTGAACGAGCACGATGTGCGCCCGTCAGTCAGCAGCGCCTTCGCGGGGGCACGTGCCGCCGAGGTGTCGATCCTGATCCGCTGCATGGAGCGTGTACGAAGGCTCGGCAGGGAAATCGAACGCACGGACCTCGGGGAGCTGGGCGCGCTTCTTGGGCGTCGCTTCCGCACGGCGCAGGCCGGCAACGCGGCGCTCGATGCGGCGATACGCGCCCACGAACTCGGCGACGAGGAACTGGTGAGCTTTCTCGGGCGGCGCGCCTATCGCCTGGAGTGGCTCTATGCCCCGGTCACAGCACTGTATCCCGATCGACGCTGGGCGCCACTCCAATGACCCCGAATCGGGCGCGCGATCATGAGCTTTGCGCCCGGGCGACTGACTGAGGCGCCGGCATCCGGCGCACACCGCTACCAGCAGGCCAAATCATGGAATTCCCGGACTACCTGCAGATTCAGAACCTGTTGCATCGCTATGCGCATCTCATGGACCAGGCCGACTTCGACGGCGTGGGCCAGCTGT
>Ga0335083_10011415_pt1 | contig 10661 bp, 11 predicted proteins | sample Lox_Sample_42_FD_206716 | JGI IMG/M metagenome (GOLD analysis project Ga0335083, IMG submission 206716) | Soil microbial communities from Loxahatchee National Wildlife Refuge, Florida, United States - Lox_Sample_4.2 | ecosystem: Environmental > Terrestrial > Soil > Wetlands | place: USA... | reverse complement strand
GGCTTGGCGCCGATCAGATCGAGCGCGCAGGTTTCCGACGCGACGACATGGCCGTTGCCGAGCCGACCGAGCCAGAGGGGACGGAAGCCCCGGGCGTCCACGATGGCGTAGAGAGTGCGGCCGATCGTCACCACCAGGGAATAGGCGCCCTCCACACGCTCGAGCGCGTCCATCAATTGATCCTCGAGCTCGCGGGCCTCAGAGCGGGCGATCAGGTGCACCAGCACCTCGCTGTCCGACGAGGTCTGGAAGATCGAGCCCTTATCGACGAGGTCGGCGCGCAGCTGGGCGGCGTTGGTCAGGTTGCCGTTGTGGGCCAGGGCGAGGGGTCCTTCCCGGTACCGGGCCAGGAAGGGCTGCGCGTTGGCGAGCACGGAGGTACCGGCGGTGGAATACCGGGTGTGGCCGATCGCGACGTCGCCCGGCAGGCTCGTCAGGACGGGCTCGGTGAAGACGTCGGAGACGAGCCCCATCCCGCGGTGCGAGCGGGCGACGCCCTCGCCGTCGAGCACCACGATCCCGGCCGACTCCTGCCCGCGATGTTGCAGGCTGTAGAGTCCGAGATAGGCGAGGCGCGCGGCGTCAGGAACGCCGGAAATGCCGATCACACCGCACATGAGCCCGCTAGTCTCCCATCCGCTTGGGGATCGCCGTGAAATATACCTCGCGCAACGCGGCCGTTCGCTGGTCGATCTCTCCCTCCCGGCAGCGGACGCGGAACCGTCCGTCGCGCGGACCGACCCTGCCGACCTGCCAGACCGGCACGCCGAGCTCCTGGGCCAGTGCCTGCAAGGCCGGGCCCCGCTCGCTGCCACAGGTCACGACGGCGCGTCCCTGCGATTCGGAAAAGAGCAGTGCGTGCGGACTGAGATCGCCGCCGTAGCTCGTCAGGTCGACCTCAAGGCCAAACCCGGCCTCCTGATACGGGCCGCCCATCGCGACCTCCGCGAGGGCGATGCCCAGCCCGCCCTGCGCGCAGTCGTGCGCCGAGTGCAGGAGGCCTCGCTCCGCCGCGGTCACCAGCAGGTCGACCAGCTGACGCTCGGCGGCGAGGTCCACGCGCGGTGGCCGGCCGCCGACAAAATCGTAGAGCACTTCCCAGTAGGCCGAGCCGCCCAGCTCCTCGCGGGTGGCACCGAGGACGAACACCAAATCCCCGCTCGCGTGCGCATGGCTCGGGACGGCGCGGTCGACGTTGGCGAGGAGTCCGACTATGCCCACGACCGGTGTGGGGTCCACCGCTCCCGTGGGGCTCTCATTATAGAAGGAGACGTTCCCGCCGGTGACCGGTGTGTCGAACGCCCGGCACGCATCGGCGATGCCGCGGCACGCTTCCGTGAACTGATAGAACACGGCGGGCCGCTCCGGACTGCCGAAATTCAGACAATCGGTGATCCCCAGCGGCCGCGCGCCGGTACAGGCCACGTTGCGCGCCGCTTCCGCGACCGTGGCTTTCCCCCCTTCATAGGGATCGAGCGCAACGTAGCGCGCGTTGCAGTCGGTCTTGACGGCGAGCCCGAAGGCCGTGCCGCGGACTCGCATCACGCCGGCATCGCCGCCGGGTGCCACGACCGTCCCGGCCTGCACCGTGGAATCGTATTGCTCGAACACCCAGCGCTTGGAGGCGAGGGCGGGGTGGTCGAGCAGGGCGAGCAGCACCGACGCGGGAGAGGGGAGCGGGGAGAGGGGAGCGGGCTTAGCCGCGCGCAGGGCGACGGCGGCCGGGTCCTCCTGGGCGCTGGGATGATAGACCGGACAGTCCTCGATCAGGCGCCGGCCCGGGATCTCGACGACCACCTGGTCTCCCCAAGTGCAGCGATAGACGCCGTCGTCGGTCACCGTACCAATGGGGGTCGCGTCGAGCTCCCACTTGGCGGCGATCGCCTGCACCTGCGCCACGCGGTCGCGTTTCGCGACCACGAGCATGCGCTCCTGAGACTCGGAGAGCAGGATCTCATAGGGAGTCATCCCCGGTTCCCGGGTGGGCACGCGCTGCAAATCGATTTGTACGCCGACCGACCCCCGGGCCGCCATCTCCGCGGACGACGACGTCAGCCCTGCCGCGCCCATGTCCTGAATGGCGACGATGTGCCCGGAGGCGATCAGCTCCAGGCTCGCCTCGAGCAGCAGCTTTTCCGTGAACGGATCGCCGACCTGCACCTGAGGACGCCGGCGCTCGCTCTGCTCGGACAGCTCCTCCGAAGCAAAGGAAGCGCCGTGAATCCCGTCGCGTCCGGTACGGGAGCCGACCGCGAGGAGGACGTTGCCCACGCCGTGCGCCGCCGCGGTGATCAGCTGATCCTCACGCAGGACGCCGACGCACATCGCGTTTACGAGCGGGTTCCCCGAGTACGCTGCGGCGAAATCCACCTCGCCGCCCAGCGTCGGTACGCCGACGCAATTGCCGTAATCGCCGATGCCGCGTACCACACCGGCGAACAGATAGCGGTTGCGCGCGTCATCCAAAGGCCCGAACCGCAGACTGTTGAGGAGGGCGATGGGGCGCGCTCCCATGGTGAACACGTCCCGCAGGATCCCGCCGGCGCCGGTCGCCGCGCCCTGGTAGGGCTCGACGGCGGAGGGGTGGTTGTGCGACTCGATCTTGAACGCCACCGCCCACCCGTCCGGGAGCCGCAACACGCCGGCGTTCTCCCCCGGACCCTGCACGACCTGCGGCCCGGTGGTGGGAAATTTCCGGAGCACGGGCTTGGAGTGCTTGTAGGAGCAGTGCTCGCTCCACAGCGCGGAAAAGATGCCCAGCTCGGCGAACGTCGGCATCCGGCCGAGCAGGGCTTCGATGCGCTGGTATTCCTCGATCGTGAGGTTGTGCTCCCGAACCAGGGCCGGCGTAACCGGAGGGTCGCCCCGGAACGGGGTGGGGGTCACTGGTCGCCGGCCTTGGCGCGCCGGAACCCTGCCATGAGCGTGGTGAAGACGTCGTGGAAGCGTCCTGGGGGGTGGGCCAGCGCCTTTTCGGCCTCACCGGCATCGAACCACAGTCCCAGGCAGTGGGGGCATTGGCGGATTTCGACCGCATGCCATTCGCTCGACATCAGGTCGTAGCCGCAGCGGGGGCACTTCATGAAGTGCGATTTGCGCTCCGCCTCCACCCGCTCGCGCAGGTGCAGATCGCGCTGCTGGCGCATCAACTCAGCCTCGCGCCGGGCGAAGTACTCCTCTTCGTTGCTCGAAGCCGGGCCCGTGTGCCGCTCGCCCTTCGTCACGGGGTGGGTCTCGTCGCCGAGGGCTTGCGGCCGGGTGGGGACGACGATTGCCCGCTATAGCCGTGTCCGGGCCACCGCACGATCGCGTCCACGACCTGCCCGTTCTGGAGAATGACTACGTCGTCGGTCCCGCAGGTCCGCTCGCAGCCATTGGGATAATGGAGGTAGGTGAAGTCCCCGGCTTTGCGCACACCCATCGGGGGACCCCACAGGGAGTAGACGTCGCGCTCCGCCATCCCGGGCGCGATGGTCCCCGTATCGGGTGAATCGTAGGGCACATCCTGGACCGGACGCGCGGCGGGTTTGACCGGAGCGGGCGTCGGAGCTGGCGGGGCCGCTGGCTTCTTGGTGGTATCCGGCGCCGGCGGTTTGGCCGCGGTCGTCGGATTCGCTTTGCCACGCCTCTTGTTCAAGATCTGCTGGATCTTATCACACCCCAGCGTGGTGACCACCAACAGCGCGCACAGCGCCAGCCAGCTGCGTCGCATGACCAGCCTCCAGGGAAAGGAAGATGCGGGCTCCATCGGTTCCGCCGAGCGCGGGGGCGACCCGACGCTCGGGGTGCGGCATGATGCCGACGACATTGCGGCCGGCGTTGCAGACGCCGGCGATTTCGTTGGTCGAGCCGTTCGGGTTGTCGCCCACGTAGCGCCAGACGATCTGCCCGTTGGCTTCGAGCTCCGCGGCGGTACGCGCATCGGCGACGTAACGGCCGTCCCCGTTGGCGACCGGGATCTCCAGCTCCTCGCCCGGCCGGTAGAGTCCGGTGAACGGCGTGTCCGCAGCTTCCACCCGCACGCGCACGGGACGCGACAGAAACTTGAGACGCGCGTTCCGCATCAGGGCTCCCGGTAACAGCTCCGCTTCGCACAGAATCTGGAAGCCGTTGCAGATGCCGAGGACCGGGCCGCCGGCCTGGGCGTGGGCGGCCACGGCGGGCATGATCGGGGAGAAGCGGGCGATCGCCCCCGACCGCAGGTAGTCGCCATAGCTGAATCCGCCGGGGAGAATCACGACGTCGGCCTGGCGCAGGTCGGTCTCCCGGTGCCAGAGGAAGTAGGCGTCGGAGCCGGCGGCGCGCGCGGCGTCGACGGTGTCCTGGTCGCAGTTCGAGCCGGGAAAGACGACGACGGCGACGCGTCGCATCAGGCGGTCTCCACGGCGATCTGATAGTCCTCGGTGACGGGGTTCGCGAGCAGGCGGTCGCACATCGCCTTGGCGCGCGCGGCGGCGGCATCGCGCGACGCGGCGTCGAGCTGGAGCACGAGGTGTTTGCCCATGCGCACCGCGTTCGCTTCCGCGAAGCCAAGGGCATGCAGAGCGTGCTCCACCGCCAATCCTTGCGGATCGAGCAGTCCCGCCCGGGGCATGACGCGCACTTCGATGCGGAAGGCGGGCATCAGGATCTCCCACGCGGCGTGATGCCGTGCGAGCGCGGTCCAAAGGCGTCGTCCACCCGGTCGGCGTCGCCGATCACGATGGGGCCGGCGATCTCGGCCTCTTCACTGGACCGGGTTTCCTCGAACAGGCCCAGCAGGGCGGCGCGGACCACGCCATAGATCATGTAGGCGATCCCGAGAGGGAAGAAGAAAACGTCGTGGGCGTAGATCCCGAAGAAGACGATACATAGAAGGATCGCTGCGCCCAAGATGCCGCGGAGCGAATGCAACCCCCCCCGGGGGAACGTCGCGTAGCGGACCTGGCTCACCATCAGAATGGTGAGCAGGATCATGAGGATCGGAATCAGCAACGGCCACGGGAGGTCATGAAGCTGCTGGTAGACGCCCGTCTGGGTGAACGGGTAGTAGGTGGCGAGCGTCATCCCGGCCGCCGGCGAGGGGAGGCCGACGAAGTAGTTCTTGGATTTTCCGGCTTGCGTGATGTTGAACCGGGCGAGCCGGATCGCCACGCCCATCACGTAGAAGTAACAGAAGATCCAGGCCGCGGCGCCGGCGCTCGCGAAATGCTGCTCGTACATCAGATAGGCGGGCGCGACGCCGAAGCTCACGATGTCCACCAGGCTGTCGAGCTCGGCCCCGAACCGCGTCCCCGTGTTCGACAACCGCGCCACCCGACCATCCAGCGCATCCAGGATCCCCGCGAACACGATGAACCAGCTCGCCCGGTAGAACTCGCCGCGCGAGGCGTGCACCATCGACCAGATCCCGAAAAACAGATTGAACAGCGTGAACAGGCTGGGGACGATGATCACGACGCGCCGGACATTGGGCCGAATCGGCGGCGGTCTCATCGGGGGTACTCCGCGAGGACCGTGACACCGGCCGACACGGCGTCGCCCACTCTGGTCCTCACCTGCGGGCGTTCCGCCACCGGGAGGTACACGTCCACCCGCGAGCCGAATCGAATCATCCCGAGTCGCTCCCCCTGAGTGATCCGGTCACCGACCTTGCCGTCCGTGACGATGCGGCGGGCGATCTGCCCGGCGATCTGCCGCACCAGCACCGATCCGTGCGGGCCTTTGAGCCCGATCGAGGACTGCTCATTGTCGAGACTGGCCTTCTCCGCCGCGGCGTGGAGGAATTTGCCGGGATTGTAGTGCCGGTAATCGACGGTCCCAGTCACCGGATATCGGTTCACGTGCACGTTGAACACATTCATGAAGATCGAGACCCGCAGAGCGCGCGTGTGCAGGTAGGCCGGCTCATCGGTCTCGACCACGCTCACAATCTTGCCGTCCGCCGGTGCCAGGACCAGCGTGTCGCCCCGCGGCCCCGGCCGGGACGGATCGCGGAAGAATACGAACAGCCAGATCCCGATCAGGCCGAGCAGGACCGCGGGGACCCAGAGAAGACCCCCCCACCGCAAGGCGGCCCAGGCGGCCAGCGCCACGAGCGCCCAGCCGAGCGTGATGAATGGCCATCCCTCCGGCGCCAGCCTCAAGGGCTGACCTCGAGCGCCCGCCCGGTCAGACGCCGGTAGGCCTCGCGGTAGCGTTCGGCGGTGGCCCGTACCACTTCTGGCGGCAGTGGCGGGGGGGGCGCGTTGCCGTCCCAGCTGCCGGCCGACTTGAGGCCGGCCAGGTAGTCCCGCAGGGGTTGCTTGTCGAACGAGGGCTGGCTCCGTCCCGGTCGGTACTGATCCGCCGGCCAGAAACGCGAAGAGTCGGGCGTCAGCACTTCGTCGATGAGCAGCAACGTCCCATCGGGAGTCGTGCCGAACTCGAACTTGGTGTCGGCGATGATGATCCCGCGCTGCGCCGCGTAGGTCCGCCCGGCCTCGTAGACCGCCAGACTGGCCCGCTTCAACTCGTCCGCCATGCGGTGCCCGAGCGCCTCGGTTACGCGGCTGAAGGTGACGTTCTCGTCATGACCCGTTTCGGCCTTCGTGGCCGGGGAGAAGATGGCGGGCTCCAGCTTGGCGCTCTCCACGAGGCCGGTCGGCAACGGCTCACCGGCCAGGGTCCCCGCTGTGCGGTATTCGGCCCACGCGGAGCCGGCCACGTATCCGCGGACGACGCACTCGAAGGGGAGCGGGGTGGTGCGGCGCACCAGCATGGCCCGGCCGCCGAGGTCCGCGCGGTGTGCGGCGAGGGTCGGCACGCGCCGGACGATCTCGTCCGCGTCGGCGGTGAGCAGGTGATTGGGGATGACGTGGGCGAGGCGGGCGAACCAGAACGCGGAGAGCTGGGTGAGCACGGCTCCTTTGTCGGGCACCGCCTCGTTCATCACCACGTCGAAGGCGCTGACCCGGTCGCTCGCGATCATGAGGAGCGACGCGGCGTCCACTTCGTACATCTCGCGCACCTTGCCGCGCCGCAGCAGCGGCAGGGGGAGCGAGCTCGCGACCAACGGGGCCCGGGGGGGAGCCATCGTCATACTTTCACCTCGGCAGTGCCGGCAGCCGGTGCTGCGGCGTCGATTCGGGAGAGCAGGGTCGGCAGGATCTCGTCCAGGTAGTGGTCGACCTGTTCGGGCGCGCGACCGACGTACTGGGCCGGATCCAGCTCGTCGGGTTGCGCGGCCACTTTGAGCTTCCGGAACGCGGCATCCGCCGCGATGCGGGCGAGCAGATCATTGGCCGCGCTGCGCTCCGCCACCGCCTGGGACACGGCGAGGCTGTGGTGGCGGATCACCTCGTGCAGCGCCTGGCGATCCCCGCCCGCTTTCACCCCGCGCATCAACAACCGCTCGGTGACGAGAAACGGCAACGTCTCGGTGACGTGGCGGCGGATCACCGCCTCGCGCACCTCCAGACCCGCCGCCACGTTGGTGGCGAGCACCAGGATCGCGTCCGTCGCGAGGAAGGCCTCGGGGATCACGAGCCGGCGATTCGCGCTGTCGTCGAGGGTGCGCTCCAGCCACTGCGCTGCCGCGGTATGCCACGCGTTGCCCTCCAGCTCGATCACGAACCGGGCGAGCGACGTCATCCGCTCGGCGCGCATCGGATTGCGCTTGTACGGCATGGCCGACGACCCCACCTGCTCGTTCTCGAAGGGCTCGAGCAGCTCTCCCTCGTGCTGCAGCAGGCGCAGATCGGTGGCGAACTTGGCGGCCGAGGCGGCGATCCCCGACAGAGCGGCGAGCACCTGGGCATCCTGCTTGCGGGAGTAGGTCTGGCCCGTGACGGGGAAAACCTTCGTAAACCCCAGTTTGCGCGACACCTGGACGTCGAGGGCCTGCACCTTGGCGTGGTCCCCGTTGAACAGCTCGAGGAAGCTCGCCTGCGTCCCCGTCGTGCCCTTGACGCCTCGGAACTGCAACGTGTCGAGGCGGTGCAGGACCTCCTCGGCATCGAGCGCGAAATCCTGCATCCACAGCGTCACCCGCTTGCCGACCGTGGTGAGCTGGGCGGGCTGGAAGTGGGTATAGGCGAGACAGGGAACGCCGCGCTGCCGGCGCGCCACCTTGCCGAGGGCGACGAGCACGGCCGCCAGCCGACCGAGGAGGAGCTGCAGGCCTTCGCGGATGAGGAAGAGGTCGGTGTTGTCGGTGACGAACGCGCTGGTGGCGCCGAGGTGCAGATACGGCATCGCCGCCGGCGCCTGCTCGCCGAGCGCGTGAATGTGGGCCATCACGTCATGCCGCAGCCGCTTCTCGTGGTCCGCCGCGCGGCCCAAGTCCACGTCGTCCAGGTGCGCGCGCAGCTCGCTCAGCGCCGCATCGGGGATGACGAGTCCCAGCTCCCGCTCGCTCTCCATGAGCGCCAGCCAGAGCCGCCGCCACAGACCGATGCGACGCCGATCGCTCCACAGCGCCTGCATGGCGGGGGAGGCGTAGCGGGATCCGAGCGGCGACTGATAGGTCACACGGGGGCCTTGCTGCGTGCGCTGAGCTTGCCCCAGTCGGCCAGGAAGGTCTCCAGGCCGCGGTCGGTGAGCGGATGCTGCAGCAGCTTCTTCAGAACGTCCGGGGGGATGGTCGCGACGTCCGCCCCGATCATGGCGGCGTCCACGACATGCCGGGGATGACGGATCGACGCTGCCAGGATCTGCGTGGCGATCTGGTAGTTGTCGAAGATCGTCCGGGCTTCGCGGATCACGTCCATCCCGTCCTGCCCGACGTCGTCGAGCCGGCCGATGAAGGGACTGACGTAGGTGGCCCCCGCTTTGGCCGCGATGAGACACTGCAGCGAGGAGAAACAGAGGGTCACGTTGACCCGGATCCCGTCGCTGGTGAGCCGCTTCACGGCCACGATGCCGTCGGGAATGACGGGGATCTTCACCACGATGTTGTCGGCGATCTTGGCGAGCGACCGGCCCTCGGAGACCATTCCCTCCGCGTCGGTGGCCACGACCTCGGCCGAAACCGGGCCCTCCACCAGCGAGCAGATCTCCTTCAACACGTCGCGCGGGTCCAGGTCGCCGGCCTGCTTGGCGAGGAGCGACGGGTTGGTCGTGATTCCGTCGATCAGCCCCGCCTGGGCGGCCCAGCTGATGTCCTTCAGGCTGGCAGTGTCGAGAAAGAACTTCATGGCATCACGCCTCGCTGTAGAGGTCGGGAGGGTAGCGCACCGCGGCCAGGTACAAACCCTGGGGTGGTGCGGGGGGGCTCGCCGCCTGATTGTCGCGCGCCCCGAGCAGGAGGGAGAAGTCCGAGACCGGCCGGCGCCCGAGCGCGATGTCCACCATCGCGCCCACAAGAAAGCGCACCATCCGGTGCAGAAACCGATTGGCTTCGATCGTGAACGTCACACCCGCTCCGTCCGGTCGCGGCGCCCACTCGGCGAGCGCCACGCGGCAGCGATAGTCGGGGGACGCGATGCCGGCCGCAGCCATGCCGCGAAATTCGTGTTCGCCGGGCAACGCCGCGGCGGTCTCACGAAGCAGCTCCGGGTCGAGCGGCCGTCCCAACGCCCACTCGTAAGGCCGGCGAAACGGCGATCGGCTCGCGGCGTCGGTGCCGATTACGTAATGATAGCGCCGGGCCGTCGCGCTGCGCCGCGCGTGAAACCCCGGCTGCATCTCGTGTACGCCCTCGATCCACACGTCACGCGGCAGCAAGGCGTTCAATGCGCGATGCACACCGCTGGTGTCGCCGTTCCAGCGCTCGGGAAGCGTGAACCCCACGCCCTGGCCGAGCGCATGAACACCCGTGTCGGTCCGGCCGGCGCCCGTCGCCGTCGTCCGGCGTCGGGTGAGCCGCTCCAGCACGTGCTCGAATTCCGCCTGAACCGTCCGGCCGCCGGCTTGCCGTTGCCATCCGACGAACCGGGCCCCGTCATACTGGACTACGGCCAGGAAGGGTCGGGTCGTCACCAGCGAAAAATAGGGACGGGGGAGGGGGGTATCAAGCCGCGTAATCCCTTGTCGCCGTTGAGGCAAGGCTATCTTATTGGACTGGCATGGGCGCACCTCTCGGACCCCTCTCGCGCGCCATCGCGTCGCTCGCCAACCGCGAATCCCTGACCGAGGATCAGGCCGCAGAGGTATTCGGCGTGGTGATGCGGGGGGAGGCGGGCCACACCCAGACGGCCGCCCTCCTCATGGGACTGAGGGTGAAGGGTGAGACCGCAGCGGAAGTCGCCGGCGCCGCGCGGGCATTGCGAGAGGCGATGGTGCGAGTGTCGGTGGCGGCGGAGCATCTCGTGGATACGGCCGGCACCGGAGGCGGCGCCGTCGGGACCTTCAACATCTCGACCGGGGCCGCCCTCGTGGCCGCCGGTGCCGGAGCCACGGTGGCCAAGCACGGCAACCGGTCATTTACATCTTTGTGTGGCTCGGCTGATGTGTTCGAGGCCCTGGGCGTGGACATCGGTCTGGGCGCCGAACGGGCAGCGCAATTGCTGCGCGTGACACGGATCGCCTTCCTGTTCGCACCCAACTACCACCCGGCGATGCGCCACATCGCTCCCGTCCGCCGGGAGCTGGGTGTGACCACGCTCATGAATCTCCTTGGACCCCTGGCCAACCCGGCCCAGGCGCGGCGGCAGGTTCTGGGGGTGGCCGACCGGGACCGCGCCCCGCTCGTGGCGGCGGCC
>Ga0335083_10011414_pt1 | contig 10661 bp, 2 predicted proteins | sample Lox_Sample_42_FD_206716 | JGI IMG/M metagenome (GOLD analysis project Ga0335083, IMG submission 206716) | Soil microbial communities from Loxahatchee National Wildlife Refuge, Florida, United States - Lox_Sample_4.2 | ecosystem: Environmental > Terrestrial > Soil > Wetlands | place: USA: Florida... | reverse complement strand
AAAATTGTCGCCAGTTATGACCATGGTGGAAATACGGATTGGTTAAAAGCAATCACACGTACCGGTTTCGTCCAAAGCCATAGCATTGGAATTTCAGGTGGAACTGGTCATTTCAATTACAGAGGTTCCGTCAACTATATCTATCAGGATGGAATTGTTATTAATAATAATAAGGAAGGAATAGGTTTGCGCTTCAATGCAGAACAAAAAGCTTTGGATGATAAGCTCGATATTCAGATTGGCATTGTGAATACAAACTACACACGTCATTATACCCAATATGGCAATTTTGACTATATTTTTACTACTCCTCCCACTTATCCTGTATATAATCCCGACGGCACTTTCTTTGCCTATTCAGATTTTGATCAGGCAAACCCGGTCGAGCATTTGACACAGGAATTAAATCAGGGCAAAGAGAATTTCTCTCAGTTGTATGGAACAGTAAACTACTCTATTCTACCGACATTAAAGGTTGGCGCAACGGGTTCTCTCTCTCATTTTAATAAACAAACAGGTTACTATGCACCTGCTTTCCCGGTAGAAGGTACAGTGAACGTAGGGAATAATTATAATTATAATACGGATTCCAAAAAAGGTGATCTGCATCTTAATTACAATAACCATTGGGGTCTGCACAATTTTGGATTTACCGGTGTATATGAATACAATTATTTTACGGATGATAATTTCTATGCTGCAGGTCAACAGTTCCTTGTAGATCAGAACCAGAACTATGCATTGCAGAACGGTAATTCTTCCTTAAATCAGATTGGATCTTACAAAGAAGAATTCCTTTTGATTTCTTTCCTCGCAAGGGCAACTTACAATTATAATAATAAGTATTATGCAACAGCATCAATACGCAGGGACGGATCCTCAAAATTTGGTGTGAACAATCGCTGGGGTAATTTCCCTTCCTTTGATGTGGCCTGGGCGATCAGTCAGGAAGAGTTCCTTAAAAATGTTTCATGGCTTTCTTATTTGAAAATAAGAGCAGGATATGGTGTTACCGGTAACTCGGAAGCCATCACTCCTTACAATACTCAATTTATTTTGGGAAGTGTAGGAAGATATTTCGATCCTTCTGCAGCAAATCAATATCCACAATCTTATGCTCCAACTCAGAATGCAAATCCGGATTTGAAATGGGAAGAAAGACATGGTACAAATGTGGGTATTGACTTTAGCTTGTTTAATCACAGGTTGTCTGGTGATTTCAATGTGTTCAGCGATAAAACCAAAAACTTGCTCTATAATTACCAGGTTCCTGTACCACCTTTTTATGTTCCGACAATTCTTGCAAATGTTGGAGACCTGACTAACAAAGGACTGGAATTATCATTAAATGCGGAAATTGTGAAAGGTCAACATTTTTCATGGAATGCTGGAGGACAAATTACAAGTGTTCAGACAAAAGTTACCAGTTTGTCCGGATCTTATGCGGGATATAAATTGTCAACAGACAATATTCCTGGGGGATACGCACAAGGTAGAGGTTTGAGTACAAACCCCATTACAGTTCTGAAAGTGGGATATGCTCCTTATACTTTCTATCTGCCCCATTATGAAGGAGTGGATCAGAACGGTAATCAGTTATTTGATTCAGCGGGCACTAAAGTACCCTACAATAATGCAGTTTACAGGTATATAGATCCATCTCCGAAATTCACCTGGGGTTTCAATACAACTTTAATGTATGATAACTGGTCACTTACTATTTTCCTCAGAGGTGTTGTTGGACAGAAAGTATTTAACAATACAGCATTGGATTTAGACTTTATAAAGAGATTACCCGGAAACAATGTCTTTAAAGATGCAACAACTAATGGAATTAAAGATGCCGCTACAGCCTCAGATCTTTACCTGGAAAATGCGTCTTATGCGAGATTGGATAATCTGACACTGGGTTATACTTTCAATAAGGTAAATCCGCATATCCAGACTCTGAAAGTGTATGTAACCGGAAACAATCTTTTTGTAATTACAGGTTATAAGGGATTGGATCCTGAAATCCAGAATGCAGATACCAACCAGGCTTATATTGACGCTAACTATGGCGGATATGGTTTCTTCCCAAGACCGCGCTCTTATACGTTTGGTGTAACATTATCTTTTCAATAATAAATGACGCCTAAATAACCGCGCAATAAAAAATAATATCTTAAAAAAGTAATTTGATAATATGTCGTCTAAAAATGCTTCTCCATATAAAAAAAATGTTATGACAACCAAGAAATCATACGCGGTTCTACTGCTGGTGCCTATTGTCATTGCAATTGGCATATCCTGTACGAAACTGGATGCTAAAGTGTACAGTGTCGTGCAAAATGCGAATTTCTGGCAAACTCCTGCTGAAATCGCCGCAGGTGTTGCGCCTGCGTATGCAGCTTTAACCGCAATTCCGGCTGGAAACACATTTGAAGTGAATGAAGTTTCTTCCGATGAAATCGTAATTCCAATCAGAGGTGCTGACTGGCTCGACAATAATGTGCATAGCCAGGAATGGCTGCATAATTGGCCGGTAGATAACCAAAACATCAATGGTGCATGGAATGATGTGTACAATGGTATTGGTAAGGCCAATTTTACTTTGAGCGTTGTAAACGGACTTGCTACTCCTCCAAGCAACCTTGCTGCAATTAATGCAGAGTTAAAGACACTGAGGGATTATTATTATTTTCTGGCGTTGGATATGTTTGGTAACATCCCCTATGTTACCAGTTTCAACGTCGACCCATCTACCGTAAATAATTCTCTCGGGAGAGCAGCAATTTATGATTCTATTGTTACAGACCTGGTGGCAAATATTCCTTTGCTGAACACTAACGTAGATGCTTCAACGTATGGCAGGGTTACTAAATGGATGGGCTTTGCGTTATTGGCTAAATTGTATTTAAATGCCCAGGTTTATACTACCCATGCTAATTGGACTGGTGCCATGGCTGCTTGCGATTCCATCATCCTGCATGGACCTTACAGTTTGCTAAGCAATTATTTTGACAATTTCGCTGTCGGCAACAGCTCAATTCTTTCCAATGGTGAAAATATTTTTGTTGTGCCGATGGATAGAGTAAATATTGGTGGAAATAACTGGGAAATGATGTCACTCCATTATCAGAACAATCTCAATTTCGGTTTGAGTGGAAGCCCCTGGAATGGATTCTGCAGCACAGCCGATTATTATACAAATTTTGATACTACTTCTGTCTACACAATTAAAGGAAGTACAACTTATCGCACTTATCTTGATCAACGCTCCGGGCAATTCCTGATTGGCCAGCAATACAATTCACCTTATCAGTATCCACCAAGCACAAATGTTGTTTATAAGGCAGATCCTTCAACTGCATTGCAGGATCTTCAATTCAGCATACCTCTTTTATTTACTCCCCTTGTTGGACAAATCTCTAACGCTGCAGGAAGTTTCCGTATGGCAGGATTACGCAGTATCAAATATTTTCCTGAAGCAGGTACTGCTGGTGGACAAAGCAATGACATGGTTATTTTCAGATTATCAGACATCTATTTGATGAGAGCGGAAGCAGATCTTCGTGCCAATGGAACGATGTCAGGAACTTCACTGGGTTATGTGAATCTCATTCGTGAACGCGCCTATGGTGGAGATGCAAGCCATGACTGGACCGCACCTCAGGCAACACTTACAAATTTATTAGCCGAAAGAGCACGTGAACTTTCATGGGAAGGATGGAGAAGAAATGACCTGATCCGTTTTGAAGTTGCCAGCGGCACTCATTATTTCAGTGCTGCGAGAACACCGGATAAAACACAGGATGCCGACAGCCATTGGCAATTGTTCCCCATACCCAAACAGCAGATCACAGCAAATCCGAACCTGGTTCAAAACCAGGGCTACTAACAATAATAAGTTAATAAAGAAGATATCTCTTTATTGTTTGAACAGGAGCAGTAATTTTAGAAATACTGCTCTTGTTTTTTTATTACAGATGATAAGTGTCTATGCGAATCAGAAATATTAAACAATTTGTTTTTTTTATTGGGTGCCTGGAATTATTGAGTGCATGTAATCATGTTGAGAAAAAAGAAATTAAAAATCCCTTATTCCAGTTACTGCCTTCTTCTCAAACCGGAATCGATTTTAATAATAAAGTAGTCGACACGAAAGAATTCAACGTTTTCAAATACAGAAATTTTTATAATGGTGGAGGTGTTGCCATCGGAGACATTAACAATGATGGCAAACCCGATATTTTTTTTACATCCAACCAGGAAGAAAACCGGCTATACATAAATAAAGGCAATTGGAAATTTGAAGATGTCACAAAAAAAGCAGGAGTGGCCGGGATTCATAAATGGCATACGGGGGTGACAATGGTAGACATCAATGGAGACGGCTGGCTGGATATCTATGTAAGCAATAGCGGCGATATTAATGGAGACGATCGTGCAAATGAATTATACATTAATCAAAAAGATGGAACATTTAAAGAAGAAGCGCATCAATATGGTCTGGATGATAAAGGCCTGACCACACAGGTTGCTTTTTTTGATTATGATCACGACGGAGACCTGGATTGTTTTGTTCTCAATAACAGTTATCGCCCTATCGAAAGTTTTGGCTATAACCGCAACCTGAGAAATATCCGCGATCCGAAAGGAGGCCATCGTTTATACAGAAATGATAATGGACATTTTGTTGATGTAAGTGAAAAGGCAGGAATTTACGGAAGTGAAATCGGATTTGGACTCGGAGTAACAGTAGCTGATATCAATAATGACGGATGGGATGATATTTATGTCTCCAATGATTTTTTTGAACGGGATTATCTCTATATCAATCAGCACGACGGTACTTTTAAAGAAGTGGTCACGGATGCAACCGGACACATCAGTCTTTCCTCCATGGGATCGGATATCATTGATATTAATAACGACGGATGGATGGATATCTTCACTACAGATATGCTGCCGGAACAAGATTACCGTTTGAAGACAACAACAAAATTTGAAGATTATGATGTACACAATGCGAAACTGCAGAATGATTTTCATCATCAGTTTACCAGCAACTGCCTGCAATTAAATAATCAGGATGGAACTTTTAGTGAAATAGCCCAGCTGGCAGGAGTGGATGCCACAGACTGGAGCTGGGGCGCTCTTGGTTTTGATTTTAATAATGACGGATGGAAGGATTTATTTGTAAGCAATGGAATCAGCAAAGACCTGACTAACCAGGATTTCCTGGAATATTTTAGCAGCCAGGAAGTATTTAACCAGGTGAAAGGAAATGGATTTGACTATAAAGAATTTTTGTCCAAGATGCCTTCCACTCCGATATCCAATTACGGCTTCATCAATCAGAAAAACCTTTTGTTCAAAAATAAATCTGAAGAATTGGGTTTAACAATGCCGGGATTCAGCAATGGCGCAGCATACGGCGATCTGGATGGTGACGGTGATCTTGATCTGGTCGTGAATAATGAAAATATGGAAGCATTTGTGTACCGGAATATGGCTTCCGAAAATCTGCATTCACATTTTCTCAAAATTAAACTGGAAGGAAAATCGCCGAATACCTTTGGAATCGGAACTCGTGTTTCAATTTATTCAGGAGGAACTCAGCAGATATTGGAACAAATGCCTACGCGTGGATTTGAAAGCAGTGTGGAACCGGTTTTGAATTTTGGAATAGCGAATGCAACAATGATTGATAGTATTGTTGTTCGCTGGCCAGATATGAAAATGCAAATCTTAAAAAAGATTTCAGCAGATACAACGATAACATTAAAACAGACTGACGCAAAAACATTTTCGCCGCCTTCAACAGTACAATCACCCTCTTTATTTGAAAATATAACAGGGTCTGTGATAGCAGGCGACATTCGTCACAAAGAAAATTTTTTTAATGATTTTGATGCCGAGCCTTTAATACCAAAAATGCTTTCTACTGAAGGACCAAAACTCGCAATGGGAGATGTGAACGGAGACGGACTCATTGATTTTTTTATGGGCGGTGCAAGGAATGATACTGCAAAATTATTTATACAGCAACCGGATGGAAATTTTGTGCAGAAGCAGGAATTTATATTCATGCAGGATAAGGATAATGAAGACGTGGGAGCTGCTTTTTTCGATGCCGATAACGACGGTGACCTGGATCTTGTTGTAACATCAGGAGGTAACCAGGATAAGTTGGGATCGACCGAACTGCTTACGCGTTTATACATTAATGATGGTAAAGGAAATTTTATCCGGAGTTTCAAAGGTTGGCCGTTGATTTCAATAAACGCTTCCTGTGTAAAGCCAGATGATTTTGACGGTGATGGCAATACGGATATTTTTATCGGATCTTCCAATATCCCTGGCGCATACGGCAAGATTCCTTCTTCGGTATTATTGCACAATGAAGGAAAAGGGAATTTCGTGGATGTTACTTCCACGATTGCTCCTGATTTATTAAAATTAGGAATGGTAACAGATGCTCAATGGGCAGATATTGACGGGGACGGAAAAAAAGAATTGATAGTTGTGGGTGATTGGATGCCTGTTACCATTTTAAAATATAAAGATGGTAAGCTGGAGAAGGTCGAAGAATTGTCTCATTCCTCCGGATGGTGGAATTGTCTAAATATAACAGATATCAATCATGATGGATTTCCTGATCTGATTGCAGGTAATTTCGGACTGAATTGCAGAATTAAAGCCGATTCTGCTCATCCGGCAAAAATGTATGTTGGGGATTTTAATAAAAACGGGCAAAGCGAATGCATTCCTGTGTATTATAAAACGGATGGGAAAGCATATCCATATTATTTGAGAAGCGATATGGTGGCACAAATACCCGGACTTAAAAAGAAGTTCCTCAGATATGATGCATATGCTGGTAAAACCATTGATGAAATTTTTACCAAAGAGGAACTGGATGCAGCAACAGAAATGACCGTGGAGCAGACACAGACCTGTGTTTTTATCAATGATGGCAAAGGTCATTTCAATATGCAGCCTCTGCCTTTAATGGCTCAAATATCACCTGTATTTGGCATATTGGTGGATGATTTCAACGGAGATGGAATTAAAGATATTTTCTTAGGCGGAAATTTCTTCGGATTAAAACCTGAAGTGGGCAGATTGGATGCAAGCTATGGGATATCTTTTTTGGGTAACAGTAATCATCAGTTCACTTATGTTCCTCCTATTTCCAGCGGATTATTTGTAAAGGGCGAAATCAGAGATATTCAATCAGTCAGTACAAAAAAAAGCAATTATATCATTGTTGCACGGAACAATGATGCCTTGCAAATTTTCAAAAAACGAAACTGACGGTGATCCATAACCTAAAAAATAATAATTTACATATTAACAGGCTCGCCGATTTGATTCCTGCAAAACGTAGGGCCGTTCTATATTTATTAGTCAGTTTGTTTTTCACCTCCTGCAATTTCAAAAAAAACACTTTATTTACCCAGCTCTCTCCCCAACAAACAGGTATTGATTTCATTAACCATAATGTAGATAGTGATACCTTGAATATTTTGGATTATCTCTATTATTATAATGGCGCCGGTGTTGCTGTGGGTGATATCAACAATGACGGGCTGCCGGATATTTATTTTGTATCCAATTCAGGAGGCAATAAACTGTACCTGAATAAAGGAAATTTTCAGTTCCAGGACATTACAGAAAAAGCAGGAGTAAAAGGAAATGCGGATTGGTCGACAGGGGTTACCATGGTCGATGTTAACGGAGATGGATGGCTTGATATTTATGTTTGTTCAGTTTCCAATCATACTCCCCCAAATTTATATGATCAGGATAAACATACTTATTTTTTGAATTCGCATAATCAGCTATTCATTAATAATAAGAATAATACTTTTACAGAATGCGCTAAGCAATGGGGACTTGATATCCAGGGATATAATACACAGGCTGTTTTTTTTGACTATGATAAAGATGGCGACCTGGATGTGTTTCTTTTGCAACATTCAATTCATCAGACAGCGAATTATGGAGATACGTCCATCAGGAGTAAGTATAGTGAAATAAGCGGCGGCAAATTATTCCGTAATGACGGAGATCATTTTACGGATGTTACAAAAAACGCTGGCATCATCAGCAGTGCATTAGGGTATGGTTTGGGAGTAGGGGTTGCTGATCTTAATAATGATGGGTGGGATGATATTTATGTGAGCAATGATTTTCACGAAAACGATTATTATTATTTGAACCAGGGAAATGGAAGGTTCAGGGAGATGAATCGGGAAGCATTCAACCATGAATCGAAATTTTCCATGGGAAATGATATTGCTGATATCAACAACGACGGATGGCTGGATGTGATGTCACTGGATATGTTACCGGAAGATGAAAAGGTATTGAAATCTTCGATTGGTGACGAAGATCTGAATAATTATAATCTGAGGATTCAGTCAGGATATCATTATCAATATTCCAGGAATTGCCTGCAGCTGAATATAGGGAGGGGAAAAAAATTTGCTGATATCGCATTATATAGTGGCGTTGCAGCGACAGATTGGAGCTGGACGCCGCTGATTGCAGATTTTAACCTGGATGGAATCAATGATATTTTTATTTCCAACGGGATTAAAAGAAGATTGAATGATCTCGATTATGAAAAATTTATTTCCGGTCTGCCTGTCAATAAGAATATAGGCGGCTCACGCAGGTTTGATAAGGAATTATTGGATCGTCAGCCGCCGGGGGCCTGGCATAACTATATTTTTGAAGGCAGTGCAGATTTGAAATTTAAAGACAGATCGGAAGATTGGGGATTTGATAAAGCTACACTTTCCCAGGGCGCTGCTTATGCAGATTTAAATAATGATGGATCACTTGACCTGGTGATTAATAAAATGAATGAACCTGCCGGTATTTTCAGGAATAATATCCATAAACAAAATCCAAAAGCGAATTACCTCAATGTTCAATTAAAAAATACTGCACCAAATACTTTTGCCATTGGGGCAAAAATATTTTTATTTCTTGGTGATAAAACGATATATCAAGAGCTGCAGCCGGCAAGAGGTTTTATGAGCAGTGTCGAGCCCATCTTTCATTATGGACTGGGAGAAAAAAATGAGATTGATAGCTTAATCATTATTTGGCCAAATAACAGATTTCAGAAATTAACAAAAATAAAAGCGGATCAAAAATTATTGGTAATATATGACCGGATTAAAACGGATACAGTTAATAACCAGCTTGATTTCATTAACCAATTACTGCATCAGCCGGATTCGTCTTTTTTTTCTGATATATCTGCAAGTACAGGCGTAGATTTTAAACACAAAGAAGATCAATATTTCAATGATTTTGATAAACAGCCACTGATTCCCCATCAATTGTCAACACAGGGCCCTAAAGTAGCCGTCGGGGATGTGAATGGTGACGGCTTGGAAGATTTCTTTGTTTGCGGAGCAAGAGGCCAGCCGGGCAGCTTATATATTCAGCAGCATGATGGACATTTTCTTTTGAACAATGACTCAGTATTCATAAAAAGTTCGAATACAGAAGAAGTTGATGCAATATTTTTTGACGCAGACAAAGACGGAGATCTGGATTTATATGTAGTGAGTGGCGGAAATCAATATTATGGTCAGGTGGATGCTTTGCTTGATCGGTTATACATCAACGATGGAGGAGGACATTTTACTCGATCCCTGACCCTGCCTCATATGTTCGGAAATAAATCTGTGGTGAGGGCTGCAGATTTTGATGGCGATGGGTATATGGATTTATTTGTAGGCGGAAGAGTCAATGCTCAATACTATGGAGAGATACCTGAATCTTATTTGCTGCACAATGATGGAAAAGGAAATTTCTCAATTATTACGAATGTGGTTGCGAAAGAATTGAACAAGATTGGAATGGTGACCGATGCCTGCTGGACTGATATCAATAAAGACGGCAGACCCGATCTCGTTGTTGTTGGAGAGTGGATGGCTCCAACCATATTTATAAATGAGAACGGAAAATTGATATTACAACATTCATCTCTGGATGATTTAACCGGTTGGTGGAATTGCATAAAAAATGTTGATATCAATGGTGATGGATATGAAGACCTGATGATTGGAAATTTCGGGTTGAATTCAAAATTAAAAGCCTCCCTGTCTTTTCCTTTGAAGATGTATGCAGGAGATTTTGATAATAATGGTATACCGGAAGAATTGCTTTCTGTGGAAAAAAATGGGAAATATTATCCATTTCGCGGAAAGGAAGACCTGGAGAAACAATTGCCATATCTGAAGAAGGAATTTCTTGATTATGGAACAATGGCAGGCAAAACAACAGAAGAAATTTTTGGAGATAAACTCTCGTCTGCAAAACTGTTTGAAGCAAATACAATGGGATCAATGATTTTAATCAATGATCAGAAAGGCGGATTTATTCCTCAGCCATTACCAGCTCAAATGCAATGGTCGCCGGTATTCGCATTTTATGTGGATGATTTTAATCATGACGGTAAAAAAGATATACTGGCCGGAGGAAATTTTTATGGAGTCATACCCTATGAAGGAAGATATGATGCAATGCCTCCCACACTAGCCATAGCAAATAAAACAGGGGGATTTCAATGCATCAATCCCTATCCATCTTCTTTATTAATATCAGGAGAAATCAGAGATATTGAATTTTTGAATATCAATCGAAGAAAA
>Ga0335083_10011413_pt1 | contig 10661 bp, 10 predicted proteins | sample Lox_Sample_42_FD_206716 | JGI IMG/M metagenome (GOLD analysis project Ga0335083, IMG submission 206716) | Soil microbial communities from Loxahatchee National Wildlife Refuge, Florida, United States - Lox_Sample_4.2 | ecosystem: Environmental > Terrestrial > Soil > Wetlands | place: USA... | reverse complement strand
GCCAAGCGATCGAAGCGTTCATCGCCGCCTACGCCCAAAATGCCAAGCCGTTCAAATGGCGGAAGCGCGAGGTCAAGGGATCGCAGCTTCAAAATACTATCGTTAACTTACGCAACTAAGCACTAGGGCCCGGACACTCGGACACCGGCATTATGCGCGCGCTATTCGATGACGGTGATTTTGCACCCGGTCGGGTGCCAAGTTTGGTGTTCGTAATGGCACAGCGAGAACGCCTGCGTGCCGCAATAGCGACCGCACAAACTACCTTCGATGCAGGTCGCTAAACCCAGCGTCAGAGCCGCACACTCGAATCCCCAGTATCTTGGCTAGCTTCGCTGTTATGCTGTGAGTTACCGATGCAATCCTCAAGGGAGACACGATGTCGTGCGAAAAGCACCTATTGCCCGGCCGCGGCCGACATGCCTGTATCCTTCCAGTTCAGTTCGCCTTCACGCGCGGGCAGCCCGTGAGCCTGCGCGTATTGGTTCCTCACGCTCTGTGTTTTCTGAGCCCACTCACCCAGGGGATATAGAAGCTCCCGATACACCAAGTAGCTCATATCAATTGTTCGGACCGGATGATGATCTTTGACGTCGTCCACGAGGTCGAGGTAGCGCCGCCCGTTGGCTTCGGCAACGCGCGGAAACCAGCTCTTGTACCAGGTCGCAGTCGCATTCTGAAGAGCCGCGTTACGCTCCCGGCGGATGTCCGCCGCGAGGTCAAGCGCCTGATCGATTGAATTGACTGTCTCGACTGCCTCGGCCCTCGCTGCTGCTGTGGCCGCCGATTGCAGCAGGTGATTGATGCGGTCGAGCGCCAGAATCATCTGAAGATTCTGGCGATAGAGTCCCGCGACGGAAAGAAACACTTCGAGATTGTAGCGATTAAGGTCAACCCGCTCGAGGTTGGCGTGGAGCAGGTCAATCAGCTCGGCGTTCTGCTGCAGAAACTCCCCGGCCAGCTCGAGACGCCTTGAATTTTCGAGACTCCAATTATGGCCTAGCTGCAGGAGTGGCGCGGAGGGAACCGGCAAGTAGGTCAGCGTCTGGTCATGCGCAGGACGGGGAGGCTGGAATATCCTGTCGGAGTCACCCCAGATAGGTGGCCTAGCGCCCGAAGCCACACGTTCCCAACTGTCATCCCAGAATTCGGCCTGCTCGCTCATCAACTGATAGACTCGTGCCATGCGGGTGGCGCCGGGCCCGTAGAACTGCGCGTAGAAGCTACTCATCAGCTCCTCGGGCGCAGGCCCAGGGTTCCAGGCGGCCGCAGGCGCCGTGGCGTAACCCAGCCAAAACGTTTCGGGATGTAGTCCGGCATCGGCCCATCCCGCAATGAAGACGCCCATCATGGCAGCCTGGCCCTGCATAGGGTGAGCGGCCTGCATCGAAGATAGCCGTTCGAGCGAGCTCTGCTTAATGCTGCCGATCATCTCCTGAACTCTACCGATTTGCTGTTCAGGCGGATGAAGGAGGTCGGCTTTCGGTAGCAGGTAATAGTTTGGAAACAGTGGCTCTTCACCTTCGACCGAGGTATACACCATCTGGCGGATGCCGTGCGCCTTGAACACGGGATCGAATTCAGGCCCGTAGAGCTCGCCGTTCACCAGATACGGGGGGAAAGAAGCGATGTCGCCGGGCACCATCGGGTATTCGCCCCAAAAAATCACTGTACGGCCGTGGTCATGAAGGTAGCCGGCGGTTTTGGTCACGAATTCGCCCAACATTTTGCCCACGCTGCCCAACTCGTGGGCGCGATCGGCTTCGTTGCACTGCGCATTCCTCGCGAGACCCACGTAGTAAGGCTCGTCGGTTGAGAGTACGAAGTACTTGCTGCCGCGATTGGCATCCAGGAGGTCCTGATACATGCCGAACAGGAGCTTATAGGTGTCGGGATTCGTGGCGCAAAATTCGTAGTTACTATCAGGGAATTCGCGCAATCCCGCGTATTCGGGATGCTTCAGAATGAAAGCCACGTGGGCCGGCCCGTCAAGATAAGGAATAAGCTGAATGTGATAGCGCAGCGCGTAGTCGGTGAGCTCCTGAAGCTCCGCCGGCGTCATCGCATACGGATCGACGATGGGAGCCGCGCTCTTGTACTGGAAGTGGCCTTCGAGTTTGATAGAAAACCCGTTGATCTTGTAAAACGCGGCCTGCCGCAGGGCCGCCTTCAGCACGTCGAGGTGCTCAAGGTGGTGGGCGTCATCCCAGTAGATAATGCGCAGACTGAGGTCGGGCCAGTCCTCGATTTGGCCTTCGGGCAGCCAGAAACTTCCACCTTGCGACTTCAGCAACTGAACCAGGGTTTGTACGCCGTAAAACAAACCGGTCAACGCATTCGCGGTGATACTGACGCTATCCGGCGACAAGCTCAACTTGTACGCCTGCTCGACGACGTTAGCCTTATCGTTGTCAGTGGTATCGCCGATCGCCACTGAGTTGGGCGCGACGCTCAGCTTCAAAACACCGGCTGACCCTGTCCCCTTTTCCGCAAGGGTGATGTGATCACGCTCCGCAAGCTCCTGCTTAAGGCTCTCGACGGCCACGTCGGTTGGCGGCACTACCATGGCCAACTCCAACCGCCAGTTCGGACCAAAGCGAAAGTCACGGCCTTCCAATTTCACGTGCTGCGGCGTCGGAAGCACTGTGTAGCCGCTAGCAGCGAGGGGCGACGCGGTACCGGCCCGCAGACACGTAGGAGGCCATAGGATGAGCGAGAGTGACAGGACGCAAACAAACCTCCAAGGCATGTGGCATCCGTTTGATATCTTCATCTTTCCACTTATGCCCGACTGTTTCATGTTGTGCTGCCCGTCCCCGCCGCAAGATCCACGTGACAGGTTATCAATGACCGGTTGCAGCTCTAAGCCGCACCGCTTCCTTTCGAATATCATCCACGCGAGGCAGAGCGAGATGTTGCGCAGTAATTAGCTCCAATTGCCTCGCCGAGAACCAGCCGGTTCCATCGGTGAACTGAATCAGCATCGACTTGGAGCGATACTGTTCTGCCGTCAGATCGACCACGCGATAGTTCGCCTGGCGGCGGCTGTAGTCGAATTCCAGTCCCGCCGCTCGGTCGTGCATTCGGTAGCGGATGTTCTGGACGTATTGGAGCGTGTTGGCAAAGCCATCCTGCGCTGCCACAAACGGTATAGGCGGCGAGGCCTCGCCCCAGTTGCGGTCTACGATCATCTCCAGAATGCCCGGAAGCGCTATGTTGAAAAGATGCTCGTCCATGATCTGGGTGTTGAAAGGAACCGCGCGAACGTGAGGAAACTGCGCAGCCTGTTCCTGCGAAAAGCTCGCCATTAGCTTCATGAGCGCCTCGCGTTGAGCTGCGCTCGCCGAGGAATCAAAGTACAGAGCTGATAGCCGCTCGTAATTGACAGCACACATGCCGCCGCTGCGCACCATTTGCATTCCGCCCAGGTCCACGTCTCCGTAGTGGCCCTGCTTGATCCGCAGGTAGAGTGTGGCTTCGCAATGCCCGTAGGTCGCAGAACCATTAATGCGGCACGGGCATGGCACGGTGCAAGGGCAGCAAACGACACCGTCTCCCCTGATTTTCCAGTCGGCGCCGTCATAGCGAGCCGAGGCCGAGGAAGGCGGATTCGAGTTTGGAACCTGAGCGGTAGCCGCAGCGCAGAATAGAGAGGCTGACAGTGCCACGCCAAGCAGGCCGCGAAGAAGACCGCCTTGACAGTCAATTCCAGGGGCCAAAGGCGACCGGGAATTTCGCGAACTTGTTGTTGCAGAACGAGATCCCTCAATGATGAATGGCGTGATTCCTTCGGAATCCAGCTCAGGTTCGTTTCGGGTTCGTTTAGCTTCGTTTTGGGTTCGTTTTTCTGCAGCTTTGTTGATTACAAAAGACCTCTCGGGTTCGTTTTTGCAATTAGGACTACCCCCCGGGGGGGGTGCTCGGTTTTCGTCCGTTAACCGCACAGAGCGAACCTGCAAATGAAGATGAGACGGGGCTCCCCTTAGTTACTCCGGCGGCGCCCATGAGACCTCGAGACGCGACAACAAGTCCACCTAATTCCCTAATGAACGTTCGACTTGCCTTCCAGCTCGGCCGCCCGGCGACCAGCTTCCTCAGCCCCTTTTCGATCTCCCTTCTTCTCCAGCGCCAGGGCCAGGTCGTGATAGGCAGGAGCATCGTCGGGCTTGAGATCGATGGCGCTTCGAAATTCTCCAATCCCTCCATCCACGTCCCCTTGCCGAAGTAGCGCGGCGCCGAGATTCGTATGGGCTTCGGCAAGCCGGGGATCAGCCGAGAGCGCAGCCCGGAAATCGTCACGCGCGTCATTCAAGTCATCACGCTTCAGGGCCTCCATCCCTGCATCATAGAGGGTCACAGCGTGTGCGTGACTGGCGCTCGAGCGATTGAGCCGTTCGATCGCAGCGCGAGCGGTCGCGGCTTCTTCATGACGGCCCGTCCGATCAAGGGCTTCAGAGAGTATGTAGAGTGCTTGTGCGGCCTGCGGGTCGAGTGCGAGCGATGCCTTCAACTGTTCAATGGCCGAGGCCGCCTCGCCTTGGCGATAAAGCGTGACACCCAATTGATAGTGCACCTCGGCGTCGTCCGGAGCGAGTTCGGCGGCGCCGAGGAATTGCTCCAGCGCCGGTTGCAGTTCTCCCTTCTTACGGAGGGCAATTCCGAGACGAACGCGGGCTGGCTCGAGCCGGGGATCCAGATTCACGGCCTGCTGAAGCTCCTGAATGGCAGCATCCAGATTCCCGCTTTCGTCGAGGCTGTCGCCCAACAGAAGGTGAGCTTGGGGGTCATCGGGCAGTAGCTGCGCGGCTCTTCGGTCCGCATCGAGAGCGGCAGCGAGCTTACCTTGCTCACCCAGCACCGCACCGAGTCCCACCAGAGCATCCTTGCTGCCAAGATCAGACGCCTTACGAAATTCACCCTCGGCAGACTCAAGGTCATGCTTCTGCCAGAATGCGGCAGCGAGCTTCTGGTGAGCGTCAGCAGACTCCGGACTGATTGCGATGGCTGCGCGGAATTGCTCGATTCCTCCGTCCAGGTCGCCAGCGTCGGCTGCCATTTGTCCCAGATTGATATGGGGTTCCAGCAGTTGAGGATTCATCTCGATGGCGCGCCGGTACTCCGAACGCGCACCCTCCAGATTCCCGCTGTTCTGCAGCACCGAGCCCAGGCTGCTGTGGGCCTCTGCGTAGTCAGGCTTCAACTCGATAGCGCGACGGAATTGTTGCGTGGCACCCTGATCGTCACCCTTTTTTAGCAGAACGAGTCCCAGATTGTAGTAAGGTTCGGCCCAGTCGGGACGCGCCTTCAAGACCTCTGCCAGTTGGGATGCGGCCTCGTCCAACCGATTCTCGCGAGCAAGGGTTACCGCCAGGAACTCTTGCGCCTCGGCCAGGCCAGGGAGATCCCGGAGCAAGCCGCGAAATTCGCTTTCGGCGCGGGCCAAGTCGCCGGAGTTCAAAGCATCCATGCCGCCTGCCCGGTAACAGCCTGGAGGGCGGTACTGGGCGTGGGCCGAAATCCGGGCGACCCCGATGATGGAGGCGACCATAGTCGCCTTCAACCCTAGAACCGTGAATCGTCGGGCGCGCGAGGGGTCCTTGTAGCTCACCGGAAGTGCCTTTAGGAGAACTGAACGACCCTGCCTGGACGACACCCAACGAGTGGCGCGGTGCCGTCCTCTCCGCCCGGCGTCCGGTCCCGAGACACGCGTCACCAGAATAGCTTTAGTCCGAACTGAATCACGCGTGAGGGCGCCGATGTAACGTGGGCGCCCTGAATCGTTCCAAAGGCTGCGCCATCGAGTACGCCGGTATCCGGGTTGTTGAAACTCACTTGGTTAAAGACGTTGAAAAATTCCGAGCGGAATTGGAATTTGAATCGCTCGTTGAGGGGGATATCTTTCAGGACGGCGAAGTCCGTGCTGTTTAGCGCCGGCCCAGAAAGAATGTTTCGACCGGAGGCCCCGTATGTCCCCAACAGATTGTACTTGATGCCAAAGGGGGTGCAGTTGTTGTTTTCAATGTATGTCGGATCGCCGGCCGCGGCTGTGGAATCGTAACTGCAGGTGGGGTCGACGAACGCGCCGGTGTTAAAGAATTCATTGATCATGGCGCTGCGACTCGAATGTGTCATGGGTATAGGTGAACCATTGAGGAAGGCATGTTGCGGTGCAAACGTCCCGTTCACCGCCACGTCGACACCGCTGGTGGTAAAGGTCATGGGAGCCCCGCTTTGAATCGTGGTGATGCCGCTGAAGCTCCACCCTCCCAGAAGCTCATTCTTCCAATGCTCGCTGAATTTCACCGGCGGGGACCAAAGCCAACTGGCCACGAAGGCGTTGCGGCGATCAAAGTTGGACCGCCCTCGAATGCTGGATAGGTGAAAGGGATCGGAGACGCAGCCGCAAGCCTCGCAGATCGCCGAGCACATATCGATGGTTTTAGAGAGGGTGTAGGACGACGTTACCGATAACCCGTGGGACATCCGGTGGGTTATCTGAACCTGAAGGCTATGATACCAACTGCGGAAGTCGTTCCCCAGCGTCCAACTGACGGGGCTGAGAATGCCCGGCTCGAAGATGGCACGGTCATTGACGTTCCCAGGGTTGGAATTGGTGTTTTCCAGACCGGTCGAGGGGTCATAGGTTGTTCCGGGGATAAACCTAGCCGGGTTGAAATTCCGGAGGTTATTCAGCTTTATTCCCATATTTCCGACGTAGGCAACCTCCAGCATATTGGACGGAGAGAGCTGCCGTTGGATCGACAAGTTCCATGACTGGCTATAGGGTGTACGTAATCCGCCGTCTATGAAGAAACCGAACGTCGGGAGGGGGTACAAGGGGCAATTAACCCCAGGAGGCGTGGGAATCGGCGTGCAACCGAAATGTCCGGTTAGCACGGTAGGAGGTGCTGTCGTGTTGGTGGAAGCGAACGGGTCCGTCCAATTTCCGTTGTAAACGGGAAACACTCCTGAATAGGGCGCGTTTTGTTGCGCTAAGGAGTCCGCGTTGATCTGATTGAAGAAAACGCCATAGCCTCCCCGCACGCTGGTCTTGCCGTTGCCAAAGACGTCCCAGGCAAACCCGAACCGGGGGGCAAGGCTGTGCCATTGCGCAGGAACAATGGTTCGGGGAATGCCTGGATCTCCGGGGAAAACGAAGCCGGGGGGCGCATCGGGAACTTGGTAGTGCGCTAAAGTTGTGTTGATGCGGCAAGCAAATTGCTCACGCGAGCGGCGCCGCCCGCCAGTGGAACCCGTCTGTCCTAATCTCAGCAACGTGAATGTGACCACCGACATCTTTACACTTCGGGTCAATCTCAATTGCCATGAGATCTGAACATGCGTCTATGTATCCTCTGGCAAAAGCTTCCGCTTCATCGGCAGAGCTTTGCTCGTTCAGTGGTTTGATGTATTCCCGGAAGCGTGTATCTCTATTGAGAAAAAGCGGAGTAAACTGCGGAGGGCCAGCAAGCCAACAAAACTCGCCCGGTGGTGGACTGCCAGCACTGAGACGCGGTCGCGTCTCATCACACTCAAATTCAATAAACATCAACGTCGGCTCTGTCTTGAAAAAGCCAGCGAAGATCATCCGAGCGAAAATTGGCCCGCTGCCCTTGGGCGGAGGCTCCCTCCGCTTCGCAGCATTAACTGTATCGTTCAGGCTCTCTATGATGCAGAGTAGGTACTCAAGCGAAGTGTCGAATCGCTTGTCAGCTAGCGACTCAAGCGCGGCGCGACTCTCGGTCACTAGGTTGTACGATTTATCCTCACTGACGATGCAGCCCGTCAAAGCGTAGCCGAACGTACCGTCAATATTGCTGATTCGGAAAATCTTCCGCACGCCATCGCTCTTGTCAGTTGGCTTCACATTCGACAGCCCACGGCCATCAGCGGCCATCAAAAACTGGCCGCTCGTATACGTCACTGCTATCGCTGTCATTCTGCCGTTTCCCGCTAACGATAGATCGGTTTTAAAAAAAGGCGGCCAAAAGAGGCCGGGTGATCCGCCGAACATGGCAAACTCCCGTGCTACAATGAAGTCGGGAGTCCACCCGGCTAACAAACATTCGAATACAGAGGCCCGCTGGCAGGCGGGCCTTTTGCTTTCTAGTGGCCCTCCAGTCCAAGCTGGCGGATGTACTTCTGTTTGACTGTGTAAGTCTTGAGAAGCTGCGAGCCTCCGAATGTTGCTACAAGAAACTCGCCCTTGTCGCTCCGCACCCTATCAACATCGGACATGGCGAACCGACTCACCAAATTCGTGCACGCGGCCCGCGCACCAAAGCCGTTCTGCCAAGCTTGACTTACCGGCTCGCTGGCGAGAGCCTCTACCACCACCTTGCCGCCTTTGTCTGACAACAGCGCAACACGGCTGATGGACTCGCACGCCGGGCCAGCGGGCGTACCACTTGCACAGCCTTGGGCGATGATCGTCAAGGCCCTTAACGTGTCCTCTGGCTTCGGCTCAAACGGCAGATATTGTTTGCGCGCGTTCACACTGAGCGCATTCAGCCAACCCTCGGGTGTGTAAATGAACACTCCGGGTATCTGCGCTTCGCACCGCGTCGGCGTAGTAAAGCCCATGTCCGAAATGTAGGCGAAGCCGCTGTTAGGCTTAGCTGATGCAGCGGCTTTTATTTCGTCGGGTGAGAGATGATCGGCTGTGGATTGCGGGAACGCAAACGCAACCGAGGCCATAACGTAAAGGGAGAGGATCATCAACTGTGTTTTCAATGTGCCCCTTTTATGCGGCCAGTGCTTGCTGCGAATCGGAGCCGAGAAGCTCTCCGAGTGTCCAAACGTGATTTGCGAGCCCCGCTTCCATTGCCGGTGTTACGCGCAACGTGCGATGCACGCGAACGAAGTTGTACCAAGCAAAGTATAGCGCAAGCGCCGCTTTCAGGTTCGCTCGTTTCTTGCTGAAGGCGTTCGTTAGCCGGGTCAATCGGCGAATCTGCATTCGCATCGTGAGGTTCGATCTCTCGACATGAGACGTGCAAATCCGCTCCGCATCCGGCTCCCCAAACATAGGCTTCACCACGGCTTCTATCACCTTCGGTGGTGAGTAGCGATGCTCTTCGTCTGTCCCACCGCCCGCATAGACTTTTATCAGTTGGGCGTAATCCGTGCGCGTTCCGAGCGAAGTATGGAGCGCATCGAAGTATGCGGAGAAACCGTCCGTAGTGACTTGGAAATGGCCCTTGGTAGCTTCATTCAGCTTCTCGACAAATACGGCGGTGTCGGAAGCCGTGCGCCGTCCAAGGTGCCACGTCAGCACCAGCTTGCTGTGCCGTTCGAAAGCTACGAAGCAATAGGCGTCCCCACGTTCCGGGTCACCAGTCGTGTTGCGCTTCTCTTTGCAACCCACGAAGCCCCACATCTCATCACATTGAACGTCTTTGACCCGGACGTTGCGGACCTTCGATTCCAACAGCCGCTCACAGCGAGCCCCGACAAGCACCAAGAGTTTCAGAATCGTGGTGTGGTGTACGCCTGTGATGCGTTCAACTGAGTTGACGGAGCATCCTTCCACCAAGAGGCGCACGATACTCTCAACCGTATCCGGCGTGATGTACATGCCGCCCAAGTTCTCGTTACGCGGCTCCGAGTACGTCTTGCGGCACTGGCAGCACTGATAGCGCTGCTGGCCTTTGCGGGTCTTTCCGAATCTACGGCATTCGGTCTTGCAGTTGTGGCACGTCATTTCGACTTCCCTTTTCTCGCGGGGAAGCCGATAATGAGATTGTCACATCGGCATTGCGGCTAACCCCGCGTGCTGATTTAGCCCCGATCTCGGTTCCAGCCGGGTTCGGGGCTTTCCTTTTCATGCTCTAAATATAACAGCAAGCCTTGTTGTTTGTCAAGCAAAAAGTGAGGTTGAAACGCCACTATATTTGGCATACAATCAATAGGTTGAGGCCCGGACCGGATTTGAACCGGTGTCTCATCCTTGCAGGGAATGCGCCTGAACCAGACTCGGCGACCGGGCCACAAGCAGGGGAGCATTAAACAGACCGCTCCCCTGTGCCGTCCCTGCCCGTGGTCCTTCCGTGGTGGTCCCCTGATATTAATTACAGTTTTGGGCATTGATCTCCTCTCGTAAGCAACTTAAGCGTAGGGAGATAACGTGGTGCACGTCCATCGGGGACGCATGGGGGAGAAATAGGGGGAAAATGGGGGAGCTAGGGGGAATAAAGAGCGTTCATTGCCACTTCGCAGGCCGTGGTTTTGTTTTGTATTCTGTCGGACGCTTACCGCTGGTTAGTATTCTCCTGAAAGCTAGGTCTGCTGTTGATCCAGATTTCAAAGCACCCGCCATCCATCGTTTCCATTCACGGTAGTGCTGGCCAGCGGCCCAACACACATCAAGGATCTTTATCTTCTCATCTGGAAATGCCGCGAAATAGAAATCTCGAAGGGCCTTGGGCTCGGCTGGAGTAATCGGCGCCCTTGGCACAGCTTCCGATGGCTCGGCTTCTAGGAGCCTACTCTTCCATTCTGCGGTGTTGGCCGCAAGCAGATTATGCCACCAGCCGTCCCGAAATTCCCTCCAGTTGGATTCGTACCCAAGATATCCGCCCGAGAAAATCTCTGTACGACTCTTGTCCGTAGGTGGCCCGATCCATCCGCCTGCAATTGCGGCCTCCAATATGAACAGTCTC
>Ga0335083_10011412_pt1 | contig 10661 bp, 8 predicted proteins | sample Lox_Sample_42_FD_206716 | JGI IMG/M metagenome (GOLD analysis project Ga0335083, IMG submission 206716) | Soil microbial communities from Loxahatchee National Wildlife Refuge, Florida, United States - Lox_Sample_4.2 | ecosystem: Environmental > Terrestrial > Soil > Wetlands | place: USA: Florida... | reverse complement strand
ATTCCTCGTTGTCTTCGAAGAAGGCGCGCACTTCCTGCTCGCGGCCGGCGGTATCCTGATAGCCCAGGTCGATCAGCGTGCGGCAGAACGACTCCTCGAACAGCAGGTAGCTCACCAGGTTCGAGCCGGAGCGGTTCAGCGCGCCGGTGGGCCGCAGGATGAAGCGCACGGTGCGCGGCAGCTCGTGCACGAAGCGCGCGGCGATGCGCTCGAGCGGCTGCGAGGGCGAGATGAACAGCACCTTGACCGGGCGCAGCGGCAGGTTGGCGTCTTCCAGCTTCTCGCGCGGAATGAGCTTGAGCGTGCGGTTGATGCGCTCGAGGCGCTCCAGGTCGACCGACAGGCCGTCGAGGAAGATCGAGTTCAGCGCATGGCCGGCGATCTGCGCCACCGACGGATAGACGTTGGAGCGCGCGCGCGCCTGGTCCGGCGTCTGGCGCCCGGTGCCGACCACCAGCACGCGGTCGGCGCCCAGGTGCAGCGCAGGGCTGATCGGCGCGATCTGGCGCACCGAGCCGTCGCCGAAGTATTCGCGGTGCACCTTGACCGCCGGGAAGATGAACGGCAGCGCCGACGAGGCGAGCAGGTAATCGAGCTTGAGCGAGACCGCGGCGCCGATGCGCTGGTTGCGCTCCCAGCCCTCCAGCCCCGAGCCCCCCTGGAAGAACGACACGCTCTGGCCGGTCGTGTAGCCGGAGGCAGTGACGCTGACAGCGTAGAGCGCGCCCGAATCGATGTGCTCCTGGATGCGCTCGAACTGCAGCGTGCGCTCGAGCATGTCCCTGAGCGGCGCGCTGTCGAGCAGCGACACCGGGTTGTGGCGCGACAGCAGCATCATGGCGCTTAGCCAGCGCGCGCCGCTGCGCATGATATGGCCCGGGTCGGTGCGGTAGACGTGGTGGCAGTGCATGTTCTCCCAGACTTCCAGGAGGTTGCCCACGCCGCGGCTGAAGTTGTCGGCGAATACCGCCAGCGTGGTCGCGTTGATCGCGCCGGCCGAGGTGCCGCAGAGGATCGGAAAAGGGTTCTTGGCCGGGTTGCCGAGGATGTCGCGCACCGCCTTCACCACGCCCACCTGGTAGGCGGCGCGCGCGCCGCCTCCCGTGAGCACAAGTCCGGCGCGGGGTTTCATCGGGCGGTCTTCACTAGAACAGCGTCTGTTCCTGGCCGCGCGGCGCGTTCGCATCGGCAACCGAAAGCGCGGTCATGTTGACGATGCGGCGCACGGTCGCCGAGGGCGTGAGGATGTGCACCGGCCGCGCCGCGCCCAGCAGGATCGGGCCGATGGTGACGTTGTCCGAGGAGGCGATCTTCAGCAGGTTGAAGGAGATGTTGGCCGCGTCCAGCGTCGGCATCACCAGCAGGTTGGCCTCGCCCTTCAGCCTGGAACTCGGGAACACCTTATGGCGGATCGCGTCGGAAAGCGCCGAATCGCCGTGCATCTCGCCCTCGATTTCCAGCTCCGGCGAGCGCTCGGCGATCAGCTTCAGCGCCTGGCGCATCTTGCGCGCCGACGGCAGGTCCTCGATCGAGCCGAAGTTCGAGGCCGACAGCAGCGCCGCCTTGGGCGCGATACCGAAGCGGCGGATCTCCTCGGCGGCAAGTACCGTCATCTCGGCGAGGTGCTCGGCGTCCGGGTCCGGCGTGACGTAGGTGTCGCAGATGAACACCGTGCGACCCTCCAGGATCAGCGCGTTCATCGCGGAATAATGCCGCACGCCGGGCTTGAGGCCGATCACCTGGTCGATGTAGTGCAGGTGCAGGGCATGCGTTCCGAATGTGCCGCACAGCATGGCGTCGGCCTCGCCCTTGATCATCATCATCGAGCCGATCAGCGTATTGCGCCGGCGCATCTCGACGCGAGCGTATTCGGGCGAGACGCCCTTGCGTTCGGTGAGCGCATGGTAGGTCTTCCAGTATTCGCGGTAGCGCGGATCGCTCTCCGGGTTGACCAGCGCGAATTCCCTGCCGGGCCGGATGCGCAGGCCAAGCCGCTCGATGCGCTGCTCTATGACCGTCGGCCGCCCGATCAGCGTGGGCTTGGCCAGTCCCTCGTCGCAGACGATCTGCACCGCGCGCAGCACGCGCTCGTCCTCGCCTTCGGCGTAGACCATGCGCCGCGGCGCCGCCTTGGCCGCCGAAAAGAGCGGCTTCATGATCATGCCGGAGTGGTAGACGAACTGCGTGAGCGAGGCACGGTAGGCCTCCAGGTCGGCGAGCGGCCGCGTCGCCACGCCGGAATCCATCGCCGCCTTGGCCACCGCCGGCGCGATCTTGCCGATCAGGCGCGGGTCGAAGGGGCGCGGGATCAGGTATTCCGGGCCGAACTTGAGGTCCTGCCCCCCATAGGCCTGCGCCACGACGTCGGACGCCTCGGCCTGCGCGAGTTCGGCGATCGCGCGCACCGCGGCAAGCTCCATTTCCGAGGTGATGGTGGTCGCGCCGACATCCAGGGCGCCGCGGAAAATGAACGGGAAGCACAGGACGTTGTTGACCTGGTTCGGGTAATCGCCGCGCCCGGTGGCGATGATGCAGTCGGCACGCGCCTCCTTCGCCAGCTCGGGGAGAATTTCGGGCTCGGGGTTGGCGAGCGCAAGGATGATCGGCCGCTCGGCCATCTTCTTCACCATCGCGGGCTTGAGCACGCCGCCCGCCGAGAGGCCGAGGAAAACGTCGGCGCCGCCGATGACCTCGTCCAGGGTGCGCGCCTTGGTGTCGATGGCGAAGCGTTCCTTGTCCGGGTCCATCTCCTCCTTGCGGCCCTTCCAGACCACGCCCTTGATGTCGGTGACGATGATATGGCCGCGCGGCAAGCCCATCTTCACCAGCAGCTCCAAGCAGGCAAGCGCCGCCGCGCCCGCGCCGGAGACCACCAGCTTTACGTCCTCTATTTTCTTGTTTATTACCTTCAAGCCATTCAAAAAAGCTGCGCCGACGATGATCGCAGTGCCGTGCTGGTCGTCGTGGAACACCGGGATCTTCATGCGCGCGCGGAGTTTGCGTTCCACGACGAAGCATTCCGGCGCCTTGATGTCCTCGAGGTTGATGCCGCCGAAGGTGGGTTCCAGCGATGCGATGATGTCGACCAGCCTGTCCGGGTCGCGCTCGTCGACCTCGATGTCGAAGCAGTCGATGCCGGCGAACTTCTTGAACAGCACCGCCTTGCCTTCCATCACCGGCTTGGCGGCGAGCGGGCCGATCGCGCCCAGGCCCAGTACCGCGGTGCCGTTGGTGATCACCGCGATCAGGTTGGCGCGCGAGGTGAGGTGCACCGCCTCGGCCGGATCGCGCTTGATCTCCTCGCAGGCGGCGGCGACGCCGGGGGAATAGGCGAGCGCGAGGTCGCGCTGGTTGGTGAGCTGCTTGGTGGCGAGGATCGCGACCTTGCCGGGACGCGGCCGGCGGTGGTACGCGAGGGCGCTTTTCCTCAGTTCCTCGTCCAAATTTAACTCCTAGGATCGGGTAAAAATTATATCCGTATAATCGACCTCTCCCCTTGAAGACTCCGTCCCGCACTGCAGGGAAACCGCGGGTCGCTCGCCGCGCCGCGGAAATCCGGCCTTTCGTGGTCATGGACGTGCTCGCCCGCGCCCATCAGATGGAGGCTGCCGGCCGGCGCGTGATCCACATGGAAATCGGTGAACCCGACTTCACCGCACCTGCGCCGGTCGTGGAAGCCGCGCTGCGCGCCTTGCGCGACGGCACTACCGCCTACACCGCCACCCTGGGTCTGCCTGCGCTGCGGGAAGCGATTGCGGCGCACTATTGCTCCGCATTTTCGAAGGAGGTATCTCCGGGGAGGATCGCGATCACCGCCGGCGCATCGGGTGGATTGCTGCTGACGCTGGCCCTGTATGTGAACCCGGGCGACGAGATCCTGGTGCCTGATCCCGGCTATCCGGGCTACCGGCACATGGTGCGCGCCTTCGAAGGCCGGGCGCGTGCGCTCAAGCTGTCGCCCGCGACGAATTTCCAGCCGACGCTCGAGATGGTGCGCGCCGCCTGGAGCGGGCGCACGCGCGGGCTGCTGCTCGGTTCACCCGCGAATCCGACCGGCACCGTCATTTCGGCAACGGAACTGGAAAAAATCGCGCGCTTCGTTGCCGCCCGCGGCGGTGTGCTGATCGTCGACGAGATCTACCAGGGGCTGACCTACGGCGGGAAAGCCCGCGGCGCGGCGCCGGCGAGCGCGCTCGGCCTGCCGGGCGAAGTGGCTGTGGTGAACAGTTTCTCGAAGTATTTCTGCATGACGGGTTGGCGTCTGGGCTGGGTGGCATTGCCGCAAAAAAGAATCCGCGAATTCGAAAAGCTCGCGCAGCACCTGTTCATCTGCGCGCCAACCGTCGCCCAGCATGCGGCGCTCGCCTGCTTTGCTTCCGACACACTGAAAATCCTGGAAAGCCGCCGGCTGGAGTTCCGCAGGAGGCGCGACTTCCTGGTGCCGGCCATCGAGCGCGCGGGGCTGTCGGTGCCGGCCCGCCCGAACGGCGCGTTCTACGTGTACGCGTGCGGCCATGGCGACGGGAAGCGGTTCGCTTTCGAACTGCTCGACCGCGAAGGCGTGGCGGCCACGCCGGGCATCGATTTCGGTTCCAACGAGGCGAAGCGCTACGTGCGCTTCGCCTATACGCGCGCGATGGCTGACCTGGAGGAGGCCGCCGATCGCCTGCGGCGCTTCTGCGAAGCTAGGCCGCCGCCGCGGGGCGCCGGAGTTGCTTCAGCATCTGTTCCAGGCGGGCGCGTTCGGCAAGCACCTTGAACGCGTAGCCGGAAGTCGGTTCGTCTATCGCGCCGGCATACATCTGCAGCGCGGTCTCCGTTTCACCTACCCGGCGCAGGTATTCGCGCAGGATCTGCGCGCCGACCTGGATGTTGACGTGCGGGTCGAGCAACGCACCCTCGCCGCCGTGCTCGGCCAGCTTGTCGGCGTGGAACTTGGGGATCACCTGCATCAGGCCCTTGGCCCCCAGGTTGCTCTCGGCCACCGGGTTGTAGCGCGATTCGACGGCCGCCACCGCCAGGATCAGCAGCGGATCCACTTTCCATTCGGTGCCGGCGCGGTAAGCGGCGGCGACGAAGCCCGCGGCGGCATCGGGCGCGACCCGGTAGCGCTTGGCGATGAACTCGGTGACGGCCCGCTGGTCGCGTCCCTCGGCGCTGGCCGCTCCGGGCTGGATGGTGCCGGCGGTGACGTTGGCGCTCTGTTCCTCCCAGGCCTCGGCCCAGGCGGCCAGTTGGCGCAGCAGTTCTTCGCGCGGCGCCGGCAGGGCTGCAGCCAGCACGACGGTCAAGCCAAGCAGGGCCAGTACTGCCCGCGCCGCCGAGAACAGCCGCAGGGCGCCGGTCAGGCCGGGCAGCTTCATTGCAATGTCCGTTGTTTCCATCTTCAACCTCCAGGTCTTCCGCGCCGGGTGATCGCCCTCCCCGACCAGCCGCAAGCGCCTCGGAGAGGGTTTGGACGGGTTTGGCGTGGGGATGTTTCGGCGGTTACCCGGGAGTATCCGGGCACCCCGCATGCGCAGATTCCGGGGAGATTCCGTGGTCCCGGTACCGCGCTGCCGAACCTTCGGGTTCAGCGATGGGTGATACGACGCAACAGGCTGAATCATATCGGAAAACTCTCTTTTTTGTCAATCACCTTCCGATCCCGCGGACGCAAAAATTTGTGCGCTGCGAAACCGTTGTTTCGGCAGGGGAAAATCGGCGCTGACTGGGGTCGGGGGGAGCGTGGAATCCTGGCCTCCAAGAAAGTCTCGCGGACCAACCCGTGCCTCCCAGTGGAGCTGGGGGCCAGGGCGGTCCGGAGAGCTTCAAAGGCCGGCGGAGGGCTTACGCCCCCTGCCACATTCCCGCTCGGTTCCCGGTTACGGCCGGGATCCGGTCGGAAACGGCCACGCGGCCGCTGGATTCAGCGCGACTCTCGCGCCGGAGGTCCCAGCGGCGGACGGCATTGCTGCTGGCGCCGTCATCGCAGTGCTGGCCTTGGGTCTTGCGGGTTTGCTTGCCGCCTTCTTTTTGTTCGCCTTCTTGTTCGCGGCCTTCTTTTTTTTGCCCGCTACCCTTCTTGTTGCCTTCTTCTTGGACGATTTCTTTTTACCTGATGCTTTCTTCTTCTTCTTTTTCTTTTTGCCGCCTTTTTTCGCTTTTTTCTTCGCCATAACAATCTCCTTAGAGGTAGTTGCGAAAGAAAGCCCGGCCGAAACGGCCCGGACTATTCAAACGCCGGGCGGAAATCGCCCGGCGCATTGAATTCACGGCACGGCTCATCTGCCGCCCCTCGGGGCAAGATCCGTTCATCTGCCGCTCCTGGCGGCAAGATCCTGGTACAGGATTTCCGGGTCGAGCCGGATACCGCCTTCCCAGGTCACGGTCGCGGACTCCGGATCGACGGTCACCTTCTCGAACTCCCGGACGTCGCGCCAGAGCTTGAAGGCGCCGATTTCGAGCAGGTTGCCGAGAAACACGCTGCCCTCCAGCCCGTCGTCGAAGCGGATCCAGAGCTTGTAGTCGTCCTCGGCCTTGCAGGCGGTAACCCTGTGCATTTCGTGTTCGCTCATTCCCAGCTCAGCGCGCCGCCGGTCTGGTATTCGATGACCCGCGTTTCGAAGAAATTGCGCTCCTTTTTCAAGTCGATCATTTCGCTCATCCAAGGGAAGGGGTTGGAGGCGCCCGGATACATGACGTCCAGGCCGATCTGCTGGCAGCGGCGGTTGGCGATGAAACGCAGATATTCCTTGAACATCGGCGCGTTCAGGCCGAGCACGCCGCGCGGCATCGTATCCTCGGCGTAGGCATACTCGAGCTCGACCGCCTTGCGAAAAATCCCGCTCAACTCCTCGCGGAACGCCGCGGTCCACAGGTGCGGGTTCTCCAGCTTGATCTGGTTCACCAGGTCGATGCCGAAATTGCAGTGCATCGATTCGTCGCGCAGGATGTACATGTACTGCTCGGCCGCGCCGGTCATCTTGTTCTGCCGGCCGAGGGCGAGGATCTGCGTGAAGCCGACGTAGAAGAACAGGCCCTCCATCAGGCAGGAGAACACGATCAGGCTCTTCAGCAGCTTCTGGTCGGCTTCCGGCGTGCCCGTCTTGAATGCCGGGTCGGTCAGCGTATCGATGAACGGAATCAGGAATTCGTCCTTGTCCCGGATCGAGGCAACCTCGTGGTAGGCGTTGAACAGCGCGCCCTCATCCAGATCCAGGCTCTCGGCGATGTACTGGTAGGCGTGGGTATGGATCGCCTCCTCGAAGGCCTGGCGCAGCAGGTACTGGCGGCACTCCGGGGCGGTGATATGCCGGTAGGTGCCGAGCACGATGTTGTTGGCCGCCAGCGAATCGGCGGTCACGAAAAAGCCGAGGTTGCGGATCACCAGGCGCCGTTCGTCGTCGGTGAGGCCGTTCGGGTCTTTCCAGAGCGCGATGTCGCGGCTCATGTTCACTTCCTGCGGCATCCAGTGGTTGGCGCAGGCGGCGATGTACTTCTCCCAGGCCCACTTGTACTTGAACGGCACCAGCTGGTTGACGTCGGCCTTGGAATTGATGATCTGCTTGTCTTCGACCTTGATGCGGCGGAACGCGGAGCCAGCGGCGGCCGGCGACGGCGGCATGAAGCCGGCCGCCGGCGGCAGCCCGAGCCCGGAGAGCGCTGCCGCCTTGCCCTCTTCTTCGAAGTTGAGCATTACTGGCAAGCCTCGTCGTTCATTGACATGCTTCGCATGTCGGGTCGTCGATGGCACAGAACTTCGGCTCGGCCGCGTCTGTGGTCGAAGCCGCGCCTGAAGCGGCCATGCCGCCGTCGGACGGCACCGCGTTCAGCGCGCCCGCCTTGCTGGTCGATTTTTCGGCGTGCGTCGCGCCCATCGCGCGCAGGTAGTAGGTGGTCTTCAGGCCGCGGATCCAGGCCAGCTTGTAGGTCTCGTCCAGCTTCTTGCCCGAGGCGCCCGCCATGTAGATGTTGAGCGACTGCGACTGGTCGATCCACTTCTGGCGCCGCGCGCCCGCCTCGACCAGCCATTTCGGCTCGATTTCGAAGGCCGTTGCGTACAGGCGCCGCAGTTCGGCCGGCGCGCGGTCGATGCGCGCGAGGTTGCCGTCGAAATACTTCAGGTCCGAGATCATCACCTCGTCCCAGAGCCCGGCGCGCTTCAGGTCCGACACCAGGTATTCGTTGACCACGGTGAATTCGCCCGACAGGTTGGATTTCACGTACAGGTTCTGGTAGGTCGGCTCGAGCGAAGCCGAGACGCCGATGATGTTGGCGATGGTCGCGGTCGGCGCGATGGCGATGCAGTTGGAGTTGCGCATGCCGTGCTGCCGGATGCGCGCGCGCAACGGTTCCCAGTCGAGCGCGGAGGAGCGGTCGAGTTCCACGTAACCGCCGCGCTCGGCTGCGAGCAGGTCGAGCGTGTCCTGCGGCAGGATGCCGCGCTCCCAGAGCGAGCCCTGGAAGCTGGAATAGCGCCCGCGCTCCTCGGCGAGTTCGGTGGACGCCCAGTAGGCGCAGTAAGCAACCATCTCCATCGAGCGGTCGGCGAACCCGACCGCTTCCGGCGAGGCGTAGGCGAGGCGCAGCTTGTGCAGGCAGTCCTGGAAACCCATGATGCCCATGCCGACCGGGCGGTGGCGCGCGTTGGAATTCTTCGCCTTGTCGACAGCGTAGTAGTTGATGTCGATGACGTTGTCGAGCATGCGCATCGCCGTGCGTATCGTCTTGCGCAGCTTGTCGAAGTCGAGCGCGGTGGTGCCGTCGCCGCGCGTCATCAGGTGCGCGACCAGGTTCACCGAGCCCAGGTTGCAGACCGCGATCTCGTCCGGGCCCGTGTTCAGCGTGATCTCGGTGCAGAGGTTCGAGCTGTGCACCACGCCGACGTGCTGCTGCGGACTGCGCAGGTTGCAGGGATCCTTGAACGTGATCCAGGGATGCCCGGTCTCGAACAGCATCGATAGCATCTTGCGCCACAGGTGCACGGCAGGCACCTTCTTGTACAGCTTCAACTCGCCGCGCGCCGCCTTGTCCTCGTAACGCAGGTAGGCTTCCTCGAACTTGCGGCCGACCGCGTCGTGCAGTTCCGGCGCATCCGAGGGCGAGAACAGCGTCCACTCCGCGTTTTCCATCACGCGCTTCATGAACAGGTCCGGGATCCAGTTCGCGGTGTTCATGTCGTGCGTGCGGCGCCGGTCGTCGCCGGTGTTCTTGCGCAGCTCGAGGAATTCTTCGATGTCCAGGTGCCAGGTCTCGAGGTAGGAGCAGACCGCGCCCTTCCGCTTGCCGCCCTGGTTCACCGCCACCGCGGTGTCGTTGACCACCTTCAGGAAAGGCACCACGCCCTGCGACTTGCCGTTGGTGCCCTTGATGTGCGAACCAAGCGCGCGCACCGGCGTCCAGTCGTTGCCGAGCCCGCCGGCGTACTTCGCCAGCAGCGCGTTTTCCTTGATCGCGTCGTATATCCCGGTCAGGTCGTCGGCCACCGTGGTCAGGTAGCAGGACGAGAGCTGCGAGCGAAGCGTGCCCGCGTTGAACAGCGTCGGCGTCGAACTCATGAAATCGAAGGTCGACAGCACGTCGTAGAACTCGATCGCGCGCGCCTCGCGGTCCTGCTCGTTCAGCGCGAGGCCCATCGCCACGCGCATGAAGAAGGCCTGCGGCAACTCGATCCTCTGGCCGCCCTCGTGCAGGAAATAGCGGTCGTACAGCGTCTGCAGTCCGAGGTAACCGAACTGCAGGTCGCGGTCAGCCCGCAGCGCCAGGCCCAGGCGCGCCAGGTCGAAGCCGGCCAGCGCCGGGTCGAGCAGTTCGGCCCGCACACCGCGTGCGATGAATTCCGGGAAATAGGCGGCGTAGCGCGTGCTCATCTGCGCGTGCGCGACTTCCTCGCCGAGCACTTCGTGGCGGATGGTGTGCAGCAGCAACCGCGCGGTGGCGTAGCCGTAGGCGGGGTCCTTCTCGATGAGCGCGCGCGCTGCGAGGATCGCCGACTTGCGCACCTCTTCCATCGGTACGCCGTCGTACAGGTCGCGCAGCGTGCTTTCGCGGATCGCCGAGGGCGAGGCTGCGGGCTCCAGGCCGGCGCAGGCCGAGGCGAGCAACTGGTCGAGTGCGGCGAGATCGAGCAGCTTGCGCGCGCCGTTTTCGACCACGTGCAACGCCGGACCGGCGCCGCGGGCCTCCTTGGCAACCTTCTCCTGCGCGCGCGCACGCGCGCGCTCTTCACGGTAGAGCACGTAGGACCTCGCGACATCGTGCTGGCCGGCGCGCATCAGCGCCAGCTCGACCTGGTCCTGGATGTCCTCGATGTGGAAGGTGCCGCCCTGCGGCTGCCGGCGCACCAGCGCATTCACCACGCCGTCGGTGAGCTCGACCACCAGCTCCCGGATGCGCGCCGAGGCGGCGCCCTGGCTGCCGCCGACCGCGAGGTAGGCCTTGGTCATCGCCACCGAGATCTTGGCGGGTTCGAAACCGACCACCGCGCCGTTGCGGCGGATGATTTTGTAGTCCGCGTAAGGCGGTCGCTGCGCAGTACTACTAGGCTCGGATATGCCTGCCCCGATGGATGCCGTGGCTGCCGTGCCCTGCTGCGCGATCTGCATCTCCCGTCTCCCGTGCCCCTCTGCCCGGCCTGCTCAGGGGAATGACATCCCCGTTACAAGCTACAGAGAAACCAC
>Ga0335083_10011409_pt1 | contig 10664 bp, 9 predicted proteins | sample Lox_Sample_42_FD_206716 | JGI IMG/M metagenome (GOLD analysis project Ga0335083, IMG submission 206716) | Soil microbial communities from Loxahatchee National Wildlife Refuge, Florida, United States - Lox_Sample_4.2 | ecosystem: Environmental > Terrestrial > Soil > Wetlands | place: USA: Florida... | reverse complement strand
GACCACCTTCACCGCGACCAGTCGCCCGCCCGGTGACCGGCCCAGGAACACCTGGCCCATGCCGCCGCTGCCCAGCCGGCCCACTATCCGGTACGGCCCTACTAGGCGCGGATCCTGAGGACGTAGTCCCCGAGCCGCGCCAGTCCCCGGCCGGTGATCACCAGCGATTCCCGTCATCGAACCTCCCGATGCGGGGTCTGCTGACCAGGCTGCGCCTGCCTGCCTTCCCGGGCTAGGACGGATCGGCCTGCCGGGCGGGGACCTAGGTCCCCGCCCGGCAGACTGGCCGTGTCAGGCGTGCAAGATCGGCCGGCCTAGCGGCAGCTCCTTGCCTCCGGTGTCGTGAGATGCCGCGCCGATGAAGAGGCACACGATCGTCGCCGCGACCGCTATCAGGATCCATCCGGCCGCCTTGCCCAGGTTGGCCGAGGCCGGGGTGATTCCGAGCAGCATCGTCGCGATGCCGAACCCGGAGTGGACCGTCAGTAGGTCGGGCAGGCGCTCGTTGCCGCGGGTTGCCCCGCCGGATCCCGCCAGCGGGACGTCAGCCCCGGCCAGCGGGACGTCAGCCCGGGTAGCCCAGCCAGGCCCAAGGCCGCGGGGCTACCCGGCCGCGGCTGACGCCGCCCCGGTTGACCTATCCGGTCTCCCGGTCGAGGGTGCCCCCCCGACACCCTCACCGGCAACCCCGGTGAGAGCTCACCTGGGCTGCCGCTAGCCGTCTCGCCCCGCCTCAGCGGGGTGCACCGCAGAGCCGTAACTCTCCGGGACAGCTCGAATAGGACAAATTATCTCCGCAAAAAGTCACTCGGCATGATCTCCCGGCTTATCAGGCCGATCCTTGCGAGCGCTCGCCCGGCGCATGCAAGAACTTGCATGCACCGGCTCAGGACTCCCTCGCGCCGCGCTCCGGCGCCCGCTCCCTGCCCAGTTCAAGGCGGCGCCACCGCCGCAGCAACCGGCACGATGTGGCAAGGGTGTGGCTCTTCCGGAGTGAGTGCCCGGGCGCGGGAGCCGGCGGTGCCGGTGGCGCCGGCGGTGTCCGGCCGGGTCTTGCGGGCGGTTCCGGTAACGACATGGATGTCACATTCATGTCGCCAGGACGACATGGATGTGACATCCATGTCGCTGGATGCGGCGGCTGCCGCGGGGCCGGCGGGGTCCGTGGGGCCGGCGGGGCCGGCGGCGTGACGGGGGACAGCTCGCCGGCGTGACTTGTGCCAGCGGCCAGGACGGTCACTCCAGAAGAGCCGCACCCATGTGGCAACGCGCCGGTTATCACCGGTACAACTTCACATCGTGCCGGTCCCGTGCCGCTGCGGTGTCAGGTCCTCAGGCCACGACCCGGGTCGCGATGTCGGCGTAGCCGTTGCGGCGGCACCAGCTCAGGATGTAGCGAGCGTGCTCACCGCACCAGCGGTAGATCACTTCCGGGGTCATCTTGAGCTCGGGGCTGTGCTCGCGGCGGTCTTTGATCAGCGGCCCCAGGTAGTCAACGATCTTCGCGGCGGTGTCGTACCCGACGTGCGCGGTGCTGGCGAGGGTTTCGTGGTTGACCGCCCGGCCCGAGGCGATCGCCCCGGCCAGCCGCGCCGCGGTCGCTCCCTTTCCCTTCCCGAAGTAGGAATGGATGCGCGGGACATCCGCCGGGCTGCAGTCCGGCGGGAACCTGGACGCCTTCAGGGTCCCGCCGCTGACCGCGATGTCGATCGCCTCCATCAGCGGCTGCGGTCCCGTCGCCTTCCGGTAGACGCCCACCACCTCGGGCTGCTCGACGGCCTCGTCCAGGTGATCACGCTCGAGCCCGTGGCCCTGGGCGGCGAAGATGACGGGCGTCTGCCTGCCCGTGCGCCGCAGGGCGTTCAGGACGTCGAGTCCGTCGAACGAGTACTCCACGGCGTAGTCGCTCCAGGTGAGGTCGATCACCAGCACGTCGAACCTGAGCCGGCCGTTGAGCGCGTGATCCACCGCCGCCTGGTCCTCGGCGATCCGCACCAGGGCGTCGCTGAATGACTGCCGCACCAGGGGTTCGATGATCTTTCCCAGCGCGGCAGCGACCAGAATGCGCGGCCCGTCCTGCATGGACCTCCCAACGGCATGGCAACGTCATTGGCGGTTCGCCGCGTTTCGCGCTCTTCTGGCAGGTGAAGCGGCTATTCTCCACCGGGCTCCGACGGCATCGCCCGGGAAAATGATATCCGGGGTTCAGGCGGTGACTCGGTCCAGCCGCACCCAGGTGAAGTCTAGGAAGAATACCGAGACGACGCGGCCGCCGGCCGAACGCCGGAAGGTCACGCTGCCACCGGGCGCGGTGCTACCGTCCGCTACGGCGAAGCGGTCAGGGTCGGGCGTCGGTGTCAGGACGACCTGCCAGCCGGGCGCTTCACCCGCCGTGAACGTGAGCTTCCCGTCCCGCCACTCAAGCCGCAGCAGCCAGCCGCCCAGGCTGGCCCGGGCGTAGACGCCGAGCAGCGGCCGGTAGCGCTCCGGCGCCGGCGCCGGGGGAGTGCCCGGCGCGGGCGGCAGGTCCCGCGTCAGGTCGCGGGCGGCGGCCGCGAGTTCCAGGCCGAGAGCCACGCCGCCGCCGGTGCCGTTGGCCAGCACGACGGCCCCGACCCGGGCCGCCGGATCGAAGCAGATGGTGCTGGTGAATCCGGGAATCCCGCCGGAGTGCCCGATCCAGGTCACGTCCTCCCGGCGGGTTCCGCACCAGGAGATGCCCCACGCCTCGGTCCACTGGTCGTCGGCGAGGTACCTGGGCTTGTGCATCTCCCGCACCGACGCGGCATCGAGCACAGGAGCGTCGGGCACAGCAGCAGCGCCAGGCACAGCGGCGCCAGCTGTAACAGCGCCAGCCACAGCAGGCTCCCGGTAGGCCCGGAGCTGGAACGAGACCCACCGAGCCAGGTCGGGCACGCACGACCACAGGCCGCCCTCCGCCCACACCGGCGGCATGGGCGGCGCGGGGTCGAGGTCGTCCGACAGGCCGCGCCAGTCGTATCCCGTCGCGCACTGATCCGGCGGAAATGCGGGCCCTGGCCCGAAACCGGTGGCGGTCATGCCGAGCGGATCGAGGATGGCGCCGCGGACGTACTCCGGGTACGGGGTGCCGCTGGCCCGGGTCACGATCTCGCCGAGCCACTGATAGGCGAGGTCGGAGTAGCCGTGCCGGGCGTGCGGCGGGAACTGCACCCGGATCTGGCCGGCCTGCCCGAGCGTCAGGACCGGCGCGCCCTGGTAGGCCGGGACCGACCAGTCGGTGCCCGGCGGCTCGGCCGGCAGGCCCGACTCGTGCGACAGCATCCGCCTGATGGTCACCGACTCGACCGGGCCGAACGGGCTGACCAGCGCGCCCAGCTCCGGCAGCCACGCTACGGCGGGGTCGTCGAGACCGAGCCGGCCCGCGTCGCGCAGCCGCATGATCGCGGTCCCGGTGAACGTCTTGGTGATAGACGCGATGCCGTAGCGCATGGCCGGATCCGTGGCCTTCCCGGTGGCCAGGTCGGCGAACCCGGTGCCGGCCAGCCAGGCGAGGTCGTCCCCGCACACCACGCCCGCCGCCGCCCCCGGCAGCCGCTCCCGCGCCACGAAGGAGGCGAGCCTGGCCGCCAGCTCCGGTGCCGCCGCCGTGATCCGCCCGGCTGTGTCCATGCCGGTGATGGTGGCAGAGCCGCGGCGGCGCCCGCCAGGCATTTAGCGGCGCCCGCCAGGCATTTAACCGCCGGACGAGAAGGAGCCGTCGGCCAGCGCGGATCCCAGCTGGGCCCGCGAGCTGATGCCCAGCTTCGGGAAGATCCGGTACAGGTGCGAGCCGATGGTCCGGTGCGACAGGTACAGCCGCTGGCCGATTTCCCGGTTGGACAGTCCCTCCGCGGCCAGCCGGGCGATCTGCAGTTCCTGCGGGGACAGCGGTGCCCTGGCCCCGGCCCGGAGCGTTTCCCGGCCCTCGCCGGTGGCGCGCAGTTCCTGGCGGGCCCGTTCGGCCCAGGGGAGCAGGCCGTGGGCCCCGCAGACCTGCTGCGCGTGCCGCAGCGGCGCCCGTGCCTCGGCGATACGGCGCCGGCGGCGTAGCCACGAACCGTATTCGAGCAGCAGGCGAGCCCGGTAGAACGGCCAGCGCACCAGGTTCGCCTCGAGCGCGCGGCGGAATTCCCGCTCGGCGGCCTCCGCTCCGGCTTCCGTCCTGTCCTCGTCCGCGGCCAGCAGCGGGGCCGCGTAGACCAGCGCGACTCGCGTCCACGGGGTCATGCTGCCGTCGGCGGCCGGCCGGAACGCGGCCAGGATCTCACGCGCCTCGTTCCCGCGGCCGGTCCGCACGGCGGCTTCGGCCAGGTCGCCGAGGGCCCAGGTGCTCTGCACGGCCTGGTAGGCCGGATCGGCCCGGTCGAACATCCGGCCGAGCTGACTGAACGCCTCGTCGTAACGCCCGGCGCCGATCGCCGTGACGCCGCGGACGAACTGGATGCCGCACAGCGCCGCGCCGACCCGCGCGGGGAGCGCCATGGCCTCGGCCTGCCGGGCCAGCTTCTCGGCGAGCGGGCCGTCGCCGCGCAGGCCCGCGGTCAGCGCCTGCCCGATCATCGCCGCGGCCTCCTCCACCAGCTCGCGGTCCACCGGCTTCCGGTCCAGTAGTTCGCGGTCCGGCAGTTCGCGGTCCAGTAGTTCGCGGCCCGGCAGTTCGCGGTCCAGTGGCGCGTGGTGGTCTAGCGGCCCGCCGTCTAGCGGCGCACGCGGCTGGCCGGCCAGCGCGATCGCGTTCCGCGCCTGCTGGGCGAGCAGGCGCGGCAGGGCCGTGAGCCCGGCCTCGTCCGGGGCGACCGCCGCCGCGGCCAGGTGCCAGGCCTGGCGCCGCGGCTCCATGTCCAGCACCTCGGCGAGCGCGGCGTGCGCCCGCCGCCGCAGCTCCGGGCCGGCCGCGGAGTAGATCGCCGAGCGCATCAGCGGATGCTCGAACCGCACCCTAGCCTGCGACACCGCCAGGATCCCGGCGTCCAGCACGGGACGCAGGGAACTGGCGCCGCCTGGTCCGGGCACCGCCAGCGTGATCGCGGCGGCGATCTCCGCGAAGTCGTCTCCGTCGGCGGCCGCTGCCACCACCGCCGCGATGCGGGCCGGCGCGCTCAGGCCGCGCAGGCGGGCGGCGAAGCTGTGTTCAAGCCGCGCGGTGAGCGGGATGTGGACGGCGGTACCAGCGGTACCAGAGGCAGCACCGTCGGCCGCCGCGCCGGGGTCCGCGGTGAGCGGCAGCTCGGCCAGCGCCAGCGGGTTGCCGGCCGCGTGCTCAAGGACCCACGCGCGCCGTCGCGCGCCCAGTTCCGGGTGCCGCTCCAGGACCAGCCGCTCCGCCTCGCCCGGGCGGAGCGGCCGCAGCATCATGATGGGCATGTCCGCTTCGATCAGCACGTCCTCGAAGCCGTGCCGGATCGCGGCCACCAGCGCGACCGGCACGGAGGCGATCCGGCGCGCCACGAACCGCAGCACCCCGACGGTCGCGTCGTCCATCCAGTGCAGGTCGTCGGCGACCACGAGCAGCCCGCCGTCGGCCGCCGCCCCGGCCAGCACCCCGAGCGTCGCGACCGCGGCCGGAAACATGTCCGGCGCCGGTCCGTCGGCATGGCCGAACGCGGCCCGCAGCACCTCTCGCGGCCGGGGCGCGAGCGACTCGAAGGCGCCGGCCAGCGGGTAGAGCAGCTGGTGCAGCCCGGCGTAAGGAACCCCGGACTCGGCTGGCACGCCAGCGGCCCGCAGGACGGTCCGGCCGTCGCGCGCGGCTAGGTCCGCGGCCGCGCGCAGCAGCGCCGACTTGCCGGCCCCCGGCTCGCCGGCTACCAGCAGGCCGCTTCCGCCCGTCCCGCGGAGCATCCCCGCGATCGCGGCCAGCTCGTCGTCGCGCCCGACCAGCCCGGCCACCCCAGTGCCAGCCACCCCAGTGCCAGCCACCCCAGTGCCAGCCACCCCAGTGCCAGCCACCCCAGTGCCAGCCACCCCAGTGCCAGCCACCACGGGGTCTGCCACCACGGGGTCGGCCGGAGTCCTCAACGTCACTGCCACCCCGTCCAGGTATACCGATCGTTCTATCTACCGATAGCATGGACTAGCGTGTGGTTACAAGCCCTGCCTGGGGAAATCGAGGTGGCTTGGTGAGAAACACGAGCAGCGCGGCCCTCCGGCGCCGCCGTGCCGACCTGCTCGCCCGGCGACGGCAGAAGGCGGCCACCTCGGCGCGGGAGCGGATCCTGACCACCGCCGACCGGCTCTTCTACAGCCACGGCATCCAGGCCGTCGGGATCCAGTGGGTGATCGAGGAGTCCCAGGTGACCAGGGTGACCCTCTACCGGCACTTCCCGTCCAAGGACGACCTGATCCTGGCGTACCTGGACCGCCGGGCGCAGCAGGGCCGGGCCGCGGTGCAGGATCTCATCGCCAGGTACCCCGGAGATCCGCGCGGTGCCCTGCACGCCTGGGCGGTGGCGTTCACCGAGGACGGCGTGGTCGACGAGTACCGCGGCTGCACGTTCATCAACGCGGCCGCCGAGTACGGGCAGCCTGACCACCCCGTCCGCGCCGCGGCCGTCGCCATGCGGCGGTGGGTCTGCGACACCAAGGAAGCCCTGCTGCGCGAGGCCGGGCACCCCGAGCCGGCCGCGGCCGCGCGCACCCTGCTCGCGCTGCGCACCGGATACCTGATCTCCGCCAGCCTGGAAGAAGACGAAGGCTGGGCCGGGGAGTTCATCGCCGCCTGCGACCACGTCGTCGACCAGCGCTGAGCGTCGACGCTTAGCCTTCCGGCTGCCACCAGTCCGGCACCCGGGCCAGCACCGCGCCCGGACCGGCCAGCGCCGGGTAGTCAGGCACGCGGACCTGCGGCCAGCGCTGCGATAGCACCTCTTCCAGGTCAGCGGCCAGCGCCCGCAGCCTGGGCAGTGTCCCGGCCCGCCCGGCCGCGGCGGCGAAGCTGCGCAGCCAGGCGAGCAGCCGCGGCCGCATCGTCGTCGTCCCCCACGAATCGTCCGCCCCGAGCGCCTCCCGCAGCGCCGTCCCGCGGGCGATGACCCAGACGGCCATCGCCGCCGCCATGGCGGCGTCCCAGTCCGGGCTCAGCTCGATCCCGGCCTCCCCGACCCGGGCCCGGTAGGCGTCCAGGGCAGCGGCGGCCGCCCCGGCGGGCAGGCGGCCGAAGCACCAGCAACTCGGGAACGGCGCCAGCAGGTAGGCGGCGTCCAGCGTGACCGGGCCCCACCCCGAGGACTCGAAGTCGAAGATCAGGCACTCGCCGCCCCGGATGCGTACGTTGTCCGGGCAGGCGTCGCCGTGGACCAGGCCGGGGAACGCCGCCCCGTTCGTTATGTCGGTGATGGTTTTTAGCTCGTCCTCGACCCCGGCCGTGGGCAGCCCGAGCCCGGCGGCTACGGCGAGGAAGCCCGCCTGGCCCCGGCCGACGGCGCTCAGCCAGGCCGGTTCCAGCGCCGCCGCCGGCGCGTGCCTGGCCCGCAGGGCCGCGTACCCGGCGGGCCGTTCCCTGCTCCACGCGTGCAGTGCCCCGAGGGCCCGCGCGTAGGCGACCAGGTCGGCCTGGGCGGCCTCCGGCGAGCCGGCCAGCAGCGAGTCGGCCAGCGAGCGGCCCGGGCCCAGGTCCTCCATCAGCAGGATGCCCGCCTCGGCGTCGGCGCCGAGCAGCCGCGGCGCCACCGGCTCCGGCATCGCGCTCAGGTACTCGAGCGCGGCCAGCTCGATCCCGAAGGCGCCGCGAGCCCGATCCCCGGGGCCCCGGCGCTTCAGCACGGCCGAGCGGCCGCCGTCAAGCCGCAGCCGGAACACGTGGGTCCGGTCCCTGAGGGCCGCCGCGGCGAGCACCGCGACCGGCTCGCCCCAGGCCGCGCTCAGCAGCGTCCCGGCCGCCCGCGTCTCGCCCGGCGGCAAGCCCGGATCGCCAGGCTCGGGCGGCACGCTCAGCCGTCCTGCCCGGCCGCCATGATCTCGGCGATCTCGGCCGCGATCGGCGGCGGCGCCTGGAAGTCCCAGGCCCGGAACAGCACCGCGTGCGGCACCCCCATGGCCCGGCCCATCAGGGTCGTGATGCCGCTGATCATCGGCCGGACCGGCGGGTGGCCGGGGATGCCGGCCAGGTACTGAGCATGCGCCTCCAGCGCGGCGATGCCGCGTTCAAGCGGCTCGCCGGTGACGTCGACGCCGTGGGTCGCCCGCGGGTCCCCGGCGATGAGCAGCCACCGCGTCGCGTGCGGCGCCAGGCCCTCCCCGAGCAGTTCAGGGAAGACCCAGCGGTTGCCGGCGTCGCGCACCGCGTCCAGCGTGGCCAGGCCCGCGACCCGGTGGTCGGCCTGGTTGAGGCCGGCCGCGAACTCCACGTCCCAGGACCCGACCACCACCGCGTCCGGCTGACGGCGCCTGATGGCGCGGGCGATGTCGCGCCGCATGCCCAGGCTGTACTCGAGCACGCCGTCCGGGTAGCCAAGGAAGTCGACCTCGGTGACGCCCACCGCCGCGGAACTCGCGATCTGCTCCTCGGTGCGCAGCTGCGCGGTCCGCTCGGGCGGGCTGGCGTCCATGCCGGCCTCGCCCCGGGTCAGCAGCAGGTACGTGACCTCCACGCCGTCCGCCGTCCAGGCCGCGACGGCCGACGACGTCCCGTACTCCACGTCGTCTGGATGCGCCACCACGCACAGCACGCGGCGGAAGGCGTCGGCGGGAAAGGGCGGGATCAGGTCGGTCATAGCGGACAGGGTAGCCGCCGGTAACCGGCCAGGCCCGAAACCATTAGGCCGAACGGGGTGTCGTACCCGCCTTGGTCCCGTACACCACGCAGCCCCGCATGGTCAGCGTCATCGGCAGCGTCAAGGTGGCGGCCACCCGGTCAGCCTCCTCCTCGCCCAGCCGGTGGACCCGCAGGAACGCGGCGGCGTCCGCCGCCGACCCCAGCGTGACCAGGGGGCCGTCCCAGCGATCGGTCTCCACGGTGTCGCCGGGAGCGGCGAACACCGAGGCCACGATGGCCTCGGCGTCCTCGCCGTCGAACGTCCCGGCCGCCCCCCAGTCCGGGATGACGTCGGCCAGTTCCGGGGTGCTGTCCCGGTTCGGCGCGCACGCCGCGAACAGCCCGCCGGGCCGCAGCACCCGCCGCGCCGCCCGGATCGGCCGCTGCGGATCGGCGTAGTGATACAGCGTGTACAGCGCGGCCACCGCGTCCACGGACCCGTCGGCAACCGGGAGCCTGGCGCCGTCGGCCCGCACCGCGGGACGGGGCGCGAGATCGAGCATCGCCGGGGACAGGTCGAGGAGCAGGACCCGCAGGCCGAGGCCGGGCAGCAGCCGGGCCAGCCGCCCGTGGCCGCCGCCCACGTCGAGCACGGTCCGCGCGCCCGCCGCTGCGAACCGCGCGGCGACGGACGGGTGCACGTCGTCGTGCGGATGCCGGTCGGTAGACAGGAACCGGCCGGGGTCGGCGTCGTAGTCGCGGGGGAGCGGTCTCATCGCTGCCCAGCGTCACCCTCGTCCAGGAGCCTGGTCAACCGGATTTCACCCCGACCGGGTGGCCGGCGGCGGCGCCGGGACGGAGTTACCCTTTTGGGGAGCGTCGTATGGGAGGTGCCGTTGGCCGGGCCATGGGAGCAGGTGGCACACCACGGCCGGATGCGCGCGTCCGACGCCGACCGCGAGCGCGCCGCCGACGCGCTCGAGGCGGGCTACCGGCAGGGCCTCATGACCGCCGCCGAATTCCGGGCCCGAACGGGGCGGGTGCACGCCTCCCGTACCTACGCCGAGCTCACCGCGGCGACCGCCGTGCTGGCCACCCGCTCACCTTCCGATGCTCCCGCCGTCAGGCGGATCACGCCCAAGGTGGTCGCGGGCAGTGCGTGCGCAATCGTCCTGCCACCTGCCATTTTCGCCGCGTTCCTCACCTACTACGGCGGGTTCATCATCTTGTGCCTGCTGGCCTGCGCCGGCCTGGTGGTGTCGGGCAACCTAATGGCGCCGCCCCGCTCGGGGCCGTTCTCCTGAAGCCCTCGCCGGACCCCAGGCTCGCCGGGCCCAGGCTCGCCGGGCCCTAGGCCGGATGCGCGGCCGGATGCGCGGCCGGATGGGCGGCGACCAGCGTGAGCGCGTCGAGCAGCCGCCACCAGTCCGCCTCGGCCAGGTCCCGGCCCACGGCCGCCCCGACCGCGGCCAGCGCGGCCACCAGCCGGACCGATAGCTCGTCGGGGGCCGCGCCCAGCGCGGTCGCCATCACCGCGAGCGCGTGCCGGAACCGCGCGGTCCGCCCGAGCCGGACGAGCGAGGCGGGAATCCCCGGCGCCCCGGGGACACCGGGGGCCCTCGGGGTGCCGGGGACCGGCCCGTCCTGGCCGTCCTCGGCGTCCTCCAGCGTGATGACCAGCCGCATTCCCAGGGCCTCGGCCAGCCTGGTCAGGGCCGCGGTGGTCGGGTTGCCGCGCCCGTTCTCCAGGTTGGCGATGTAGGGCACGGACAGTCCCGCGTCGGCCGCGACCGACGCTACCGTCCGCCCGGCCGCGGTCCGCCGGGCCCGCAGTTGCCTGCCGATCTCCTGGGTTTCCACCGCACTCCACTTCTCCGCCCAGCCATCTTGTTCTCCGCCCGTTCCCGCCTTGACTCCCGCCCAGCCTGCCTTGATTTCCGTCCGCGCCGCC
>Ga0335083_10011408_pt1 | contig 10665 bp, 10 predicted proteins | sample Lox_Sample_42_FD_206716 | JGI IMG/M metagenome (GOLD analysis project Ga0335083, IMG submission 206716) | Soil microbial communities from Loxahatchee National Wildlife Refuge, Florida, United States - Lox_Sample_4.2 | ecosystem: Environmental > Terrestrial > Soil > Wetlands | place: USA... | reverse complement strand
ACACTTGATGCTGCTTGGCTCAAGGATGGTGCAACTGATGCACGAAAAACAGTCGCAACCAGGTTGCGCCTGTTAAGCGATTTTGGTCTAAAAATAGGGTTGCAATGCAGGAAAACCCTGCCGTTTCAACAATATTGCCCATCCTAGAATTGGAGTTACAATGCGCGCGTTCTCAAGGCCTCCGGGCTTCGAGCAATGGATTTAGCAAGGCGCTGGAGACCTACTTAATGCGAGTCAAGTTTGCTTACGCCGTGTCCATCGCGGCCGCGGTTGCGATGTTGACCGCGTGCAGCAAGAAGAACGATGGCGAGGCAAGCACAGGCGCATCGGCTGTCACGACGGCAGCGGCGCTTGCAAGCAACGCGACGATCGTCAGGATTGGCCATGCAGCCCCATTGACGGGAAGAATCGCTTATCCCGGCAAGGACAACGAAAACGGGGCACGATCGGCGGTTGACGAAATCAACCCCCAGGGGCTGGCGATCGACGGCCAGAAGATCCAGTTGGAACTCGACGCGCGAGACGACGCGGCGGATCCGAAAAAGCGTACACAGGTCGCGCCGAAACCGGCCGATGATCATATCGTCGCCGTGGCCGGGCATCTGAATTCGGGGGTATCGATTCCGGCGTTGAAGATCCATAGCGATGCGGGCATCGTGCAGATTTCGCCGTCCTCGACCAATTCGGCGTATATGCAGCAGGGTTTCAAGACGACTTACCGGGTAGTGGCGACCAGCGCGCAGCAAGGCCCGGCGCTCGCGGGCTACGCAATCAAGGCGTTGGGGGCAAAGCGCAGCGCGGTGGTGGACGATGCGACCGCATACGGAAAAGGTCTCGCGGACGAGTTCGCGAAGACCGCACAAGCGAGCGGCGCAAAAATTGTCGCAGGGGAAGCGACGAATGATGAGGCCACGGATTTCCGGGCCATTCTCACGAAGATCAAGAGTGTTCAGCCGGACGTGATCATGTACGGCGGCATGGACGCGACGGGCGGGCCGCTTACGAAGCAGGCGGCGGCGCTCGGTATCGGGGCAAAAATCCTTGGCGGCGACGGCGTGTGTACCGACAAGGTAGGGGAGCTGGCGGGATCCGCCGTGCAAAACCTGGTCTGCCCGGAGGCGGGACTTTCGCTTTCGAGGACGACCAAGGGAGCGGACTTCGAGAAGACGTTCGAAGACCGCTTCCACACGCCGGTGCAGATTGACGCGCCGTTCGCGTATGACGCTATGTACGTGATCGTCGATGCAATGAAGCGCGCCAATTCAATCGACGCGCCCAAGGTGCTGGCTGCGATGCCGTTCACCGATTACAACGGGGTAATCGGCCACATCGCATTCGACGACAAGGGTGATTTGAAAGGAGGCGCCATTACGCTTTACAACTTCAAGGACAGCAAAAAAGCGGTTCTCGACGTCGTGAGGATGTAGTGACGGGACGTACAGCCTGACGGCACCTGGCCCACCCATTGGTGTCGTCTTTGCTCCGTTTCCGGCAAGGCGGCGACTGCACGCCAGTCGTACGACGAGCCGGTGGCGGATAACCCTTACCGGTCTTTTACATCAGTACCCGCAGTGCCGTTGCGATTTGTGTGAAGCATCACCGCCCACCGGCTGATGACGAGCGCGAATCCAGTCGCACGGGCTAAGGAGCATTAAATGGATATCTTCATCCAGCAGATCCTCAACGGACTGGTGCTTGGCAGCGTTTACGCCATCATTGCACTGGGCTATACGATGGTTTACGGCATCCTGGGCATCATCAACTTCGCGCACGGCGATGTGTTGATGGTGGGCGCGATGGTTGCGCTCTCCGCCATAGGCGTGCTGCAGAACCACTTCCCCGGGCTCGGCAATGTGCCGACGCTCATCATCGCGTTGATCATCGCAGCGGCGGTCTGCTCGGTGGTCGGCTACACGATCGAGCGCGTGGCCTACCGGCCGTTGCGCAAGGCGCCGCGTCTCGCGCCGCTGATCACTGCCATCGGCGTGTCGATCCTGCTGCAGACGCTCGCGATGATGATCTGGTCGCGCAACCCGCTGCCGTTCCCGCAGCTGCTGCCGACCGATCCGATCAACGTGATCAAGGCCACGGCAACGACGCCGGGCGCCGTGATCTCGATGACTGAAATCGTGATCATCGTGGTGGCGTTCCTCGTGATGGGCGGCCTGCTGCTGCTCGTGCACAAGACGAAGCTCGGCCGTGCGATGCGCGCGATTGCCGAAAACCCGAACGTCGCGAGCCTGATGGGCGTGAACCCGAACTTCGTGATCTCGGCGACCTTCATGATCGGCTCGGCGCTGGCTGCATTGGCCGGCGTGATGATCGCGTCGGAATACGGCAATGCCCACTTCTACATGGGCTTCATCCCCGGCATGAAGGCCTTTACCGCAGCGGTGCTGGGCGGCATCGGCAATCTCGGCGGGGCGATGGTGGGCGGCGTGCTGCTCGGCCTGATCGAACAGCTCGGGGCGGGCTACATCGGCAACCTCACGGGTGGGGTATTCGGCAGCAACTACCAGGACGTGTTCGCCTTCATCGTGCTGATCATCGTGCTGGTGTTCCGTCCGTCGGGCCTGCTGGGCGAACGTGTTGCGGATCGCGCGTAAGGGAAAGGAGCAGAAAACATGACCTCAATTCAACCGATCGAGCCGTCCACGACGCTCATCCCCGAGAAGAACATGACGAAGACCCTGACGGTCGGCGTCATCACCGCGATCCTGGTCATCGCCGCGCCGATGCTGATCGGCGCAGTGGGCGGCAATTACTGGGTGCGCGTGCTCGACTTCGCGATGCTGTACGTGATGCTCGCGCTGGGCCTCAACGTGGTGGTGGGCTTTGCCGGCCTGCTGGATCTGGGCTACATCGCGTTCTACGCGGTGGGCGCCTACACGGCGGCCCTGCTGTCTTCGCCGCACCTGATGGCCTTCGGCTGGATCGCGAACCTGTTCCCGGGCGGCCTGCATGCGCCGATCTGGATCATCGTGCCGTGCGCGATGGGTCTCGCGGCCCTGTTCGGCGTGCTGCTCGGTGCGCCGACGCTGCGTCTGCGGGGTGACTACCTCGCGATCGTGACGCTCGGCTTCGGGGAAATCGTGCGGATCTTCATGAACAACCTCGACCGTCCGGTGAACATCACCAACGGGCCGCAGGGGATCACAGGCATCGACCCGGTGAAGATCGCCGGTTTCAACCTGTCGCAGACCCACACGTTCCTCGGCTTCACCTTCACGACGGTGTACATGTACTACTACCTGTTCGTGCTGTGTGCGCTGCTGGTGATCTGGACCTGTACGCGTCTGCAGCATTCGCGTATCGGCCGGGCCTGGGCCGCGATCCGCGAAGACGAGATCGCCGCCAAGGCAATGGGCATCAACACCCGTAACGTGAAGCTGCTGGCCTTCGCGATGGGCGCGTCGTTCGGCGGCCTGTCGGGCGCGATGTTCGCGGGCTTCCAGGGCTTCGTGTCGCCGGAATCGTTCACCTTCTGGGAATCGGTCGTGGTGCTCGCCTGCGTGGTGCTGGGCGGCATGGGCCATATCCCGGGCGTGATCCTCGGTGCGGTGCTGCTCGCCGTGTTCCCGGAATTCCTGCGCTCGACGATGGGCCCGCTGCAAAACGCGGTCTTCGGCCATGAAATTGTCGATACCGAAGTGATCCGTCAGCTGCTGTACGGTCTCGCGATGGTCCTCATCATGCTGTACCGCTCGGAAGGCCTGTGGCCGTCGCCGAAGCACGAGGACAAGATCGCCAAGCTGGCGAAGCGCAGCGGCAAGAAGCCGGTGCGTGCCTGAGGCCTGACCGGAGAAAATCTATGAGCGATAAAAAAATTCGTCTATCCGTCAAGGGCGTGAACAAGCGCTTCGGCGGCCTGCAGGCGCTGTCGGATGTCGGCCTGGAAATCCAGGAAGGTCAGATCTACGGCCTGATCGGCCCGAACGGCGCCGGCAAGACCACCTTCTTCAACGTGATCACGGGCCTGTACACGCCGGACTCGGGCGACTTCAAGCTGGACGGCGTGAACTACACGCCGACCGCGGTGTACCAGGTCGCGAAGGCCGGCATTGCCCGCACGTTCCAGAACATCCGCCTGTTCGGCGGCATGACCGCGCTGGAAAACGTGATGGTGGGCCGTCACGTGCGCACGAAGCACGGCCTGATCGGCGCGGTGTTCCAGACCCCGGCCGAGCGCAAGGAAGAGCGCGAGATCAAGGAACGTGCGCTGGAACTGCTGGAGTACGTCGGCGTGCTGCAATATGCGGACTACACGTCGCGCAACCTGTCATACGGCCACCAGCGCCGGCTGGAAATCGCCCGCGCATTGGCAACCGATCCGAAGCTGCTGGCGCTGGACGAGCCGGCTGCCGGCATGAACGCGACGGAGAAGGTCGAACTGACGAAGCTGCTCGACAAGATCCGGTCCGACGGCAAGACGATCCTGCTGATCGAGCACGACGTGAAACTGGTGATGGGCCTGTGCAATCAGATGACAGTGCTCGATTACGGCAAGGTGATCGCCCAGGGGCTGCCGCATGACGTGCAGCGGGACCCGAAGGTGATCGAGGCATATCTGGGTGCGGGGGTCCACTGATGGCTACGGCAATGTTGAAAATCAAGGGCCTGCAGGTCAATTACGGCGGCATTCAGGCGGTCAAGGGCATCGACCTGGAAGTGGCGCAGGGCGAACTGGTCACGCTGATCGGCGCGAACGGCGCGGGCAAGACCACGACGATGAAGGCCATCACGGGTCTGAAGCCGTACTCGGCGGGCGACATCGAGTACATGGGCGAGTCGATCAAGGGCCTGCCGGCGCATGAGCTGTTGAAGCGCGGTCTGGCGATGGTGCCGGAAGGCCGCGGCATCTTCGCGCGCATGTCGATTGTCGAGAACATGCAGATGGGCGCGTACCTGCGCAACGACACGGACGGCATCAAGGCGGACGTCGAGCGCATGTTCGGCTTCTTCCCGCGCCTGAAGGAGCGGGCCTCGCAGTATGCGGGTACGTTGTCGGGCGGCGAGCAGCAGATGCTGGCGATGGCGCGCGCGATCATCAGCAAGCCGAAGCTGCTGTTGCTCGACGAGCCGTCGATGGGTCTGTCGCCGATCATGGTCGAGAAGATCTTCGAGGTGGTGCGGGCGATCTCGGCCGAAGGCATGACGGTGCTGCTGGTCGAGCAGAACGCGCGGCTCGCGCTGCAGGCGGCGAATCGCGGCTATGTGATGGACTCGGGTCTCGTGACGATGTCCGGCGACGCGAAGCAGATGCTCGACGATCCGAAGGTGCGGGCGGCTTATCTGGGTGAGTAAGCTCGGAGAATAAGCCTGACAAACGAGCGGTTGCATAAGCCGCTCTAAGCTCAGCAACGAAAAAAGGCCGCACGCGTTTGCATGCGGCCTTTTCTATTTCGATGAGCCCGCCTGATCTTGGTCTGGCTCGAACAGCATCACGCCGATGTCGGCGCCGCGTCACTGAGTGCAGCGGACGAGGGGCCGGCAAATTCTCCCAGCCGCTTGCCCAGACTGATTACTGCGTCGGCCCGATAGCCGAGCGCCTCATAAAACGCGCGCACTTCGGCTTTCGCGGTCAGCACCTGCAAGTTCACCTTCGGACAGCCCAATGCGACGAGCGCCGCTTCGGCATGTGCGATCAGCCGCGTGCCGATACCGAGCCGGCGTTGCGACGCCCCCACCGCGAGCGAGTAGAGCCAGCCGCGATGCCCGTCGTAACCTGCCATCACGGTGCCGACCACGCGCTCGCCGAGCACGGCGACGAAGAACAGTTCCGGCTGCGTGGCCAGCTTGTTGGCAATCGACAGATGCGGATTGCGATGAGGCCGCGTCGCTTCCCGGTACTCAGGAAACGCCTCCTGCCACAGCGCGACCACGGCATCGGTATCGCTCGCCTCGAAGCGGCGGATCGACAGCATGACGGTCGTTGTCATATGCGTTCTCCGTGCCGGTTGCAGCGTTTAAAGGGTGTCGAGAATCGAGCGCAGCATCGCCATCATCTGGTCGATTTCTTCGTTCGTCACATTGAGCGCCGGCATGAAGCGCAGCAGATTCGGCCGTGCGGCGTTCAGCAGCAAGCCGTCCGGCTGCATGTTGCGGGCCTTCTCGACGATCTGGTTGCCGATGTCCTTGCCGAGCAGCAGCGCGCGCAGCAGCCCTTCGCCGCGTTCGCCCGCAAAGCCGCGCTCTTCCGACAGTTCGAGCAGCTTCGCGCGCAGATACTCGCCGCGAGCCCGCACGCCTTCGAGGAAACCCGGCGCGGTGAGCTGCGAGATTACCGAGTAGCCGACCGCGGTCATCAGCGGGTTGCCGTTGTAGGTGCCGCCCTGATCGCCCGCTTCGAACACTTCGACGTCGGCTTTGCAGAGCAGCGCCGCGAGCGGTACGCCGCCGCCGATGCCCTTGCCGAGCGTCATGATGTCCGGCTCGATGCCCGACAACTCGTACGCGAACAGCGTACCGGCCCGGCCGCAGCCGCTCTGCACTTCATCGACGATCAAGAGGACGTCGTGTTGCTTCGTCAGCGCGCGCAGTTGCTGCATGAATTCGCGCGTCGCCGGAATCACGCCGCCTTCGCCCTGGATCGGTTCGAGCATCACGGCAACGGTCTTGCCGTTGATGAGCTTCTCGACCGACGCGATGTCGTTCAGGTCGGCCTTCGGGAAGCCCGGCACTTGTGGCGCGTAGATCGTGTCCCAGCCCGGCTTGCCGCTGGCGGACATCGTGGCGAGCGTGCGGCCATGGAAGCTGTGGTCGAACGTGATGATCTCGAAGGCGCCGTCCTTGTGCTTCTTGCCCCACTTGCGAGCGAGCTTGATCGCGCCTTCGTTTGCCTCGGCGCCGCTGTTCGCAAAGAACACCTTGTCGAAGCAGCTGTGCTGCGTGAGCAGACCCGCGAGCTGCGCCATCGGCGCGTTGTAGAAGGCCGGCGACGGGTTGATCAGCAAGCGCGCCTGCTTGTTCAGCGCTTCGATCATGCCTTCGTTGCAATGGCCGAGGCTGTTGACCGCCCACCCCTGGATGAAGTCGAGGTATCGCTTGCCGTTATGGTCGTAGAGCCACGAGCCCTTGCCGTGTGTGAAAACGATCTCGGGCCGGTTGGTGATGTACATCAGCGATTCGATCGGGTACTCATTGAAATTCATGGCGGCAGGCTCCGGGCGTGGCAGGGGTGAAGGATCAGTGAAACGGGACGAAAAAAACAAAAAAGCCACGGCATGCCGTGGCTTTCGTGATTCGAACAACATGCGCCTTAGTGGCGCGAATCCGTGACAAAGCCGGCGGCCTCCCTAGGGGAGCAGCGAGCGGCGACGTCGGAGTTCGGACTGGATGCGGTTCATGCGCGAAAGAATACGACAACGCGAGCGCTGGTGTAAACCATGAATTTGGCAAGCGGCGGACTTTTTCGGCCCGCCGCCCGAGCTTTCGCCGCTTACGCGGGGGCTGCTCGCGGGTTACACCGGGTTCGCGAGGTCGGCTGCGCTCGTGAAGGAATCCGCGTAGAACTCGTCTTCCGGCAGGCCATGGTGCTGCGTGAAATCGCGCTGCGCCGATTCGACCATCACCGGTGCGCCGCAGGCGTACACCTGATAACCCGACAAGTCTGGCAGGTCTTCGATGACGCTGCGATGAACGAAGCCGGTGCGGCCGGTCCACGCGTCGCTCGGGTCCGGTTCGGACAGCACCGGCACGAACCTGAAGTTCGGAATTTCCCGCGCCCATTGCTCGGCGAGGTCCATCAGATACAGGTCTTTCTTGCGGCGCGCGCCCCAGTAGAGCGTCATCGGGCGGTTCAGGTTCTTGAACGCCGCGTGCTCGACGATCGCCTTGATCGGCGCGAAGCCGGTGCCGGAGGCGAGCAGCACGATCGGCTTGTCCGAGTCTTCGCGCAGGAAAAACGTGCCGAGCGGCGCTTCGAAGCGCAGGATGTCGCGCTCCTTCATCGTGTTGAAGACGTGATCAGTGAAGGCGCCGCCGGGCATATGGCGGATGTGCAGCTCGATCGGGCCCTCGACGTGCGGCGCAGCCGCCATCGAGTAGCTGCGGCGCTTGCCGTCCTTCAGGATGAATTCGAGGTACTGGCCGGCGAGGTATTGCAGGCGCTCGTTGGCGGGCAATTGCAGCTTCAGCACGATGACGTCGTCGGCCTTGCGCTCGATCGCGTTCACGCGGCACGGCAGCTTCTTGACCTGCACGTCGCCCACGCCTGCCACTTCGCGGATATCGATCTCCAGATCGGAGCATGGCGCCGCGCAGCAGAAGAGCGCCATGCCGCGGGTCTTTTCGTCGTTCGACAGTGCCGACGACGAATGCTGGCGCTGTTCGACCTGGCCGCTCACGACGGTGCCCTTGCATGAGCCGCAGGCGCCGTTTTTGCAGCCATACGGCAAACCGATGCCCTGGCGCAGGGCGGCGGTCAGTACGGGTTCGTCGGGTTCTACTTGAAACTGCCGGCCGCTTTGCCGGAGGGTTACGTTAAATGCCATAGCGTGTACGAGTTCGTAAAGTCGGTAATCGGTGCTAGCCGCGCTTGACGGCTACAATGCGTCCACCATGAAAGCCACACGAAACTTGCGCCGTCTGCGCGTGCTCATTGTGGGCTGCGGCGATGTCGGCATGCGTTGCGTCGAGCTGCTGCGGCCGCGCGCGCGTCTCTTTGCGCTGACGACCCAGCCGGCCCGTTGCGCCGAATTGCGCGCGGCGGGCGTGACGCCGCTGGTTGGCGACCTCGAAGCACGCGGCAGCCTGAAGCGGCTCGCGGGCCTCGCGCCGACCGTGTTGCATCTGGCGCCGCCCCAAAAGACCGGCGACGACGACCGCCGCACGCGCGCGCTGCTCGCTGCGCTGAGTGCGCGCCGCATCCGGTCCGCACGCAATGCGGCTGTTCCGGTAGCGCGCCTGCGCCGCCTTCGAGCTGCATGGATGGAACGGGAAGCAACCAATATTGTACCCGACGGGGTAGGGCGCTCCGCCGGTTCCCGGGCACCCGTGCGTATCGTTTACGCGAGCACAACGGGCGTGTACGGCGATTGCGGCGGCGCTTTGATCGACGAGACGCGCCCGGTACGGCCGGCCAATCCGCGGGCGCTGCGGCGCGTTTCGGCGGAGCGGCAACTGCGCGGTGCGACCGCGCGCGGCGCGCTCGCCGCCAGCATTGCGCGCATTCCCGGCATCTATGCGGCGAACCGCCTGCCGCTCGCGCGGCTCGAGAAGCGCACCCCCGCTCTGATCGATGCCGACGATGTCTACACCAGCCACATCCACGCCGACGATCTCGCCGCAATTCTGGTGCGGATGACGACGCTCGGCAGACCGGCGCGCGTGATCCACGCGGCCGACGACACGACGCTGAAGATGGGCGAGTACTTCGACATGGTTGCCGATGCGTACGGGCTCGAGCGCGCGCCGCGTATCACGCGGGCGCAGGCCGAGGCGCAGATCGAACCGATGCTGTTGTCGTTCATGCGCGAATCGCGGCGGCTCAGCAACGAGCGAATGAAGCGCGAGTTGCGCGTGCGTTTGCGCTATCCGACCGTGAATGATTTTCTGCGCGATGCGCCGGCCCGCTTCGACGCTGGCGGCAAAACGCCCGGGTGACGAGGAGGCGGTTGCGGTCGCGATTGAACGAAGGGCCGCGGCGAGGCCAGAGGCTTAGCCGCGTGCGGCTCCAGGCGCGGCGCGAAGCGCTGGATTGCGCACCCGCCGGCAAGCCAAAGCCGATACCCACCGGCGCTGGCGCGAAGTCGCTGCCTGCGAGGACCAGCTCAGGTGAGGGCCGGCAGCGCTTCCAGCAGCAGGAAGCACAGGAAAGCCCCAATCAAGGCGCCGATCAGGTTCGGATAATACTTGTGCCGCCGATGCATGACGATCAGCAAACCGCTGACCAGCACGGCGCCGAGGCAGATGAACACGATCATCGCAGCTGAGATCTCGAACGGATGGTTGATGACCATGGCACCCCTCCCTGAAGCTTTTGTAGGCTTTGTTTAATCCAGTATAGAGCGGCTTGTCAGGAAGGGCATGCTGCTGCGCAGCGCAAATATAGGGCGGGCGGCGGCCTGCGTGAGGAGGCGCACGCAGCGGTCTCGATGGCGCGCGGCTTCGGCCGCTTTCAGCGGCGCTTTGCCGGTGGTTTACCCGCTCCGTAAAGATTCGAGGTCGGCTTCGTCGAGCCATTGCCATGCGCCTTCGGCGAGCGTCGCGGGCAAGCTGAGGCGACCGATCCGCTCGCGATGCAGCGCCTCCACCCGGTTGCCCGCCGCGGCCACCATTCGCTTGACCTGATGGTATTTGCCTTCGAGCACGGTCAGTTCGAGCGTGTGTCCGCTGCGTGCATGGGCTGCGACCGCGGCGATCGGTTTCGGCTCGCCATGCAGCAGCACGCCGCGGCGCAGCGCATCGAGTTGCGCGTCGTCGAGCGGGTGGCGGGTGGTCGCGACATAGACCTTCGGCACCTTGCGCTTGGGTGACGTGAACGCATGGACGAACTTGCCGTCGTCCGAGAGCAGCAGCAGGCCGGTCGTGTCCTGATCGAGCCGGCCGACGCACTGCACGCCGCGCACGGCGAATTGCGGCGGCAGCAGGTTGAAGACGCTCAGGTGGTGCTGCGGCTCGCGTGAGCATTCGTAGCCGGCGGGCTTGTTGAGCAGCAGGTAGGCG
>Ga0335083_10011406_pt1 | contig 10667 bp, 8 predicted proteins | sample Lox_Sample_42_FD_206716 | JGI IMG/M metagenome (GOLD analysis project Ga0335083, IMG submission 206716) | Soil microbial communities from Loxahatchee National Wildlife Refuge, Florida, United States - Lox_Sample_4.2 | ecosystem: Environmental > Terrestrial > Soil > Wetlands | place: USA: Florida... | reverse complement strand
TTTCTTCTGGCTTCGGCTTTCACTTTGGCATCGGCCGCAGCCAGCCGCGGACGAGCCGTCGTCGCCGCGCTCGACGAGATCAGCGGATTGCAAAGTGTTGTACGCGAAACGCTTTCCGCACGCGAGCTCAACCAGGTGCTGTCTTGCGCGACCCACGAAACGCTACGGCTGCTCTCTTCGAATATCTGCGGCGGGTTCCTTAGAGAGGATGACGAAGTTGTGATGCGAAGCTGCGTGGGCAATCTACGCGTCGAAACCGCCCAGCTGAGAATGAAGAAGGGGCGCGGTGTGGCGGGTCGGGTGTTCGAAACGGGCGAAGCCGTCCGCGTTGACGAATACATTCGCGACAACACCATCAGCCAGGACTATATGGACCTCGCAAGGCTTGAACACGCGTATTCCGCTCTCGCTGCGCCACTGAAGGTGCATGAGGAAGTCGTCGGCGTTCTGGAAGTCTGGCGCCACCGGAAGTCCACATTCTCGGATCGTGACGTCAGGCGAATCAAGGCGCTGGCCGATCTGGTGGCGATCGCAATCCAGAACGCGCGACTCTACGAGACACAGCAGAATGCCGTCGAACAACTCGCTGCAGCAAACCGGCAGCTGAAGAACCAGAATAGTGCCTTCGGGCAATCCGCTGAAATCCAGCAGTCCATGATCGGAGCAATTCTCGAAGGTGAAGGCCTCGACGGAATCGCCCGGGCTATCGGTCGTTATGCCGTCGCTGACGTGGCTATCGTTACTGACGACATGCAGCCCATGACGACGTGCGCGGTCAGCCAGAGGACGATGGCGCTAATGCCAGCAATCGCCACGATGCTTCGAGCGCCTCATGATTTGCAATCGGACCGGCGTGCACGCCATGACGATGTCTGGGTCCGCGCAAAGCCGATCGTCGTATCCGGAGAAAGAGTAGGCTGGGTGTGCATCGTGTCCGATTCCGAGCCCGGCGAAATCGCGGACATGGCACTCAGCTCGGGCGTCATGGCGTGCGCGCTTAGCTATCTGGAAAGTCGCGCTTCGATGCTCGCGAGGGCCGAAGTGAGCAGCGAAATTCTATGGGACCTGCTCGAGGGCGAGCAGAAGGTCAGGCTCGCGGCAACATCGCAAACCGGCTGCCAGGTTTCAGTCCAATGTGGGGCGTCAGTTCCATAAGCGGAGGTAGCGGAGATTTTCGTACCGCACATCGGGAAGCCGCCATCGCCCTCCTCGCAGCGACAAAATTCAGTACCGGGAATATTGCTATTTCGGATGAACTCGGCGTGCTGGGCTTACTTCTCTCAATCAGGCACGACAGCAATATTGAAGGTCTGGTCGGAGCGATTCTGGGCGACGTCGTCGATCACGACATCAAGCATAACTATGTTCTCGCGAAGACATTACGCGCCTACTTCGACGCTGACTGCTCGTTGCAGACTACCGCTTCGGTACTCCATGTCCATCAAAAAACCGTTCGTTATCGACTGACCCAGTTTGAGCAGCTCAGTGGCATGGACCTCCGAAAACATGAAAACCGGATGATGGTGGACATTGCACTTCGAATGCAGATGATCCGTCGCGAATCAACCGCGTCCTCCTGATCGGATTTCAATGAAGCCTTCGGTCTGGTGACGATGCGCGAAGCTAAGACCTCAACCGGGTTCGAAGCGCGGTACTAACGTCCCTTTGGCAAGGCTTCTACGGCTGAAAATAGCGCTGCGCCAACGCTACCCAATACCGGACGCCGACCGGGATGATGTCGTCGTTAAAGTCATAGGTCGAATGATGCAGACCAGCCGGGGCCCGGTCCGGCGCGGCGTTGCCGATCAGCACATAGGTGCCGGGCCGCTCCTCGAGCATGAAGCCGAAGTCCTCGGACGTCAGGTTCGGCGGCACGTCCGCATGCACACACGCGTCACCGAACGTTTGACGCAGAACCGTCTCGCACATCGCGGTTTCGACCGGGGTGTTGACGGTAGCGGGGTAGTACTGAAAAAACTGCACCTCGACCCGCGCGCCGTAACCGGTCGCCAGCCCCTCGCACATGATCTGGATATCGTGCTGAAGCTTCTGCAGCAACGCGGAAGATAGCGTCCGGATCGTGCCGCGCAGCTCGGCCGTTTCAGGAATCACGTTGTCTGTGTCGCCAGCATGGACCATGCATACCGAGATCACTGCCGGATCCACTGGATCCTTGTGACGCGCAGCGATCGTCTGGCATTGCAGCACCATCGAGCACGCGAGCGGGATCGGGTCCAGACCCAACTGCGGCTGCGCTGCGTGAGCGCCCCTGCCAGTCACGGTGATCCGGAAGCGCGAGCCGGCGGCCATGATCGGGCCGGTCCGCAAACCGAACTGCCCGGCCGGCAACCCGGGCCAGTTGTGCATGCCGAACACAGCCTCAGTCCGAAACTGCTCGAACAGTCCATCGTCAATCATTTTCCGCGCGCCCGCGCCGCCCTCTTCGCCCGGTTGGAACACGAAATGAACGGTGCCGGGCAACTGCGGCATTGCCTTCAACACACGCGCGGCACCGAGCAGCATCACGGTGTGGCCATCATGTCCGCAGGCGTGCATCACGCCTGCGGTACGGGACGCGTGCGCGAAGTCGTTCGCCTCGTGGATCGGCAGCGCGTCAAGATCCGCGCGCAGCACGATGCCCCGCTCGGGATTCGCGCCCGGCAGGCTCGCGACCACGCCGGTCTTGCCAATGCCGCGAACGGTCGTGTAGCCGAGCGTCTCGAGTTCGCGCGCGACGATATCCGCCGTGCGTTCCTCCTCGAAGCGCAATTCCGGATGAGCGTGCAGATCCTGCCGCAGCTTCGCCCAATGAGCGTGGTGGCAGGTCAACGATGAGTCGAGTTCGGTAGCGGTTTCCATGTTCTGCATTCCAGTCGGACGCGGGGATGCGGGCGGTATGGCGACACGCATCGAGTGGTCAGGCGTAATAGCCGAGGATCGACTTGATCTCCAGGTACTCCTCCATACCCTCGACACCATACTCGCGGCCGTTGCCGGACTGCTTGTAGCCGCCGAACGGCGCCTGCGGATCCCAGGCCGGATAGTTCAGATGCACCTGCCCCGACTGGATACGCGCGGCCACCGCGCGCACCGTGTCGGGATCCGAACCCTGCACGTGCGCGCCGAGCCCGTACACGGTATCGTTCGCGATCGCAATCGCCTCGTCGACGCTATCGTAGGCGAGAATCGACAGTACCGGCCCGAAAATCTCTTGCCGCGCGATCGCCATGTCGCTGCGGACCGCCGAGAAGATCGTCGGTCGCGCGAAGAAGCCGCGATCGAGCCCCACCGGCCGCCCCTCTCCGCCTGCGATCAATTTCGCGCCTTCGTCGATGCCGGTGGCGATCATCGCCTGCACGCGCTCGTATTGCGCGCGATTCGCGAGAGGCCCATGGGTCGTCGCGTCGGCAAACGGATCGCCGACCACCATGCTCTCGACCGCCGCCATCGCTAGACGGTCGACCGTCGCCACGACCTCGCGCGGCACGATCATCCGCGTCGGCGCGCTGCACGACTGCCCCATATTGCGGAACGCCGCGGCGACGCCCAGCGATACTGAGCGTGGCAGATCCGCATCCGGTAGCACGAGGTTCGGTGATTTGCCGCCGAGCTCCTGCGCGACGCGCTTGACCGTCGGCGCGGCCGCCTGCGCGACGAGCACACCGGCGCGGGTCGATCCGGTGATCGACACCATGTCGACCTGCGGATGGGCGGCGAGCCGCTCGCCCACCTGCGGCCCCGTGCCGTTGACGAGATTGAACACGCCGGCGGGAACGCCCGCCGCCTCGATCACCTCGGCGAACATCAACGCGCTAAGCGGCGATAGTTCGCTCGGCTTCAGCACGACCGTACATCCCGCCGCGAGCGCCGGCCCCACCTTCGCGGTGATCTGATAGAGCGGCCAATTCCACGGCGTGATCAACGCGCACACGCCAATCGGCTCGCGTACGACCGCGGTCGCGCCGCGCCGCACGCAGAACTGATACGCAGCGAGGTTGTCCCGTGCGACGCGAATGTGTTCCGCGGCGAGCGGCACATGCGCGCTGCGCGCATAGCTGATCGGCGCTCCCATTTCCGTCGTCAGCGCGAGCGCGAACGCCTCGGCGCGCTCGACCATCAGCGCATGAATCCGGTCGAGGTAGCCGGCCCGCTCATGCGGCGAGGTCGCGGACCAGCGCGGGAACGCCCGGCGGGCGGCCTGGACCGCCCGCTCGACGTCGTAATCGCCGCCGAGCGGGATCTCGCCAAGCGTCGCCTCGGTCGACGGGCACACGACCGGCGCGCGCTCCCGGCCGTCCGGCGGCGTCCAGCCACCGTCGATGAAGAAGTGGTCCAGATGCCGCGACTGCGTCAGATGAAGAATGGGTGATGTCATTGCAATGCGTCCTTGAGCCGATACCAGGCGCCGACCAGCGGCAGGAACCACGGCTTGCCGAAGTGACCCGGGATGGCCGGCCACTCGAAGTCCTTCCACGGGTTCAGATCGGCTCGGCCGTCCATGATCTCCGCCATCAGCGTGCCCATCAACGTCGACATCTGCGTACCGTGGCCGCTGTAGCCCATCGAATAATAGACGCCGTCCCGTTCGCCGGCGCGCGGCAGCCGGTTCGCGGTCATGTCAACCATGCCGCCCCAGCAGTAGTCGATCCGCGCATCCGCCAGCTCCGGAAAGACACCGGCCATCTGCTGCCGCAGAATCATTCCGCTCTGTTCATCGGAGCGGCGGCTCGACACCGCGAACCGCGCACGTCCGCCGAACAGCAGCCGGTCGTCCGGCGTGGTACGAAAGAAGTTCACGAAATTCTTCGTATCGGTCGCCATCCGTCGGCGCGGCAACAGCTGGTCCAGCAGATCGACCGGCAGGCGCTCGGTGACGATCAGGAACGCGCCGACCGGGACGATACGCCGCCGGATCCAGCCGAACGGACCGACCTGCGAAATGCCGCTCGCGAGCAGCACCTGCGAACTGCGGACCTCGCCGTGCGACGTACGAATCCGGTAGCCCCCGCGCGATTCGCGCTGCAGGCCGAGCACCGGCGCGTGTTCCAGAATGTGTGCCCCGCGTGCTTGCGCCGCCCGTGCGAGGCCGCGAACGTAGCGCCCGACATGCATGCCAGCGCTTTTGCCGAAGATCAGGCCGCCGTGATATCGGTCCGAACCGATCTCACCGCGCAGTTCCGAACGTGTGACCATCCGCGTATCCGGATCGACGTTCGCGGCCAGCAGCGCCTGGCTGCGCGCGAGCTTGTCGTAATGCTCCGGCTTCGCGGCAAGCTTCAGCTTGCCGCTGCGGACGAAATCGCAGTCGATCGACTCTTCCCGGACGAGCCGCTCCACCGTATCGACACCGGCATCGAATGCACGATAGAGCCGGTTCGCCAGTTCGGTACCCAGCGTCTGCGACAACGTCGCGTAGTCCTGCGCGAAACCGTTGTTGCACATGCCGCCATTGCGACCGGACGCGGCCTGACCGACCGTCCCGGCCTCGCAGACCACGACGCGCGCGCCCTTCTTCGCGAGCGCAAGCGCGGCAGTCAGCCCGGTTATGCCGCCGCCGACCACGACGACGTCGCACGAATCGACAGGCAGCCCCGTCGTCCGGCCGACGAACGGTTCCGAGGTATCGAGCCAGTAAGAAGTGAATTGCATGAGGACTCCATTGCGAGCAGTCTCAGACGCGCCTATTTCTCTGGCGCCTGCACATCAAAAGTTCGCCACCTTGCCCCAGACGGATTCGTCGAATCGTTCCGGGCGATAAGGCTGCGGGTCGACAATCGGCGTCACGCCGCTGACGAGATCTGCGACCAGATGGCCACATCCGGGGCCGATGCCGAAACCGTGGCCGCTGAGGCCCGCCGCCAGCACGAAGCCGGGTATCTGCGCGACCTCGCCGATGGCGGGAACACCATCGGGCGTCATGTCGATGTAGCCCGCCCACGAGGCTGAAACCCGTTTCTCGCCGATGATGGGACACAGATCGATCGCGCGTCGGTGGATCACCTTCAGCGTCGCGTTGTCAACGCATGGATCCAGGACGCGCATCCTTTCCATCGGGGTCGGCCGGTCCAGACGCCAGCGCTGCATGGCTTCATGACCCGACCGGATGCCCTCCGTGTTGCCCACACTCAGACTGCGCCAGCGAGCCGCGAACATCGGCAAGAAATCTCGTGCATAGCGCATCTTCTGCCATGTTGGATCGAGGCGCGCGATGCCGCTGATCGCGAGCGAATAGCTGTTGTCTCCGCGCCGCGTGACCGTAATGCCCGCGGTATGAATCGCGTCGGGCAGCGTGCCTCGCGGCAGCGAAACCGCCATCACCGAAGAGCGAATCGTCGCCTGCGGCAAACGGATGCCCAGTTGCCGGCAAAACATGGACGCCCAGGCACCGCCAGACAGCACGGCGACCGGGGTGCGAATTGTGCCGTGTTCCGTCACGACGCCCGACACACGGCCGCCGGCGGTCTCGATGCCGCGCGCCGCGCAGCTCTGATGAACCGTGCCGCCGAGCTTCTGGATCGCGCGTGCGACGGCAGGGGCCGCTTGCCCCGGATCGGCGGTACCGTCGGTCGGCGCAAACACGCCGCCCTTCCATTCGCGGCCCGTCGCGCGCCCGCGCTCGCTGGCCTCCCGGCTGCCGAGCACGTGAGTCTTCACGCCCGCTGTGCGCGCGAAATCGCACCAGTCCGTCCAGCGCGCCAGTTCACCGTCGTCGTTGCTCAGATACAGCAGGCCACTGCGCCGAAATCCGGTCGATTCACCGGACTCCCTTTCGAACTGCTCCCAAAGTCTCAGGCTCTCAGTTGCGATCGGCAACTCGCGCGCGTCGCGGTTCTGCTGACGGCACCAGCCCCAGTTGCGGCTCGACTGCTCGCCGCCGACAACGCCCTTCTCGACGAGCGCGACCTTCATGCCCCGCTTCGCGAGAAACCAGGCGGTGAATACGCCGACGATCCCCGCGCCGATCACGACGACGTCGGCACTGGCCGGCAGCGCCCCGGTGGTTTCAATGCGGGTCAACGGTACGCGCATCTGCGACAGGCTCCTTCAGGATCAAAAAACATGGATTTCGTTACCGCCATTATCGGGTGGACCCCGCATCCGTTGTCGAATGGTCAATAAAGCCTTCGTTAAACTGGATTTAATGCTGCGCGAGCAGGCGTCGCCGTCAGGCGACGCCAGGGACTCCCGCGGCCGGGATCGATCAGAACATCGCCTGGCTGATCAGGCCGTACCAGCACAGGTCCGGGTCCGGCGGGACGCGATGCGCGCCGGCCGGCGCGTTGCGGACCATCTTCACGACCGAGTCGACGCACGGCATGCCCTGCCCTGCGAGCCAGTCGTCGACGCTCGAGCCATCCGGAACATCGACGCGGATGTATTCGTTCTCGCGGCCCGCGAGCCAGTGGCCGATCAGTGCCTTCGCATGGAGATCGTTAGCCGAATCTGCCGCGATCACCGGGCCGATCACGTATCCGCGGCCGAAGCGGCGAAACACGGAGAATCCGATGATGGAGCCTTCCCGCTCGAGCACTACGCCCTTCGCGACCTGAAACAGGGCCGTGAGCATCGCGCCGCGCTCGAGCCCGGTCGCACGCGACGCAAGCCCGATCAGTTCCTGCAAGTCGGCCGGTCGCGCGTCGCGCAACAGAAGACCGTCCGGCAGCGCGACGGGCATTGTTTCCGTCACGCGCCCCTGGTGCTGATTCAGCATCCCACAGACGCGAAAGCCGAGCTTCTCGTACAACGGCTGACCGGCCGGCGTGGCATGCAGGAATGTAATGCGCGAGCCGACCTCGTCGAGCAGCAGTTCCATCAGCTTCCTGCCAATGCCGCGTCCCTGATGGGCATCAGCGACGATCACGAGACCGAGCGAGGCACGATCCGAGCCGAAATTCCAGCACAGCGCGGTGCCGATTACCGCGCCGTCCTGCTCCGCGACGAAAGCGGTGCCGACATCGAGCGCGAACTGCCAATCGTCCTGGCGATGCGGCCATGACACAGCGAGCGACAACTGATGGGCGGTCGCGATGTCGGCCGACGTCATCGGACGAAAAACTGGAGACGTCAACGTCTCATCCTGGCTGGACACTACCTTCATATTCATTCGTAGACCTGATTGTTTATCATCACGACGCTTACCGTTCACAGGCGGACGCGGGCGCTTCCGGCAGCGTCACCGTCCTGATGATTATCTACGCTCAAAATAAAATTCGATTAACAATGAGCTAACAAAACGTTAAGATAAATTTAATGCACAAGTGATACCCGCGGGGCTTTGTCGTGTTTAATATCAGTTGGACTTTTCGTTAAAGGCTGGTTAATGATCGATCTCGACGACATGCGGCTGTTCCGCGCACTCGGCTCATCGCGCTCCCTCGCTGCCGCCGCGCGACTGTTGAACCTGACGCCGCCCGCCGTATCGGTGCGCCTGCAGCGTCTCGAGGAACGCCTCGGGCTGCGGCTCGCGATCCGGGAAGCGCGTGGCGTATCGCTGACCGACGAGGGCCTGCGGCTGCTGGAGGAATCGATTGAACTGCTCGAACGGATCGAGTCGATTTCATCGCGCGTCTCCGAGAAATCGGGAAGCGTCAGCGGCCACCTGCGGGTCGTTGCACCGTTCGGCTTCGGCCGCGCGCATATCGCGCCGCTCGTGCGGGACCTGCACGCCGCCCATCCGAATCTCGCTGTTTCGCTGATCCTGGCCGAGAGCCCGCTTGCGGCCGCATCGGGGGCCGATGTCGTCGTCTCGATCGGCACCGCGAAATCGTCGTCCTGGGTTGGCCACTTTCTCGCGCCGAACGAACGTTTCCTGTGCGCGAGCCCCGCATTCGCACGCCGGCTCGCCAAGCTCGACCATCCGTCCCAACTTGCCCAGTACGAATGCCTGACGCTGCGCGAGAACGACGAGGACGTCACGCGCTTGCGCTTCATGCCACCCGGCAACACTGGAAAGTCCGCTGGCAAGGGCATTACCGTGCGTCTGTCCGGGGCGCTGTCGTCCAACGACGGCACCGTGATCAGCGACTGGGCAGCGGACGGCCTCGGCATCATCGAGCGCTCGGAGTGGGACGCCGCGCGGCTGATCGCGACCGGCAAGTTGGTCCGGCTACTGCCGGGGTGGCGTCTCGAACCCGCGCCGGTGATGGCGCTGCTCCCGTCGCGGCACGGCGTAACGAATCGCCAGCGCCTGTTTCTCGAAGCCGCGAAGCGGGCATTCGAACTCCCGCCGTGGCGCCGCTGACACCGGCATTAGCGCAGCTTAACGATCGGTTTATCCGCTGTTAAACACAGGTGCAGGCCAGACTCCTATAGTGGCGGCTCCATTGGGACCATGCGCCGCGATACCCGACGGCGCGTCAAGCCATCGCAAGGAGTCGAGAGTTGAATCTTCAGTCGCTGAACACGCCGGCCGCCCTGATCGACGTTGCGCGCATGAATCGCAACATCGCGCGCATGCAGCAGCGCATGGACGCGCTCGGCGTCGCGTTCCGGCCGCACGTGAAGACCACCAAATGCGAACCGGTGGTGCAGGCGCAAATGGCGGCCGGCGCGCGCGGCATCACGGTTTCGACACTGAAAGAAGCCGAGCAGTTTTTCGCGGCCGGCATTCGCGACATTGTCTACGCAGTCGGCATCGCGCCGGGCAAGCTACCGCAGGCGCTTGCGTTGCGGCGTGCTGGCTGCTCACTGAAGCTCGTTGCCGACAGTGTCGCTTGCGTCGACGCGATCTCCGCGTTCGGCAATGAGCATGGCGAGGTGTTCGAGGTCTGGATCGAGATCGACGTCGACGGACACCGTTCCGGCATCGCACCGGACGACGACGCGCTGTTGATCGTGGCGAAGACGCTGGTGCGCAGCGGCATGCATCTCGGCGGCGTGATCGCGCATGCCGGCTCGAGCTATGAATACGACACGCCAGAGGCGCTCGTACGGATCGCCGAGCAGGAGCGGGCCGGCACCGTGCATGCTGCGCAACGCCTTCGCGACGCCGGCCTGCCGTGCGACGTCGTCAGCATCGGCTCGACGCCGACTGCTCTCGCGGCCGAACACCTCGACGGTGTGACGGAAGTGCGTGCGGGCGTCTACGTGATGTTCGATCTCGTGATGCACAACGTCGGCGTGAACGACACGTCCGATATCGCGCTGAGCGTCTTGACGACTGTGATCGGCCATCAGCGCGACAAGGGCTGGGCGATCGTCGATGCAGGCTGGATGGCGATGAGCCGCGATCGCGGCACGCAGCGACAAAAGTGCGATTTCGGCTATGGCCTCGTCTGCTCCGAGGATGGCGACGTGCTCGGCGACTATCTGATGACGGGAGCGAACCAGGAGCACGGCGTGATCTCGCGTACCGGCACACCTGACCTCGACATCGAGCAGCGCTTCCCGATCGGCACCCGCCTGCGCATCCTGCCGAATCACGCATGCGCAACCGGCGCGCAATATCCGGCCTATATCGCGCTCTGTGCGGATGGCGACATCAAGACCTGGCCGCGCTTTCACGGCTGGTAAGCATGGCAACCGGTAACACGACGCACCTCATGTGAGTTCGACGAGGTGCTCGAGCCATCAGGTCAGCGGGCATTGCACGACGGAAAAGTCCCCAAAAATCGCACAATTTCGATTAGATCCGGAAAACGAATCATGTCATCTTTCATTCAATTCGC
>Ga0335083_10011403_pt1 | contig 10669 bp, 11 predicted proteins | sample Lox_Sample_42_FD_206716 | JGI IMG/M metagenome (GOLD analysis project Ga0335083, IMG submission 206716) | Soil microbial communities from Loxahatchee National Wildlife Refuge, Florida, United States - Lox_Sample_4.2 | ecosystem: Environmental > Terrestrial > Soil > Wetlands | place: USA... | reverse complement strand
GCCGCTGGTACTGGCCATTTTGCCCGCACGGTACTGCAAAATCTCCAGGTCTGAGGCAGAATGAGACTACGCGGCCAGCCCGCTGGGGTGTGAGAAATGCGGGCCAACGTTGCCGCCCGGGAGCAATGCGGATGAGAATCGACGATCCAAACCGTCCGAATGATCTGACGCCGGTCGCAGGCAGTTCGTCCGTCCAACCTGCGCCGCGCGCCGTCAATTCCGGAACCATCCAGATAGCCCCCGACCGCGCCGACCTCTCCCGCGTTGCCGGCAGGCTCTCAGAGATGCTGCAGCCGAACGCCGCGCGCAGCCAGCAGGTCTGCCAACTCCGCGACGCGGTTGCCAGCGACACCTACCAGGTGGATGCGGCTGCGGTCAGCCATCGGCTCGTGGAAAAAGCCCTGTCCGCCAAGCCCCGCCAGTCCTGATCCGCCCCTTCCGGCCGGCTCGGACGCTCGAGTACGGTTTCAGCCCTTCACCATGCGGCGAGCCCGATCGAAAAGATCGGAAGCCTCGTCGACGAGTTTCCGGCCGCGTTCGAACATTTCCCGGCTGGCGTCCACGATGTCCTGGCTGGTGGATGCCACCGCCTGGCGTCCTTGTTCCGCCCGGTCCGCGATGTATTTTCTGGTATCCCGGCCGCTCTTTGGCGCATAGAGGATCGCCACGGTGGCGCCGATTACCGCGCCGGTCAGGAACCAGGCAAGCCTGCTCACACTGTCGTCTACCTGTTCATCCAGTTCGTCATCAGCATCGTGATTGGACATTGCGTTGCCTCCGCGGAGACCGTTCCTGCGGGCTCCATCCACATTCTGCGCTATCCTGAAGGCATGGCGCAAGATCCCGAGGGCGGGCGTGACGCGCAATCGTCCGCTGATGTAGATCTTTCGCACGAAAAGGATATGGCACTGTTGTTTGAATCTCTGACAACAGACGCCGAATTGGATGCCGACAATATCCAGGGAGTGCTGGAAACCAACGGCATCCAATCAGTCATACAGCGTGGCTGGGGGTATCCGAATCTGGGCGTACGCGTCTTTGTAGCGCACGACGATCTGGAGCGCGCAAGATCGTTCATCGCCGAGGCTCTGGATGCGGGCCCCGCCGCGGCAGCCGAGGCCGAGGCCGACTCCGAATCAGAAACATCGTCGTAGGACAGCGGGACAGACGATCGTTGTTTGCCGTCGCCTGTGACAGTTCTTTGGACCTTCCCTGTCGCGACCCGGTGCGGAAGTTTCCCTCAGCCCGCCATGCTATCCTTCAGGACAGGCTGTCGCTTGGTATGACTTTCAAACGGGTGCTGTGGCCGGGGCTGTTCGGTCTTTTTGTCCTCGGCGTCTGCGGATTGTTTGCCCAAAAGCCTTTCCGCGTCTATCCCAGCTACGAACCGGCCGACGATATTCCACTCCCCCCGGATTACCAGGAGAAGACCGAATGGACATTCGGCAGGCTCATGTACCCGAATCATCCCAACGCCATTCTCGGCAATCGTGGCATGTTCGGAGTTCGCCGCTGGGGCGGCTATCAGCCCGACTGGCGGGAAGGCGGCACCAGTTGGACGCAGGACTATCCGCGCGCCGACCGGCATTTTGCGCTGGCCCTCCGACGGCTCACCCGGTTGCACGTGCGCAGCGTGGAACAGCCTGTCAGCCCCGACGATCTGGACGACTTCTACAACTGGCCGTGGCTGAACGCCGGCGAAATGGGGGATTGGAAGCTCACCGACGCGCAAGTGAAGACCCTGAGGGAATACCTGCTGCGCGGTGGCTTCCTGATGCTCGACGATTTCTGGGGACCCGAGGAATACGAACGGTTCGACGAGACCATGCACAAAGTCTTCCCCGATCATCCCGTGGTCGACATCCCCAACGACAATCCGATTTTCCACGTGGTCTACGATCTCGACGACCGCCCGCAGATTCTGGGCGCCTGGTGCACCTCGCAGCGCAACAACATGATGTGCCAGACGCGCGCCGTCGGCACCACGCCTCGCTGGTTCGGCGTGTTTGACGACAAGGGGCGGGTGATGATCGCGATCACGTTCAACAACGATGTGGGCGACGCCTGGGAATGGGCCGATTCCCCGGCTTACCCCGAACAGATGGCAGGACTCGCCATTCGCATCGGCGTCAATTACGTCCTGTATTCGATGACGCACTGAGCCGTTATTCGATGACGCACTGAGCCGTCAGCTCTCAGCCATCCGCTTTCAGCCAGACCCCACCGCTCGCGATTCACCTCGCAACCCAGCCCCGGGACGCCCCCAACCCGCTCGATCTCCGACCTGTCCTCGTGGTTAGCCGAAAGCTGATAGCTGAAAGCTGACCTCGCTAGTGCGTCATCGCATACAGCACGTAATTCACACCGATCCGAATCCCGAGCGCGGCGTATTCCTGAGGATACGACGGCGCGTCCGCCCATTCCCACGAATCGCCGACATCGGATTGAAAGGTGATCGCCACGAGCACCCGGCCGTGCTCGTCCACGATGCCCCGCCACTTGTCGGGACACGGGGTACACTTCCAACTGCGCCCCGCGCGCACCGATCCCTGGCTGGCCACCTGATAGCGATCATCCAAATCGTAAACCGTGTGGAAGATCTGACTGTCGTTCGGCAGATCGACCACCTGGTACTCCGGGAATACCCTTTTCATGCTCTCCATGAAGATGGCCCATCCATCTTCTCCCCAGAAGTCATCGGCCATGAAGAAGCCGCCGCGCAGCAGATACTCCCGCAGCGCCTTGGCTTGCTTGTCGGTCAATTGCCACGACCCGGCCTGCACGGCATAGAGCCAAGGCCAATCGAACTCGCCACCATCGTCCAGATTTATGGGCTCCTCCACGGAGCGTACGCTGAGGCGCGTCAATCGGCGCAGGGCCAGAACGAAATGCCGGTCGGCGCGGGGATAATCCTGAGTCCAGATGGTGTTGCCTTCCGTCCAGACGCCCCCGCGATTGCGAAATCCGAACCCCCGCCCGTAGCCGCCGCGGCTGTATGGAGAGGTTGGATACATCAGGCGAGCGAACGTCCACTCGGTCTTCTCGTTCCAGTCCTGCGGGAGTGGAATCGAGCCGAGCTCATATTCGACGCCCGGGAATTCGCGGAAGGGCAACTGGAACGCGGACAGCGTACCCAGGAGAATAACGCCCACTCCCAACCCGACCGCCCGATGCCGTGTCATGAATTGGCCCCAGCATATCTCATTCGGGCGGCGGCTGCGGATGAATTGGTCCCACGGCGGGAATGATCGATCCATCCGGCCCGTGAACCGTAATCTCCACCGTGGTTTTCGGATCTTCCAGAATCGTTTTCTGCTTGCTTTGGTACAACGCCCAGCAGCAATAGACAAGTCCGGCGAAACAAATGGCGCACGGAATGGCGGCTTTCACTACTTTGAGTGTAGCGGTAGTCCCTCCGTATCGTCGGCCGGTGCGCCCACTTGTTAAGATGGAGCCTGATGCCGCGGCTTGAAAAGCTGCTTACCGAACAAGCCAATCCCGCTTCCGCGTCCATCGACGCGCTGCCGACGGAACAAGTTCTCCGAGTCATCAATGAGGAGGACCAGCGTGTGGCCGCTGCCGTGGAACGCGAGATTCCCAGTATCGCGCGCGCCGTCGATGCGATTGTGGCGGCCTTCCAAAAGGGTGGCCGGCTGTTCTACATCGGCGCCGGAACCAGCGGCCGCCTGGGCGTGCTGGACGCGTCGGAGTGCCCGCCGACGTTCAACGTTTCGCAGGAGATGGTGCAGGGCATCATCGCCGGCGGCGAACAGGCCTTGAGCCGCGCCTCGGAAACCACCGAAGATGATCCCGCCATAGGCGCCCGCGATCTGCAAGCCCGCGGCTTCGGTCCTCGCGATGTCCTGGTCGGGCTGGCGGCCAGCGGACGGACGCCGTATGTGTTAGGCGCCGTCGCCGAAGCCTCCCGCATGGGCGCGGTTACCGTGGGGATCAGCTCCACACCGGATTCCGAACTGGCGCGAGCGGTGCAGATCGCGATCACTCCACTGGTTGGACCCGAAGTGGTGGCCGGATCCACGCGAATGAAGGCCGGCACCGCACAGAAGATGGTACTCAACATGCTTTCTACAGCTGCGTTCATCAGGTTGGGTTACGTTTACGGAAACCTGATGGTGAATGTGCAGCCGAAGAATGCCAAGTTGATGGATCGGGCGCGCGGAATCGTCGCCGGCAAGGCGGGTGTGCCCTATGAACGCGCGGCGCGTCTGTTGGATGAAGCCGGCGGCCATGTGAGCGCGGCGATTCTCATGGGCAAGCTGGGAATCGATCGGGAGGAAGCGGAACGACGCCTGGCGGAATCGGGCAACCAGCTCCGCCGTGCATTAAGCCGGTGACTAACCGTCCGGGGCGTGGCGCAGGCACTCCTGCCTGCCGCGTCGAGACTCATCTCGACGCGCTGTGCGGGCTTGCTGGCGCCCATAAGCGCCGTGATGAGTCTCGGCGCGGCAAGCTGCGAGCTTGCGCCATGGACTTAGAGGAACTGAATGGATAAGTTTGTCATTTCGGGGGGTGCTCCCTTGCGCGGCGAGATCCCCATCAACGGATCGAAAAACTCGGCGCTGCCGGCGCTGGCAGCGGCCCTGCTCACCGAAGAGCCGGTCACGCTGCACCGCATTCCGCGGGTCCGCGATATTCGCACCATGCAGCGCCTGCTGGTGGACATCGGAGCGGGCGTCGAGACCGATGGCGAAACCGTCCGCCTGCACACGCCGCGCGTCGTCAGCCCGGAAGCGCCCTACGAACTGGTCAAAACCATGCGTGCTTCCAGCCTGGTTCTGGGACCGCTGGTGGCGCGCACCGGGCGGGCCCGGGTTTCGCTGCCCGGAGGTTGCGCCATCGGAGCCAGGCCGGTAAACCTGCACATTCTCGGGCTGGAACAGCTCGGAGCGAAAATCAACCAATCGCACGGCTACATAGAAGCGGAAGCGCCCGATGGATTACGCGGCGCAATCGTGCATTTTGACCGCATTACCGTCACCGGAACCGAAGATCTGCTCATGGCGGCCGTGCTGGCCAAAGGCGAAACCATTCTGCGCAATGCCGCCCGCGAGCCGGAAGTCGTCGACCTGGCGAACCTGCTGATCGCCATGGGGGCGCGCATCGAAGGCGCCGGAACTTCCATCATCCGCATTCGTGGCGTCGAGCGGCTATCCGGCGCCGAGCACACCATTATTCCCGACCGTATCGAAGCCGGGACTTTCCTGATCGCCGGCGCCATCACCGATGGCGATGTGACTGTCACGCAATGCGACCCCGAGCACGTAGGCGCGCTTGTGTCCAAGCTGCTACAAACCGGCGTCGAGGTGACACAGCCCGACCCAACCAGCCTGCGTGTGCGTGGAGGCGCTCATTTCCGCTCGGTCGATCTCACCACCGAGGAATATCCGGGATTTGCCACCGACTTGCAGGCGCAATACATGGCCCTGATGACTCAAGCCGAAGGCATCGCGGTAATCGTCGAGACGATCTTCGAAAATCGCTTCATGCACGCGCAGGAATTGGCGCGGATGGGAGCCAACATCCGGCTCGACGGCAAGCAGGCGATCGTGGCGGGTCCACGGGCTCTGACCGGCGCAGGTGTGATCGCATCCGATCTGCGCGCCAGCGCATCGCTTGTGCTGGCCGCGCTGGTGGCCAAGGGCGAGACTGTGATCGACCGCGTGTACCACATCGATCGCGGATATGAGCGCATCGAAACCAAGCTGGCGCAGGCCGGCGCCAAGATCAGACGAGTGGAGTAGCCGGGACGATGCCTGCGCCACGTCCCCGATTGTGTGCTAAATTTATAGCATGTCTCGGCGAGCGATCCTTGCCCTCGCAGCCCTCCTTCTAGCCGCCTGCGCGCCAAAACCTCCTCAGACTTATCGCCTGATGCCCAAAGCGCTCGTCCCGCCCGGCGTCATCAGCGCCGACGCCCCTCAGCGCATCGTGAAGCTCGACATCGCGGCCGGAAACGGAAAGTGCTCCAGCGTCCCGCCCATCGGGCTGAAACGCGGCGGAGCCGGCCTTCGCGCCACCATCAACGTGCCCGGTCTGGCGGCCCAACCGTCCGGATGGCTGCTCGTCTGGGCGATCGATCGGGAAGCGGAAGGCTGCATTGCCACCGGCCAGGGTATCAAGCTGGCGCAAGCGCTGGCCGAATCGGCCCCGCTGTCGGCTGGACTCGCCATCCGCCTGCTGCACGAGCCGTTTATCGCGGACAAGCCATCGTTTGCCGACCTTGGAACTGAGAATCGTATCCAAGTCGATTCGCCCATCAGCCGCGATAGTGCCCCGGCCGACGTGACCCCGCAAGACACAAAGGTTAGCCAGGGCGCGAATCCCGGCGTGCTGAATGTCGAAATCAAGACCAGCCCAACCGTCGTGGGCTACGAGACCGCATGGTACGCCCTGACTCCCAAAGCAAACGGTATGGGCAGTTCGATCGTGCCGCTCTATGCCGAGAGTCACATCGCCGGGGCTATCTCCCGCGATGCCTCGCCGCGCGTCAATCCGTTTCACTTCCGCCCGGATGCGGCCTTCTACCGCATGTTCTACCGCGGCGACCGGACCATCATCGTCGTGGCGGGCGCGACGCCGGTCGAACTGCAAAAGGAGACCAACGCCCTGCGCGGGAACCCTGCCGCCTGCGATGGATTTCCAGCCGGGAGCTGCGTCCTCCTGCCGACCAGCATGGGCGCCAATCGGCATGTATTGGTGAAAGTGAATGGCGAGGAAATCGCGCTGCTGTGGGGAGCCACCGTACGCAGCGCCATCGTCGCCGCCAAAGCTCGCCCGGAGGATGTGCTGCCGAAGCTCGCGGTTCGTAAACCCTACGCCAATCGAATAGCTCCAGTCGAGTTTTCGAATGGAACTCCGGATATTCTCAGCCTGCCGCTGGCGGGCGGCGAAGAGATTTCCTGGCAGTAGGGCGAACCGGAAGCCACAAAAGCCAAAACAGACCAAGCCCCAGAGCCGCGGCCGGTAACAAATACCAAGGCCACGGACCAAGCTGGTTCAGCAGCGTGGCGCTATTCGGCTTGCGGCACAGATACATGTAATTGCTGCCGGCGATCGCATTGAAGACCCCGACCAGCACCGCATACGCCAACAGACAGCCATAAGCCCGCCAAACTGCCCCTGCTCGAAATTCCACGATCCCTCCAAACGACATCAGAGCCACCGCGATCACGATGCCGCCATGCGCCACAAAGAAGTAAATGGCGGGATAGCTCGGCCACGGCGACCACAGGTCCGGCGTGAGCAGCGCCATGCCCGCTCCCGCGATGCCCGCGAAGTAGGCGAACTCGACAATCCCGCGCCGCGCGGTGAGACAAGCCAGGATCGAGAGCCAAACCGTGAGATCGCACAACTGCAAGGGAAGGTTCTTCAGATGGACGCCTTCGTGGGAGTAGCGGAACCACCACCATCCGAGCTCGTTCAGAAGCACCGCCCATCCGACGGTGAGCCGCGCAGCCCGTGCCGGAAGGACCCGGCGGCGGACCAGCCACGGAAGCGCCACCGCGACGGCGCTGATCGCCGCCAGCAGCCCCAGATGCAGCGTTCCGAAGAGTTTCACGGCGCCTACTTCGGCTCGATGGCGACCACCCAGAGGTCAGTCTTGCCGGTGTTATGCCCGACGTGGGTCGCCCCCGGCCGCCAATCGATCTGTCCGGTCGTCAGCGTCGCCGGCTCGCTGTGTCCGTCGGGAGTGGTGTGCACGATGGTAGCGCCGGAGAGGCAGACCACGACGCGGTCATGATGGGTGTGCATCGGCTCGGTGGCGCCCGCCGCGACTTGGATGTTGTAGACGCGCGCGAAGCGGTTCTCCAGCAGCAGCCTGTACTGCGGGATGCCGGTGTTGCCCCAGGTTTCGTCCGAGCCCTTGCCGGGAAGTTCGACGCGGACGATGCGCAGCGGCGCGGCCCCGGTATTCTGGACGTGGACCGGTCCGGGTTCCACGAACTTCGCCACGCCGGACGGCGTGTAGACGATGACGTTCGGAAATTTGATGGAGACATCCAGCGATTCTCCCGCGCTCAATACCGCCTCAAACACGATGACATGCGGATTGCGGATTCTCTCCGTCTCGGCCGCGGAGGCAATGGCGGCGATCGCCAGCAAAGGTACCAGACGAGTCATCGGTATCTCATCATACCCGCTATCCTGAAAACGTGGCGCAGGCGCTCATGCCTGCCGCATCGACACTCGTGTCGATGCTTGGCGGTGTCTCTCGCGCGGCCCCAGTCGCCGGGATGAGTCCCGGCGCGGCAAGCATGAGTGCTTGCGCCACCTGGGGAGTATGCTGCTCGACCGCATCGCCGCCTTCGCCGATCGTCACGCCATGTTCCAGGCTGGCCGCACGATCGGTGTCGCCGTATCCGGGGGCGCCGACTCGGTCTGCCTCCTCCACATCCTCCGCGAGCTTGCCCCGCGATGGAATCTGCGGCTTCACCTGCTGCACCTGAATCATCGGCTGCGCGGCGCCGAGTCGGATGGCGATGTCGAGTTCGTGCGTTGTCTGGCTTCGGATCTCAGTCTCCCAATCACCATCCGCGATGTCGAAATCGCCGTCATCCCCGGCAATCTGGAGCAGGCCGCGCGGCAAGCCAGACTGGAATTCTTTCGCGATTGCATCGCGTCGGGCCAGGTCCATCGCGTCGCGCTCGGCCATACCCGCTCGGACCAGGCGGAGACCGTGCTATTCCGCTTTCTGCGCGGCGCGGCCACGGCCGGCCTCTCGGGAATCCGGCCAGCGACCGCCGCCGGAATCGTCCGGCCGCTTCTCGAAGTCGACCGTTCCGAAACCGAAGGCTATCTTCGCGAGCGCGGCATTTCCTGGCGCGACGACTCCTCCAACACCGATCCCCGCTTCGCGCGCAACCGCATCCGCCATCATCTTCTCCCGCAACTGGTGCGCGAATGGAACCCGGCGCTGATCGAGACGCTGGCGCAGACCGCGGTCTGGGCGCAGGCGGAAGAAGCGTACTGGGAACGCGAAATCGCCGCTCTCTCGAGCAACCTGATTACCGGCCGAAATGGCGCTGTATTCGTGAAGACCCGATGGCTGGCGTCACTGCCCGCCGCCGTCGGACGGCGTATGGTACGGACGGCGATCGAACATGCCAAGGGCGACCTGCGCGGTGTCGGTTTCGCCCACGTGGCCAATATTCTGGCCCTGGCGGCCGGCGCGGCCGGTCATGGACGCGCCGAGATTCCCGGTGTTACCGTGACCCGATCCTTCGATTGGCTTCGTTTCGTCACGCCGGATGGCGAACAGCCCGCCATCGAGTACCGGCAAACCGCTCGTGTGCCGGGAGTTTTTCAGATTCCCGGATCGAACCTCGGCGTTTCTCTGGAACTGATTGAAAACTCGGGAACATTTGATGGGGTAAATTCCGTATATAATATCAGAATGGGTGGCTTGGACTGGGAGCGTCTGTCCGGCCGGTTGGAATTTCGCAACTGGCAGGCTGGCGACCGGTACCAGCCTTCAGGGAGCACTGGCCAAACCAAGCTCAAAACGCTGTTTCAGCGCGCACGTATCCCTTTGTGGGAAAGACGTTTGTGGCCAGTTCTCACGGATGGCGGGACGATCGTCTGGGCGAGACGGTTCGGCCCTGCCGCGGAATATGAGGCAAAATCCGGCTGCCGATTGGTCCTTGCGATTCACGAAAGTGAGTCGCCAGACGAAACTGGAATCGGATACGATTAGCGTGGCGTCTAAAGGATGTGAGCCGGTGCGGAGGCTTCGTTGAACTCGAATATTAAAACACTAGTTTTTTGGGTTGTCCTGATCGGTTTGGCGTTGTTGTTGTTCATGGTGGTACATAACAGCCAAGGCCGCCAGGATCTGGCGCTGAACTTTACGGACTTCATGTCGCGGGTTCAGCAGAACCAGGTGAAGGATGCGGTCATTGATGGAAACGACGTCACCGGCCACCTGGCCGGTGATCAGCCATACAAGACGACCATTCCGATCAACTACCCGGATGTCTATAAGAAGCTGACGGAATCTAATCCGCCGGTTGCGGTTACCATCAAGCCTATCAATTCCAGCACCTGGGTCAACATCCTGCTGAACACCTCGCCGTTTATCGTGATCATCGCTTTCTGGATTTTCATGATGCGGCAGATGCAGTCGGGCGGCAACAAAGCTCTCAGCTTCGGCAAGAGCCGGGCGCGCCTGCACTCTACGCAGCAGAAGAAGGTTACTTTCAAGGACGTCGCGGGTGTCGAGGAGGCCAAGGAGGAACTCCAGGAGATTATCGAGTTCCTGCGCGAGCCGCAGAAATTCCAGAAGCTCGGCGGACGCATTCCCAAAGGCGTTCTGCTGATCGGACCTCCCGGCACCGGTAAGACCTTGCTCGCCCGTGCCATCGCCGGCGAGGCCAGCGTGCCGTTTTTCTCTATCTCCGGCTCCGATTTCGTGGAAATGTTCGTGGGCGTAGGGGCGAGCCGCGTGCGCGATCTGTTCGAGCAGGGTAAGAAAAACGCTCCCTGCATCATCTTCATTGATGAAATCGACGCCGTCGGCCGCCATCGCGGCGCCGGTTTGGGCGGCGGACACGATGAGCGCGAGCAGACCCTGAACCAGTTGCTGGTCGAGATGGACGGCTTCGAATCGAACGAAGGCGTCATCCTCGTCGCCGCCACCAACCGGCCTGAT
>Ga0335083_10011400_pt1 | contig 10670 bp, 9 predicted proteins | sample Lox_Sample_42_FD_206716 | JGI IMG/M metagenome (GOLD analysis project Ga0335083, IMG submission 206716) | Soil microbial communities from Loxahatchee National Wildlife Refuge, Florida, United States - Lox_Sample_4.2 | ecosystem: Environmental > Terrestrial > Soil > Wetlands | place: USA: Florida... | reverse complement strand
TGCATTCCTTCTGGCAGCCGTCGTGATCGGCTCCGGAACAGCGCAATCCTTCGAGGAGGACCACATCCTCCGCCGGAAACTTTCGCATGCCGGAAGACGTTCCGTAGTAGCACGTTTTCACGACACGCTTGGAAACACGGAATCTCCGTCCACAGTACTCCATCATCTCCGGCATGAACGGGAGCCTGTCCAACGTGCCGTCGCCATCGAGAGTTTGGAGAATCTCTCTCGGAGACAACACTTCGACATAGTCGCCGGGATAGAGATTCGCGGTCGCCGACTTCATGTCTCCTTGGTCTCGTCCTCCATGAGGCATCATGTAGGCCAAGTGGTACTGGTGAACTAGCCTAGCAGTTTACTTTGCGGCCACGACTTCTTCCGTGACGGCCTTACTGAAGTAGTCTAGTGACATCATAAGACCCTTCTCCAGATCGATTTTAGGTTCCCAGTCCAACAACTGCCGCGCCTTGCTGATGTCCGGGCGTCGTTGCTTGGGGTCGTCTTGTGGGAGCGGTTCGTAGCAGATATTGCTCTTGGTGCCGGTTACCTTCTGTACACACTTAGCGCATTCGAGAATCGTGAACTCATTCGGGTTTCCGATGTTCACAGGCAGAGGTTCTAACGATCTTGCTAGCCGCATAAAGCCGTCAATCTCGTCGCTTACGTAGCAGAAACTGCGTGTCTGGCTGCCATCGCCATAAACGGTTAGGTCATCTCCTCGCAATGCCTGCTTCATAAAGTTAGGCACCACGCGGCCATCGTTTAACTGCATTCGCGGGCCGTAGGTGTTGAAGATACGAGCGATCCTCGTGTCTACCTTGTGATAGCGCCGGTACGCCATGGTCACGGCTTCAGTAAAGCGCTTGGCCTCGTCGTAGACAGATCGCGGTCCAATCGGATTCACATGGCCCCAATAGGTCTCCCTTTGAGGATGTTCCAGCGGATCACCGTAACATTCTGAAGTGGAGGATACGAAATACTTAGCCCCATACCGGTGGGCCAGTTCCAGCATGTGAATTGTTCCCAGCGATCCAACCTTGAGGGTGGCGATGCCGTGGGTGTTGTAATCTACCGGGCTGGCTGGACTGGCAAAGTGAAAGACATAGTCGACTTTGCCTACGTCAATCTGTTCACAAATATCGTGTTCGACAAACTCAAACCGGGGCTCGTTATGCAAATGAGCCAGGTTCGACCGACACCCTGTAAGCAAATTGTCTATCGCGACAACTGTCCAGCCGTCGCCCAGTAGCGCATCACAGAGATGAGATCCCAAGAAACCTGCACCACCGCTTACCAGCGCTCGTTGTTGCGTCATGTTCTCGTTTTCCTTCGTCGCAGGCCAGAATTTTGTACGGCCAGTCGCTTCCTCCCGGCCATACAGCCAACGATGCGCGGATTCATCTTCGAGCGAACGGGAGAATACCAACGTGCCATGTGTGCCTAGTGTCTGGACAATCGCCCTCGGTGACAAGACTCAGACACTGTGCGGGACGGAGATTCGCCGTTAAAGACTTCACGACGTTCTCATTGTTCCCGGCTCAAGTTCGAAGATGGATTCCCCTTGCAACACATGCTAGTTGGCTATTGAAGTTTTGGCCGCACCACGAGCTTTCTCCCGCACTCGATCCATCGGTTCTTTAATGCTGGAAGTTCGTGCGATCATCCAGATGATCATCCGGTTTAGCAAGGATGCAGGGAAGAAAACCGGACGGAGGAAGTCGACGAACAGTACAACTCGATACGAGTCGCATTCGTTCCAGACCTCGTGGGGATGGCTGTCATCGAAAATCAGGCTCTTCCCTTCTTTCCAGCTCCGCACGTCACTCCCCACCCGAATCTTGCAACTTCCGTCCGAGCCCGGAACTATTAGTCCGAGATGGTAGCGGAGCACGCCCTTGTACATTCCACGATGCTCGGGAATATGCTTGCGAGGCGCAAGGATCGAGAACATCGCGGATTTCATCCCCGGAATGCGCTGCAGAACCTTCACGGTCTCTGGACAACGAGCGCAGTTTTCCTCAGCCTTCTCACCGTAGGCGTAAAGCCAGAACGTCTTCCACTGCTCGCCTTCTGTCAGAACTTTCTGGGCATCGGAGATATCCTGGAAGTTGGGAATATCCTCTCTTCGCGCCATCACAGCTTCCAATTCCTTCCGTACCAATTTCCAATCAGTTTCGACAGCAGAGACCCAGGGAAACGATTCGGGCTCGAAGAATGTCTTCTCGCCGTCGCGGAAGAACAGAACCGTCTCAACGAGCCTGCGCAGGACCGTATGCTGGATCGGCTTTTCGTCCGGGACCGCAGCTCGGGCTGTGGTGTTTGCCTTTATCGTGTCTGTAGTCATAGTCCCACCTTTATGTACCGTCCCGAAATGTCGCCGTCGAACCTCTAGAGCGCGGACTTACCCGACAATCCCAAGATTCGCAGAACCTTGTGCCACGCCTTCACCGCAAGTCCAATCGGCCGGCCCACATTCTCTTTGAGGACTCCAACTTTTCGCAGATGCTGGGTGATACGCCAGGTACAAGAGCTTCCAGCAGGAAAGAAGCCCATATCGCCTGGCCCGAAGCGGCGCTCCTCACCCTTATCGTTGATCATGAAGCCTTCGCCAGAAATGACGACGATCGTTTCATCCATGCCGTAATGCCACTTGAAACTGCCTGGCGTACAGTCCCAAACCACAACGTGCGAAGTTCGGTCGTGACTCCTCACAACCTTCTTGCACCTAGCCTGGGGCGAGCCGCCCACGGCCCAGCCAGGAGGAAAAGGCTCGGGCTCAAGGTCAACCATCTCTGGCGTCAGCATTACGATTGAGTCGGTCGCAACCGTTTCGGGGCGCAAATCCGCGGATTTTTCGTTCCGCCCCATCGATATCGAAGGCGCAGTTTCTTTTGATGCCAAGTCTTCTCCTCCTGCCGCACTACCGCAGTGCTGAGCGCTTTCGCGACGCCGACTCACCCGCTGCCGCCAACGCCGGAAATGCCACCACTTCTGTCTTTTTAGACATCGTGTACTGCAGCCAATTGCAGTAAATAGTGATCGCGGAGGATTGCCACGTCTTCTGCAATGTCCCGGCTACAAGAGCCTCCGGGAAGCCTTCCATGACTTCCTCGCGACGTGTAGACGCCGCAACTTCTCGGAAATCGTTCAGAACCTTTGTGGCAACACGGTCAAAATATCCCCTTGGCATCGAGGGATACGTCTCTCGCTCTCCCCTGAGGAATCTCTTGATATCCCGCCGGTACTCTTTCAACAGCGTCTGGGCGCCGTACTCCGGATGTCCCTGGAAATGGACGAAGAGGCTTCGCTTTTTTTTCTTCGCAAACAAGTCCACGCCACCCTCAGACGATTGAGTCAGCACGGAGTAACCACTTGCCGTCAGTTCATCAGCCCGGACTTCATTCCATCGGGAATGCGGAAAACGGACCGACTCCGCGGTACCGCTGGTCAACTGGTGCTCGGTCATCTTAGCGAATTCGAAAACGCCGAACTGTTTGTCACCCAGCGGGTGCCGGCCGATGCCGTCGCTATGCAGAACCCCTGCGTGCGCCGCCAGGCACGAGAGGACGGTCGACGATGTATTTCGTTCCGCCCAATCGAGCACCTGCGTCAGCACCGGCCAGTAAGGCTCATCCCTCAGGTCGGGACGACGGGGCTCGGTGCCGGTCATGATGACACCGTCGAACCTACTGTTCCAAAGATCGTCGATGCCCCAGTAAAAACTGTTCAGATGCCGCTCGCCGCGATCGGTTCTGGGAATCCCACTCAGCGAGTAGAGTTTCAGATATACCGGTATATCGCCAGACGCGATGTCGAGAAGCTCAAAGAACTGCAATTCCGTGTCTTCCAGCGCGGGGTCCGGCATGTTATTGATCAGGGCAAGGCTTACGCCCTCCATCCGCGACTCATGGCGGTCGATCCCGAGCGCGCGCCGCGGACTCTTCTTCTCTCCCCAGCCAGGTGGAACCCGGCCCCCATCAATGATCAATGGCATGACATACCCCCGTGTTTCGCCAGCTTTCTCTTCCCCAGACTAATCATGCTTTGGCGCTGTCCAGTGCCTGCCCCAGATCTTCCAGTATGTCGTCGATGTGCTCGATCCCGACGCTGAGCCGAATCATTTCGGGAGTGACGCCAACTTTTTCCTGTTCCTCTGGCGTGAGTTGCCGGTGCGTGGTCGAGGCTGGATGACACGACAGCGACTTGGCGTCACCCATGTTTACCATTCGCTTAAACAAGCGGAAGGCGTTGAAGCATTTTCTGCCTCCCTCGTACCCACCTTTCACTCCGAATGTCAGCAGCGAGCAGAAATTCGAGCCGAGATATCTATGCGCCATTGGATAGAGCGGGTTGTCCGGGAAGCCGGCATAGTTGACCCAGGCGACCATCGGATGAGCCCGCAGAAACTCGGCAACCTTCCGTGCATTCTCCACGTGACGTTCCACGCGCAACGCCATTGTCTGGATACCCTGCAAGAACAAAAACCCGTTGAACGGAGACAGCGTAGCTCCTGTATTCCGCTGGCAGACGGTCCGGCATCTCGCTACGAACGCGCTCTCCCCGAAGTGGTCAACATAGACCACCCCGTGGTAGGCGATCTCTGGCCGGTTGAACATGTAGAACTTATCCGGATATTTGCGCCAGGGAAACTTTCCGCCGTCCACGATCATTCCACCGATACTGTTGCCGGCCCCGCCGATGAATTTCGTCATGGAATGCAAGACAACATCGGCGCCATACTCGATCGGCCGCAACAGGATCGGTGTGGCCACGGTGTTGTCGACGATTAATGGCACGCCATGCTTATGTGCGACCTTGGCCAGGCCTTCAATATCGGCCACATTTCCCGCGGGATTGCCCACACTCTCGCAGTAGACCGCGCGGGTATTTTCGTCGATCAACTCCTCCACATCTTCGGGGCGATCGGTAGCCGCAAAGCGCGACGTAATTCCGCGCTTCGGGAAGATGTGCGCGAGCAGCGTGTACGTGGCGCCGTAGAGCTGAGGGAGAGAAACGATGTTGTTGCCGGACTCGGCGATGTTAATTAGCGAATATTCGATCGCCGCCATTCCGGAACTCACGCTGAGCCCGTCAACTCCTCCTTCAAGTTCCGCTACACGTTTCTCTAGCACCCCGTTCGTGGGATTGCCGATTCGGGTGTAGATATTCCCTTCGACCTCGAGGTTGAACAGAGCCGCGCCGTGTTCGGCGCTGTCGAACTCAAACGCGACAGTCTGGTAGATCGGCACGGCGACAGCTTTAGTCGTGGGATCTCCATCGTAGCCGGCGTGAATCGCGATCGTCTCTCTCTTCATTTGTTAACCAATCTCAAAGTTCGACACTCCGCCAAGAATGGAACCCATCCGAGATCCGTTCACTTCGAACTTGCTGCCACGCTCCGGACTGGAATGGATGCGCTTTCGCGGGAAGCCGACTTCGCGAGCGCGCGAGTAACCGTGCGTGCCGCGAAGCCAGCACCGAACGCAAACCGCATGACGGGCCCGAAGCTATTCGCGGCCGCAACGCCCGCGAAATAGAGCCCAGGGATTGAGGATTCGAAAGTCGACGAAAGTATCGGGGTTCCTTGGACGACCTTGATCTTCGAGCGCATCTCAGGGCTAAGGAATCGCAGACGATCGAGATTGACTTTATATCCGGTCGCGGCGATCAGGTGCTCTGTGACAATCTCCTGCTTGCTGCCATCCGCTGCTTGCAGGGTCAAATAAACTCTGCCGTTTCGAACCTCAGCGGCCTGCGGCGTGCAGCCAAGATGCAACGGCACTTTTCCAATGACCTTGTCCCGGATGAACCATCCTCCAGAAGGTCCAAGAGTTTTACGGACGATTTCGAGGCGAAGCCTTTCGGGCAGGTAGTAAAACGCTCCGGGCGCATCAGCAAAGAATCGCGATCGCAACCCCGGCCCAAGGCCCGATTGAGGGTGCCGGATCTTCTGCCACCACGAGCGCGGCTTGCCGGTTGGCTGGCTGTGGAACTTCAATTCGCCGCGGCGGCTCACCAGCTGCACATTGGCTCCGGCTTCATGAAGCAACCCGGCCAGATCCATGGCTGACGACCCACCCCCAATCACAACAACACTACGGCCGCGAAAGGGTTCGACTTCCCGATGACGGGCGCTGTGTGACAAAAACTCCGCAGGCAGGTGTGCCAGGTTTTCGGGAACATACTCGAAGTGAGTAATCCCCACCGCGACCACAACCCTGCGGGCCTGGAATGTCTCGCCATCATCGAGTCGCAAGGTGAATCCGCCGGCCGCGCGATCCACGTTGACCACGAACTTATCCTCGAGTTCCGGCACCATGCGGTCCCGGAATGCCAACCCGTATGCCCCAAAGGTCTCGAGGTGGACCGGTAGTCCCGCATCCGCATACGCGATTCCGCGTTCTGCACAGAACTGACGCAGGGTAAAAGCTCGCTCGGGATCGTAGATGTCGGAGGCGAAGCCGTCGGACTTGAGCATCATGCCCTTCGGCATGTGCTGCAGCCAGCTATCCATGGGACGGCCAAAAATGCGAAATGGAATGCCCTGACGCCGGAGATGCGCAGCGATTGACAGTCCGTAGGGACCCGCTCCGATGATTACGGTATCTAACATGCCTGGAAAACGCTCCTTATAGTGTTGGTGCCGCAGGTGCTGAACGGGCGAACGCGCCGTCTAGTTCGAGGGGGAAATTTGGGGGATGGCCGTAATTGTAGCACGGCCCAAAGTTGCCAACCGATGGCCCGAAAGTGGCCCTCGAGCGTTCCCGGTGATCAATATAACGCGCTTATTATCAACGAGATACGGAGTCGCCTATTTGGATCGATATCGCAGCCCTAACCAGCAAAAAGGCGCGGCCTCCTATCCTTGGGCCGCGCCAACAAGTTCGTCCGGGATAGGGTTCTGGTAGCTCCGCTTTCCTTCGAAGAACCGCTTCAACCGGAGGAATGGCTGCTCCAGCAATATCCAAGACACAGACGCCATTACATACGTCGTGGTAGTAGCGAATACGAACGCCAGAAAAGCATGCTTGTCCAGATGGAACGCCTTCACAACATCGAGGGGTATCTTCTGGAGAAGGTAGGTGCCGTAGCTGATCGTTCCCGTGTAAACCAAAAATCGGTTGGTGAGAATCGCCCGTAGACCTCGATTTGTGGAGAACAGCGCGAGGTAAACGAATGAGACGGACGCCATCGCGATTGCCGAGAAGCCGATCCATCTCGCGTGATGGCTTTCGATCACCAGAGCGAGTGGCGCCGACACCAGCAATACAATCCATGCGCGCTTCACAAAATTCAACGGCATGAAGTTGGCAGAACGAACCGTGAGCGCGAGGAGCGCACCCGCCATTAAACCATCGAGACGGCAAAATGTGTTTGAGTAGATATTGACGTGATGCAAAGACAGATAGAAGCGAAGCGCCGGAGAGAAACAGATCACTGCAATCGCGATCCCGCGAAGCTGGATCTCATTGCAAAATCGCACCACCAGTGGCCAAACCAGGTAAAACTGTTCCTCGACTGCCAGGGACCAGGTGACGCCCAGTAAACCTGTGGCGGAACTCGGAATCGGGACAAGAAAATTCTGCGCGAAAAACAGATAAGACCACCAGGGTGATGAACGGGTGTCGAAAATGACTCGCGCCTCGGAAGGGCGCAGCAAGGGAACGATCACAAACATGAAAAGCAGCGCCGAATAATACAAGGGCCAGATCCGGAGGCAGCGTCGTGCATAAAAGTTCTTGAAATAGGATTCGGATTGTTTCGCGTCGAGCAGAATCCCCGTGATCAGAAATCCGGACAACACAAAGAAGAGATCCACGCCCATCCAGCCATTGTCCGAGATGAAACGCAAATGCAAAGAACGGTAAATATTGGTGTTGTGCAGCAACACCAATAGCACGGCAAGACCGCGAACCGCATCCAGTTGAGGAATCTTCTTCATCGACGGTTAGGCCTTCCTCAGTAGACACACGCCCGTCCATGGATAATTCCCTGGCAACCCTTTGGGCTCTGGGAGGAGCGAAAGCAGTTCGACTGGGGCGCGCTTGAACTGCGCCGCCGTTTTCAACATCCCTTGGACGTCGCTCGGTTCCCAGCCATGCGGCTTGAAGAAATTGGCTCCTTCTGCCGGACCAAACTTGAAAGCCGCCCCGGCCTCGCTAAGTTGCTTTCCCGTTGAACGCTGCATCAATTTCAGCTGCCCGGGAGAAGCGAGGTCGACAACCCAATTCTGGAAGTGCGAACTTCCTGCGAGATCACGAGCAAGCGAAGCAACCTCCTCAGCAGAGAAGTAGATGAGAAGGCCTTCACTGGCGACCACGATCTTGCTAGCCCTCTGATTCAGATCTTCGAAGAGCTTCCGGCGTGAGGGACCATCTGAGAGATCCAGGCTGATTCGTTCGAGCCGGCAATTCGGCTTCTCGTTAGCAAGGATCTCTTCCTTGTACGCAATGATTTCCGGGAGATCGACTTCAACCCACTGCAGGTTGGCAGGAACTTGCATCCGGTAAGGCCGGGCATCTAATCCCGCCGCGAGGTTGACTACCAGGGTCGAGCCTTGCTGAATTTCGCGGGCCAGAAAGTGATCAAAGAGATAGGTCCGCGCCACCCATGCCCACTCATGCTTATTACCGTCAGGCAGGGTATTGGCGATGTGAAACCCGTGTTCGCCGGCCAACCGCTCTGCATATGGATCGCGAAAAAGTGCATCGGGCCGCTCCGTCTCACGCGCGCGGAAATAGGCCACCCAGCGAGCCGTGTCGGAGACGTTTCGGACAGTGGAATTTGACTCGGTCATCTTTCGGAATCCAAACTTTGGCTTGGGACAAACCAAGCCAAGATTGTCTGGGCGACTGTAGACCTGCACACCGTTACTCCAACAGCCGTGCCCAGCGTATTCGTGATGAGATCTGTCATGCCGGAATTTCGGGTCGGAAGAAATGCCTGCGTGACCTCGATGACCAGGCTGACCGCAAAACCGAAAGCAATGGTGGATACTATGGCATGCTCGGCTACTCGCTGGAACGAGAGATAGGCATACATGAGAATCCCGAGTGGAATGAACCCACCAATATTGATCGCGATGTCTTTGACATAGTTCAAGTCCGGACGAAATTCATTCCATGGCCGCTCCAGAAACTGCCCATGCAATACGACAAAACGCTCCGGAATGACGAGGTCTGTCGCCGAATCGATGTGGTTGTGCACAACGTTTCCGGTTCCTTCATTAAAGAGATAAAGCGCAACCGCACCTTCGCTTTTGGCGAGGCTCGGTCGCGCTTCACCGCTCCAATTCGCAAAATGCCGTGAAACCTCCTCAGCGGTCAACGCGCGATCGTAGATTGCGAGCCCTTGCAGTTTACCCGACCAAGCATCGGCCGCGACCGGAGAGCTTCCAACGAGGAGTCGGCCGGTGAGATCGTGACTGGTAACCTTAAAGCTTTCGAACTTCCTGACCAACGCTCCGTTCGAAAAGATCGCTGTGCCTGACTGGCTTGAGCTGATCGTAATCAGCACCGGTTGCAGATGACTGATGACGCCGTCGACATAGGTCTTGATCCTTTTCCTACTGGCAGAGTCGTTTTTATTGAAGTGTTCAAGCGTCAGATCGCCCAGAGATTGACGCATTGAAAATAAGGTAGTTTGGCTCTCTGGCTGGTAAAAAGCCAGAATCGTACCTGAGGAACGGACACGCTTCGGTTCCAGCCAGATTTCAATGCTACAAGAGTCTCTTCCCAACTCTGCATCGGCTCCGAATGAACCTGCACTGACGATGCTACCGTGATTGCCAAAGAAAAGGCCGCCTCCCTGGCCTAACCATCTCACTTCATTTCTCGGGGAGTGAAATGGCCAAAGGCCCGCCACCAAGATGCCGAAAAGGACCAACAAGCACAGCCAGCCCAGAATCTTTCTTATCATCATTTCAAAGCAATGCTGACCTGGGCAGACAGTCTCGGCCTCACTGCAGGCAATTCACTCTTCAAGAGATCCCGCAGGCACTTCGGCGTCTACCGGATCACCGGACACTCTAGATTCAGGTCTCTCTTTTGATTTAGCGAAGTACTTCTTCGCCACTAGATATGGAAGCATCACCACCTCCGCGATGGAGGGCAAAGGATCCTGTCGACAAAACACCGATTCGGTGCCCGTATTCTTTAGCGATCTCCAGTATGAGCTTAGGGATAATTCCCCTGCCCAGAGATCTGAGATAACGGTAGGCACATCGGTGATCCCTCGAAGCCACCCCACGCCCGCTTTCGCCCGATAACGGTCCACCGGATACCCGAGCTGATCAGCGAACAACAGGTAGGGAAAGTCCACACCCGCAGGAATGCCGATACTATGAAAACCCCAAGTGCGTGCGTTTACGTCCAGCAGCTTAAATCGTCCATCCCGCGGATCTTGCTTGAACTCAACCTCGACAAGGCCATAGAAGTCGATTGCCCTGAGAAATCGCTCCGAGAGCTTCTCAATCTCCGGAAAATCTAAAGTCTCGACATACGTGGCTGCACGTCCAAATTCGCGTGGATGCTGGCGCAGTCGCTTGGCAATCAAGGTGCTGTGCGCCCGACCGTCACGAAAGAATGCACAGTACGAATATTGGCGTTGGCCATCGCCAGGAATAATCTCCTGCACGAGTATCTCTTCCGGTCTGATTTGACGGATGGCCT
>Ga0335083_10011399_pt1 | contig 10670 bp, 9 predicted proteins | sample Lox_Sample_42_FD_206716 | JGI IMG/M metagenome (GOLD analysis project Ga0335083, IMG submission 206716) | Soil microbial communities from Loxahatchee National Wildlife Refuge, Florida, United States - Lox_Sample_4.2 | ecosystem: Environmental > Terrestrial > Soil > Wetlands | place: USA: Florida... | reverse complement strand
AGCCACTGCTTTGCTATTCCGCCAACGCCGACTCGCTGGTCGTCCGCACCACGCGGTCGACCACGTAGGGGCCGCGCTTCTCCGGCTCATGGAAATGTCGCACCTGCAGCTCTCCCAGCAGTCCGAGCGCGACCAACTGAACGCCGGCAACGATCATGACAGCGGCAAAGACCAGCAGAGGCCCGTGTTCGTCCATGACATTCACGTTACGAACGAACTTCTCGTACATCATGTAGAGGGCGATGGCGCCGCCGGTCACCGAACTCAGAGCTCCGAAGGTGCCGAAAAAGTGCAACGGCCGCGACATGTACTTGAGCAGGAAGCGGATCGTGATGAGGTCGAAGAACACGCGGAAGGTGCGTGAAATGCCATAATGCGATTCACCACGCTCGCGATTCACATTACGGATGGGAATTTCGCAAATGGTAGCGCCGTAGGCCGAAGCCAGCGCCGGGATAAAGCGGTGCAACTCGCCATACAGCGGGATATCCTGCAGCACCTCGCGACGGTAGGCCTTGAAGGTCGTGCCAAAGTCGTGAATGTTCACTCCGCTCAGCTTCGCCATCAGCCAATTGGCGATTCGCGACGGAATGCGGCGCATGACGAAGTTGTCGATACGCTGCTTGCGCCATCCACTCACTACGTCATAGCCCTCACGCAGCTTGTGCAGAAACATCGGGATATCGTGCGGATCGTGCTGCAGGTCGCCGTCCATGGCGATAACGTAATCGCCCTCAGCGTGGTCGAAGCCCGCGGCAAGCGCCGAAGTCTGGCCAAAGTTTCGCCGTAGCTTGACCACTACAACACGGCGGTCAACCGAAGCGATCTGCTGCAGCAAAGAAAACGTATTGTCGCGGCTACCGTCGTCGACAAACACCAGCTCAAAGGGCTCTCCTGCGGCTTCCATCACCACTCGGAGGCGATCGTACAGTTCGGTTACGTTCTCTTCTTCGTTATGAAAGGGTACGACGATTGAGTACTTAGACACGACATCCTCATTATACGTTCCTCGGCTGGCACCAGCGCACTGAGGATCGCACAACTTGCGATTTTACAAATCGCTCGTAAACGCTGGTGCACTACTTTACCTCTCGGCCAGGAATCTGAGAAGCCGATTGATGCCATCAGCGAAAATTTCTTCCGGGGTAATCAAACTGACGACAAGGTAACCATCCGCAGCAAAATCGTAAAAATGCCCTGGTTGAACCAAAACCCCGGTTTGCCGCAAGATCGCTATCGCAAGGTCCTCGTCCGACGCCGTAGCTGGAACCCGCAACACCACGTACCAGCCGCCCTCCACTACAAGACGGGAACACACCTTCTGTGCCCCCAGCTGCCGGTCGAAGTACGCCAGATTGCCGCGAATCCTCGACATGAGCTGGCGCTGTATGTTTCGCCGCTCCGCCAGCATCTCTGGGATGGCCCACTGTAACGGTGCATTCATCGACAAGTAGGTGTCGGCGATCACCTCCAGCCGGCTCAGGGCCTCGCGCTTCAGCTCCTCAGGTCCGGTAACCGCAATCCAGGCGACCTTCATCTGCGGCAGGCCTGAGATCTTCGATAGCCCGCTCAGGGCGAACGTCAGAACTGGCTCATTCTTAGAGTCAGCACGGGATGCAAACGATGCGGCCTCCAGCGCATCGTTCAATGAGTAATCGAGGAAAACTTCGTCGGAAACAATAGCCAGGTCATTTTCTGCGCACAGCCGCAACAGGCTATCTGCTTCCTGCTGCTTCACGAATGAGCCCGTGGGGTTGTTGGGATGCACCACCAGGACCGCTTTGCATCTCGCTGGTGAAGCTCCAGTCTCGGGGAAGCCCGAACGCTGCGAATGGCGACTCAAGGCTTGTTCCAGGGAATGAAAATCCATCTGCCAGCCGTGGTCATAAACCAGCTCGTACTGCACCAGCTTGACGTCTTGGAGATCAGCCAGAAAGTCGAACAGCGGGTAGCTCGGTGTGGGAACCAGGACAGCATCACCCGGCTCGCACAACAGGCGGAAGACGAAGCTGTAGGCTTCGCTGGTGCTGGTGGTGAGGATCAGGTCCTCCGGCGAAATGCGAACCCCGCATTCGGCGTAGTAGGCGGCAATCGCCTCGCGTGCCGCCAGCAGGCCCTTCGGCGTGGGCTCGTAGGTCAAGGCCTGCGGCTTTGATAGCGCCTGGAGCAACTTCTCCTGGTCGTAATGCAGGCCGATTGTCGTGGGATTCGAGGCAGTAAGGTCCAGCAGTTGCTTGCCGGAGTTGCGATGTTCTTCCAGTGCCTGGGTATACGGATTGATCGTTAGATCCCAGTTAGTTCGGCGCGCGAATGCAACACTCATTCCATAACGCTTGTATCACGGAATACAACGCCCCAAGAAAGCTGTTTCAGACATTCGGCTTGAGACCGTGCCCTTGCCCTCGAAACCACCTCGAGCCGTTTGGGCCGCGTCTGGAAATATTCTTCGTCACCCGAGCCATGGTTGCTATACTTTCGAGCCGACACGAGAGTAGTGCACCGCGTGCCAGTTAAGGAGAGACCCTCTATGAAGAAGATTCTGCTGGTGCTGCTGTTTACTCCGGTGCTTGCCATGGCGCAGTCCAGCCCGTTTGACGGTACCTGGAAACTGGACATGAAAAAGGCACAACTACCCAAGAATCCAGAAGTGTACTTGCTGCAGAACGGAATGTATTCGTGCAAAACCTGTGTCCCGGCCTACAAGGTCAAGGCCGACGGGACCGACCAGCCGGTGACAGGCGATCCCTATGCCAGCACGGTCTCGGTCAAGGTGATCGATGACCACAACGTCGAGATCACCGGCAAGAAAGATGGCAAGACGACTTTCTCGTCAAAGAACACAATCTCCGCGGACGGGAACATGCTGACCGCCAACTGGACTTATAACGGCAACCCCGATGGAGGTCCGGTGACCGGCAAGGACATCATGAAGCGCGTGGAGAAAGGACCTGCGGGAGCTAATCTGCTTTCCGGCTCCTGGCGCGAGGAAAAGACCGAGGACATGCCCGACTCGGCTCTTACTTTCACCTGCAAGATGAACGGCGACGAGCTGAGCATGAGCACGCCTACCGGGCAGGGCTATACGGCAAAGCTGGGCGGCGGCGAAGCCCCATACAAAGGCGATCCAGGAATCACCAGCGTCTCACTGAAGAAGATCAACGACCACACCATCGAAGAAACCGACCTGCGTGATGGTAAGCCGGTCTCGGTGGCGCGCATGACCGTTTCGTCCGATGGCAAGAAGATGACGGTTGACGTCACCGACAAGCTGCACGGCAAGACTTCGAAGTTTGTCGCAGACAAGCAGTCCTGATCGCGGTCGGCATTTTTGTCCGGCCCTCCGGCCTCTGCGCTGCAGCACTCGCAGAGGCCTTTTCTTTTGTGCGAAAGGTGCGGTTTACGATTACAAGGGCATGTAAGCCAAGACAGCCTTCTGTGAATCGCTTCGATGAAAATCGTTCCACTCAACCTGAAACTCATGCTGGCGGCTAAGCTCTCCGCTCTTCGCAGGCGAATCGCCGGTGCGAGAACGCGCGCCCTGCTGGTGGAGTCTGAACATGGGCTTTTGTTGGTTGAGCCCGGGGACATGCAGGTCGGCCGCAAGCTGATATCGACTGGCGCTTATTCCATGACGGAACTAAAGCGCCTCATTGGGTTGGTTGATCACCAATCCGATGTACTGGTAGTAGGAGGACACGTGGGTACGCTGGCGATACCGCTCGCCGCGCAGTGCCGATCCGTGACGGTGGTTGAAGCGAATCCCCAGACATTCCGCCTGCTGGAACTGAACCTCCTGATCAACCGACGCGCCAATGTCCGCGCACTGAACATCGCGGCCAGCGACAAGCGCGAGCAACTTCGCTTCCTCGTGAGTTCCGCGAACTCCGGCGGATCGAAGCGGTTGCCTGTCGAGCGTGATTATCGCTACCTATATGACTCCCCTGAAGCGATCACCGTTCCGGCAGCGCCATTGGACGAACTCTTCCCCGACTCAACTTTCGACCTTATCGTGATGGACATCGAGGGCTCAGAATACTTCGCACTGAAGGGAATGCCCAGCCTGCTGTCTCGTGCCCACATCCTGGCGATTGAATTCCTGCCGCACCACCTGGCAAAAGTCGCAGGAATCTCGGCTGCCGAGTTCGTCGACCAGATACATCCCTTTTTCGACGAACTGACGATCCCCAGCAAGAACCTGACAGTGGCAAAGAGTGAATTCCACGCGACATTGAACGACATGTTCAACCGAAATGAGACCGATGAGGGGCTCGTCTTCCGCAAGGTTTGAGCGGCAGGCCCTTACAAAACCACCCGCTTTGAGGCCGGAGCCGTCCTCAGCACGATCCGGCGCGCTCTGATAGACTCACTCGCGGGATGGCACGGCGCTTCGCCGAAGCTCCCTTGCTTCCCGCACTTCTGACTCCGCCGTCTGCCTCTGTGTGCCTCCTGACAGAAGGGAGATCGCCCGCTCGACACGTTTTTTCGAGCGAGAGAATCCATTCGTGGGAATCCAACATTCGGGAGCGCGTGGGGCGCTCCACCCGGAGGTATCAGCATGTCTACTGCAGTAAGCACGGCACAGCTTCACAACAGTGTCGCTGAGTTTCTCAGCAAGCCGCGCAAGATGTTCATCAACAATCAGTGGGTCGAGTCGGCGTCAGGCAAAACATTTCCGACTTACAATCCTGCGACCGGCGAAGTGCTGGCGCAGGTGGCGGAAGGCGATCGGGAGGACATCGAACGCGCGGTGAAGGCCGCCCGTAAGGCTTTTGACAGCGGGCCGTGGCCGGACATGAGCGCGTCTGAGCGTGGCCGCCTGATCTGGAAGCTGGGCGATTTGCTGGAGCAGCATCTCGAGGAATTTGCCCAACTGGAGAGCCTCGACAACGGCAAGCCGCTTTCGGTGGCGCGTGCGGCCGATGTTCCTCTCGCGATCGACCTCTTCCGCTACATGGCCGGATGGGCGACAAAGATCGAGGGCAACACGATTCCGATCTCGACCAAGTCGAAGCGCAACCAGTACTTCGCGTATACGCGGCGTGAGCCCGTGGGCGTGGTCGGCCAGATTATTCCGTGGAATTTCCCGCTGCTGATGGCGTCGTGGAAATTGGGTCCGGCGCTCGCGACCGGTTGCACGATCGTTCTGAAGCCTGCCGAGCAGACGCCGCTCACCGCGCTACTGCTGGCCGAACTGATCGCTGAAGCTGGCTTCCCTGAGGGCGTCGTCAATGTCGTTCCCGGATATGGCGAAACTGCCGGTGCCGCACTCGCCGCCCATCCCGACGTCGACAAGATTGCGTTCACCGGATCGACCGAGGTCGGCAAGATCATCCTCCAGGCTGCTGCCGGAAACCTGAAAAAGGTTTCCTTGGAGTTAGGCGGCAAGTCGCCCAACATCGTCTTCGACGATGCGGATATGAAAGGCACGATTCCGGGAGCTGCCGGCGCCATCTTCTTCAACCAGGGACAGGTATGTTCCGCGGGCTCGCGACTCTATGTCGAGAAGGATATGTTCGACAAGGTCGTCGAGGGCGTGGCCGACCAGGCAAAGAAAATCAAGCTTGGCCCGGGCATGGACGCGGACACCACCATGGGGCCGCTGGTCTCCGAAGAGCAGTTGCATCGCGTTACCAGCTATCTCGAGGCCGGATTCAGCGAGGGCGCCGAGGCTGTTGTGGGCGGCAAAAAGCGCGATGGCAAGGGCTATTTTGTCGAGCCGACAGTCATGGTAAAGACCAACCCGGAGATGAAGATTGTTCGCGAGGAAATCTTCGGCCCTGTGGTTGTCGCCTCTCCGTTCACTGATATCGACCAGATTGTCGCCGAGGCGAACAACACCGAATACGGCCTCGCGGCAGGAGTCTGGACCAAAGACATCAGCAAGGCGCATCGCGTGGCGCACAAGCTCCGCGCCGGAACGGTCTGGGTCAACTGCTACAGCATCTTCGACGCCGCATTGCCCTTTGGCGGCTTCAAGCAGTCCGGCTGGGGCCGCGAGATGGGTCACGAAGTGCTGGAACTGTATACCGAGGTAAAGTCAGTGTGCGTCGCCCTCTAGGGTAGAGCCGGCCTTCAGGCCGGCGTTATGACCAACTTGCTAAAGCGGGGCTGGAGCAATCATTTTTCGAATGATTACTCCAGCCCCAATGTTTACCGGGCCGAACGAACCCGTTCCCTGCGCTACATTACATCCAGAGACATTGCTGGAGGAAGAGTTGAAAGCCATCAGAGTGCACGAGTTCGGGGGCCCCGACGTGATGAAGCTGGAGGATGTACCCGACCTCACGCCCGGCCCAGGACAGGTCGTGATAGACGTCAAGGCGATCGGCGTTAATCCTGTGGAGACCTACATCCGCACCGGAACCTATGCCACCAAGCCGACGCTGCCTTACACGCCCGGCAATGATGTGGCGGGCGTCGTAAAAGAGATCGGCGCGGGAGTTACCGAAGTCAATGTCGGCGATCACGTTTATTCCTCCGTTTCGATCAGCGGCGCGTATGCCGAGCAAACTTTGTGCAACGCGGTGAACGTCCATAGGTTGCCGGCGAACGTAGGTTTCGAACAAGGCGCCGGAATCGGCACGCCTTGCGGAACGGCTTACCGTGCTCTTTTCCAGCGCGGGAAGGCGAAGGCCGCAGAGACCGTACTCGTCCACGGAGCCAGTGGAGGGGTGGGCATCGCGTCGGTGCAGATGGCTCGCGCGGCCGGTCTTACTGTGTTTGGCACTGTGGGATCGGAAGAAGGCAGGGCACTTGTCAAACGTGAGGGCGCACACCATGTGCTCAATCACTCGTCAGCAGGTTATCTCGATGAACTGATGAATCTCACGCAAGGCTCAGGCGTAGACATCATTCTCGAAATGCTGGCCAACAAAAATCTTGCGAATGATCTCAACGTCATCGCCAGGCATGGCAGGATTATGGTGGTCGGCAACCGGGGAACGATCGAAATTAATCCCCGCGGCACTATGGCGCGCGAAGCCGACATTCGCGGCGTACAGTTGTTCGGCGCCTCGCCGGAGGAGTTCCACGCCATGCACGCGGCGATCTACGCCGGGCTTGAAGCTGGGACGCTCCGGCCCGTAGTTGGCGACAAGTTTGCCCTTTCCGATGCTCCCAAAGCACATGAAGCGGCTATGAAACACAGTGGTGCGCACGGCAAAATCATCCTGCTAACCGGCCAATGAGGCACTCCGCGGCCCCGCTGTTCCGAAGCGGGAAAATGCCTTTCCTTGGCTAACACACACTTTTTCGGCCACATCTCATGTTTTGAGCTACTCTTTGCTTGAAGGGGTACAGATGTGGCTTCCCTGGTCCGTCTGCCCCGAGATACGGAGGCCTTTATGGAACTCCGACTGACGGTAGCTGAACACGATCTCCTCATTCAAGTTCTGGAAGAACGTCAAGTGCACTTCCTGCACGAGATCGCGAAAACGGATCATCACGAATTCAAGCGCTCCCTGCGAAAGCGGTGCGAGATGCTGGAAATGATTCTCGAGAAGCTGAAAACGCAGACTTGCATGGCGGTGTAGAGCAAGCTGACCTGGCCTTGCCTTTCGGAGTGCGCTTTCGAACCTTGGCGAACTTCGCTTCGTCTCAGGACCTTACAATCGAGGCATGTCTCGTCGGCACTTGATCTCCGTGACAGGGTTGTTGCTTTCGTTGTTTGCCAGTGCGACGGCGAGCGCGCAAAATGGCGCGGTTGGTCAAGCGGTAAGCCGAGCCATGGCGGGAAAGAACGGTACGGCTGTCGTGCTGGAAGTCGGCAGCAACCGGGTGCTGGCGTCGTATCGTCTTGACGTGGCCGCTCAACGTTTGGCTTTGCCGGGCTCAAGCATCAAGACCTTCACTCTGCTGGCGCTGCTGCAGGCGGGAAAGATCAACGGTCAAACGGCTCTTCTCTGCAAGCGCCCGCTCACCATCGCCGGACATCGGCTCGACTGCCCGCACCCCGACACGCACCACCCTCTCGATCCACCGGAGGCTTTGGCTTATTCGTGCAACTCGTACTTCACCAGCGTTGCCACACGACTTTCGCCCGAGCAGTTGCGGCAGGCATTGGTCGCCGACGGATTCGGCAGCACGACCGGTCTCGCAAAGAAAGAAGCTACTGGATCCGTAACGCTGGCACCGGCGCAAGCGCAATTGCAGCTTCAGTCGATCGGTGAGTGGGGCATCAAGGTCACGCCGCTTGAGTTGCTGCGTGCCTACCGCGATCTGGCAGTGCTGGCCGATGGCAAGCCCGACCTCGTTATGCAGGTTGTGTTGAGCGGACTCGAAGGGTCCACCTCCTATGGGATGGGACGCGTCGCTCAGCCTGAGTCGGCCATGCGGGTGGCAGGCAAAACTGGAACCTCGCCCGCCGACGAAGGCCCATGGACCCATGCCTGGTTTGCCGGGTGGGCGCCGGCGCAGAAGCCGCAGATCGTGCTGGTGGTGTTTCTCGAGAAAGGAACTGGCGGTAGCGATGCTGCGGCGGTGGCCCGCAGCATCTTCGCCGAATACGCAAAGTCGACCAACAAGCCGCAGGACGTTGCCAACAGGGGAGGCCGATGAAGCGGGTGTTCCTGCTGGCGCTGCTCGCGCTACTGACTATCGCGGCAGCCGGCCCTCCACAAACTGCGCCTTCGAAAAACAGGAACATCGGGCCGCCATCCAGCGGCTTTCCCCGCACCGTCCGTGTGCGGCTGTGGTACCTGCATCCTCCGGCCACGTTGAAGCTGAGCTCCGCTGCCGGACAAGCTCACTTTCGCACCTGCCCTGCATGCAAAGACACCGAGCTCAGTTCGGCTATTGTTCACGCATCCGGCACACAGCTGAAGCTTGAGGGTGAGAAGCGCGCGATTACTGAGCTTCGCGTCGGGGGGGTCTACCAGATGAGGGCGACTGATGGGCCTGCCGTTCCGGCTGACTTTCCTGTCGACATAGTCGCCTCCGAAGGAAGGTTGCGGATCACCGCAACCATGCCCATGGATGAGTACGTCGCCGGAGTGCTGGCCGGCGAAACGGGAAACTTCAAGTCCGACGAAGCTCTGAAAGCGATGGCAGTGACGGCTCGGACTTACGCGATGCACTTCGGAAGCCGCCACGCACTCGATCACTTCGACGTGTGCGATACCACCCACTGCCAGGATCTGCGACTCTCCGGCATCAGCAGCCACATGCGGCAGATCGCCGAGTCCACCACCGGCGAGATCCTCTGGTACGACGGCAAGCCGGCCGCGGCCTACTATCACGCAAACTGCGGCGGAACGACCGAAGACGGCCGCATCATCCTTGGAGAGGATGAGGGCCCAGCGCCATACTTGAAACAGCATTCCGATGTCTACTGCGTCCGCAATGGCGTGCTGCAGTGGCAGAGCGAGGTCAGCAGGCGCGATCTTCAACGCGCTCTGGCCGCCGACGGTATCACTGTGCCCGGACCACTACGCGCGGTAGCAGTGGTCCAGCGCACGGCGAGCGGACGAGTAGAAACACTGCGGGTCACCGGATCCAGTGCGATCACAATCCCTGGAGTCCAATTTCGTACAGCGGTCGGCCGTCATATCGGATGGGAGCGGCTTAAGAGCAATTGGTATGACGTAAGCGTTATTGGTGACCGCATCGTGTTTCATGGACGCGGCTCGGGACACGGCGTGGGCCTCTGCCAGATCGGCGCTGAGGTGATGGGAGAGGAAGGCAAAACCTATCAGGAAATCCTCGCCTACTACTACCCGGGAACGAAGCTCGGAAAATCGGCGCAAGGGATCGCCTGGCAGAAACTCACTGGGGAGAATGTCGAACTGCTGACGACGCGGCCGGATGCGGATCGCGCATATCTTCCGGTCGCCGCGAATCTCGCCCGCGGTGCTCAGACCACAACCGGACTGTCGTTCCCTGCGACGCCTCAGTGGAAGCTCTATCCCACAGTTGCAATGTTTCGCGACGCAACCGGCGAACCCGGATGGGTGGCAGCGGCCACGCGCGGGCGCACGATCCAGACGCAGCCTGCGGATGTGCTCAAGCAGGCGGGGACGCTGGAGAGCACCTTGCGACATGAGTTGCTCCACATGCTGATCGAGGCATACGCCAAACCGGGCACGCCGGTGTGGTTCCGCGAAGGACTGGTGCTGTATTTGTCTGAGCCAAGTGCCGTCATACATTCGTCATCGGAATTCAAGAGTGCAAGTGAATTGGAGAAAGCGATCGCAAACCCGGCCAGCGAAAACCAGCTACGCGCGGCATATTCAGAAGCGCACGCCCGAGTGTCAGAGCTGGCCCGAAAATATGGCAAGCAGAAACTCGTTCTTTGGGTGCAAGTAGGATTACCACCCGACGCAGGCCGTTAGGCAATTACGCGATTGGATCTTCGCGGTCTGTGCGCTCTCCCACCATCCACATCAACAAAACAAACGTCGTGATCAGAATGATGTACGCCGCAGCAAAGCGCAGGCCCGCACTCCAGGCCTGTTGCTGCAAGGTCTTCAGATTCGGAATCCAGGTCACAAGCCTGTAGGGCGCCCACACTCCGAGCGCCATCAGCACGCAGAGCAAAATCCAGTACAGCGGTCGGCGCAACACGCGCAAGGAGCGAATTGCGTGCCCGCCCGACAGACCAGTAGCGGAAATCGTTGTCGCTACAGGTGCCCACAGGGCAGGGAAGATAATCCACAGCACCGCGAACAGCAGCC
>Ga0335083_10011398_pt1 | contig 10672 bp, 8 predicted proteins | sample Lox_Sample_42_FD_206716 | JGI IMG/M metagenome (GOLD analysis project Ga0335083, IMG submission 206716) | Soil microbial communities from Loxahatchee National Wildlife Refuge, Florida, United States - Lox_Sample_4.2 | ecosystem: Environmental > Terrestrial > Soil > Wetlands | place: USA: Florida... | reverse complement strand
AAAAGCGGCCTTGCTGCTGGGTGCCTTCACGCTCCGCGACCATTCCGGACATTTCTTTGAAATCCGATCCCCACTCTGCCGCATGACCGCTCACCTGACCATGGCCGCCTTTCTGAACGGGACCAACGCCTACGGTCTCGATGGCCAAATGGCGGAGGCCATTCTGTTGACCCTAATGGGTGATCAAGCCAGAGCCTTGGATCGGTTGCAAGCCATCGGCACCAATGAAATCGCCGCGCTACCAATGATCCGCACCTTGCGCGCGCGGAACACCGGTGACTACCGGCCTTTGGACAAGGCGGACAACCTGAGCCCGATAGAAAGCGTTGCATGGTTTTCCGCCCTGTCCGATTCCGTAAACTGCACCCTGGCCTGGACAAATCTCAGCGACACGCAGCAGCAGAGCATCGATTTTATCCGCCTGGCCAATCGGGGCGGTTATTCCGTGGAAATGGGACATCAACTGCTGGCGGTTTCCATTCCGCTTGAACTGCAGGAGATTGCAAGCGTCTACCAGCTTTCGCACCATAAGAAGCTCACGTCGCGAGGACTGGTGCAGGCTCTGAACGAATTGCCGGAACGTTGTTTCACCACCGATTCCAATGGTGCCGTTCAGGTACGGGTCATTGGTTGGGGACAATGGGCGGATTTCCTGCAACGGCACCTTTGCCATGCCGTCCAACATAACTTTAGTTTCATGCAAAATCTTTGGGGCGTCCCGGAGGGTGCAAAACAATTCGCCGCCATGTGCGAGCGGAATTTCGGCGGCCTCCGGCTGTACCCCTTTGTCCAACGGTCCATTTGCCAGGATACGAACACCTACTACCAATCCGTGGACGCCGGTGCCAAGGTGACGATCGCCACGCCCCAACTGGTCCCATCGGATTGTTGGAATTGGCTTTGCTACCCAGCCGGCTTCGCCACCGTTTCAGTTCCAGATACCAGTTTCCAGCTTTCCGGGCAGTGGTTCAATCATAATCCGCTGCCGGGAACGGTATACGACCTGAGTCCGCGCCTGCATCAGCCCAATTTGCTCATCCGCCCCGATATCATCGGCCGCCTCGAACAACTCCACGAGCTGGCCCCTTTCGACACAAGCGTGGCGAACTTCATCCTGCTGAGGAAATTCAACAATCAACCGACGCATGACCAGGTTATGGCGTTGTACGGTCCTATGCTGCCATACTCCGCGACAGCAAGGCAAAACGTCGCCGGCGTGGCCAATGACCAGCCCGACCAATATGAAAAGCTGATGCTGCAGGCGGCGGAGTTGAATCCGGCCCGCTATTATAGCCTCGGTGATTATTTTCTGGATCATACCAATGAAGACAAGGCCGCATTTTATATTGATAAAGCGTGTGCGAGCGATCCGGACAGTGTCCGCGTCTCCAATTACGCCGTCTGGCGGGTGAGGTATTACTTGAAAAGGGGACAGACCGACAAGGCGCGGGAGATCGCAGATTCCGCCAGCGATGTTTATTCCTCTTGCGGACTTGAATCCGAGGCGGTTTTTCAGGAATCAAGCTCCAACTACGACGGGGCCTTTGAATGGTATGCCAAAATCGAGGAACGTTACGATGATTCGGGTCCATTGCTTGCCTTTTGCCGGCGTTATCAGACAGAAACCGGTGACACACGTTTTGAAGCCGAGATGCAAAAACGCCTCGGCAAACTGTTCACAAACGGAATTGAAAATGTCAGCCTGACCAACTTTCAGGGCCTGCCAGCTGACGGAGTGTCAATCCAGGCTGAGAACGATCTGTTGAAGTCGGCCCGGTTGAGAGCGGGCAGCGTGATTGTAGCGGTGTACGGTGTGCGCGTGCACAATTTTCAACAATATAATTATGCGCGTGAGCTTAAGAGCACACCTGAGTTGGATTTGATTGTATGGCAGGGCCGGCGCTACTATGAGTTCAAACCCAATATTCCGGGTCACCACTTTGGTGTAAGCTTCGGGGACTATAAGTCCGCATGGCACTGATGAATGTGGCGGCAGACCAGCCAATTGCGCGAAATCGTTTAACTGCCAAGACGTGGGTCTGCCAAGCTGGGGAAAGCCTCCTGGCGAGCCCCTTTCACTCTCGAAGGTTTTTGACCTTGAAAAAACGCGGACTACGCGAAAGGCAGGAAGCATCGCCGGGCCGTCCAGGACTTCAAAGATCAAAGTTCAGCGTCCGAAGTGGAATGTTGGATGATGCTTCACCGCGTGAGGCCAAAAGCCTTTTACGCGGTCACCCTCCCCGCTTGGTCTGCTCGAGTGCCTCGTCGTGTCCCCGGACCAGCGCGGCTTTGATGCGCTTCTGCTCGATGGTCAGGGGGCCGACCGGCAGCGGCCGGAGCGGGCTGAACACCTGGATGCGCACCCCCGCCGGCGGATGTCTTATGAGTTCGATTGCGTCGTTATACTTCACATTTTGCCGGGCCGTCCAGACCCGGGCCACCCTGGGAAATTCCGGGTAAGCCAGCCGCCCGAGCCAGCGCGGAATCGGCTTGAGCTGGAAGGTCGGTTTATGCGTCAGCACCACCGTGATGTCGGTCGCGCCATCCGCGAGAGCCCGCCGGATGGGGATGGGGTCCGACACCCCGCCGTCGGCGAACGGATGATCGTCCACGTAATCAAACCCGCGCGTCGCCAGCGGCATGGTGGATGTGGCGCGAAGAGCGGCAAAGACCCGGTCATCGCGGACATGGAAGTAAACCGGCTCGCCGGTATGACAATCCGTCAGCACGATGTAAAAGCGTGTGGGTGTTTTCTGCAGCGCCTCGACCGATAACGGGACGTGCACCCGGAAGACGTGGTCCACCAGGTACGCCAGGTCAATGACCGGTTTGTGGTGGAGGAAATTGGTTTTCCGCACCACCTTGCTGGCAAATTCACGCCAGATGGTCAGGCCCGGTTCCCACAGACCGGCGACAAAATACGCCGCCGTGCACGCGCCGGACGAAGCGGCATAAACCAGATCGTATTGCCGCCGGCCGGTTTCGTGAAGAAAAGCCAGCACACCGGCCGCCCACGCTCCGCGCATGGCCCCGCCTTCCACGATCAAGGCCGTCCGATGTTGACTGTCCCGTCCTGTGAATTCGTCCTGATGGTCCATGTTCACCCCTGGAAGTCCGCATTATGCATTCCACATTCCCGTGAGCCGGGCTGACCTCGGACTTCAGTCTTTTCCCCCGCCACTGCCGTTTTGCCTCAGGTCAGGGCTCACGTACACACCGAAAACCGGTTTCGTTGACGGAGGTTGACGGCGATTTGGCATCCCGGTTGGCGCAGCGGTTGTCGGTAGCGTTGGCTTCCCACGAACCGCCCCGCAAGACCCGCTGAGTCCCGGTGACCGGTCCGCGCGTGTCACCTTGCGTCGCGGCCGCGTTGGTGTACCAGTTCATATCGTACCAATCCCAGCACCATTCCCAGACGTTGCCCGACATGTCATACAGTCCAAAACCGTTTGTGGCGAAATAGCCGCACGGGCTGGTATAGGGCGTCACCCCGTTCGTAAACGCCGGGTTGTAGCCACGGGTGGGACTGACATCAAAAGGGAAGTTCGTGCTGCTGGAGTAATTTGCCCGGCTATGGGTGATCGTATTGGCATCCGTCCAGGGGAAGCGGTGGGCGGCCGCGCCTCCCCGTGCGGCCTTCTCCCACTCCGCCTCGGTCGGCAGCCGATAACCGCTGGCGGCCCAATTCGGAAACGGAGCCGTCTGCCCGCTGCGATAAACCTGGGTCAGGCCGCTGTCACTGTAGTAAACCGGGCCCAGGCCTCCCATCTCCGAGCGCGCATTGCACCATTTCACGGCGTCGAACCAGGTGACGCGCTGCACCGGATGATTGGCCGCCTTGCCGGCACCGGCATTTGCGGCGAAGGCATAGCCGCTGTTCGTCGCCCATCCGCCCACGATGTCCCACAAGGCCTTGGAAACTTCCATTCGATCCATGTAGAAACTGCTGACGTTCACCGTGTGGATCGGTGCTTCATCCACCGCAAGGTCACCGAAAGTGTCACCCATTGAGAAAGATCCCGCGGGGACGGATGCCATGTCGGGCGATACGACCAACGCACGATAAAACCGGCCCGACACCCCGGCCGAGCCGGCATCGGAAATCACGCAGGGACTGTTCATCACCGCCAGATTGGTGAGGCAGAGCCAGTTGTTCGTGCCGGCCAACTCATTGCAATACTGGATTTGACATACCGCGCCGGTTGCCCCGGTGCAGGTCAATTGGGGAATTCCGCCGGCAACCTGAATGCCCAGCGCCGGAGTGCTTTGGGCAGAGGCAAGCTTGAGCAACAGGAACAAAATGGAAAGAATGATGCTCGAACGCGTTTTCATGATCGGGTGAGGTTGAGGTTCACGGTTGATGGGGCCGAAAAAACACCTGCTTGCAGGGGGGTTGACGATGAGCATTCTGCCGGGACGCCCTTCCGGCAACGGCGACGGCGGGTTGGTTCGTGCCTTGAGTATACACCGGGAGCTGGCCGTAAAGAAAAGCAGCGGTCGGATCGCAACGGGAACACATGGCCAGGCACCGTTCACGCTTACTCCAATTGCCAGAGCACACCAAGGGCCTGTGCTGACATGATTATTTAATCTAAAATTAACGTATCAGTCAATGTTTATAAGTGATTGACAAGAAGCGCGCGGTTGGCGGCAGGATATCTTCAACCACCAACCACACTGAGGACGCAAAAATGTTTTACCACAGATGGACACCGGGAAACACGGATTGACTTGCGGTAACGGGCGCAAAAGGTTGACATGAGTTTCACAAATGGACGCGCATTGCTGCGAAGCGCTGGAGGGCCAAGCCATACGGTCGGTTTTGCCGGTTCAGCCTTGATGGCCGGGCAAGCACATGCCAGGCTGAACGCCATGGCAAGTCTCCAGCAATGGTCTGGAAAAATCCTCAAAATCCGGTGTTTCGCTTTGCTGGCCATTACTGTCCTTGGAGCCCGGTCTGAGGCGAATGCGAAACCGGTTCCCGCACCAACAGAACCCGCACCCAAGCAGTTACGTACCGATCCTCGACAACTTTGCGTTGCTCTGCAATGGGAATCCACCCCGGGGTCAAAGGCTTATGAACTTCAACGGGCCCAAACCACCAACGGCCCATTCAAGGCGTTGCCTAACAAACTGCCGCAATTGACAATTTACAATGATTTTATCGGCATAGGCGGCGCAGAGTTCTACTACCGGGTCCGCAGCCTGCAAACGAATGGCCAAGGTCAGGTTTTGCCTTCGGATTGGTCCGAGCCGGTGAGCGGACATTCCGATGCGCTGAACCAGGAGCAATTGCTTACGGAAGTGCAAAAGGCCAGCTTTGATTATTTCTACCTGTATGCTCATCCCACCTCGGGATTGGCGCGGGCTTCGGTCAGGAAAGACCCCGACATTTGTGCCATTGGCGCAAGTGGCATGGGCTTTTTCAACCTTGGGGTCGGGATTGAAAGGGGCTTTATCACCCGTCATGAAGGTGCCGAACAGGCCTTGAAGGAACTGCGATTTCTCTCCGGCAGGACGGAGCGGTTTCATGGCGCGTTTCCGCATTTTATCAATGGTGAAACAGGTGTGGTCATTCCCTTCAGCAAATATGATGACGGCGCTGATATTGTCGAAACTGCGTTCCTGATGGAAGGCGTCCTCTTTGCGCGCGAATATTTTTCCGGATGGGACCCGGAAGAAGCTGAAATCCGATCGCTGGCGGACAAGCTCTGGCGTGATGTCGAGTGGGATTGGTTTGTCAACAAGACCGGTCCGGTTCCCGCGATGATTTGGCATTGGTCGCCGGATTACGGCTGGAAGAAGCATCTTAATATCCTGGGGTTTAACGAATGTCAGATTGTGTATGTGCTGGCACTGGCCTCGCCGACCCATCCGATAGATGCCAGGTCCTATTGGGAAGGATGGGAGTCGGCACACTACGCCACCAATCGCACTGAATTTGGAATTGATTTGGATCTGGGAAGCCGGCTCGATCTCGGCCCGCCGCTTTTTGAGACACAATTTTCATATTTGGGTTTGGATCCTCATCAAATCTTTTTTAAGGGCAGGAGTTATTTTGACCATTTCAAGGATTTTTGCCTCGTGCAGATCCGGTATGCTGAATCTAAAAGCAAGGTTTACAAGGGTTATGGCCCGCTGTGGGGCATCACGGCCAGCTCGGGACCGGACGGTTATCGGCCGTTTGCGCCGGGATTGCTGGACACCGGCACGCTGGCCCCCACGGCCGCCCTTTCTTCCATGCCTTATGTTCCCGACCAGAGCATTGCCTGCCTGCTGGAACTCTATCAAAAATACGGCTCGACCTTGTGGGGCCCCTTTGGGTTTTACGATTCACTCAATTTGTCGCGCCAGTGGGTGTCAAAAACCTATTTGTGCATTGATGAAGGTCCGATTGCGCCGATGATTGAAAATTACCGTTCGGGTATGTGCTGGAAGATTTTTATGAAATCCGATGAGATACAATCGGTGGTAAAGCAGTTGAACAATGGTGAAATGTCGCGTTCCAGCACGGCGGCAGCACCCGGAACGGACACCAAAGGAATTAAACCAAAAGGTAAAGCCGGGTCGGCAACCCGTTAATAAGGCAAAAGACGACGTGAGGAGTGCCAGCACAGACGATTCGTCAACTGGTCGCCTGCAAACCAGGACACGGCCGATGTTATTTCGCCAATTGCCAGTGGACAGCGGCGCGGGTTTTTATTTACATTTTTGATGAATCCTATGCCAAATTATTATGGCAAAAATTCTTTGCGTTTTATATGACGATCCCGTAACCGGCTATCCTCAGTCTTACGCGCGCGATGATATTCCCAGGCTGGAGCGCTATCCCGGCGGGCAGACGATGCCGACGCCAAAAGCAATTGATTTTACGCCGGGTGAACTGTTGGGCAGCGTCTCCGGTGAACTGGGTTTGCGAAAATTCCTGGAAGCCCTCGGACACAAACTGGTGGTTACTTCGGACAAAGACGGCGTGGATTCCGTTTTTGACAAAGAATTGGTGGATGCTGATATTGTCATCTCGCAACCCTTTTGGCCTGCCTACCTGACGGCGGCGCGCATCGCCAAGGCGCCCAAACTAAGACTTGCCATCACCGCCGGCATCGGTTCCGACCACGTTGACCTGCAAGCAGCCATGGAACGCGGCATCACCGTCGCCGAAGTCACCTACTGCAACAGCCTCAGCGTTGCCGAACACGTCGTGATGATGATTTTGTCTCTCGTGCGCAATTACATTCCTTCCTACCAATGGGTGGTCAAGGGAGGATGGAACATCGCCGATTGCGTCGAACGTTCTTACGATTTGGAAGGGATGACCGTCGGCACGGTCGCCGCCGGACGCATCGGCACCGCCGTTTTGCGGCGGCTGAAGCCGTTCGACGTCAAACTTCATTACACCGACCGGTATCGGCTGCCGTCCGAGGTCGAAAAGGAACTGAACCTGACGTTTCATCCGAATGTGGAATCGCTCGTGAAAGTTTGCGACGTGGTCACAATCAATTGTCCGTTGCATCCCGAGACTGAAAACCTTTTCAACGAGACCCTCATCGCCCGGATGAAACGCGGCGCGTATCTGGTAAACACGGCCCGCGGCAAAATCTGCGACCGCAACGCCGTTGCGCGTGCGCTGGAAAGCGGCCAGCTCGCCGGTTATGCCGGCGACGTTTGGTTTCCGCAACCGGCGCCGAAAGACCATCCCTGGCGCACGATGCCGCACCACGGTATGACGCCGCACATTTCCGGTTCGAGCCTGTCCGCGCAGGCGCGTTATGCTGCCGGGACACGTGAAATTCTGGAGTGTTGGTTTGAAAAACGTCCGATTCGCACCGAATATCTGATAGTTGACGGGGGCAAACTCGCCGGAGCGGGCGCGCATTCTTATAGTGCGGGGGACGCCACGGGTGGTTCGGACGAAGCGGCGAAATTTAAAAGATAAAGTCAAGCGGCTGGCTGCAGGTTCAAAGGTGAAGGTTCGTGTTCATTATCCGCCTTTGGCCTGGTGCGGCTGGCATAATTTCCGAAGGCCTCTCGTCAGCAGTGACGCGTCACCGTTCACCCGGCCGGTGGGGTGAGGCTACTTACCAGCCGTTTCGACCCAAGGTGGGGTGGGATCGCCGAGACCTTCTCAAAACCGAGTGTTTGCCTCCTCTCCCCACTTCGTGGCGGAGAGGGAGAAGTGCTCAGGCAGGGCGCTGTCTTCTGAACGCAAAGAGCCCACCGAACGGACGGCTCGGTGATGCGTCCCTGCTTCGGCTCGCGAGGATCCCCGCAGGGGGGGACAGGCTGCTCGCCTCACCAAGGATCTGGAGGTCTATTAACCACAAAATACACGAACGACTCGAAAAGATGATCTATTTTGCCGGGGCAGGCAGTCCAACGTCCTGGCTCAGTTTTTCCGCAGCTTCAGGGTTCACCCATTTCACCAGGGAAATAAAATTCATCAAAGCCGGGCTGTCGGGTTTTACCTTGAACAGGTTCCTTAGCGCATGCACGACCTTGGCGTAGGTTTCCGCGTATTTTTCATGCGTCAACCGGGACACGTAGGATTCCATGATGGCTTGGGCCATCGGGTCGGTCTGGCCGTCGGGCAGATAGGGCAGCAGACAAAAAATCCGGACCAACGCCATGGGATCAGCCTCGGTCAAGGCCAGCCAGCTTTGTTTGACCTCATCAGAGTCGTACTTGGCGTGCAGCCGGTCCCGAATGGCGGTGGCGATGTCGTTTGGAGAATTCCGCTGCGCCAGGCGGGCTTTGATGTTTTCCCAGGCCATCCGCTGCTCCATTTCGGGGGAGACGGCGACCTCAGGCTTTTTCAACTCTGTTTCGATTCCCTTCAAACCGAGTTCCTGAGCGACCGCCAGACTGAGGGACTCCGCCTCGTTCTTGCGGATCCGGGTCGAAGTCGCGATGGCCTTGACCACCTGCCGCTGCAACTCCGGTTTAATCAACCGCAGCACGGAAACGACGGTCTTGGCGGGAGGTGATTTTTGATTGGGAATAAGATGTTTGACCAGGGTGGCTATCACCCCCTCCAACTCGGGCACTTTTTCCATCCGCAACGTCAGCACAAATTTCAGAGTCCGGCCGGCCCCGCCGCTCTTTCCGACGTTGTTCACGATCATCAGCCGCTGGTCGGCTCCGGCCACAAAGCCCAGCAGACTTTCCGCCTGTTTGATCAGTTGTTCGTCCGGGTTGTCCTGGTCATTGGTGACCACCAATTGTTCAATCACGGCCGGCAGGCGCTGGGCAAAAATGCCTTCGGGCGCCTCGGTGTTCTGGTGGTTGTAGTAGTGCAACAATTCCAGGATGAACGAGAGTTTTAGAAAGGTGTTTTTCTGGGCCTGGCCTTCGGCGGTGGACGCCTTGCTGCGCTGGATTTTTTGGTGCAAAGCGGCCAGTTCCTTCCGTTTCTCGGCAGTCAAGTCCGGCGCCTGCTGGAGCAGCGCCTCAAAATCGTTTTTGAAAGCCAGCACAATCTCCTCCGGCTTGGGACGCGGATTGAGCTTGGCGTCGGTGGTCAAATCATTAAAGCCAACCAGCGCCGACTCGCCAAATTCGCGGACGATCCGTTCCCGCGGCACCTGGCCCTTGACGAAGCAGCGATTGGCCCGGATGGTTTCCTGGGCGAAAAACGAGTCGGGTTGCGCAACGAGCGATTGGAGCATTTTGGTTTCGAGGGGGGTATCCAGACGAATCAATTCGTCGACCGCCGGCTTGATGGCTTCTGCCAGGTCACGTTTGGATTGCTCCAGAACCTTCAGAATTGCCGGTTGCAGGACGTTCCCCTCGATTTTGCCGTTGGCGAGCGCCGCGCAGACTTCGTTGACGTGAGTGTTATGCTCGACCAGCCGGGAAACCACGACGCCGACGTCATTGATGGGCAGCTTGCTGACCAGGCCGGCAATCAGGTTTACCAGTTCGCCGTGCGATCTTTGCCGGTGTTCAATGGCCTTTTCCAGGAGCGTCCGCAGCGACTTGTTCTCCTGTTCCAACGCGCCGCGCTCGGCTTCCAACTGATCCACCCGGGTGGCCAGGCTATGCCAGCCTTTCTGGATTTCCTCCATTGAGGTGACCGGACGGTTGCCGTGCTCTGCTTCTGGCTGGGCCATGAGTCAATATTCCACAATCTGGTTGCTTTGTTCCATTCAATTTTGCCTGGTAAAATGAGACCAGGAACCGGGTCCGGATCAAAAAAACATTTGCAAACCTGTGTAATCGGTGGAAAGTAGCAAGAACAAAATTGAGCCGGGGGATTGACTATGGCACACGTGGTTACCAACAAATGCGTTAAATGCAAATTCACCGATTGCGTGGAGGTATGTCCCGTCGCCTGCTTCTACGAACTGGACAATCAACTCGTCATCCATCCGGAAGAATGCATTGATTGTTCGGCATGTGTGTCGGAATGCCCGGTGGAGGCCATCTACGCCGAGGGCGATCTGCCGGCGGAGTTTCAGGCGGACACCGCGTTCAACGCAGCTCAATCCAAACAGATAAAAGAAGCGGGCAGGGAAGCCATCCTGAAGAAAAAGGAGCCATTACCGACCGCGGCGGACAGGAAAAAGGAACTCGGCTATTGAGTGGATCGGCGTGTCTTTTGATGGAGTTAAACTTCAGGGCGTTCGGCGGCGCGAGCGTGCTCGCGGGCCGGACCCGACGGGGCTGCGGGACT
>Ga0335083_10011396_pt1 | contig 10673 bp, 8 predicted proteins | sample Lox_Sample_42_FD_206716 | JGI IMG/M metagenome (GOLD analysis project Ga0335083, IMG submission 206716) | Soil microbial communities from Loxahatchee National Wildlife Refuge, Florida, United States - Lox_Sample_4.2 | ecosystem: Environmental > Terrestrial > Soil > Wetlands | place: USA: Florida... | reverse complement strand
CGGGCACGTTGGTCGGCTGGGCCGGCTGCACCAGGAAGTAATTCTGGCCTTGCTTCCACTGCGCCGGCTGCTGAGCACCGGCAGGGACCGCGACGATCAGCAGCGCGAGCAGGTACCAACATGGGCTGTGCATAGAAGTCCTGTGACTCGGTGGAGGGGCCTCAAGCCGTTGCGCTTCCTAGTATAAGTGCGCGACCCGGGTCAAGCTGCCGGGCGCGCAAAGCTCCGCAGGGGTCGGATGAGCAGTGCATAACTGAGGGCGCCGAGCAACGCAAGGCCCATGCACACCGCGGAGATCGCCCGAGCGGTACCCGAGGGTGCGGGAAAAAACGCGCGAGCGACCAGCACCACGAGCGTCGGTCCGAGCGAGAGTCCGAGAATGCCGGTGAACATGAAGTTGAGGGCTGCCAGTGCGGCCATGGCACCCGGAGGGGTCACGATGGAGAGCGCCAGCAGTGCAAAGGGAAAATAGATGTGCACCAGGAGGATATAGAGTCCGATCAGCATCCAGGTAAGGCCGACATGCGGCAGCTGAAACATGACACCGGCCACCACGGCGAGCACCACGAACACTGCGGTGCCGAGCAGGGCCAAGCCGTGGTGGCGGCCGCGAAGATTGAGCCGATCGACGAGCCAGCCCGAGCCGTAGATGCCGATGCTCGACAGACCGATAATCATCAGCCCGAGATGCACGCCGATGCTCGCCCGGCTCACGTGCCAGAGGCGCTCCATGGCCGCCGGGACCCAGGGATAGAACGCATAGGACATGAGCGATGCGAGCACGTTCGACAGATAGATCAGTGCATAGAGGCGCCAGTGTCGCAGGAGGTGCGCGGCAATCGCCGGCACCGGCAGGGCCAATGCGCCCGCACGCGCGCGGCGGGGCGGCTCGCGCACGCTCCAAAGTGCAACGATGACGGGCACTGCGGCCAGCGCCACGATCGCAAGGGTCACCTGCCAGGCGCGCAACGTGCCGAGCACGGGGGCCTGAATCTGCGCTTGCGCCAGCAGCGCGATGACGCCGGCGCCCAGCAGCGATGCGGTCCCCGCGCCGAAGGTCGTGCCCAGGGAGAACACGCCGAAGGCCCGGCCCCGCTGCCACGGCGCAAAGGCATCCGCGATCATGGAAGTGGCCGCGGGAGCGAGCGTGGCTTCACCGATACCCACCCCGATGCGACCCACGAACAGCTGCACGGCGTCGGAGGCGAGGGCGCACACCAGGGTCGAGACCGACCAGAAGGCGATTCCGGCCATGATCAGGCGGCGCCGATTGACGCGGTCGGCCAGCAAGCCGCAGGGCACGCCGAGCAGCGCGTAGAGCAGCCCGAATGCAAAACCGAGCAGCAGTCCCATCTGCAGATCCGTGAGATGCAGATCGTGCTCGATGGGAATGACGAACAGCGCGAGCGACTGACGGTCGAGAAACGCGAGGAAGTAGCCCGCCGCGAGCACCACGACCATATAGGCATCGCCGCGTGTCTGCGTGCCGCGGAGCTCTTGCACGGTGGGAATCCGGGGCGGCTGCGGTGCACGTAGCTTATCGCGAGCGCGACTTCCCGACGTACCTCGTGGCCCGATTTCTTGCCGGCGTCTCGATGCTCATGCAGTCGGTCGCCGTGGGCTGGCATGTGTACGACATCGCGCGCAATCCGCTGGCGCTCGGACTGGTAGGCTTTGCGCAGTTCGTGCCGATGTTCCTGCTCATCCTGCCCGGTGGCGAGGCGTCGGACCGCTTCGATCAGCGCCGGGTGCTGGCGCTCGCGCTGGTGCTCGAGGCCTGCTGCAGCGGGCTGCTGCTCATCATCACCTTCGCGCATTCCCATGCGGTGTGGCCGTTCTACGCGGTGATGGCGCTCTTCGGGTGCGCGCGCGGCTTCTCCGGGCCGGCCGGGCAGTCGTTGCTGCCGTTCCTCGTCCCACCCGCGCGGCTCTCGAGATCCATCGCCTGGGGATCTTCGGTAAGCCAGGTTGCGGTGATCGTCGGTCCGGCCATCGGCGGTTTTCTCTATGCGCTCGGACCGGCGCCGGCCTATGCGGTCTGCGGTGCCTGCTTTCTGCTAGCCGCGCTCGGCTTCTCGCTGCTGGGCGGCCGCCGGCGAGCGGCGGAGGATGCTCCGCTGGCCGGGCGTATCGAGCGCGTACGCGAGGGCATCCGCTTCGTGCGCTCGCGGGCGGTGATTTTCGGGGCGATCTCGCTCGATCTGTTCGCTGTGCTGCTGGGCGGGGCCACCGCGCTCTTGCCGGTGTACGCCCGTGACATCCTGCGAGTCGGACCGCAGGGGTTGGGGCTCCTGCGCTGTGGGCCGGCGCTCGGCGCCGTGGCCGTAGCCTTGCTTCTGACGCGCTGGCCCGTGCACCGGCGCACGGGCTTCAAGATGTTCCTGGCGGTGGCGGTGTTCGGCGTGGCCACGATCGTGTTCGGCCTGGCGCGCAATTTCTATCTATCTTTCGGCGCGCTCGCGCTGCTCGGCGCCTCGGATCAGATCAGCGTCTACATTCGAACGACGCTCGTGCAGCTTGCGACTCCGGATGTCATGCGCGGCAGGGTGAGCGCCGTCAACGTTCTGTTCATCGGTGCGTCGAACGAGCTCGGCGAGTTCGAGTCCGGTGCCACCGCGGCGCTGTTCGGCACCGTGCCCGCGGTGGTGCTCGGCGGCATCGGCACGCTGCTCGTGGTTGCGATCTGGATGTGGCTGTTTCCAGCGCTCCGCCGGGTGGATCGCCTGACGGATGTAACGCCGAGATTAAGTTAAGGCTCGGACCGGTTTCCGGTGAGCACCCGCGCGAGATAAGGTCGCTCCTTGCTCGCGGCCGCGTGTTCCAGGGTTGTATCGTCGAGGTGCTCGCGGTCGACCTCGACGGGACGATGGCGCTCCAAGATCTCGAGCGCCCGGGCAATTTCCTGCTCTCCGCGGGGATGCACCGTGATGGCGGCCGCACCCTGGCGCACCCGCTCCGCGAGCGCGTTCACCCGGCGACGCTCCGGCTCTTCATCGAAAAGCGACTCGAAATACGCTCGGAACCTCTCGATGGAGCGGCTCGCCGGGATGTCGGCCGCCCGGCCCTGCTCGACGGCCGAGGTCAAGGCCACGCGATCCGTCGGAAACCCATCGTGGACGAGCGCCGTGCGCACCCGCTCGGCGCTGGCCTGACTGTCATACAGAGCGACTAGAACTGCGGCCATGGGGACTTCGTTTCCTTGCCGATGCACGAGCAACGGGCCGTGCGGTGGCGGAGTTCCCCGGGCTTGGAACGGTTAAATCAGCCGCCTGCGAGATCTTCGGCGGCTACAATGGCCGCACGCGGAGGGAAGGTTACGGGGACGCGCAGACAGGCAGCGGCGGATCGGGCTTGGCTCGAGCGCCATCAGCCGAACGGGGATCGCCGTCGGGGGGCCGAGCGGCGCAAGCACACGTTGCGCGCGCTTTTGATGAGCAGCTTCAGGACACGTCGGCGTGGACCACGCCGCGAGCGCGATACCGGCGTCGCCAGCACTGACTGGCATCACCCCCAGTGGCTGGCCGTCGGGCTCCTCATCCTCGCTCTGTCCATCAGCGATGCGGTGCTGACTTTGCGGCTGCTCGAGCACGGCGCGCTCGAAGCGAACCCGCTCATGGCCATGCTCATCAGCGGCAGCGACCTCGCCTTCGCGCTCATCAAGATCGGCCTGACGGCGGCCGGCGTCTTCATGCTCACGATCGCGGTGCGCGTGCGCGCCTTCGGCCGTCTGCGGGTCGGCATCCTCATGTACGCCCTGCTTGCGGGCTACGCCGTACTGGTTGCGTACGAGGTTTGGCTCCTACGCGGCACGGGATCGGACGTCTAGTCCGACGCCGCGTCCGCCCTTCGTTGAAGAACGCGCCGCACGCCCTTATTCACCAGAGGGCAAGAGTGACGCGTTTCCTGGCTTGGGTGCTTCCGTTACACTGAGATACGCCGTGTGTGCCCTCATCCAGGGCCGCCGGATGGCCGCTGCATGCTTGAGCCCACCCCCTTAATCGGCGGCAACGCCGGCTACCTCGAAGCCCTCTACGAGCAATACCTCGAGCGGCCGGCAAGCGTCCCGGCCGAGTGGCGCGCGTATTTCGAGCGGCTCTCGCAGGGCGGCTCCGGCGAGCATGCCCATGGCCCCATCCGCGCTGCGATCGCCGCTTGTGCAGAGCAGGGGCCGGCGCTACGGACCGGTGCTAGCGAGGCTGCCCCCGGATCGGCCGCCAGCGCCAAACAGGCTGCGGTCTCGCGGCTCATCCAGATCTGGTCCAATCGCGGTCACCTCGTTGCACGGCTCGATCCCTTGGAGCTGATGGACCGCCCGCGGCCGCGCGTGCTCGAGCTCGAGTACTTCGGCCTGAGTCAAGCGGATCTGGACACCGAGTTCTTCACCGGCAGCCGCACCGAGGCGGTGCCCAAGCGGATGCAGCTGCGCGAGATCCTGGCGCAACTCGAGCGCATATACGCCGGGCCGATCGGCGCCGAGTTTGCGCACGTGTCGGACTCCGACGAGCGCCTGTGGCTACAGGATCAGTTCCAGTCCGGACGTATCCGCCAGCGGCTGAGCCCGGACGAGCGCCGCAACATCCTGTGGCAGCTGACGAGCGCGGAAGGTCTCGAGCGCTACCTGCATACCAAGTACGTCGGTCAGCGGCGCTTCTCGCTCGAGGGCGCCGATGCGCTGATTCCCTTGCTCGATGACCTCATCCAGCACTGCGGCGCCGTGCGCGTGGAGGAGCTCATCATCGGCATGGCGCACCGCGGCCGGCTCAACGTGCTCGTGAACGTACTCGGCAAGCCACCGCTGGCCATCTTCTCCGAGTTCGAGGGCAAGTACGATCTCGCGCACGAGCATGGCTCGGGAGATGTGAAGTATCACAAGGGCTTCTCGGCCGACCTGCGCACTGCCGCCGGCAACGTGCATGTCGCGCTCGCGTTCAATCCCTCGCATCTCGAGGTGGTGGATCCGGTCGTCGAAGGCTCGGTGCGTGCGCGTCAGGAGCGTCGCGGGGACGGGCGCGGCGAGCGGGTGCTGCCCGTGCTCATTCACGGGGATGCGGCCTTCGCCGGGCAGGGCGTCGTGATGGAGACGCTGCAGCTGTCACAGGCGCGCGGCTTCTATACGGGCGGCACCCTGCACGTCATCGTGAACAATCAGGTGGGCTTCACGATGTCGGACCCGCGCGATGCGCGCTCCACCATGTACGCGAGCGACGTCGCCAAGATGCTCGAGGCGCCCATTTTCCACGTCAACGCGGATGATCCCGAGGCGGTGCTCTTTGTGGGTCGCTTGGCGCTCGAGTACCGCATGAAGTTCAACAAGGACGTGGTCATCGACCTGGTCTGCTACCGGCGCCACGGTCACAACGAGGCTGACGAGCCGGCGGCCACGCAGCCCGTCATGTATCGCGTCATTCGCCAGCACCCGACCGCGCGCAAGCTGTACGCGGATCGGCTGGTCAAGGAAGGCGTCGTGAGCGAGCCCGACGTCGCGCAGATGGTCGATCGCTATCGCCAGGGGCTCGACGAGGGCAGGCCGCAGGCACGCGCGGCGCTCGGCATGATCGGCAACAAGTTCACCGTCGACTGGAGCCGGTACAAGCAGGCCGACTGGAGCGAGCGCGTGCAAACGGCCGTGGAGCCGGCCCGCCTCGCCAAGCTCGGCGAGCGTATCTTGAGCCTGCCAAAGAACTTTGCGCCTCACCCACGGGTGGCCCAGGTGCTGCAGAACCGCGCCAAGATGCTGGCCGGCGAGCTCCCGCTCGACTGGGGTTGCGCCGAGACCCTCGCGTATGCCGCGCTGCTCGATGAGGGCTTCGCCGTGCGGATGTCCGGTCAGGACAGCGGGCGCGGGACTTTCTTCCACCGGCATGCGGTGTTGCACGAGCAGTCGAGCGACGCCACTTATATTCCGCTGCAACACGTGCGCGAGCATCAGCCGCGCTTCGAGGTGATCGACTCCGTGCTCTCCGAGGAGGCCGTGCTCGGCTTCGAGTACGGCTACGCAACGACGGAGCCCGACACGCTCACGATCTGGGAGGCGCAGTACGGGGACTTCGCCAACGGCGCGCAGGTCATCATCGATCAGTTCATCAGCTCGGGCGAGGCCAAGTGGGGTCGCATCTGCGGCCTCACGCTGCTGCTGCCGCACGGCTACGAGGGCGCGGGTCCGGAGCATTCCTCGGCACGACTCGAGCGCTTCCTGCAGCTGTGCGCCGAGCAGAATATGCAGGTGTGCGTGCCCTCGACGCCCGCACAGATGTTCCACATGCTGCGCCGGCAGATGCTGCGCGGCTTTCGTAAGCCGCTCATCGTCATGACGCCGAAGAGCCTGCTGCGCAATGAGCTCTCGGTCTCCACACTGGCCGACCTGAGCCGCGGCAGCTTCGCGAACGTCATCGACGAGGTCGATGAGTTGAGCGCATCGCAGGTGCGCCGCATCGTCGCCTGCAGCGGCAAGGTGTATTTCGACCTGCTCAAGGCGCGCCGCAAGGAAGGGCTGCGCGACGTGGCGCTGCTGCGCATCGAGCAGCTGTATCCCTTTCCGGCCGAAGACTACGAAGCGGTGTTGCGCAGGTATCCGAGCGCTCGTGAGATCGTCTGGTGTCAGGAGGAGCCACAGAACCAGGGCGCCTGGTACCAGATCCGGCATCGCCTGGAGGGCCTGAGCCGGCGTCCGGTGCTGTATGCGGGTCGTGCGGCGGCTGCGGCTCCGGCCACCGGCATCATGAAGCTTCACGAGGCCGAGCAGCAGACGCTCATCGAGGCGGCCCTGCGCGCCGTCGCGACCGAGGAGGCCGGACGCGATACCGCACGACTCACCGTGACGCCGCTGCGCAAGAGCGTGTAGAGCGAGCCCGTCCTGCCCCGAAGTGGATTGCTTTGCAGGCCGGTAACCCGGCCCGGAGAGTTCTGATGAGCATCGAGATCCGAGTACCGCAGCTGCCAGAGTCGATCGCCGATGCGACGCTCGTGGCCTGGCACAAGCAGCCGGGCGAGCTCGTCAGCCGGGATGAGAATCTCGCCGATCTCGAGACGGACAAGGTGGTGCTGGAAGTGCCTGCGCCCGCAAATGGCATCGTGCGCGAGCTGCGCGTGCAAAGTGGCGCGACGGTCACGAGCGGGCAGCTGCTCGCGCTGCTCGAGGAGGGAGGTGCTGCGCAGTCGGTTGCAACAGCGGCTGCCGCGCGCGCGGAGCCGGCAGCGCAGCCGAGCACGGGCAACGGGGATGCAGCACGCCAGTCCGGCAGACTCAGTCCCTCGGTGCGACGACTGGTCGAGGAGAACCGCCTGGATCCGAGCAGCATTCCCGCATCCGGACGTGACGGTCGACTCACCAAGTCGGATGTCATCGGCTATCTCGACAAGGGCGGGGCGTCCGCGCCCGCAGTCTCGAGCGCGCCCGCCTCTGCGGCGCGTGCACCGGAATTGCGGGCGCCGGAGGCGCGGGCACCGCAGCCGCGCGCGGGTCGCGCCGAGCAGCGCGTCGCGATGAGCCGCCTGCGCCAGCGCATCGCGCAGCGCTTGGTCGAGGCGCAGTCGACGCAGGCGCTGCTCACGAGCTTCAATGAGGTCGACCTCACGGCGGTGCACGAGCTGCGCGCGCGCTACCGGGAACGGTTCGAGAAGCAGCAGGGCGTCAAGCTCGGGTTCATGTCGTTTTTCGTCAAGGCGGCAGTCGAAGCGTTGAAGAGGTTTCCGGTGCTCAATGCTGCGGTCGACGGCAGCGAGATTGTGTACCACGAGTTCTACGACATCGGTGTGGCGGTCTCCACCGAGCGCGGGCTGATGGTGCCGATCGTGCGCGATGCCGATGCGAAGAGCTTTGCGGACATCGAGAAGGAGATCACCGCGTACGCCGCGCGTGCCCGCGAGGGCACGATCGCCATCGAGGATCTCACAGGGGGCACCTTCACCATCACGAACGGTGGGGTGTTCGGCTCGCTCATGTCCACACCGATCGTCAATGCGCCGCAGAGCGCCATTCTGGGCATGCACAAGATCCAGGAGCGCCCCATGGTCGTGAACGGACAGATCGCGATCCGGCCGATGATGTACCTGGCGGTCACCTACGATCACCGCATCATCGATGGGCGCGAGGCGGTCCAGTTCCTCGTCACGATCAAGGACAACCTCGAAGACCCGGGCAGGATGCTGTTGGGCATCTGAGGCGGCGCGCGCGCCGCGCTGCTTCACCTGGCACCGTCTCGGGCGCGGTACACTGCCGCGCTGCACGGCTGCGGGGAGTGGCGATGGCAGATCAATTCGACGTAGTGGTCATCGGCGGCGGTGTCGCCGGTTACCCCGCGGCCATTCGCGCTGCGCAGAATGGGCTCACGGTCGCCTGCATCGACCAGTGGAAGAATCGCGAGGGCACGCCCGTGTTCGGCGGCACGTGCCTCAACGTGGGCTGCATCCCCTCGAAGGCCCTGCTCGAATCCACCGAGCTCTATCATCGACTGCGCGAGGAGTTCCCGACACATGGCATTCGCGTCTCGGGAACGCAGTTCGATGTCGGGGCCATGCAGAAGCGCAAGGCCGGCATCGTCAGAAAGAGCACCGACGGCATTAACGCTCTCTTCAAGGCGAGCGGCGTCACACCGCTGCAGGGACACGGGCGCTTGCTGAGCGGCCGCCGCGTGGAGTTTGCCGCCCACGACGGCGCGCAGCGCGTGTTATCCGCGCGTCACGTCGTGCTCGCTTCCGGCTCGGTTCCCATGGAGCTCAAGTCCGCGCCCTTCGATGGCGAGTACATTATCGATTCCTGCGATACGCTCGATCTCGAGGCGGTTCCGCAGCGCCTCGGCGTGATCGGCGCGGGTGCGATCGGCCTGGAGCTCGGCAGCGTCTGGCGCCGACTCGGTAGCGAGGTGATCATTCTCGAGGCGCTCGCCGAGTTCCTCGCAACCGCAGACCAGCAGCTCGCCCGGGAGGCGTTGCGCCATCTCAAGCGGCAGGGTCTCGACATTCGCCTCGGAGCCAAGGTCACCGGTGCGAAAGTCGCCGACGGCGCGGTGCACGTGGCCTATTCCGACGCGAGCGGCGCGCAGACCGTGACGGTGGACAAGCTCGTGGTGGCGATCGGGCGCCGGCCGTTCACGCGCGATCTGCTGGGAGCGGACGTCGGCGTGCAGCTCGATGAGCGCGGCCTCATCAAGGTCGATGAGCAATGCCGCACCCAGGCCGAGAATATCTGGGCGATCGGTGATTGCGTGCGCGGACCGATGCTCGCTCACAAGGGCAAGGAGGAGGGCATCATGGTGGCCGAGCTCATTGCCGGCCATTTCGCGGAAGTGAATTACCAGGCCGTACCCTCGGTCATCTATACCGCGCCGGAGATCGCAACGGTCGGCGCCACCGAGGAGCAGGTCAAGGCGAGCGGTCGTCGCTACAAAGTGGGCGTGTTTCCTTTTCTAGCGAATGGCCGCGCGCGCGCCATGGAGGCCGCGAGCGGCTTCGTGAAGCTGATCGCGGCGCAGGATGACGATGAGATTCTCGGTGTGCACATCGTCGGCCCACTTGCGGGAGAGCTGATCGCGGAGGCCGTGCTGGCCCTCGAGTACTCGGCCAGCAGCGAGGACTTGCAGCGCACCATGCACGCGCACCCGACGCTTTCGGAGGCGGTCCACGAAGCGGCGCTCGCCGCCGACAAGCGCGCCATCGACTCGCTCAATCGCTGAGCGTGGCGGCATGGCCGATTCGACCGGTGCGACCCTGCTCACACTTGCCGACATCCAGGCGGCGCAGGTCCGCATCGGTCCCTACGTGCATCGCACGCCCGTCCTCACGAGCGCCTCGCTCGATGCCGTGCTCGGGGCGCGACTGTTCTTCAAGTGCGAGAATTTTCAGAAGGTGGGCGCCTTCAAGGCGCGCGGTGCACACAATGCGGTGATGTCGCTGGATGAGGCGCAGGCGCGGCGCGGGGTCGTGACGCACTCCTCGGGCAATCACGGCGCGGCAGTGGCACTCGCCGCGCGCAACCGTGGCATTCCCGCCTGCGTCGTGATGCCGCAGAGTGCGGCTGCCGTGAAGCAGGCGGCCGTCGCCCGCTACGGCGCGCAGGTGACGCTCTGCGCACCGACGCTCGCTGCGCGCGAGAGCACGGCGCAGCGCATCGTGGATGCGACGGGTGCGCATTTCGTGCATCCGTACAACGATGTGCGCGTCATGGCCGGACAGGGCACCACGGCGCTCGAGCTGCTCGAGGAGCTGCCGGATCTCGAGGCGATCGTCTGCCCCGTCGGCGGCGGCGGGCAGCTGAGCGGCGTGGCGGTCGCGGCCAAGGCCCTCAGCGGGCGCATCCGCGTCATCGGTGCGGAGCCTGCGCTCGCGGATGATGCGCGTCGCTCGCTGCTCAGCGGAACGCTGCTGCCTGCCGCAGATCCGCCAACGATTTGCGATGGCCTGCGCAGCTCACTCGGCGATTTGACCTTCGCGCTGATCCGAGCTCATGTGGATGACATCGTGACCGCTCAGGAAGAGACGATCATCGCGGCGATGAGACTCGTGTGGGAGGTCATGAAGATCGTGATCGAACCCTCGGCGGCGGTCGCGGTGGCCGTGCTGCTCGAGCGAGCGCTGCCCGTGAGCGGTCAGCGGGTCGGCATCATCCTCTCGGGTGGCAACGTCGACCTCGAGCGGCTGCCCTGGTAGCGCGCTGGCTCAAACATGCATGCCCGTAT
>Ga0335083_10011395_pt1 | contig 10673 bp, 9 predicted proteins | sample Lox_Sample_42_FD_206716 | JGI IMG/M metagenome (GOLD analysis project Ga0335083, IMG submission 206716) | Soil microbial communities from Loxahatchee National Wildlife Refuge, Florida, United States - Lox_Sample_4.2 | ecosystem: Environmental > Terrestrial > Soil > Wetlands | place: USA: Florida... | reverse complement strand
ATGCAGGAGCGCTACCAGCGGGAGGGCTGGCTGCTGGACGCGGCGGCCATCTACTGCGGCGCGGCGCGGTCCATGGCCGGGCACCTGGCCTCGGCGCGGCTCGGCTCGCGCGCCCTGCTGGCGTTCCGGGACTACCTGGCTGCGTACGTGGCCTCGGCCGGTTTCACCGCCCTGGCGGCCGATACCGCGAGGCAGCAGGACGCCCTCGGGCGGGTCCGCTACTGCACCCGCATCCGGGGCGACCGGGTCGAGGTGAGCCGGTACCAGGGTGAAGCCGACTACAGCGCCGAGGTGCTGAGGACGTTCGAGCGCTTCAAGCAGGGCGCGGTCACCGACTACCGGATCGGTTACCGGATGTGGCCCGGGATCAACCACGTCACCGCCGAGATCCTCGAACTGGTGGCCCGGCTGTTCCCGGAGGAGTTCGGCGGTGGATCCCGCCGCGTCTGCGCAGGTGCCCGGCCGCGCCGACCTGCCGGATGGCCGATGGGTCCCACCCTCCCTGCCGGATATGTGCGTGGCCTGCGCAACCGCGGCACCGTCCGCACCGCGGCGTACCTGGGGAACCTGTGGCGCCCGCGCAGGCACGACGACGGTCAGCCGACGCTGGTCGAGTTACCTGAGCGGAGGCAGCCATAACGGCGCGGTAAAATAGGGGCAGGCGATGAAGCTCGCCTCTAACCGCCGCCGTGGCTGATGGCTTCTGCCGCACTACGTGCTGGTGGAGGCGGCCGTGAATCCTGCAGCGCCGTTCGGCAGCATCCTGTTCGACCGCCCCTCGGACCGGGACGAGCACGACGACCCGTCGATGTTCGGCGACCTGAACCTCGATCAGGTCTTCGACGCGGTGGCGGCTGGCCGGGACGAGTACGAGCTGATGCCGTTCTTCCGCTGCCCGCTCCGTGACGTCCGGGCGGTGGAGTACCGTCACCAGGTCCAGCGGGACCTGGAGGACGAGGCGGTATCGCGGGCGGTGACCGAGTTCGCGGACCGGATGCGCGAGATGCGCAAGCACCTGGCCCAGGCGGACAAGCTCCGCTACAGGTATCAGAAGGAACAGTGGTTCCTGGACGCGACCGGCATCTACTGCGAGGCCGTAATCGCCCTGGATGACGCGCTCGCCGGAACCGGACTCCGCTCTCCGGGCTTTACCGCGTTCCGGCAGTACCTGGCCGACTCTACCGGCTTTCCGGCGTTCACCAGCCTGGTCGCCGACATCGCCACGGTGAAGAGGCTGCTGGAGGAAGTCCGGTACTGCATCACCATCAAGGGCAGCAGGGTCAGGGTTACCAGGTACGAAGGCGAGGCCGACTACGGCGCAGATGTCCAGAAGACATTCGCCAAGTTCGCCGCGAACGAGGCCAAGGATTACCGGATCGGGTTCCGGAACTGGCCGGAAATGAATCACGTGGAGGAACACATCCTGGAGCTGGTGGCCCGGCTGTTTCCCGAGGTGTTCCAGGCGCTGGACGAGTTCTGCGCGCGTTATGACCGCTTCATCGACGGGACGATCCGCCGGTTCGACCAGGAGATCCAGTTCTACCTCGCGTACCAGGCCTTCATCGCGCCGATGAAGGCGGCCGGGCTGGAGTTCTGCTACCCGGCCGTGTCCGCCGACACCAAGGAGATCATCGCGCGCGAATCGTTCGACCTGGCGCTGGCGGCCAAGCTCATGCCCCGGGCGTCCGCGGTCGTCCGCAACGACTTCCGGCTCGGCGATGCGGAACGGATCTTCGTGGTGACCGGCCCCAACCACGGCGGGAAGACGACGTTCGCGCGGACGTTCGGCCAGCTGCACTACCTGGCCAGCCTGGGCTTCCCGGTCCCCGCGGCCGAGGCGAGCCTGTTCCTGCCGGACCGGGTCTTCACCCACTTCGAGCGGGAGGAGGACCTGGCCACGCTGCGCGGCAAGTTCGAGGACGAGCTGGTCAGGATCCGCGACGTGCTGGAGCAGGCCACCGGGGACAGCGTGCTGGTCATGAACGAGAGCTTCGCGTCCACCACGCTGCGGGACGCGCTGTTCGTGGGCGAGCGGGTCCTTGACCGGATGACCGGCCTGGGACTGCTCGGCGTGTACGTGACGTTCGTCGACGAGCTGGCGTCACGGAACGAGGCGTGCGTGAGCATGGTGGCCACAGTGGTCCGGGACAACCCGGCCGAGCGGACCTACGAGCTGGTCAGGAAGCCCGCCGACGGCCTGGCCTACGCGGCGGCGATCGCTGGCAAGTACGGCCTCAGCTACCGGCAGCTAATGGAGCGGCTGGCATCATGAAGGCCTTCCTCATGTACCCGGACCGGGATTTCCATCCCGGAGGGGACCTGCCGCCGAACGAGGCCGACCTGGCCGCCGATCTCGAGCTGGACGTGGTCCTGCGGACGATGGCCGACGGGGATAGGTTCCTGTACGACATGGCCAGGCAGGGCCTGCATTCCGGAGTGACCAGCCCGGCCGAGATCGCCTACCGACAGCACGTCCTGGCCGACTGCGTCGCCCAGCCCGCCGTGGTGCGCGAGTTGTACGACGTCGCGATCGAGGCCATCGACGGGGAGAAGAAGATCCTCGGCTGGATCTGGCGGGATTCGCCGGGCACCATCGTGCACCGCGCCCGGCAGCTGATGCGGATATACGTGGATTCGTTCCGCAGGCTGAGGGACGTCGCCGATGCCCACGCGGCCGGCTTCGGCTCCGAGGGTTTCACCCGGTTCTTCGCCATGCTCGCCAAGGAACTCGGCGATGAGTACCTCGCCGAGATAGAGGCACACATCGGCGAGCTCGCTTTCCGGCGCGGCACGCTCATCAGCGCCCGGCTCGGGCCGGGCAACAAGGGCACCGGCTACACGGTGCGGCGGCAGCCCGAGCCGAGCTGGCGGGACCGCATCCCGGGCATGAACAGGAACGGGCCCGGCTATAGCTTCTACATCCCGGAACGGGACGAGACCGGAGCGCGGACGCTGTCCGACCTGGAAAGCCGGGGACTCAACGGCGCGGCCAACGCGCTGGCCCAGGCCTGCGACCACGTCCGGTCCTTCTTCCAGATGCTCCGCACCGAGCTTGGCTTCTACCTCGGCTGCCTGAACCTGCGGGACCGGTTGCTGGCCGCGGGCCAGCCGGTGTGCTACCCCGAGCCGGCCGGCCCGCCGTCGGCCGGCGCCGCGGATGCCCGGCTCTCGGCGCGCGGCCTGTACGACGCCTCCCTGGCGCTCAGCCTCGACGATGCCCGGGCGGTCGGGAACGACGTGGACGCGGACGGCAAGCAGGTCGTCATGATCACCGGCGCGAACCACGGCGGCAAGTCGACGTTCCTGCGCAGCGTCGGGGTGGCTCAGCTGATGATGCAGGCCGGGATGTTCGTGCCCGCGGAGTCGTTCGCCGCCAGCGCGAGCACCGGGGTCTTCACGCATTTCAAGCGGGAGGAAGACGCCACCATGGAGAAGGGGAAGCTGGACGAGGAACTGGACCGGATGAGCGTGATCGCGGGCCAGATCTCGTCCGGCGGCCTGCTCCTGTGCAACGAGTCGTTCGCGTCCACCAACGAGCGCGAAGGCTCCGAGATCGCCCGCCAGATCATCCGGGCGCTGACCGAGGCGGGCATCCGGATCATCTTCGTCACCCACATGTACGACCTGGCCGGACGCTACTACGCCGCGCACGACCCGGCGGCGCTGTTCCTGCGCGCCGAGCGGCGGCCCGATGGGCAGCGCACCTACCGGGTGCCGCCCGGCGAGCCGCTGCCGACCAGCTACGGCGAGGACCTTTACCGGCAGGTGTTTGGCCCCGCGGATCAGCCCGCGCGGACGTGAGGAGAGACAGTGGACGTCGAAATTGTCGTCGAGATCCCGCAGGGGTCACGCAACAAGTACGAGATGGATCACGCCACCGGCCGGATCCGGCTGGACCGGATGCTGTTCACCTCGACCAGCTACCCGCTGGACTACGGCTTCATCCCGGACACGCTCGCCGAAGACGGCGATCCGCTGGACGTCCTGGTCATGCTGGACGAACCCACGTTCCCCGGCTGCCTGGTGCGGGCCCGGCCGGTGGGCGTGTTCTGGATGCTCGACGAGCACGGCCCGGACGCCAAGATCCTCACCGTGCCCGCGCAGGACCCCCGGTATGACGGCGTGCGGGATCTGGATGACGTGCCCGGGCACCTGCGGGCCGAGATCGGCCACTTCTTCGACATCTACAAGGCACTCGAGCCGGGCAAGCGCACCGACGTCCGCGGCTGGCAGGACCGCGCCGCGGCCGAGCAGGTCATCGACGACGCCATCGTCCGCGCTCGTCATTACGAGAGTGACGGGACGAGCCGGGCACGGTAAAATGACAGTGATCACGCGATGAGGCTCGCGTACCGCCGGGCCCGGTAAACGGGGCGGCTGATGGCCTCTACCTGCAAGGGCGTTCTGGCGTCGCGACGGCAGGGAGGTCCGCGTGGTCCCCGAGCTGGTCCAGTTGCTGCAGAGCCTGGTCGTGCTCACGTTCGCTCCGCTGTACGCCGGCGTGCTCACCCGGGCCGAGGCGCTGGTCGCTTCCAAACGCGGGCCGAGCGTGCTGCAGCCGTACCGTGACCTGGCCAAGCTGCTCCGCAAGGGCAGCGCGGTCAGCGACCAGGCGTCCTGGGTGTTCCGCGGCGCGCCGTTCGTCGCCTTCGCCTGCTACCTGACCGTGTCGGTGATCGTCCCGGTGATCACCAGTGACCCGCTGCCGCTGGCGTTCCTGGCCGACCTGATCGGCGGCGCGTTCGTGCTCACGCTGGCCAGCTTCGTGATCTCGCTGGCCGGCCTGGACACCGCGAGCCCCTATGGCGGCCTGGGGGCGAGCCGGGCCAGCTGGATCGGCAGCATGGCCGAACCCGCGCTGATCCTGGTGTTCTTCACGGTGGGCGCGGTGTCGGCGTCGGACAACCCCTACCTGATGAACCACGCGGTCGCCGGGTCGGGATACGTGGTGGTGCTGCCGACGCACCTGCTCGGGCTGGTCGCCTTCTTCATGATCGTGCTGGTGGAGAACGGCCGGATCCCGATCGATAACCCCGGCGGCACAACCGAGATCTCGATGATCGAGGAGAGCCGGGTGCTGGAGTACTCCGGCCGCGAGTACGCGCTGGTCAAGTGGGGCAGCTGGATGAAGCTGTTCCTGCTGTCCTCGGTGTTCATGAACGTCTTCGTGATCCCGTGGGGGCTCGGTACCGCCGCCAGCCTGCCCGGCGCGCTGCTGGCCATCCCGGTGCTGCTCGGCAAGCTCGCGCTGTGCGGGCTGGCGATCGTGATCATCGACACGTCGTTCGCCAAGCTGCGGTTCTTCCGGATCGCCGAGTTCCTCGGCGCCGCGTTCATGCTGGCCCTGGTGGGCGTGGCCACCTCCTACGTGATCGGAGCGTGAGCGGCATGGAGAACCTGGACGCGACCAGCGCCGCGGGCGTCCTGCTCGACCTGTCCGGGGTCCTGATCCTGCTGCTGGCCTTCGCCTGCCTGGCCTCGAAGCTGTTCAACCGGTACGTGGTCTATTACGGCGCTCAGTCGGTGGTGCTCTCGTTCGCCGCGGCGACGGCCGCCGTCGCCTTTCACAGCGTCGAGCTGTGGATCCTGGCCGTGCTCACGCTGGCGATCAAGGGCATCGCGATCCCGCTGGCGGCGCGGCGGCTGCTGGTGACCCGGCTGGCGCTGAAACGCGACGCCGCCATGTCGACCGGCCTGTCCACGTCGCTGATCGCGGGCGGGGCGCTGACGGCGTTCGCCTACCTGGTGACCCGGCCAGCCCTGCTGCCGCACGGCACGGTGGCCGCCGCCGTGGTCCCGCTGTCCACCGCGGTGATCCTGCTCGGGTGCCTGTCGATGGTGGTGCGGCGGCACACGGTCGCGCAGCTGATCGGCTGGCTCATCGTGGAGAACGGCGTCTTCCTCGGCGCGATCACCCTGGTCGCGACGTTCCCGTTCATCGTCGAGGCCGGGATCTTCCTGGACATCGTGGCGGGGGTGCTGATCATGGTGGTGTTCGTGTCCGGGCTCACCCGCCAGCTCGCCGAGGCGAGCGCGGCCGAACTACGGGAGCTGAGCGGATGACCGCGCTGGCCATCCTCGTCGCGCTGGGGCCGCTGACCGGGCCGGCCGCCGCGATCGCCGGGGCCCGGGCCCGGCTGGCCGCCGTCGCCCAGGCGGCCGGGGCGGCCGTCGCGTTCGGCTGCTCGCTCGCGCTGCTGGCCACGCTGGACGGCGGCCATCCACTGTATGCCTGGGACGGCTTCCTGTACGTGGACTCGCTCGGCGGGTTCTTCGCGATGACCGTGGCCGCGGTGACGCTGCTCGCCGCGATCGGCTCGATCAGCTACGTCGCGGCCCAGGAGGACGACGGCGAGCTGAGCGGCTTCCAGGTCCGGCTGTACTTCTCGTTCTTCGGCCTGTTCGCCTCGCTCATGCTGGCGGCGCTGGAGACCGGCAACCTGGGGCTGCTGTTCGTCCTGGTGGAGGCGAGCACGCTGGCCAGCGCGGCGCTGGTCGGCCTGGAGGGCCGGGCCCGGTCGCTCGAGGCCGCCTGGAAGTACGTGATCATCAGCTCGCTGGGCGTCACGATCGCGCTGGCCGGCACGTTGTTCCTGTTCTATTCGGGCAGCGGCCTCCATCTTGGCTCCAATCTCGGCCTGACCTGGCCGTACCTGGTCACGCACGCGGGCGCGCTGGCCCCGCAGAGCCTGCGGCTGGCGTTCCTGCTGGCCGTGGTGGGCTACGGCACGAAGGTCGGGCTGGCGCCGATGCACACCTGGCTGCCCGACGCGCACGCCGAGGCACCCAGCCCGGCCAGCGCCATGCTGTCCGCAGCGCTGCTCAACACCGGGATGTACGCGATCATCAGGTTCCTGGCCATCGCGCACGGCCGGCTCGGCAGCACCTACCCGCGGGCCGTGCTGCTGTCCTTCGGGTTCGCCTCCGTCGTCATCGGCGCGCTGTTCATGGTGCGGCGCGGCAACTTCAAGCGGCTGTTCGCCTACTCCTCGGTCGAGCACATGGGCATCATCGCGATCGCGCTCGGCTTCGGCGGCGTGCTCGGCCTGTACGGCGCGCTGCTGCAGACGCTCAATCACGCCCTGGCCAAGGCGGTGCTGTTCCTGACCAGCGGCGACGTGTCGCTCCGCTACCGGACCAGGGAGGCAACCCAGGTGAGCGGGCTGCTGGCCGCCGTCCCGGTCACCGGGGGCGCGCTGCTGCTGGCCACGTTCGCGGTCCTGGGGTCACCGCCGTTCGGCCTGTTCCTGTCCGAGCTGACGATCGTGCGGGCCGGCTTCGCCTCCGCCAGCCCGGTGTTCCCGCTGCTGTTGCTGGCCTTGCTCGGGCTGGCGTTCGTGGCCTTCGCCCGGACCACGGCGGGAATGGTGACCGGCAGCCCGCCGGGTCCGCTGGCCAGTCCGTACCGCGGCCGGGCCGCGGTGGTGGTCACCGCGGCGCCGCTCGTCCTCGGCCTGACGGCGCTGCTGGTGCTGGGACTGTGGATCCCGGCCGGCCTGAATACTGTCCTCGAGCACTCGGTGGCGGTGATCGGATGACGGCCGTCGAGCCCCACGCCGCGGGCGGTACCAGAGACCAGCTGGTCGATACGCTGGCCGCCCTGGGCAGCATGCCCGCGGAGCACGGTGGCGTGCCTGCCATCCGCGTCCCGCTCGAGGCCCTGGAGCAGGCCACGCAAACCGCGGTCAGCACCCCGGGCGTCCGGCTCGCCGATATGTTCGCGGCCGATGACGACGTCACGGTGCTGCGCCTGGTCTGGGCGTGCGAGGCGGACGAGCCGGGCTTCATCGTCACCGAGACCCAGATCGGCGGGGCCGAGTATCCCCCGCTGTCCGGGATCGCGCCGGCCGCGTTCGTCGAGGAGTGCGAGATCTACGAGCAGTTCGGCATCAGGCCGGCCGGGGGCAAGCCGCTCAACCGCCTCATGCGGCCGCCGCACGCCGGGGCCGGGCCGCCGACGCTGGGTCATGGGCCGGCGCAGCCGCCGGAAGAGGTGCACGCCCCGCATGCTGTCGGCGGGCAGGCGTTCGAGTTCCCGTTCGGGCCGGTCCGGCAGGCCGGCGTGGAGAGCCTGTACTACGGGCTGGTGACCAGCGGCGAGGAAGTCGTCGACCTGTACCTGTTCACCTGGCACAAGCACCGCGGGGTGGAGTGGCGGCTGCGCGGCAGGACCGTGCCGGAGGCCATCTTCCTGGCCGAACGGGCCGAGGGACTCAGCGCCGTCGCGGTCGGCTGGGCGCTCGCGGCGGCGGCCGAAGCCGCGGCCGGCGTCACGCCGCCGCCCGCGGCGGCCAGGACCCGGGCGGTGGCGCTCGAGCTCGAGCGGCTGTACAACCACGCCGCGGCCACGGCGGCGCTGGGCCAGGCCACCGGCCTGTCGGTGGGCCAGGCCGCGGCCGAGATCGCGCTGGAACGGCTGCTGCGGGTCAACGCCGCGGCGTTCGGGCACCGGTACCTGTTCGGCGTCATCGAGCCCGGCGGAGTCAGCCGGGCGCCAGACGCCGAGGTGCTCCGCCGTGAGCTGCCCGGTGCCTACGACGAGCTGCGCCGGACCGCCGACGCGCTGCTGCGCACGAACTCCTTCGTCGACCGGCTGGAGGCCTGCGGGATCCTGACCGCCGAGCAGGCCCGCCGCCTCGGCCTGGTCGGCCCGGTGGCGCGGGCCACCGGGCTGGCCACCGACGCCCGGCTGGCCGTCGCCGGGGCCGGAGCCCCCTACGCCGGGCACGGCGTCAACGTCGTCACCGCCGCCAGCGGCGACGTGCTCGGCCGTTTCCAGGTGATGCTCGGCGAGGCGGCCGAATCGGTCCGGCTGATCACGCGGTTCCTGAACGAGGGCACCGCCGCGGAATGCGTCCCGCTTCCCGTCGGCGCGGGCACCGGCCTGGGCTGGGCCGAGTCACCGCGCGGCGAGGCGCTGGCCTGGGTGGCGCTGGACGCTGGCGGGCGGATCACCCGGGCCCGGCTGCGGCCCGGCTCGGCCCGCAACTGGCGCGGGTTCGACGACGCGTGCCGGTCCAGGAACGTGTTCACGGACATCCCGATCATCGAGGCCAGCTTCTGGCTGACCGTCGCGGGCATGGCCCGGTGAGAGGAGGGCGGCCAGGATGCCACTGTGGTTCGCGCGGGGGTTGCGCCGCGGCGTGGTCACGACGAGATACCCGGCCCGTTCGGATCCTTCGGCCGCGTCGCTGCCGACGCCGCCCGCGTTCCGGCCGCGGCAGCTGACGCTCCGGACCGTGGACCGGATGGTCGCCGAGTGCCCCGGCACCGCGCTGAGCCGGGTGGCCGAGACGCTGGTCTTCGACGTCGGCGCCTGCACCGCCTGCGGCCGGTGCGCCCGGGTGGCGCCGGACGCGGTCGCGCCGAGCGGCGAATTCGAGCTCGCCTCGACCGCGCGGCCGGCGCTGATCAAGCTGATCCCGATCCGCGGGGGCGAGCGATGAGGCCCGGCCCGGCCGAGGCGGTGGCCGCCGCCGGACTGCGGGAGCAGATCGCCGCCCAGTTCGGCCGCAGCCTGCACATCCGGACGCTGGACACCGGTTCGTGTGCCGCGTGCGAGCAGGAGATCAGGCTGCTCGCCGCGCCGCACTACGACCTGCACCGGCTCGGCTTCTTCTTCACCCCCGCGCCCAGGCACGCGGACCTGCTCCTGGTCACCGGGCCGATGGTGCGCGCCTTCGAGGTGGCCGCGCGCAAGACCTACGAGGCGATGCCCAGGCCGAAGGTGGTGGTCGCGACCGGCGCCTGCGCGCTCGGCGGGGTGTACCAGTCCGACCCGTTCGTGCACGGCGAGGTCGATGCGGTCCTGCCGGTCGACGTGTGGATCCCCGGCTGCCCGCCGAGCCCGCTGGCCCTGCTGCAGGGGCTCGGCGTGGCGGTGGGGCGGCTGGCGGAGAAAACGCCGGGCCTGACGTTCATCGACGGAGGCGGCGCGTGAACCCGCTGGATGTGCTGTACGGCGCGGGCGGAGCGTGGCTCGCCGCGGTCCTGGCCGGGCTGCTGGCCGGTTCCCGGCGGCCCGGGCTCACGGCCTGCTGCGCCCTGTCGGCTCTCGGCGGCGCCGCCGCGGCCGCCGGGGGCGGCTGGTCCATGGTCTACGGCAACACCGGGCTCGTTACCCCCGGCGGCGGACAGACCATCGTCGGCGGACCGCTGCAGCTGCAGGCCACCAGCCTGGCCGGGGTGTTCGTCGCGCTGCTCGGGCTGGTCGCGGCGGCGATCGCCTGGTACGCGCCGCGGTACCACGAGCCGGGCCGCGGCACCGCGCTCTACCTGGCCGCCTACAACCTGGCCCTGTTTGCCTGCCTGGCCGTGCTGGCCGCTGGGGGGATGGTGACCTTCCTGGTCGCCTGGGAGACCATGAGCCTGGCGTGCTACCTGCTGATCTTGCGCCACCCGCGCAGCGACGCCTCGGCTCGCGGCGCGTTCTGGTTCCTGGCCCTGTCCGAGATCGGCTTCCTGCTGGTCGTGGCCGCGTTCGTGATCCTGTCCTCGACAACGCACGCCACCGCGCTGGACGCGATGGCGGCCCGGGCGCACCTGGTCGGCGGCGGCTGGCTGGCCGCGGCCTTCCTGCTCGCCCTGACCGGGTTCGGGTTCAAGGCGGGCCTCGTCCCGTTGCACGTGTGGCTGCCTGAGGCGCACCCGGTCGCGCCCGCTGACGGGTCCGG